>Ga0304730_1000847_pt1 | contig 24854 bp, 20 predicted proteins | sample M_130628_MF_Meta_FD_190474 | JGI IMG/M metagenome (GOLD analysis project Ga0304730, IMG submission 190474) | Freshwater microbial communities from Lake Montjoie, Canada to study carbon cycling - M_130628_MF_MetaG (v2) (version 2) | ecosystem: Environmental > Aquatic > Freshwater > Lake | place...
GCGATCCGTGCCGCAGCATGCCCCTGACGAGACCGCCGCGCCGCCCGTCGCCAAGGGTGTCGAGCGGGTGGTCGGCTTCGACCCGGGGCTCAACGTCACCGGCTACGGCGTCGTCGAATGCCACGGCGCTAACGTCCGCCTCGTGGAAGCCGGCACCGTCAAATCGCGGGGCGAAACGCTCGAGGAGCGGCTCTTCACGATCCACGCGGGCGTGTGCGAGGTGATCGAGGCGTGCAAGCCCACGGCGATGGCGATTGAGCAGGTCTTCTCCCATGCCAAGTTTCCGAAGACGGCGATCCTGCTCGGCCATGCCCGGGGTGTGATCTGCCTAGCCGGCGTGCAGGCGGGTCTCGCCGTCCACCACTACCTTCCCAACCGCGTGAAGAGCACGCTCTGCGGCTCGGGTCACGCCGGCAAGGAGCAGATGCAGGCGGCGGTGCAGCGGGAACTCGGCCTCGTAACCAGGCCCGAGCCGGCCGACGCCGCCGACGCGCTCGGCGTGGCCCTGGCCGACTACCACCTTCGCCTCCGGCCGCTGTTCTTCGGCACGGGCGTCGTCCGCATCAGGAGCAGCCGGGCCTGACGCCCGAGACCTTCCCATGATCACCAAAATCTCCGGCACCCTCGACCGCATCGACCACTCGTCCAACAGCATCGAGCTGGCCGTGGGCCCGGTCGTCCACGAGGTGCTCGTCACAGAACTCGTCCGCCGCAGCCTGCAGACGAAGCTCGGCCAGAGCGTCACGCTCCACACCATGGAGTTTCTGGAGGGCACTCCGGGCCGCGGCAACCTCGTGCCCCGGCTCGTGGGCTTCCTCTCCGAAGTGGAACGGGAGTTCTTCGATTTGATCTGTGAGGTGGACGGCGTGGGGGTCCGCAAGGCCCTGCGTGCGATCATCCGCCCCGTGGGCGAGATCGCCACCGCGATCGACGAGCAAGACGCCAAGGCCCTCGCCACACTCCCCGGCATCGGCGCCGCCACTGCCGAACGGATGATCGCCAAGCTCCGCCGCCGGATGCCGAAGTTCGCCCTGCTGATCGCCCGGGAGGCGCCAGGCGAAGGGGGCATGACCAAGGCCGACGACGTGTTCGGCGAGACCTTCGAGGTGCTCCGGTCGCTGGGCCACTCCGACTCCGACGCCCGCCGGCTCGTGGACGCCCTCCGGGCCGAGAAGAAGAAGCCGAAGGACGTGCAAGAGGCCCTCGAGGCGATCTACCGGCAGCTCCACAAGCCGCGGTAAGGCAAAGCGGCGAATCCACGCTGCGTCAGGAAGCCCCGGGCGTGATGCACTGCTGTTGTGCACAGGTTGAAAACCTGTGCTACGTGAGGCGAGCGAGGGGCTGCCCGTGCCCCGAGAGCCGGGCTATGGGAGCAACCGCAGCCACGATGGCGAAGCGCAGCGGACATGCAGAGAGCCGAGGCCTGGAGGGCCGAGGCGAACGTCCGGCGACGGGGCATGGGTAGCCCCGAGCGGAAGGTGGCCCAGAAAGACACACAGGTTGACAACCTGTGCTACGTCAGGCGAGCGAGGGGCTGCCGGTGCCCCGGGAGCCGGCGTTGTTGGTCGAGCGAAGCCAGGATGGCGAAGCGAGAGCAGCATCAAGCGAGCGCAGGGCAGGATGTTGGGAGCCGGACTGCGTCCGGCGACCGTAAGCCGGAGCCGACGCCGGGACGGCGGCGATGGCGCGAAAGCCGCATGCCCGTAGTGAGCGTCCGGCGACGGGCATGGGCAGCCCCGAGCGCCGCACCACGCGCAGGCCACCACCGGTCGGCTTTCACTCGCCGGCCGGGATCGGCTACCCTGTGAACCGGTGAACAGCATGGAATCCTTCCGCCAGCCCAGCATTCAGGGTCCCCCTGCGGACGACGCCCCGCCGGAAGACCGCGCGCTGCGGCCGCAGCGGATGGAGGAGATGATCGGTCAGCGGGCCGTGCACGAGCGGCTCATGATCGCCATCGACGCGGCACGGAAGCGGGGCGAGTCGCTCGGCCACATCCTGCTCGACGGGCCGCCCGGCCTCGGCAAGACGACGTTCGCGACCTGCATCCCGCGGGAGCTGGGCACCACGCTCCAGATCGCCAGCGGCGCGGCCCTGGCTGCCCCCAAGGATCTGCTGCCCTATCTCACCAACGCCGCTGAGAGCTCGGTGCTGTTCATCGACGAGATCCACCGACTGCCGATTGCGGTGGAGGAGTTTCTCTACCCGGCGATGGAGGATTTCCGGATCGATATCACGCTCGGCGACGGCGTGGCCGCCCGCACGATCAACATGCCACTGCGGCCGTTCACCCTCGTGGGGGCGACCACGCGAGCCGGCCTGATCTCGGCTCCGCTCCGCGACCGCTTCGTCATTCGGGAACACCTCGACTACTACTCGCCCGCCGAACTCGCGGCGATCGTGCATCGGTCGGCCGGCAAGCTCGCGATGCCGATGGACGACGAGACGGCCGACGAGATCGCCCACCGCAGCCGCGGCACACCCCGCCTGGCCAACAACCGGCTGCGCTGGATTCGCGACTTCTCCACGAGCCGGGCCGACGACCAGATGAGCGTGGGGATCGCCCGCACCGCCCTGGAGATGCAGGGGATCGACGAACTCGGCCTCGACGGCTTCGACCGCAAGTATCTGGAGACGATCCAGCGGGTGTTTGCCGGCGGACCGGTGGGGATCGAGGCGATCGCCCACACGATGAGCACCGCCTCCGACACGCTCGAGGACGACGTCGAGCCCTACCTGCTCCGCTGCGAACTGATCGTCCGCACCCCGCGGGGCCGGCGGCTCACCGCCAAGGGCGACGAGCACCTCGGCGCCCCACCCAAGGCTGGGCAGAGCAAGCTTTTTTGATGGATTTTTCGCGGCGGATTGACCGTTCCCCCGTCTCGCGGCTACTCTTTGGGGCTCCCCCGACCACAGTTCAGGTGTTTCCATGGCCGTCCCGAAGCGACGTCAGTCGAACCAGAAAACCCGCTCCCGCCGGGCCCACGATTTCCTCACCCCCCGGCAGCTGACGTTCTGCTCGACCTGCGGGAAGGCCGTGCCGACGCACCGCGTCTGCGGCACCTGCGGCTCTTACATGGGCAAGACGGTCATCAAGACCGGCGACGAAGCCTGACCAGCGAGGTGAGCTGCGTGGGCAACGCGACCGTTCCTGGCGAGACTGCCACGCCCGCAATTGTCTTCCCCGGTCAAGGCGCTCAGTCGGTCGGCATGGCCGGCGATTGGGTCGAAGCCTGCCCGAAGGCGGCCGAACTCTTCGCCCGCGCCTCGGCGATCCTTGGCTACGACCTGCTCGCCGTCTGCCGCAGCGGTCCCGCCGAACGGCTCAATACCACCGCCGTCAGCCAGCCGGCAATCCTGGTGACGAGCCTGGCGGCGCTCGAGGTGCTCCGTGGTAGCGACGGGCATCCGCTCGACTCCGCCCGGATCACCGCCGGCCTCTCGCTCGGCGAGTACACGGCGCTGGTGTTCGCCGGGGCGATCGGCTTCGACGACGCCGTCCGGCTCGTCGACGTCCGCGGCCGGGCCATGCAGGAATGCGCCGAGCAGCGGCCCGGGGCGATGCTCGCGGTGCTCGGCGTCGACCGCGACAAGCTTGTGGCCCTGTGCGACGAGTGCCGCGGAGGCGATGTCCTCGAGGTGGCCAATGTGCTCTGCCCCGGCAACATCGTGGCCTCCGGCTCGAAAGACGCCTGCGGGCGGCTCGAGGCCGCCGCCATGGCCGCCGGGGCCATGAAGTGCGTGCCGCTCGAAGTGGCCGGCGCCTTCCACACGGCGCTCATGCAGCCTGCTGTCGCGCGGCTCACGGCCGCTCTCGCAGCGGCAGAGTTTCGGGCCCCACGGATTCCCGTCGTCAGCAACGTCGATGCGAAGCCGCACACCGATCCGGCCGAAATCAAGGCTCTGCTGGCGCGGCAGGTGGTCGGTGTTGTCGAGTGGAACGCCTCCATGGCATACATCCTCTCGACAGGGGTGCGGTCGATCTGGGAAGTCGGTCCCGGACGCGTGCTACGCGGATTGATGAAGCGGATCGACCGGAGCGTCGCCTGCTCGGGCGTCTTCGACTGACTGATCCGGGGTTCGGATTCACTGACTGACCGGGTTCACTGGCTGAAAAGGAGAGACGGACCATGGCTGACGAGTCTGCGCAGACGGGACCCAAGCGGTTGAAGGTGGATCTCAGCGGGCAGGTGGCCCTTGTCACGGGCGCTTCGCAAGGCCTCGGCCGCGCGATCGCCGAGACGCTGGCCGCGGCCGGCGCGACCGTCGCCCTCGTCGCCCGTTCGGCCGACAAACTCGCCCAGGTGGCCGCCGGCATCCGCGCCGCCGGAGGAAAGGCGGAAGAGTTCCCCTGCGACGTCTCGAAGGCCGAGGAGGCGCAGCGGGTCGTCGAAGCCGTGGTGGAGAAGTGTGGCCGTCTCGACATCCTCATCAACAACGCGGGCGTGACCCGCGACACACTTCTGCCGCGGATGAGCGACGAGGAGTGGGACACCGTTCTCGACACGAATCTCCGCGGTCCGTTCCTCTTCATGCGGGCTGCCAGCCGGCCGATGATGCAGCAGCGATATGGTCGGATCGTGAACGTGGCCAGTGTGTCGGGCCTGATCGGCAACCCTGGGCAGGCCAACTACTCGGCCTCGAAGGCCGGGCTCGTCGGCCTCACGAAGACCGTCGCCAAGGAACTCGCCGGCCGGAAGATCACGGTCAACGCGGTCGCCCCGGGCTTCATCGCCAGCGACATGACCGCGGCCCTCGGGCCGGTGCTGCTCGACGAGGTGAAGAAGCGGGTGCCGGCGAAGCGGCTTGGTGAGGCCTGGGAGATCGCCGAGGCGGTGCTGTTCCTGGCCGCTCCCTCGAGCGGCTACATCACGGCCCAGACGCTCGTGGTCGACGGCGGCATGATCGGCTGACCGCGGCCTCGCTGCCAGTCGGCTCCGACACAGGTTGAAAACCTGTGCTACGGCAGATCAGCGAGGGGCTGCCCCGAGCCGGGTCCAGACGGCCCGATAGCCCGGTTTTTCCCGGGCTGGACACTGGCGGTCGGGAACGGGTATATCTTCCCCGACAACCCAGGTAAGGTGCGCAGCCTCGGAGGGCTGCCGCCGGTTACGTTAGAACGCCCTGCCCCGCTCGCCGCCCACACGCGGCCGGCAGCCGGGCCCCAGGAGGATTCACAAGGTGGCTTCAGTTCAAGAGCGAGTGATCGACATCGTGGCGTCACAACTCGGCGTGAGCAAGGAACAGATCACGCCCGAGACGTCATTCATCAAGGACCTAGGTGCCGACTCGCTCGATACCGTCGAGCTGGTGATGGAACTCGAGGAAGAGTTCGAGATCAACATCCCGGACGACGCAGCGGAGAAGATCCAGACCGTCGGTCAGGCGGTGGAGTTCATCGAAAAGAACCAGTCGTGATCGACTGATCGCAAAGCACGGACGGCGGAGCGACGGAATGAAGCGAAGGGCGGTTGTAACCGGCGTGGGAGTAGTGACCTCCCTGGGCCGGAAGGTCGACGTGTTCTGGGATCGGATTGTGCGCGGCGACAGCGGCGTCGGTCCGATCACCCTGTTCGACGTCTCAGGATACCGGGTGCAGTTCGGCGGCCAGGTGCACTGGGAGCCTGAGAACGAGGACATCTGCACCGCGAAGGACCTCAAGCGGCTTGATCGCTTCACGCAGTTTGCAATCGGTGCCGCCAAAGACGCGGCCGCCGACTCGGGGCTCGACTTCGAGAAGATTGAGCCGTATCGCTGCGGCGTGGTGATCGGCTCCGGCATCGGCGGCCTCTGGGAGTTCGAGACCCAGGAGGAGCGCATGCTCCATAAGGGCATCGACAAGGTCTCGCCATTCACGATTCCGAAGCTGATGGTCAACTCGGCCAGCGGCCACGTTTCCTCCCTCTACGGGGCCAAGGGGCCAAACTTCGCGGTCGCCACGGCCTGCGCCAGCGCCGCCAACTCGATCGGCAGCGCGCTGCGGGCGATCCAGTACGGTGACGCCGACGTGATGATCACCGGGGCGAGCGAGGCTGCACTCACGCCGATCGGCCTCGCGGGCTTCCAGAACATGCGGGCCCTGTCGTTTCGCAGCGACGCGCCGCAGCAGGCAAGTCGGCCGTTCGACATTGACCGCGATGGCTTCGTGCTCTCCGAGGGGGCCGGCGTCATCGTGGTCGAGGAACTCGAGCACGCCCGCCGGCGCGGCGCCCGAATCTACGCAGAACTCAAGGGCTACGGGGCCAGCGGCGACGCCGGCCACATCACGCAACCCGACGAGGAGGGCCGTGGCGGAGCCCACGCGATGACCATGGCCCTTCAGGATGCCGGCATCGGCCCGGAAGCCATCGACTACATCAACGCCCACGGCACCAGCACCCCGCTCGGCGACGTGGCCGAGACGAAGGCCGTGAAGCGGGTGTTCGGCGGGCACGCGAAGCGACTGGCGATCTCCAGTACGAAGAGCAATCTCGGCCACACGCTCGGCGCCAGTGGTGGCATCGAAGCGGTCGTCTGCTCTCTGACGATCAACCGCGGCGTGATCGCCCCCACGATCAACCTCGACACCCCCGACCCCGAGTGCGATCTCGACTACGTGCCGAAGGTGGCCCGCGAGGCCAAGGTCGATATCGCGATGAGCAACTCGTTCGGGTTCGGCGGCCACAACGCCAGCTTGGTGTTCGCCCGCATCTGAGTGAAGCGGGAGGCATCGGCCATGGATCGATCGCCGACTGACACTCTCCTCCTCCGGGGCATCCTCCTCGTGGGGCTGCTCGTCGTGCCGTCGGCCGCATTCGGCCAGGTCCCTGCCACGGCCGGCCAGGTCTGGAAAACCTACGACATCTCGGCCTACGTGAAGCAGGCCGGTGAGGGCAGCCAGCGGCACGTGGTCGACTGGATTCTCCAGGAGACCGGCTACCCCGCCTGGCACGGCGACGCGCCCGCGTCGCTCTCGGCCGACGGCCAGACGCTCTCCTGCTTCCACGGTCCCGAGATGCAAGCCACGGTGGAGGAGGTCGTGGCGAGATTCGTTGACGATGCCGCCACGCCGCACCGCTTCAGCGTGCGGGTGCTCGGACTTGACGGCCCTGGCTGGCGGGCCGAGGCACGCCCCGCGCTCATCGCCATCCCGGCTGCCACCCCCGGCGTGCAGGCCTGGATCGCTCCCCGCGAGACCGCTGCCGCCGTGCTCGCGCGGCTGCGGTCGCGGTCCGATTGCCATGAACTGCCGACCGGCCCGGTGCTGGCCGCCAACGGCCTGCCCGCCACGCTCTCCGGCGGCCGCAAGCAGTCGTACGTGCAGGACATCGCCCCGCGTCCCGACGTCTGGCCCGGGTGGCAGATGCAGTCGTCCACCTGCGACGAGGGGCTGGCGATCGACATCCAGCCGCTGCTTTCCCGCGACCGAACGGCGGTGGAGGCCGTCGTCCGCTGTCGGATCGACCAACTCGAACGGCTGGCCCAGGTGTCACTCGCCTCGCCGGTGAACCAGCAGCGGGTGCAGGTGGAGGTGCCGCAGGTGGCGGCCGTGAGGGTGGGCGAGCGGTTCCGCTGGCCAGCCAACCAGACGCTGCTCGTCGGGCTCGGGTTGGTGCCGTGGCCCGTGCCCGCACAGAATGTGTCGGCCGTGTCGCTGCTGACCGACGATAAGCGGTGCGACGTGGTGATCGTGGTCGAACCGAGGCTCGGCGGCGGCCCCTGAACGTCGCGACAAACAGACCGAGGCCCGGCCGGGCCGGAACATGACAGGATGAGCGCATGAGTGGAGCGGCTGACCGAAGGGTGGTGATCACGGGCCTGGGCATCGTTTGCCCGCTCGGCCTCGGACTCGACGAGTTCTGGACGGCGCTTGTCGAGGGCCGCAGCGGGATCGGACCGCTCGACGCCTTCGACAGCCGCGGCATCCCGCTGCACCACGCCGCCCAGGCCCGGGCATTCACGGGCGAGATCGACAACTTCGGCCCGCTCGACCCGGAAAAGAAGAAGGCGATCCGCAAGGGCTGCAAGGTGATGTGCCGGGAGAGCCAGATGGCCGTGGCGGCGGCCCAACGGGCCCTCCACAACTGCGGCGACGCCTCCGCCCATCACCCGCCCGAACGGTTCGGCTGCGTGTTCGGGTCGGACTACATGCTCACGATTCCGGAAGATTTCACCTCGGGGGTGGCCGCGTGCCGGGCCGCCGACGGCGGATTCGACTTCCAGCTCTGGGGCACCGAAGGGATGGCGAAGATCACGCCGCTGTGGCTGCTGAAGTATCTTCCCAACATGCCGGCGAGCCACATCGCCATCTACAACGACCTGCGGGGTCCCAGCAACTCGCTGACGCTCCGCGAGGCCAGCGGCCACCTCGCCGTAGGCGAGGCCACCGTCACGATCAAGCGTGGCGCCGCCGACATCATGGTGGCCGGCGCCACCGGCACCCGTGTGCATCCGATGAAGACCGTGCACGCCATCCAGAGCGAGCAGGTGGCGACGGGTGACGACGACCCGGCGACCTGGAGCCGCCCCTTCGACAAGCACCGCCGAGGCATGGTGCTCGGCGAGGGGGCTGCTGTGGTCGTGCTCGAGGAGTTGTCGCACGCGCTGGCCCGCGGCGCCACGATCCTCGGCGAGATCGTCGGCCATGCCGCTCGGTGCTCGACCGATCGCGCGGCTGTGGGCCGGCGCCGGCAGTCCGTTGCGCTCGCCATGGGCCGCGCCCTCGAGATGGCGGGCGTCCGCCCGGCCGACCTGGGGCACGTGCACGCCTACGGGGCCAGCACCGTGACTGGCGATCGGGAGGAGGCCGAGGGGATTCGTGACGTGCTCGGCGACGCGGCCCGCACCGTTCCCACCGTGGCGGCCAAGAGCCACTTCGGCAACCTCGGCGGCGGCAGCGGCCTCGCGGAGTGCGTGGCAAGCATCCTGGCGCTCAGCCACGGGGAACTCTTTCCACTCCTCAACCACGAGGCCGACGACGAGGCCTGCGGCATCCGGGCGGCGCGGCGGGGCGACCCGGCGGGCGACGTGTTCATCTCCACCTCGGTCACGCCCCAGGGCCAATCGGGGGCGGTGGTCATCCGTTCGTGGCGGGCCTCAGCGTGACGCGGGCCAGACGGCCTCTGCTTGACAGTCCCCCGCAAACGGCTTAGTTTTCACGGGTTGCTCCTCGTGAGGATGGCTGCTGGTTCGCGGATACGCTTCCAAATATCCCGGCGCATGAACGCATGCGGGGGTGTTTCGGCGCCCATGTCGTGATATGGCGTCGGCCGTGCCGGCACCGCCATTTCACGGTTGGCATCCGAGAACCCTATGAAGCCCGAAGAAATCCTCCGCATTGTCGACGCGATCCATCGCGACAAGAACATCGACAAGGAGATCGTTTTCCAGGCCATCGAGGCCGCCCTCGTCACCGCGCTGTCGCGGCAGTACGGCGAGACTTCGGTCATCACGATTGAGATCGACCGCGAGAACGGCACCGTGACCGGCACGCACGACGGCCAGCCGCTCGATACGGCGGAACTCTCAGGCCGGATCGGCGCCCAGACCGCCAAGCAGGTGATCATCCAGAAGATCCGCGAGGCCGAGCGAGACGCCATCCACGACGAGTTCGAGGAGCAGGTCGGCCAGATGGTGTCGGGCGTGGTCACCCGCTTCGAGGGCGCCACGGCCACCGTGCAGGTGAGCAGCCAGGAGGCCATCCTGCCGCGGAGCGAGCAGATCCCCGGCGAGTCGTACCATCCCAGCGAGCGGGTCCGCGCCACCATCTTCGAGGTTCGCAAGGTCGGCAGCCGCGTGAAGATCATCCTCTCCCGGATCCGTCCGCAGCTCGTGCAGCGGCTCTTCGAGCAGGAGATCCCGGAGATCGCCGACGGCGTGATCGAGATTCGGGCCATCGCCCGCGAGCCCGGGTACCGCAGCAAAGTGGCCGTCATCAGCTCTGACAACCGGATCGATTGCGTGGGAGCCTGCGTCGGTGTCCGCGGCAATCGCATCAAGAACATCGTCGAGGAACTCGGCGGCGAGCGGATCGACATCGTCCGCTGGAACGACGACCTCCAAGTGCTCGTTCCCAATGCCCTCCAGCCGGCCGAGGTAGACGAGGTGATCCTCTGCCAGATGCTCGGCCGCGGGATCGTGCTCGTGCGCGAGGACCAGCTCTCACTTGCGATCGGCCGCCGCGGCCAGAACGTGCGGCTGGCCAGCAAGCTCTGCGGCTGGGACATTGAAATCATGACCCGCGAGGAACTCGACCAGCAGATTGAGCGGGCAATCGCTGGGTTCTCGTCGATCGAGGGCCTCGACGAATCGGTGGCCGAGCGGCTCGTGGGCGAGGGCTTCCTTTCCTACGACGATCTCTCGGTGATCGAGCCCGACGATCTCATGGAAATGGGCGGCTTGACCGCAGAGCAGGTCGACGCGATCGTTTTAGTGGCCGAGGAACGGGCTAGTCAGGTCGAGGCTGCCGCCGCCGACGAGCGGCGGAAGCAGCGCGAAGCCGATCGTATTGCGAAGGCCACGGCCGACGCCGACGCGGCCGATGCAGTGGCGGCCGATGCAGTGGCGGCGGAGCAGGTGGCGGAGTCGGGGGCGGTGCCCGCCCCGGAATCCGTGCCCGAGTCGTGATGGTTGAAATCGAGCGTATGAAGGTGATCGGCGTAAGGCGTTGCGAGAGAGGGTCGAGTGGCTGTCCGAATCTACACGCTGTCGAAAGAACTGAAGATCGACAGCAAAGAGCTTGTCGACCTGTGCACGCGCGCCGGCATTCAGGACAAGGGCTCGGCGCTCGCCAGCATGAGCGACGAGGAGGTGGCGAAACTCAAGGAGTTCATCGCCGCCAAGTCTCGGCCGCCTGAGCGGCCCGCCCCCGCGCCGGTGAAGCCCGGCGCCCCTGCCGCAGCCAAGCCCGCCGCCCCCGTCACCACCACGCTCAAGCGTGAGGACTACATCGCTCCGGCTGGTATGGCCAAGAGTAAGCCGCCTGAGGTGGCGCCGCCGAAGCCGGTGGCCACCGAGCCCAAGCCCCGCCCGACCGTCCGCCCAGGTGGCGACGGCCCCAAGCCCGTGCCGCGGCCGGCCTTCAAGCTCGCTCCCGTTCCAGCGGCTGGCCGTGCCCCGATCACGCCGCGGCCCGGCGCGCTGGAACCGGTGGCCCAGAAGCCTGACGTGAAGCTCCCGCTCGATGCGATCCGCAGCGCCAAGGCAGGTGGCGCCAAGCCGCTCGCCGACCACATGCGAAAGCACGAGCAGCAGCGAGCCGCCGACGCCACCCGGCAGCGGACCAGCGGCCTGCTCCGCGGCACCGGTGGGGCACCAACCGCCGTGCCACCGCCGATGGCACCCGGCGTACGGCCGCGGCGGACGCCCACCAAGGGGGGCGACGGCAAGGACGACGCGCTCGGGGGGCGCGAGCAACGGCAGATCGGCCGCCGGAGAATCAGCGACGGCCGCGGCATGGGCGATGACGATTTTGGATCTCGGCGCCGCCGCGGCTCGCGACCCAGAAAGAGTGGTGCTTCGACCGCCGCGCCGCGAAAGACCAACGCCTCGATTCAAGTGCCCTGCAACGTGAGGGCCTTCTCGGAGGCAATCGGCCTGTCGGCGAGCGAGGTGCTCAAGAAGCTGCTTTCCTTCGGGATGGGGCAAATGCCGAGCATGTCGACGGTGCTCGACCGTGACACGGTGGAGCTGCTGGCGGCCGAACTGGGCGTGCAACTCGATCTCAAGACGGCGGAGGATCTCGAGAAAGAACTGCTCGCCGGCTTCGACGCCGTTGACGAGGATCCGTCCCTGCGGTCGCCGCGGTCGCCGGTGGTCACGTTCCTCGGACACGTTGACCACGGCAAGACGTCGCTCCTCGACAAGATCCTCGGCATCGACGTGGCCGCCCGCGAGAGCGGTGGGATCACGCAGCACATCCGGGCCTACACCGTCGACCGCAACGACAAGTCGATCACGTTTGTCGACACGCCGGGCCACGAGGCCTTCACGCAGATGCGTGCCCGCGGTGCCAACGTCACCGACTGCGCGGTGATCGTGGTGGCCGCCGACGACGGTGTCATGCCGCAGACGGAAGAGGCGATCAGCCACGCCAAGGCCGCGGGCGTGCCGATCGTGGCCTGCATCAACAAGATCGACCTGCCGGGCGCCGACGTCCAGCGGGTCTACCAGCAGCTGGCGGCCGCGGAACTCCTGCCCACCGAGTGGGGTGGCGAGACGGAAGTGGTGAAGACCAGCGCCGTGACGGGCGAGGGAGTCGATTCCCTGCTCGACACGCTGCTGACGATCGCCGAGCTCCACGACCTGCGAGCCAATCCTGACCGGATGGCCGCGGGCGTCTGCCTCGACGCCTCGATTCACGAGGGCCGCGGCGTCGTGGCCTGCCTGCTGATCCAGAAGGGCACGCTCAACATCGGCGATCCGCTGGTCTGTGGCGAGGCCACCGGCCACGTGAAGTCGATGTTCGACACCCTCACTCGGCGAAAGGTCACCGAGGCGGGCCCCGCCCGGCCCGTGTTCGTCACCGGCCTCGATGTGCCCCCGGGTGCCGGCGACCGATTCCAGGAGGTGGAGTCGATCGCCCTGGCCCGTGAGGTGGCCCTCGAGCGGGCCGACATCCGCCGTCATTCGCACCTGTCGAGCACCCCGGTCCATGTCACGCTCGAGAACCTCGCCGACCGGCTCGGTGCCGACAAGGCGCCCACGCTCAACCTCATCCTCCGGGCCGACGTCCGCGGCTCGATCGAGGCAATCCTTAAGGAACTGCAGAAGCTCGACCACCCGGAGGTCAAGATCCGGGTGCTCCAGGCGACGGTCGGCGGCGTGACCGAGGCCGACGTCCAGCTTGCCGACGCCTCCGACGCGGTGATCATCGCCTTCAACGTGGTGCCTGACGAGCGGGCCCGGTCGCTGGCGGAAGACAAGGGCGTGCAGGTCCGCCGCTACGACATCATCTATCAGGTGACCGACGACCTGAAGAAGGCGCTCGAGGGCATGCTCGCCCCGGAGAAGAGGGAAAACGAACTCGGCCGCGCCGTGGTTCAGCGAACCTTCTCGATCAGTCGCCTCGGCGTCATCGCTGGCTGCCGCGTGATCGCAGGCATCATCGCCCGCAACGCCCGCCTGCGGGTAATCCGCGACAACCGTGTAATCGGCGACTACGGGATCGAGTCGCTCAAGCGGGAGAAGGACGACGCACGCGAGGTGCGTGACGGCCTGGAGTGCGGCATCAAGCTTGCCGGCTTCAACGACCTGAAGGAGGGCGACATCTTCGAGTGCTATCGCGTCGAGGAAGTCGCGCGGACGCTGTCGTGAGCACCCGACGACTGTTGAAGGCGGCCGAGGCGGTTCGGGAGGTGGTCAGCATGGCCATCCTCACGGAGGTCCGCGACCCTCGCGTCAAGGATGTCACGGTCACCGGTGTGGAGATGGCCCCCGACATGCGGTCGGCGATCGTCCATGTGTCGATCATGGGTGGCCCGGCGAAGGAGAAACTCGCGATCCAGGGTCTAGCCCGGTCGGCAGGCTTCCTCCAGTCGCGGATCGCTGACCGAATCGAGACCCGCTACACGCCGAAACTCCGCTTTGAACTCGACGGGGGCATCAAGAAGTCGATCGAGATCGCCCGCATGCTCCACGAGGTCCTTCCGCCGCCCCCGTCGGACGGCGACACCGAACCATCATCCCCTTCCGTGGCCTCGCAGGACGACGCATGACCGCACCAAAGAAGCCCGCCGGAAAGAAGCCGGCTCCCGCCCCGAAAAAGCCCGCCCCGAAGGTGGCTGGGAAGCCCGCCCCAAAAGCAGCGGCTGGCAAGCCCGCTCCGAAAGCCGTCGCCAAGCCGACGGCTCCGGTGAAGCCGACCGCCCCGGCGAAGGCTGGAACTCCCGCCAAGCCCGTCGCTCCCGCCAAGCCCGTCGCTCCCGCCAAGCCCGTCGCCCCGGCGAAGGTGGTCGAGCCGCCCAAACTGCCACCGGAGAAGGTGCCGCCCCGGGCCCAGTTGGTTCCGAAGCTCTTCAAGGCGCTCAAGGCGGCGTACAAACCGGTCCCGTTCAACACCAGCCGGCCGCTTCTCGACCAGGTGCTCGTCGCCTGCTGTCTGGAAAACGCGCCGTACGACGTGGCGGAGAAGGCCTGCGCCCGTCTGATCGAGTCGGCGTTTGACCTCAACGAGATCCGCGTGACCACCGTGGCAGAACTCGCCGAGACGCTCCACGACCTGCCCGATCCCGCCCATGCGGCCCTCTCGCTCCGCCGCGTGCTTCAGAGCGTGTTTGAGTCGACCTACAACTTCTCGCTTGATCACGCGAAGAAGCACTCCTTGGCCCACGGCCTCAAGGTTCTCGAGGGCATGCATGGCGTGCCGCCGTTCGTGGTGGCGCACGTCGTCTCGACGGCGCTCGACGGCCACATGATTCCGCTCGACAAGGGTGCGATTGCAGCGCTCTACGTCTGCGGGATGACGACGCAGGCGGAATACGATGCGGGCAAAGTGGCCGGCATCGAGCGGATCATCGGCAAGAAGTCGGGCGTGGAGTTCAGTTCGCTCCTCCACCAGTTCGGCATCGAAGTGCTCACCAACCTCCACGGCAACACCGTGCGGAAGGTGGTGCAGGCCGTGAGCCCGGCGGCCCTCAAGGACCGCATGCCGAAGCGGGGCGAACCGCTGCCGGCTCCCACCCCGCCGCCGCCGGCCACCGACAAGGAGAGCCTCAAGGCTGCCGAGGCAGCGCGAAACGCCGCGGAGGAGCACCGCCCAGCCGGACCGCAGGCGGCCGCCCGCCCCGTGGGTAAGACACCGATGCCCCCCGCCGGTTCGGGACCGAAGAAGCCGGGCGACGGCAAGTCTGGGCCGAAGCCGTTCGTGGTGAAGCCGAACGTCGGCAAGCCGCTGACGATCAAGCCGCAGATGGCTCCGCCGCCGGAGCCGGCGAAACCCGCGCCGGCGGCCAAGAAGCCGACGCCTCCAGCGAAGCCGTCCGCCAAGCCCACGGCTCCGGCGGCGAAGAAGCCAGAGGGCAAAGGCGACCGTCACTCATCGGAGCTGAGCAAGCGGAAGCCGCGGTGACGGACGGCTGACGGTGGCAGGACAGGTGCGAGGGAGGAACACGCGTGGCCGGACATTCCCATTGGGCGAACATCTCTCGCAAGAAGTCGCTGATCGACGCCAAGCGGGGCAAACTCTGGAGCAAGCTCGCCAAGGCGATCATCGTGGCGGCGAAGCACGGCGGCGCTGATCCAGACGCCAACCTCCGGCTCCGGTATGCGATCGACGCGGCCAAGGCCGTGAGCATGCCCAAGGACAACATCCAGCGGGCGATCAAGACCGGCACCGGCGAGTTCAAGGGGGGCGACCTCGAAGAGTCGCTCTACGAGGGCTACGGTGCCGGCGGCGTGGCCGTGCTCTGCGAGATCCTCACCGACAACAAGAACCGCACGGCTCCCGAGATCCGCAAGATCTTCGAGATGTGCGGCGGCAAGCTTGGCGGCACGGGCTGCGTGGCCTACCTCTTCGAGCGGAAGGGGCTCGTACGGCTGCCGCAGGCGGGCTGCGACGAAGACAAGCTCATGGAAGTGGCACTCGAGGCGGGTGCCGATGACGTGAAGCTCTCGGGCGACCGCTGGGAGGTGACCTGCGATCCGGCGGCGATGGCGGCAGTGGTCGACGCCCTCGGCAAGGCCGGCCTGGGCGTCGAGTCGAACGAGATCGTGCGCATCCCGACCAACACGGTGGACGTGGACGACGTGGAGACCGCGAAAAAGGTGCTGACCCTGATGGAGCGACTGGACGACCACGACGACGTCCAGAGTGTGTCGGCCAACTTCAGCATCCCCGACGAAGCCATGGCCCAGCTGGGCTGAGTGCCACGCGTTTCGTAGCACGGGTTTCCAACCTGTGTGCCGGGCCGCTCGCCGCGCCGCGAGGGGCTGCCAATGCCCCGTCGCCGGACGTTCCCGTCGGGCATCCTGCCCGACGCTCACTGCATGTCCGCTGCGCTTCGCCATCCTGGCTGCGCTTGCTCCCATAGCCCGGCTCCCGGGGCACTGCCAGCCCCTCGCTACGTTCAAACCCCAGTCCGGTCATCCTCCGTAGCCGCAGGTTGGCAACCTGCGGTGCCGTAGAACAGGTTACCAACCTGTTTTTGAATCGTCGCGCCGCTCGGGGGCACAGGTTGAAAACCTGTGCTACGAGGGCAGGAGCAGACACAGTGCGATCGACGCCTGCCGGCCCTACGGCGCCACCGCGGCCGCGGCCGGCTTCGGCTCGGCCGCAGACTCCTCCGGCTCGGAATGCTCGACCTGCGGCCAGTATTCGTCGAAGTCGAACTGCGGGCTGTTGTCGAGGTCGTGACACTCCAGGCAGTTGTTCACGGCCTTCTGCTTGCCCTCCGGTGTGGAGAGCGTCAGCACGATTTCTTGACGAAGCCGGTCCCGCTCCGCCTCGCTCGCCCGCACGTCGCCCCGCTCCACCGCCGTGTGCGCCGCCGCCGGGCCGTGGCAGTTCTCGCAGCCCTGATGGGCCAGCTGCGGCGTGGTCTTCATCCCGGCGAAGCCTCCCTCGAACGGCTCGAACCGCTGCGGCGCCCAGCCCGTCACGTGGCACGACAGGCATTCCGGATCGCCATCGCGCCGAGGCTTCTGCTCCTCGAGCGTGGTCAAGGCGGTCGCATGCGGCGTGTCTTTCCAGACGTCGTAGGCAGCCTGATGGCATTCCGCGCACGCCTCGCTCCCCGCGAACCGCCGGCCCGACGGATGCCGGATCGGCACGAGGCCGAGCCCTTCGAGCCCGAGCGTTTCGAGCTTCTGCTGGTAGGTGCCGAGCAGGTCGATCATGTCCTTCGACTCGCCCCAGCGGGCGTCGAGCGGCACCCGCTGCGTGCGGACGGGCTTGTCCTTGTCGGGGAAGAAGCCGATCGCCACGGCAAACATGCCCTTGTGGCCGAGCTCCACGAGCTTCGCCCCGCCCGGCAGCGGCGGCAGCTCGAGCGGCGGCTCGTCGGCCCCGCCGGCCGTGACCACGATGTCGAACTGCGGATGCTTCGCCGCCAGGGCCTTCGTCTCGTCCGGGGTCGCAAAGGCGAGCAGCACCTGATGGTCGCAGCCGGCCTTCGCGAGCTCCGCGGCCGCCTTGGCGAGCGATTCGCCGGCCGGCGCAAACTCGACGTCGGCGTTCTTGATCCGCGCCAGTTCCTGGTCGCCAAGCACGCTGGTGATGCCGATCTTCAATCCGCCCGCCTCGACCACGCGAAACTTCGGCGTGATCCCTGCGTCGAGTCCGAGCAGGCCGACGTTCGCGCTCAAGAAGGGCGTCGGCTGGTCGCCCACGGCGGCCACCCCAGCCACGAGTTCCTCGGCCGGGAGCCGGAGGTCACCGGGGCCGAAGCCGACAGCCGCATACCTCATCGCCCGCAGACCATCCACGATCGATTGAAACTTCGCCTCGGTCTGCCGGCCAAACCGCTTCACTTGATTGCCCACGTCGACGGCCACGAGCGGCCAGCCGGCCCCGTCGATGGCGCGGAGGAAGTTCTGCCGCCGGCTCAGACCGCCCTTCTGGTTCTCCTTGCCGGTGCAGCCGCAGGGCTCGATGTAGCCGTCGAGTTCGCCGGTAATCACGAGCACGGCCTGCGGGGTGGGCCAGTCGGTGAAGATCGGGCCGTTTCGCTCCTGAAATTTCTCCACAACCTCCTTGGAGACATTGGCCCCCCGCTCTGGCATCGCGGCGACGCACGCCAGGGAGAGGAAGACGATGAGGATCGCCGACACGCGTTTATTCATGGATGGCTCAGGGGCCGACCGCCACGCACACGGGAATCGTGAACTCGGGCGAGTCGGGGTGGCCGGTGGCGAGCACGATCCGGCCCGCCGGCCCCTGCTGCGAGCAGAGGTGGTTGACCGCCCGGCTGCCCGGCGGGATCACAATGTCGATCGGAATCCGCACCGCACCGCCGGTGCCGATCGGGCTGCCATCGCCGATCGTCACCTGCAGCGCTTCGGGCACCACTTCCCGGACCGTTGGCCGCACGCTGTCGCGATGCGGCCCCTTCGCCGTGAGAAACACCCTCATGCGCAGGCCTGCCTTGCCGGAGACCGTCCCCAGCAGCAGGGCCTGACGGGAGGAATCCCATCCGGGGCCCGCCATGACAAGGTCACCCCCGACCGTTCCCTCCAGCGGAATCTCCGCCACGAGGGGTTCGGGCATCGTGAACGACACCCGAACCGTTCGCTTCAGCGGACCGATCGGCAGGCCGGGCTTCAGGTCGACGGTGAGCCGGAAGCCGCCGGTGGCACCCGTCTCAGCCGCGACCTCCTCGGCTGACAAAGGCGCCGTGGCAAACGAGACAGACTGGGCAAACTTGGGGTCGTCGAGGGCCACCTCGGTGACCGCGGGAGATTCGGTGCCGTAGGTGAACACGTCGCTCGTCACACGCTCGCCGGAAGAAGCCGACAGCCGCGGCACCGCGAGCAGATCGGGAATCGCCTTCCACGTTGGCACGACCGTGCCCTCCACCGTGAACACCACTTCCGGCCGCCGTGGATCGTCGGTGAGGATCGTGGCCTGCTGGCGGAACGGACCTCCCGGCGGTTTTCCTTTCCACTGCACCCGGATTTTCGTCTCACCGCCGGGCGATACCACTCGCGTGCCATCCGCCGAGCCTCCTTCGATGGCTTCGAAGTCGCTCACGGTGCAGGTGCAACTCGTCGTCCCCTTGCGGAGGGTGAGCGGGCCGTCACCTGCATTGCGGACGACGAACTCGTGAGAGCCGCTTCCGCCCGTGCCGAGCGTGCCAAAGGCGTGCCGTGTCTCGGCGGTTTCGGCATGCGGCGCGGGGCCGGATGGCGCTGACGTGACGCGCAGGTCGCCCACCATCCACGGAGTGGACCGCTGCAGAAATGCGCCGCTCACCCCGATGGCAACGCCTGCCACGGCCGCCACAGCGGCTACCCACCACGCGTTCAACTTCTCCACGGTCATCGGCCGGCCACATCCTGCAAAGGCACTCGGTGCGACCGTCAACCGGCCGGCACTCCGAGCCCCACATTCTAGCCGCCGGTCAAACCTCGTCCTCTCAGAGGAACCGCCAAGGCCTGCCCGGAAAAGCACACAGGTTGAAAACTTGTGCTACGAGGGGCGAGCGAGGGGCTGCCCGTCCCCGGGAGCCGGCGTTGCCGGCCGAGCGTAGCCAGGATGGCGAAGCGAGGGCGGCATCGAGTGAGCCGAGGCCCGGAAGGCCGAGGTGAACGTCCGGCGACGGGGCATGGGCAGCCCCGAGCGGAAGGCGGCGAGGAAAAGCACACAGGTTGAAAACCTGTGCTACTCCCGGCAATCAAAGCGGCACGTCACACGGGTTGAAAATCCGTGCTGCGGGCGATCGTCGCCGCCGTTAGTACGACCGCGCGAGCACGCTGCGGCGGCTCACCGGCTTGCCCGTCACCACGCAGGTGCCCGGCTCGTCGGCGCCGTCCATCGGGATGCACCGCACGGTCACCTTCAGCGGATCAAAAGCCGCGGCCACCGCTGGGTCGTCGGCCACATGCACGTGCGCAAAGCCGCCCTTGCCGGCCGCCCCCTCCCCTGCCCCGAAGAAGTCGTGCACCTCCGCAGCCGAGCCGAGCCGGACCGATCGCTCCGTCCGAAACGCCTTCGCGCGGTCGAAGAGGCCCTGCTGGATCTCGGCGAGGAGCGCTGCCGCCTTCGCCGGAAACTCCGCCAGCGGCATCGACTCGCGGTCCTTCGGCCCGCGGTCACGGCGAGTGACGCTCACCGCACCAGCCGCCAGGTCGCGAGGTCCGATCTCGACGCGAATCGGCACCCCCTGCTTCACGTGCTGCCAAGCCTTGTCGCCCCCGCGCATGTCGCGGGCGTCGATCTTCACGCGAATCGGCTCGTCACCAAAACGCTGGGCCGCGAGGTCGGCCTGCAGTTTCCGACAGGCGTCCATCACCAGCGCCTTCTCCTCATCGGTGCGATGGATCGGCAGGAGCACGATCTGGTGCGGTGCGATCCGCGGCGGGAGGACGAGGCCGTCGTCGTCGGAGTGGGTCATGATCACCGCGCCGATCAGCCGCGTGGACACGCCCCACGACGTGGTCCAGCAAAACTCCTCCGCGCCACTCGTGCCGGCAAACTTGATGTTCTGCGCCTTGGCGAAGTTCTGGCCGAGGAAGTGCGACGTGCCGGCCTGCAGGGCCTTGCCGTCTTGCATCATCGCCTCGATGGAGTAGGTATCGACCGCGCCGGGAAACCGCTCGGCCGCGGGCTTGGGGCCCTTGATCACCGGCATCGCCATGTCGCGTTCGGCGAACGTGGCGTAGACCTCCAGCATCTTGAGCGTCTCCTCGACCGCCTCTTCGCTCGTGGCATGGGCCGTGTGCCCCTCCTGCCAGAGAAACTCCGCCGTCCGCAGAAACACCCGCGGCCGCATCTCCCAGCGGACCACGTTGGCCCACTGGTTGATCAGCATCGGCAGGTCGCGCCACGACTGGATCCACTTGGCATACATCGCGCCGATGATCGTCTCGCTGGTAGGCCGCACCACGAGCGGCTCCTCGAGTTTGCCCGTGGGGATCAGCTTGCCGTCGGGGCCGAGTTCCAGGCGATGGTGCGTGACGACTGCGCATTCCTTGGCAAAACCCTCGACGTGCTTCGCCTCCTGCTCCAGGTACGAGAGCGGGATGAAGAGCGGGAAGTAGGCATTTTGATGGCCCGTCTCCTTGAACATCCGGTCGAGGATCGTCTGCATCCGCTCCCAGATGGCGTAGCCATGGGGCTTGATCACCATGCAGCCGCGGACGGGCGACTGCTCCGCGAGGTCGGCCGCCCGCACCACCTGCTGATACCACTCGGGATAGTCCTGGGCCCGCGTGGGGCTGATGGCGGTCTGGGCCATGGGTCGCTCCGTCGATTCGATGAAAGGAAAGGCTCGATGCCGGATGGGGCCGGGATTGTAGTCGCTGCTTGTGACGGCAGGGAAACCCGCCGTAGACTCTGCTCCAATGCCGCGCCGCCTGATCACCGAACTTCCGCCGCAGGCCCAGGTCGACCAGACGTTTCTGGCGACGCACAAGCAGCTCCGGCCCAACCGCAACGGCCAGCTCTACCTGCAGGTGGAACTCGCCGACAAGAGCGGCATGATCACCGGCCGGCTCTGGAATGCCTCCGACGACGACTTCAACGCGTTCGAGGACGGCGACTATGTCCGCGTCGAGGGGCACACGCAGCTCTACTCGGGTTCGCTGCAGCTGATCGTCTCGGTGATCGACCGAGTCGACCCGCGGACGGTCGACGAGAGCGAGTTTCAGGTGCTCTCGAAGAACGACATCGTGCGGCTGGAGTCGGAGCTGGCCACGATCCTCGGCACGATTCGCTCCGCACCTCTCAAAGCCCTCGCCGACGAGATCATCGCCGACAAGGCCCTCCTCGACGCCTTCAAGCGGACGCCCGCGGGCGTGAAGCACCACCACGCCTACGCCGGCGGCCTGCTTGATCACGTCGTCAACCTGCTGCGGCTTGCCGACCGCGTGGCTCCGCTCTACCCGGCTCTCGACCGCGACCTCCTTCTCGTGGGCGTGCTCGTCCACGACATCGGCAAGGTGCGCGAGCTCGAGAGCCTCCAGGGCTTCTCCTACACCGATGAGGGCCAGCTCCTCGGCCACGTGCTGCTGGGCCTCGAGATCGTGGACGCGAAGATCCGCGCCATCGAGGCCCGCACCGGGCAGCGGTTCGCCTCCGAGGCGGCCGTCCGCGTGAAGCACATGATCGCCAGCCACCACGGCCAGTATGAGTTTGGCTCGCCGAAGCTGCCGATGACGCTCGAGGCCGTCGCCCTCCACCACCTCGACCACCTCGACGCCAAGATGGCCGGCACGATCCAGTTGCTGCAGAACGAGGCCACCGCCGAAGATGGCTGGACGCAGTACCAGCAGAGCCAGGGCCGCAAGTTCTTCCGCGGCCGAGGCGCCGACGCCAGTTCGTAGAACAGGTTGTCAACCTGTTCGTGAAGCACACCCGGCGGTGCTTCGGCACAGGTTGGCAACCTGTGCTACTCCAACAGGCAGCCCCGCCGATCAGTTCGCTTCCTTCGCCCGCTGCTCCTTCTTGGCCGGAAACTCAACCACCACGAGCTTCTTCGACGCCGGGTCAAACGCGTATTCCTGGTAGTACGGCAGCATCGGCAGCGAGACCTCGTCGGGTGTGCCCGGGGCGATGATCTTCGCCATGAACTCCTTGTGCGTCGCGGGAACCTCGTTGTGCTCCGCCTGATAGAGCTTCATTTTCTGCTCCACGGCGAGACCGCCGATCGTGGCGACGCTGTGGCGATAGGCCTGTGAGTAGGCGCCGAGTCCGCCCTCCTCCGCCTCCGCTCCGTTGTCGACGACCACGCCGCCCTGCGCCTTGGCGTCGGCCAGATCGAGTACGTTCTGCGTTGTCTTGCCGACGGTCTTCCGGGTTTGGATCTTCGGGGCCTCGGCCTGGGTGGGCGGAGGCGGCTCCGCGGGCTTCTGCTCGGCCGGCCCGCCAATCATCAGCAGGCCGATCACCACCGCGAGCCCGGCCAAAATCACCTTCCAAATATGCTTCGCCATCGCTCGTGCCTCCTGAGTACGGAACCCCCCTGAGCATACCGCGATCGATCGGCTAGCGCCCCACGGTTCGCGCTGCTGGGCCCCCTGCTGGAGGCCCAGTGCTACACTTTCGCAGGCGTTCCGCTGACAGTCGCCGCCAATCGTCCAAGGCATTCCCGTCTCATGCCGCGAAATCGTGACGGCCACGACCGACCGCGCTCGCGTTCGTCCTCGGCGGGACGCAGCCGCGATGATGGTGTCGTGGGCGTTTTTCGCCGCGCCGCAGCCGGCTACGGCTTCGTGCGGCCACTCGACGCGGCCGCTGGCGATCGGTCGACCGACATTCACATCCCTGCGGTCTCCGCTCTCGACGCCGTCTCGGGCGACACTGTCCGCGTCCGAATCTCGAAGGCCCGCGACGTAGGCCGGCCCGGGTTCGCCGGCGACATCGTGGAGATCGTCAAGCGGCGAACCACTCGGTTCGTTGGCTCCTACTTCGAGGCTGCCGGCCAGGGCTGGGTGCAGGTCGACGGCACGGTGCTCCCGCGGGCGATCTCGGTCGGCGACCCCGGCGCAAAAGGCGTGCACCCCAAGGACAAGGTCGTCGTCGAGATGGTGCGATTCCCCACGCACCTTCGCGATGGCGAGGGCGTGGTGGTGGAGGTGCTCGGCAAGGCGGGCGACGTCGGCGTCGACACGCAGACGGTGATCCACGAGTTCGGCCTGCCGGGACCGTTCCCCGAGGAGGTGCTCGACGACGCGCGCACCCAGGCCGACCGCTTCGACGAGTCGATCCCTGCCGGCCGCCGCGACCTGACCGACCGCGTGATCGTGACGATCGACCCGGTCGACGCCCGCGACTTCGACGACGCGATCTCGCTGGAGCGGGTCGAGCGTGGCCACTGGCTGCTCGGGGTACACATCGCCGACGTCTCGTACTTTGTCCGCGAGGGCTCACCGCTCGATCAGGAGGCGCGGAACCGCGGCACGAGCGTCTACCTGCCCGATCGCGTGATCCCGATGATCCCTGAGGTCGTCTCCAACAACCTGGCGAGCCTGCAGCCGGGCAAGGTTCGCTACGCGCGAACCTGCTGGATCGAGTTCTCGCCCGACGGTATTCCCGTGCATGCGGCGGTGGAGTCGACCGCGATCAAGAGCCGGCGGCGGTTCACCTACGAAGAGGTCGACGTGTTTCTCGGCGACCCCGACACGCCGGCCATCGAGATGACGCCGGAGGTGCGGGCCCTGCTCGGGAGGATGCGCGACCTCGCCCGGATCCTGCGATCACGGCGAATGGGCCGAGGGGCCCTCCAACTCGAGATGCCGGAGGTGAAGATCGACCTCGACCGCGACGGCCGCGTGTCGGGGGCCCATGTGGTGGAAAACACCGAGAGCCACCAGATCATCGAGGAGTTCATGCTCGCCGCCAACGAAGCGGTGGCCGAGGCGCTCAAGGCGGCCGAGGCCCCCTTCCTGCGGCGAATCCACCCTGCCCCCGATCCGCGGAAGCTCCGGCAGCTCACAGAGTTCGTCTCCGAGCTCGGCTTCGAGGTCGATTCACTCGAGAGCCGCTTCGAGCTCCAGCGACTGCTCGACATGGCCCGCGGCAAGCCGGAGGAGCACGCGGTCCACTACGCCGTGCTCCGCAGCCTCACCCGCGCCGCCTACGGGCCTCAGGAAGACGGCCACTACGCCCTCGCCAGCGACTGCTACTGCCACTTCACCTCGCCGATCCGCCGCTACCCCGACCTCACGGTGCACCGGGCGCTTGAGGTGGTCGCCCGGGGTAAGCGTCCGCCCACCGACGGCCTCGTGCAGCTCGGCGGGGAATGCTCCGACCTCGAACGACGGGCTGAGACCGCGGAGCGGGAGCTCGTGAAGCTCAAGCTCCTCAACTTCCTGAAGTCGCGGGTGGGCGAGGAAATGGACGCCGTGGTGACTGGCGTCGAGCCCTTCGGGCTGTTCGTGCAAGGGCTTGGGCTGCCCGCCGAGGGCCTCGTACCGCTCGACACGCTCCCCGACGACACCTACCGCTACGACCGCGCCAGCCACACGCTCTCCGGCCGTCGTCCTGGGCAGACCTTCCGGCTTGGCGACCGCGTCCGCGTGGCGGTGGCCCGCGTCGACACCGACCGCCGCGAACTCAACTTCCGGCTCGTGGGTCGAGGCCGGCGGCCCAAGGCTGGCATCCGCGACCGCCGCGAGCCCCCGCGCGGCAAGGGCCGCGCTGGCAAGCCGAAGCGGCCGCCGAAAGGCAAGCCGTCGAAACGCCGCCGGGGGCGGTGAGGCTTCTTTCGTTCCGGGGCCTG
>Ga0304730_1000849_pt1 | contig 24799 bp, 26 predicted proteins | sample M_130628_MF_Meta_FD_190474 | JGI IMG/M metagenome (GOLD analysis project Ga0304730, IMG submission 190474) | Freshwater microbial communities from Lake Montjoie, Canada to study carbon cycling - M_130628_MF_MetaG (v2) (version 2) | ecosystem: Environmental > Aquatic > Freshwater > Lake | place...
ACGCTGGAGCGTGAGGGGCTGATCCAGCGTGACTCCGGCCTCTCCCGATCCGTCCGCCTTACGGCGCGTGGGCGCTCCCTCCTTGAGCTTGATGACGCGGTCGAAACGACCAACCTCCCGATGGCGGCGCGCGAGCTCGTTGTGGTGGGGCAGATCGCCGCCGGCGGGCCGATCGAGGCGTACGAGGAGCGATCGGAGTCTGTGGCGGTGCCGGAGTTCATGTCCACCGCGGACTCGTATCTCCTGAAGATTCGTGGCGACTCCATGATTGACGCGCAGATCGCCGACGGCGACTACGTGGTGATTAAGCCGAGCAAGGTCGCGGCAGATGGGGACATCGTGGTCGCCCAGGTAGAAGAGAACGAAGTGACACTGAAGCAGCTCTTCCGCGAGAGCGGTCGGGTGCGCCTCCAGCCGGCGAACAAGGCGTATGCGCCGATGTACTACCCAACGGTCAACGTGCAGGGCGTGCTCGTTGGCGTTCTCCGACGCGTTCACTAATCCACAAATCAGCGCGCTAGGGCGCCGACTTATCCACAGCCGACGCGGCCTTTGCCCGCTTCGTGGAGAGTTCAGCATGTATTCGTGGAGATCTGACTGGAGACTTGCGGCCACGACTGCGATGATGCGCGCATGAGCAACCAACTCCCCCCACAGTCGAGCGACGCCGAAGAGAGCATTATTGGCTCGCTCCTCATTGACGGCGACGTGATGATCGAGATCGCCGAAAGCCTGAAGCCAGGCGACTTCTACAAGCCGGCGAACGGCAAGGTCTACTCGGCGATCATGAAGCTCTACGAGCAGCGCCAGCCGATTGACATCCTGACCGTCTCCGAAGAGCTGGAGCGACGCGGGCAGATTGAAGAGATCGGTGGTCGGGCCGCGCTCGCCGATCTCTGCGATCGCACACCAACGGCGGTGCACGCCAAACAGTACGCAAAGATCGTGGAGCGCAAGGCGATGTTGCGCGGCCTAATCGGCGCTGCTGGTCGCATCGCATCCATCGGTTACGAGGATCCTTCTGACATCTCCGAAGCAATCGATCGAGCAGAGGCGGAGCTCTTCGCCGTCAGTGAGCGACGCGCCACCACTGGCTTTTCGTCCATCAGCACACTGCTCGGCGAAACCTACGAGCAGCTGGATCACATGCATCAGAATCGCGGACAGTTGATGGGCCTACGCACCGGCTATTCCGACATTGACAAGATCATGCAGGGGCTGCAGAACTCTGACCTGATCGTCTTGGCTGCGCGACCATCTGTTGGTAAGACATCGCTCGCGCTAAACATTGCAGAGAATGTTTCGGTGCGCGAAGGGAAGTCGGTCGGCGTCTTCTCACTAGAGATGAGTAAGGAGCAGCTCGTGTTGCGACTCCTCTCCAGCGTCACCAAGATCAATTCGTTCAACCTTCGCAGCGGCCACGTCACAGATATGGACTTCCCAAAGATTGCCAACGCCATGGGCACGCTCTCTAACGCGAAGATGTTCATTGACGACACGGCGAGCATCTCCGTGATGGAGCTGCGCACGAAGGCGCGTCGACTGAAGATGGAGCAGGGGCTTGACCTGCTGATCGTTGACTACCTGCAGCTGATGCAGCCGGGCCAGCAGAGTCGCGATGGCAACCGCGTGCAGGAGGTCTCAGAAATCTCGCGTGGCCTGAAGGCGCTGGCGCGCGAACTCTCCATCCCCGTGATTGCGCTCAGCCAGCTCTCCCGTCAGACGGAGATGCGCGAGAAGGGGGAGCCGCGCCTCTCAGATCTCCGCGAGTCGGGCGCGATTGAGCAGGATGCTGACGTAGTGATCTTCCTCTACCGCGATGGTGAGCGAAGCGATGACCTCTCAGTTGGCGGCGAAGCGATCAACTTCAACGTAGCAAAGCACCGCAACGGGCCAACGGGAAGCGGCCAGCTCTGGTTCCGCAAGGAGGAGACGCGCTTCATGAACCTTGTGCGCGAGCGAGCGCCCGAACTCCCAGCGCCAGGAACGGAGAGTGACCCGCTAATGTGAGGGCATGACCCTCATGCTGACGCGCCCAGAGATGCGGCGCGCCTCCTCTCTCTACTTCGTGATCGGCCTGATGCAGGCCACCTACCTCCCCTTCTCGGGCATCATCTTCCGCGATCGCGGCATCTCATTTGAGGCGATCGGACTGATTGGCGCCGTGAACTCTATGGTCGCCCTCGCTGCAGCCCCCGTTTGGGGACACCTTGGTGATGCGGTACTCGGACGCGCTTCTGCCTTCCGCCTGGCGCTGCTCCTTGCCGCGGTTGGCGTTGCGGCCTTTGCCGCTGGACCGCTCGCTGGAATCCCCGGCGCAGCGCTCGCTGCGTTTGCTGGGGCGGGCCTTGTCCCGCTCCTTGATTCGATCGGGATGGAGCAGTTAGCGAAAGTGGGCGGCCAATGGGGCCCGTTACGCGCGATCACGAGCTTCAGCTACGCCGCCATGTGCGTGTTAAGCGGCGCACTCGTTGCCGCTGGCGGAGCAATCGTGATCGGCCCGCTCTACGGCGTTGCTGCGCTGGTCATGGTTGCGGGAACGATCGGCCTTCAAACAGCGCCCGCACTCCACCACGCTTCGCGCCCTGCGCGGAGTGAAGCGATCGCGGAGATTGAGCGCTCCGAGATTGCTGGAACGAACGCAGAGATTGCAATTGCCGGTGACTGGCGTGATCGATTCGGCACGGTCAATCTCGCCTTCCAACAGTCTCCTGGTCTCTTCGCGTTCTTGGTGCTCAGTCTATTCGTAAACCTCGGCGCGGGAATTTTTTACGCGTACGGCTCATTCCGTATCCAAGAGGTTGGCGGGGACGCCGCCGCTGTGGCGTTTGGTGGAACAGTCTCCGCCGCGGTAGAAATTCCCTTCTTTCTCGCTGGTGGTGCGATCGTAGCCCGTCTTGGAATGCGCACGCTCTTCGCGCTCGGCCTGATCGCTATGGGAGCCTGCAGTGTTGGCTATGCGGTGATTGATACGCCATTCGCGCTCGCAATTGTGCGATCGCTCGTTGGTGTTGGCTTCGCCTGCACACTCCTGGCAAGCGTTCTCACCGTTCGTGATCTTGTCCCTGCCGAACTTCAGGCAACCGGTCAGGCGCTCTATCAGAGCGTCTCGTTCGGACTCTCCATAGCGATTGCGGCACTGGTTGGGGGGATTATCTATGGCGAGCTCGGCGCTGTGCCGCTCTTCCTCTTGTCTGGCGCAATCATGTTCGGCGCCATCCCGTTCGCCTGGAGGGTGCTCCGCTAGTTCGCCGCGTTGCTTTGTGAGAGGACGCGTTATCGCTTCGCGAAGATCTCCATCATCAAGTCAACAAATCGCTGCGCGTTCGCGTCAAAGGCAACTGCGGCGTTCGGCTCCTTACCGCCGCGGAAGTGCGTATCAACAACGGTGCGGCCAAGCGTCAGCGTGCCAGCGGTCTCCACCGCAACGTGATGGCGGCTCGTGGTAATGATGTTTGGTTCAACGAGTGCTGCAACGCAGAGCGCGTCATGCACTGGCGCTGACTCTGGAACGTCCATCTTCTGACTGCTCTCGTAACTTGCGACACGGCGCTGGATGAAGATCGCCGCAGCCTTCCCCGCCGGCGTGCCGAGCGCATCCAGTGCGTCGCACTGCGCCGCGGTGACGAGCGCCTTATGCGTAGCGTCGAGCGGCACCATCAGGACGTTCTTGAAGCCAGCCTCAAAAACACTCGCGGCGGCTTCGGGATCAGCCCAGATGTTGAATTCAGCGGAGGCGGTCATGTTTGGCACCTCGTGGCCACCGCCCATGATGATCAGCTCGGGGACCCACTCGGCAAACTTCGGCTCTTGTGCCACAGCCGCAGCGATGTTGGTGAGCGGGCCGATCGGCATCAGTGTGATCGGCTGCGTTGCGGTGCGGTAGGTCTCAATCAGCCACTCAACGGCACGGCTGGATGTGGCGGCACGCGTGCTGCGGGGAATATCCAGATACGTTCCGTGTGGATCCTGCACTGAGTCAGCCTTGAAGAATCGCTCCGATGGCATCGTCTTTCGTACCAGCGGCCGTGGTAACCCTGAGTGCACTGGGATGTCGGAGCGCCCGATCAGGTCGAGCACAGAAATACTGTTTGTTGTGGTGGCGGTGAGCGGCGCGTTACCGAACACGGTAGTGACGCCGATCAGGTCAATCTCTGGGTGAAGTGCGGCAAGCATCAGGGCAACGGCGTCATCCGTTCCTGTGTCGCAATCGATGATCAGGCGGTGCTTGCTCATGAGGGGAGCATAGATGAGGCTCTTGCTCGCTGAGCGTCGCGCGGCACACCGCTGGTACACGCCTGGTACGCGACACCCCCTCATCATCCCCGCAGCCGTCTTGTGCGGCGGCCCGTCGCAGCGGCTCTTGTGGGAGGGGTAGTGATGCGTGAGGGAGTAAGGATCAGTGCGGAGCGTCCGCGTCTGGAGCGCGAGCTTGATCGGCTTGAGGTTGGCGGTCTCGCGATGATCGCGGGGAGTGCCGGATACGGAAAGAGCAGTTCAGTAGCGTCGTGGAGCACACGGTCAGGTAGCCCAACACGATGGATCCGTGCTGCGCGCGGATTGGCAGATGCGCTAGTGCTTGCGGCGGATGAGGATGCAGGGTCGTGGCTGCCGCGACTGAGCCGAGCGGTGCGTCGTGGTCAGCCGCATCTCGCCTGCGCAACTGCGCTCACTGTGGACCTTGCAATGCCACACGCCGAACTTACGCTCGTTATTGACGATGCAGACGCAATGGCCACCGATCCAGATGGGCTCGCCTTCTTGCGCTTAATCGCTGAACGAGGGCCAGACGCGTCGCGCGTGATTCTGATTGGACGGCACAGCGCAACGCTGCGACTAGCAACGGCAAGGAGCAAGCGTGGCGTCCTTGAGATTGGCGCACAGGCGCTACGAATCTCTCCGCAGCAGACGCGGCAGATTGCGGAGGCGCGCGGATGGAGCGGTACGCCCACCAGACTGGAAGAGGCGCGACGTGCGGCAGCCGGCAATGGCGGGATGCTTGCCGCCTGGCTCGCGCGTGAGTCGGACATCTCAGTGCAAAGCGATTTGAACGACTTCATCCGCCGCGATGTTGTGGCAGGCAGCGCCCCGCTCCTACGGCGACTTACGGAGGTTGATGGAGGTAACGCCGATACAAGCCTGCTGCAGTCACTCTGGGGGGAGGGCCTCCTCATTGCGCCCGCCTCGCATGATGAACTAGGCGGCGATCTCTGGTCGATCCCGGAGATGATCGCGACGGCGCTCAATCTGCCGTGCGCAGTGTTCGGCCAAACGGCAACACCGAGTGAGCCCCCAACCTATGTGCTGAAGCGACTCCCGCAGTCCGAAAAGTGTGTCCAAGTTCACGATCTTGGCCCGCTCTATGTTGAGGCGAATGGGCGCACGATTGCGGGCTCTTCTATTCGGCCGCGTTCGCTCGCCCTCCTGATCTACCTTGGAACGCGTCCACGTCACACAGCAACACGCGAGGAGGCGATTGACGCACTCTGGCCAGACGCTGATCCACAGGCTGGACTTAACTCGCTGAATCAGGCGATCTACCATCTGCGGCGAGCGATCGACTCTGACTACGAATCGGCACCAGAGGGTGGTGCGACGCCATATATCCGGCATGAAGCGGAAGTCGTCTCCATGGACCCACAGTTGGTGCGCTTTGATTCGGCGCGACTTAGCGCACGACTAAACAAGGTTCGGGTGCGTCCGCGGGCTGAGGAGCTCGAAGATCTGCTTGATAACTACCATGGTCCATTCGGAGCCGAACTGCCATTTGAGCCGTGGGTTGAGCGATATCGCAGCACACTTGAGGTTGGACTGCTCACGGTCATTGAGCGTGCTGTTGCCGCTGCGCACGCTGCAGGGGACTACGATCGTGCCATCAACCTGGCAGCGCGAGCGTCGCGAATTGACCCTGAAGATGGCGGCCTACTTGAGAGCCTCGCCACGCTCTTGGCGGAAGATGGTGCAATGACCAGTGCTCGCCGCGCAGCGAAACGTGCAGTCAAGGTGCTTCGAGAGATGGAGATCACACCGCCAGAGGAGTTGGTTCGATTGAGCGAGCGTACGCAAGACTTGCACTAATCGCAGCCGCTGCGCTGATCAGCACCGCAGCTCGGTACAGCAGGCACTTGCCGCGCGGATCGCCAATGCCGGCGCGGTGCGCTCGCGGCAGGAGTGCACCCTCGGCTCATGGTTATGATACCTAGTCTCATCTGTGGTAGAGTCCGCCCATGGCCACAGAGATGCTGAGTGCACTGGATCAGGCAGGGGTGCGCCTTACCGGGCCGCGCCGCCAGCTCACTGAATTGATTGGGAAGCGACAAGGCCACTTCACGGCGGCAGAGCTCCTGGACGATGCCGAGCGACGTCGTCTTGGTATCGGTCGCGCCACCGTCTTTCGTCTCCTTGAACTTCTTGCAGAGCAAGGCCTTGTGGAGCGACTCGATCTTCCTGATGGACGCCACGCCTACATCCCATGTGAGCCGACGCACCACCACCATCTCGTCTGCCTTGAGTGCGGCACCTCCACCGACGTAGGTGACTGTGGCATTGACGCTGTGACCGCAGAGGCGGCGCGGCGCTCCGGATTCCAGATCCAACAGCATCGGCTCGAGTTATTCGGCAAGTGCCCCGCCTGCCAATCAAAGAAACGGGCGAAGCGATGATGCGCCGTCTCCTCACCGTCCTACTTATGGTGCTCAGCGCTGGCGCATGCGGCGGAACAGTAAGCGCGTCGACAACGGCGTCAAATAATGCGTACCACGTGATTACCACCACGAGCATCTTCGCTGATCTGGCAAAGATGGCGCTTGGTGATGCCGCACACATTGAGAGCATTGTTCCAGCAGGTATTGATGTGCACACCTTCCAACCATCACCGTCAGATGTAGCGAAGATCCAGTCTGCAGACCTCATTATTGCGAACGGGCTCGGCCTTGATGGCTGGATTGACGCACTGGTTGATGCCGCAGGAAAGGGTGATGCCGACACGCTGCTGCTCGGTGAGGGACTAGATCAAGAGAGTGGCTGGGTCTATCTGAGTAACGCTAAAACGTCTGATGCGTTTGACCCACACATTTGGCTCGACCCAAAGGGGGCAGCCCTCTACATTCAGCGCATTGCCGATCGCGTGAGCAACGATGCGCCGAATCTTTTGCAACGTATTGCCGTAAGCAGCGCGGATGGCATCAAGGAGCTTGACATAATTGACCAAAAGCTCGCTGCTGCATTCGCCGCTATTGATGCGGCGCGGCGGAAGATTGTCACCATGCATGACGCGTTCGGATACTTTGCACGTGCGTATGATATTAAGATCGTAGGTGTTGCGGTGGCTTCACCTGGTCAAGATCCAAGCGCACAGGAGATTCGTGCGCTGATTGATGCGATTCGTGCAGCAGGAGTGACGGCACTCTTTAGCGAGGTGCAGCTCCCGTCAAAGGTGCTGGATCAGATTGCAGCGGAGACTGGCACAACTGTGCTGCAGGATCTCTACTCAGATGCACTTGGCGCGTCACCAGCAGATAGCTACCTTGGGGTGATGCAAATCAATGCTGACGCGATTCTTGGTGCGATGCGATGACCACGACGACGTCCGCAGTAATAACCACGCTTGCAATCTCAGTTAAGGGCGTCACCGCGGGCTACGGCGAGCGCGCAGCAATTAGCGAAGTCAACCTTGACCTGACGTCGGGTTCGCTCACTGCAATCTTTGGGCCGAACGGTGGTGGAAAGTCCACGCTGCTGAAGTGCATCGCCGGGCTGATGCAGCCATGGTCTGGCGCCATTGAGGTGCTCGGTTCGCCGGTTGGCGTCCACGCAACGCGCGTGGCGTATGTACCGCAAGCGGAGCAGGTTGACTGGCGCTTCCCAGTGTCGGTTGACGAAGTGGTAGCAATGGGTCGCACGCCGCGCATCGGTCCGCTCGGACGCATTGGGGTGGCGGACCGTGCGGCGATTGACGAAGCACTTGAGCGTGTGGAGATGTCGAATCTTGCGTCGCGGCAGATCGGCGAACTCTCTGGCGGGCAGCGACGCCGCGTCTTCATTGCACGTGCCCTTGCCGCCGAACCAGAGATCTACCTGCTCGACGAACCGGTCACAGGGGTTGACCCTGTGACACAGGAGAAGATCATGAACATCCTGGATGCCGAGGCGGCTCGCGGTCGCACCGTCATCGCCACCACACACGATCTCGCCTGTGCCGCCCAGCGCTTCCATGACGTGGTCGCCCTCGCGGGACGCGTAGTGGTGCATGGGGCTGCGCAGCTCGTGCTCGACCGTGAGGTGCTCGAGAAGACGTACGGCGGCCACCTAGTGCCGCTCGCTGGCGGCGGCGTCGTACTCCTTGACGACCCTCATCATCAGCACGGCGCGCACGAGGGGCACGAATGAACCCGATCGACTTCCTCCTCTCGCCGCTCGCCTATGACTTCTTCGTTCGTGCGCTCGTTGCCAGCGCGCTGGTTGGCGTGGCCTGTGCGGTGATCGGATCATTTGTTGTCTTAAAAGGGATGAGTTTCATTGGAGACGCGGTCAGCCATGCCGCATTCCCCGGGATCGTGATCGCGTACATGCTCGGACTCCCCATCATCTTGGGTGGCGCCGTTGCATCCATCGTGACAGCACTCGGCATTGGCGCACTGACGCGTCGATCAGGCCTTCGATCCGACTCAATCATTGGAGTTCTTTTCGCCGGTATGTTCGCGCTCGGCGTTGCTCTCTTCTCATCTATCCCAAACTATGTGGGCGATCTCTTCCATTTCCTCTTCGGCGATGTGCTGGGGATCAGCGTGAGCGACCTTCTCGCGCTCAGCCTGCTTGTGCTGATCCTTCTCCTTGTGGTGCGCGTCCTATGGAAGGAGCTCCTCTTTGCAACGTTTGATCCGCTCGGTGCTGGCGCCGCGGGGCTCCCCGTGCGCAGACTCGACGACCTCCTACTCATCCTTATCGCCGTCACGATCGTGATCAGCCTGCAGGCGGTAGGGATTGTCTTAGTTGTTGCGATGATCACAACGCCTGCAGCAACGGCACAGATGCTTGTGCAACGCTTCGGGAAGATGATCAGCACCGCCGCGCTGATCGGTGTGGTCTCTGCGGTTGCGGGGCTCTACCTCAGCTACGCGCTTGATCTCGCCTCTGGCGCAGCGATCGTCTTGGTTGAGACCACACTCTTCCTGCTCGTGCTGTTTGTCACGTCACTGCGTGGCCACCGCGCGGCGTAGCTAGCGGAGGCCGGCGAAGAGATCCTCTTCTGGAAGTGTTGGATCGCTGCTGAGTCGGTGCGCGAGTAGTCGATATTGTTCACGTGCTCCGAGTGCGATCTGATCCTCTTCGCTCAACAGTAAGAGCGGACCATCTGACTTGATCTGCGTTGCGTGCGCTTGGATCGCGCGGCGCTTTGCAGCAAGTTGATCGCGAATGCTGATGCGCGTTGTGATCAACTCATCTGGACAGGCCATCATTGCGCGCCAGGCACGCCACTTCTCAAGCTCATCTGGTGGTGCATCTTTCGGTTCGCTCCACCATGATTCAACCCCGCGCGACTCAAGAAGTGCAAGAACCGCGTCACGTTGTGAATCGGGAATACGCACCTCATAGAGCTTCTTCGGTGACCATGCTGGACCAGCCGCTGGCCGCCATGTTGGGTCACCTGCAACCTCCCAAGCACGCCGCGCGATCTTCGCAGCCGCAATATGATCCGGATGACCGTAGCCACCGAAGTCGTCATAGGTTGCGATCACATCGGGGCGCGTTGCACGGATCAGTCGCACGAGCGGCTCAGTCGTTGCGTCAAGATCGGAGGTGACGTGTTGGTGGAACGAGCGCGGATCGGCGTTCCCTTCACTCCCGTCCATGCCAGAGTCGCGGTAGCCGAGGTTCTCCCAGCGCGCCACGCCGAGTGCGCGCATTGCCGCGGCGATCTCACCCATCCGTGTCTCCCCTAGTCGCTCGTGCTCATCTGGTGTGTCGCGCTCCGGGATGACGATCTCGCCGAGCTCACCGCGCGTACCGGTTACCACGATTACATCTGTCGCTTCGCCTCGGGCGGTGGAGTGCGTGGCGGCGTAGTGCGCGAGGGTGCCACCCATGCTGATCGTCTCGTCGTCTGGGTGGGCATGCACTGCCATCAGGAGGAGTTGCCCTGCGTCGTTCATCCATCCATCGTACGCGTGGGCTCGGCGAGGCGCGCGGGTCGGCTACCCTACCGCTAGAGAGAGCGCCCAGTGGGCGCGAGCGAGAGGCGCAGGAGGTCGAGATGGGAGAGAAGAGCGTGCAGCGATGGGCCCTCGTGCTGGGCGCCTCGAGCGGGATCGGCGAAGCTTCGGCACGCCACGCCGCCGAAGCCGGCTACAACATCTGTGGCGTCTACCTCGGTCGCTCCCGCGGCGAAAAGCTCGATGCCGCCATTGCCGCCGTAAAGGCGACTGGCGTTGAGGCGCTCTATATCCGGGGCAACGCCGCCGATGACGAGAAGCGCGGCGAGGTCATTGCGCAGCTCTCCGAGCGCTTCGCCGCCGCGCGCGCCGCTGGCGCCGAACCACAACTCGGCATCGTGCTCCACTCACTCGCCTTCGGCAGCCTGCAGCCCTTCCTGCCATCTGGCGAGACCCCAGCGATCACGCGCAAGCAGATGGATATGACCTCCGACGTGATGGCGCACTCACTCGTCTACTGGATTCAAGATCTCTACACCGCTGGACTCATCGGCGGCACCACGCGCATCTTCGCAACATCATCTGAAGGCGCGTCGAAGGCGGTCCCAATGTACGGCGCCGTCTCCGCCGCTAAGGCCGCAGTAGAGGCGCACTGTCGTCAGCTCGCGATTGAGCTCGCAACACTCGTCCCTGGCGCAACCGTCACCGCGCTGCGACCAGGTGTTGTTGATACGCCAGCGCTACGCAAGATCCCGGGGAGTCAGGACTGGATTGACGTGGTGATGAAGAAGCATCCAGGGAAGCGACTCACCACACCAGATGATGTTGGTCGCGCAATTGTGGCGCTCTCCGCACCTGGAATGAACTGGGTGACGGGGAATACGATTACGATCGACGGTGGGGAGCAGATTGCCGGCGGCTAAAGAGCAGCTTATAAATCCGCATTCGGGGGATCATCCATCTTTTAAGAAACAAAGCTCCAAACTTGAATTTTTTAAAGATTGGACGGTATTGATTACCGTGTAGAAGTTTCTCTTCAAGCAGTATGGCCACAAGCAGTGTCATCATGCCCAGATACGTTAAGATAAGGGTACGGAATATCGTCGGTCTTGACCGCGCACCCCGTAGCATCTTCCTTGTACTAGCCCACCGCTTTAGAAAGTTCTTCTGCTTAGTATTAATTCCAATACTGTGAGTCTGATTTTTTCTATGTTCCCTTATGCCAACAACGTTTGTATCATGAATATTGTAGTCAAGCAGCGGTTCTGGAAAAAAAGCTGCTCTGCCGTACACAGCTGCGATGAAAGAAATGTGCCCATCGTGATTGGTATGCTCACTTGCGGTATACGAATGAAGTTGTACGAGTGCGGCATCAAACGTCATGCCATTCCCCCATAAGCCCGAAGTGAAGAAGATCCTTGTAGCTGTATATGAACGTCTGGCAGTCTTGCTCGCATATTCACTTCTAAGCGACTGCTGCAAGACTCCGTTAACTTTAACGCGCGCATCACAGCAGACAGCGGAGAGTGGTGGCTGCTGGTTGAGCATTTGTAGTGAGCGAGAGACCTTGTTTGGGTGCCAGAAATCATCTTGGTCAGAGAAACTGATCGCCTCTGCGCCAAGATTCAGGGCGATATGCGAGCCGCGCTCAAAGTTTTTCAACACTCCGAGCTGGGAATCGTTTTGGTAAAAATGGAACCGATTGTCTTCATAGAAACGGCGAATCCACGGAGCCTCTTCCACTGCGAGCATGGGGGAATCCATTGTGACGATGCAGAACCAATCGGGGTGGTCTTGAGCACGAATACTCTCGAGCTGACCCTCGAAAAGTTGCTGGCTGGGCTGGTATGCGGCGAGGACGATCCCTACCTTGCACAATGACTTTACGCGGCGCGAAGAGAAGAGATTCATGGCATTACTTCCGGGTCCCGATACAGGGGTGTCGCTTGTCTCGATCTGACAGGAGTGGTGCGACCGTGGGCCACTTTATGGCGAGGGTTGGGTCATCCCATGAGACGCCAGCCTCACTCTCTGGGTTGTAGCGAGAATCGACGTAGTAGATCACCGTCGCAGACTCGTCGCCAAGTACTGCCAGACCATGCGCGTAGCCAGGTGGAATCCATAAGAGTTGGCGCTTGACCGCATCAAGTTCGACTGCAATATGGCGACCAAATGTAGGCGAATTAACATTGATATCCGCAACCACGTCAAAGATCTTTCCCGCTACGCACGTCACAAGTTTCCCTTGCGGTGGATTCACCTGGTAGTGAAGGCCCCGAACGACCCCTGGGAGCGACTGGCTCACGTTTGCTTGGGCGAATTGGCGGGGCACTCCTTGCATCTCAAGCTCATCTGCAGTAAAAAGTTCGGCGAAATGACCGCGCGGGTCGTTATGGATTGTTGGCGAGAACAGCTTGACACCAGCGAGCGCAAGCTCAATAACGTTCATAGTGAAAAGCCTTGTAGTGATCTCCGAAGCGCATCACCCCAGCCAGGGAGAACGATGCCGAAATCAGTCGCCGCCTTTGTACAGTCGAGTCGTGAGTTTAGCGGACGCTCGGCCGTTGAGGCGAGGCTCGATGTGGTCACCTCAACAACGCGAACAGGGCTGGAGAGCACACCGAGTTTGGCTGCCTCCGTAATTGCGGCCGAGGCGAACCCTGCCCTGCTGACCCATCCGCGGTTCGCGAGGTGCACGACGCCTGAAGTGAAAGAACCTTTCCGTTCCCGCTGCTTCATGATCTCCGTGATCCCTTCCGCAAGGTCTTCAACGAAGGTTGGCGATCCAATCTGATCGGAGACAACCTTGATCTCTCCTCCCTGCGCCGCTGCAGTGAGAATGCTGCGCAGGAAACTCTTGCCACGACGTCCAAACAGCCAAGAGGTCCTAACGATCAAATGTTCCGCTCCAGACTCACGTACTCCACGTTCACCAAGCAGCTTGGTGACGCCGTAGTAGTTTACCGGTCTAGTCTCAGAACCCTCACCCCATGGCAAGGTTCCGCTCCCAGAAAAGACAAAGTCGGTTGAGATGTGGACGACTGGCACGTTCCTGTTGGCTGACCATGCGGCGATCGCTTGCGGCGCATTGCCATTGACTTGCATTGCGACCTCGCGTTCTGTCTCAGCACGATCAACATCGGTATACGCCGCCGCGTTGATTACCGCGTCGGGACGTAGCTGATCAAGCACTTCAGGGATGCGCTTTGTGTCGCCGAGGTCGAGCTCTTCTTGAGTAGGCGCAATGATTTCATGGGGAAGTGACGCCACAATGGCAGAACCGAGGCGCCCTCTTGCTCCAGTGACCAAAACTCTCATCGGGTGGCGCAGAGCGCGTTGAGGTAGTCCACATACTCGCTCGTACTGAGGGTGGCCATGTGGGCACGCAGATGCTCCGTGGTAATGAATCCTTGGTGCAACGCCACTTCTTCAATGCATCCGATCTTGGTCCCACTGAGACGCTGTATTCGCGAAATGTGGTTTGCCGCCTCCAGTAGCGCGTCAGGGGTTCCCATATCAATCCAAGTAGAAGAGCGGCTCATCTTCACTACCGACAGCTCACCGTCGGCAAGATATGAGCGATTAAGGTCGGTGATCTCGAGTTCGCCACGAGTAGACGGGGTGAGCGCTCTGGCGCGCTCACTGGCGCTCCCGTCATAGAAGTAGAGGCCCGTAACGGCCCAATCGGAGAGCGGCTGCTTTGGCTTCTCTGTGATGTCACTCACCTTTCCATCTTGATCAAACGTCACGACGCCAAAACGTGATGGATTTTGAACCTGATGTGCGAAGAGGGTCGCTCCGCGTTGCGCGCCTACCGACTTACTAAATGCCTCTTTGCCGTGATCCATGACGTGCAGGTTATCTCCAAGGACAAGTGTGCACGGCTCGCCTTGAAGAAACGCCTCGCCGATAATGAGCGCTTTTGCAATGCCATTCGGGATCGGCTGGACTGCATACGAGAGGCTCAGTCCAAGCTGATCGCCCTGTCCAAGCAGGGACTTAATCGCGGGGAGATCCTGTTCGGTGCTAATCACCATAATCTCCCTAGCCCCTGAGAGCATCAGGGTTGTGAGCGGGTAGTAGATCATCGGCTTGTCATAGACGGGCAGCACCTGCTTGCTCAGTATCTTCGTTGCGGGATAAAGGCGTGATCCACGTCCGCCAGCCAACAGTATTCCTTTCACGACGCGTCCCCCACGTACGAGCGCACAACTTCAGCAATTGACGCCTGGAGCGTGTGCTTCGGTGCGAAACCTAGCTCCCTCATCGCCTTCGTTGGGTCTAAGGCATATCGACGATCGTGTCCTAGGCGATCCTCTACAAATGTGGCGAGATCTCTGTACTTTGTCCCGCCCTGGCTCGGGCGGATCACCTCCAGCGCTTCGCAGACAACGTCGAGCACCTCTAGGTTCGTGAGCTCATTCCGAGAACCGAGGCAATATCTTGATCCGGGCACGCCGCGATCAAGCGCCGCAATCAAGCCGCTCGAATGGTCTTCCACATGGACCCAGTCACGGATGTTCTTCCCGTCGCCATACACTGGGATCGGCTCTCCCGCGAGTGCCTTCTTGATAGTGAGCGGGATCAGCTTCTCTTGATACTGCCGAGGGCCGTAATTGTTGCCGCAGTAGGTGGTGATCACAGGGAGTCCGTAGGTGTGAAAGGCTGCGGCGGCGAGGTGATCTGCCGCCGCCTTAGAAGCGGCGTACGGTGATCGTGGCGCGTACAAGCTCTCTTCAGAAAAGTATCCTCCGGACCCAAGTGAGCCAAATACCTCATCGGTTGATACCTGAATGAATCGAAAGCCCTCTTTACTCTCGCTCAAGTTCTGCCAGCATCCGCGCGCCTCGCTCAAAAGCTGTTGGGTGCCGAACACGTTCGTGGCAATAAACGGGCTTGCATCACTGATGGAGCGATCAACATGTGTTTCAGCTGCAAGGTTAAGCACTGCGGTGAACTGATGGCTGCTAAAGAGCGCTTGCAGCAAGTTGGCATCGACGATATCCCCGATCACGATTTCTAGGCGTGGGTCTGCCGCGACGGCATCAAGATTTTCAACTTTCCCTGAATAAGTCAGTGCATCAAGCACGGTGACCTTGTCGCCGCGTGCAATCAGTTGTCGCACGAGTGTGCTTCCAATGAAGCCGCAGCCGCCGGTGACAAGAATATGACGGCCACTCATTGCGCAACTTTACCTGACTGCGGCTCTAAAAACGATGGGATATCCAAGATAGAGAGCGCATCACGCTAGGGAGCAAAAGTGCAGCTCCTACCGTAAATGCGGCAGCCGGCAACGTCACCTCCGCAACAACGCCCGTGATGCGCAACATCGCGAGTGCCAACGCGGCAACACCAACTGCAACGCCGGGCTCTGATGGTCGCGCGCCAACGTTGAGACGCGCCGCATTTGCAACGAGCAGAATAGCTGCAGCGCCGAGCCAGGCCCATCCTGCAGATGGCGAGGTGGCGTCGCCAACAATCAGTGCGTAACTAATTACTAGTGTGGCGAGTGCAGCAAGTGCAGCCCGGTCAATCGTCTTGGCGCTTACGCGAAGCGACACTAAATCTTCTTCCCGATCATCTGCTCTAATAGTTGCGATGGTGCTGCGATCACTGGTGTCTCGTCATCGGGCGTCAACCCTGTAAAGTGCGTCTCCATCTCAAGCACGCCGGCCCAGATTTTTTCGTTTGCGTCGTCGCTGTTATCGTGGACGCTGCCGTCGCGAATCTTTCCAGAGGCTTCAACAATTGTCATGCCAAGCATCGTGGTCGCTTTCAACTCCTGGTCGTGTGAGGCGCGTAACTCTTTGGAGCGACCAGGGACAAGCTTCTCAACGAAGGCATCGAGCTGTGCCACCTTCTCCGCGCCAGTGATCTCTTCGCAGATACCGAAGAGTGTCGCCGACCGATAGTTCATGGAGCTGTCAAAGCCACTGCGCGCCAAGACGATGCCGTCAGTCAGGTGGATAGAGACGCAGACTTCGGTCCCCACGACGCTCTTCAGGAAGCGGCTCGCCGCCGAGCCGTGCCAGTAGAGCTGATCGCCGTCACGCCAGTGCGCCGTTGGCGTAGCGATCGGACGGCCATCAATGAGGTAGGCCACGGTGCAGGTGAGGGCAGAGTCAACGACCGGGTAGATCTCGCTGCGTTCATAGAGGCCGCGCTCAGGGAGGCGGCGGACACGCGTGCGCTCGCTCGGCGGGAAGCCGTCGCTGACAGGGATCTCTCGTGGCATAGAGGGATCGTAGACGACGGAGGAGGAGTTTCCTGGCGGACCCGACCGGATTCGAACCGGCGATCTCCAGCGTGACAGGCTGGCATGTTGGGCCGCTACACCACGGGTCCGCGACAGGACTGCGAAGCCTAGCAGAGGGGGTAGGATCCGACTATGGGATATGGAGCTGACGCGGCGAAACGAGCGGGGGGCTCAGGCCGCATCGACCTGCGCTCCGACACGGTCAGCCACCCCACCCCCGAGATGCGCCGGGCCATGGCGAGCGCCGAGGTGGGCGACGACGTCTTTGAGGACGACCCCACCGTCATCGAGCTTGAGGAGCGTGCCGCCGACCTGCTCGGCAAGGAGGCGGGGCTCTTCGTCGCCTCTGGAACGATGGGGAATCTGGTCAGCGTGATGGCGCATGTCCCGCGCGGCGGAGAGATCATCACCCCCGCCGAAGGGCACATCCCGAACGACGAGGCGGCGAACTACGCCGTTGTCGCTGGCGCCGGACTTCGACCCGTGCACGAGCTTCCGAACGGTGAGATGCCTATTGACGCCGTAGTTGACGCGATTCAAGACGCATCCGACCCGCACTCGGCGATCACGAGCCTTGTTGTTGTTGAGAACTGCCACGCGCACACCTTCAGTCGACCGATCACCCCCGCGTACATGAAAGAACTCCGCGCGGCGCTGAAGCCGACCGGGGTTCCGATCCATGTTGATGGCGCACGCCTCTTCAACGCCGTGGTTGCACTCAACGTGAGCGCGCGCGATTTAGTTAAGGATGCAGAAAGCACAACGTTCTGTTTGAGCAAGGGGCTTGCCGCGCCAATTGGAAGCGTGGTTGTTGGAAAGAAAGATTTCATCTTTAAGGCGCGTCGCGCGCGCAAGCTACTTGGTGGCGGCATGCGCCAAGTTGGCATCCTTGCCGCGGCAGGACTCGTTGCACTTTCAGATGGCCCTGAGGGGACCGTCAAGCGACTCGCTGAAGATCATGTCAACGCGCGCGTGCTCGCCGAAGCACTCACCAGCATGAAGGGTGTCATCTCGCCCGGACACAATGCGCAGCCAGAGGGTGATCGCCTTGATCCCAAGCGCGTCGTCACGAACTTTGTCATCTTCAAGATTGAGGGCGGGCAGAAGCGGCGCGAGAAGTTTCTCGATGAACTTGAGAAGCGTGGTGTGCTGATGGTTGCCTACACGCACGGTCAGATTCGCGCCGTGACGCACTACGGTGTTGATGAAGCGGATATCCAGAAGGTGATCAAGGCGTCATCCGAAGCGCTCGCCGCCTCCGCATAGCGCAGGCGCGCTGACGTATGCGCATCGTTCCCTCCATTGATCTTGACGGCGGACGGTCGCGCATCGTCTTCTGGCCTGGTGCTGCGACCGGTGTCGGTGCGCCAACGGATCAGCCAGCCCGCATTGCGCGGCACTTTGTTGATCGCGGCGCAACGCTGATTCACCTTGTTGACTTTGACGGTGCGCGCGCGGGTGCGCCGCAGAACCTTGCGGCGATCGGCGCCGTGGCGGGACTCGTTGCAACACCACTTCAGGTTGCGGGCGGCATGGAGTCGCCAGAAGCGATCAAGATCGCATTCGCCACAGGTGCAACGCGCGTTGTAGTTGGGGCGGCCCTCCTGGACGAGCCGGAGCTCCTCGCCGCCTGCGCCGCCGCCGCGGGTGACTGGCTCGCCGTTGGCCTTGATCCACGCCCGGAGCGCCTCGCCGATTTCCCCTGGAAGCGCGCCGCTCGCCCCACCATTGACGATCTCCTCCAACAGCTCAGCGCCGCTGGGATTCAGCGAATCGTGCTAAGTCATGGCGGCAACGCGAGCGAGGCGAGCGCATTCGCGCAGCTCGCGCAGCACTACCCCTCAATGGAGCTCAGCGTTGCTGGTGGCGTCACCGATCTTGATGGCGTGCGCCGACTCCGCGATGCGGGCGTCAGCGCACTGATTCTCGGCGAGGCGCTCCTCTCCGGTGCGATTGACTTTGAAGAGGCGCAGGCGGCTGCCGCGCAGACGCAGTAACGCCTAGTATTGCCAGATGAGAAAGTTGCTACTGACATGGGCGCTCGTTGTTGCAGCGGCGCTGGCCGTTACGGCATGCGGCTCCAGCACTACAGGCGATTCACCAACGACAAACGCAAACGGATGTCCAACGTCACAACCCGCGGCGCTCGCAGCTGGCGAGAAGCGTCAGGTTGTCATGAGCACCTCCATGGGAGAGATCACACTCCTCGTTGAGGCGGATCTCTCACCGATCGCTGTTGGCAACTTTGTGGCACTCGCTGAGTGTGGCTTCTACAACAACGTCATCTTCCACCGCATCGCCTACATGCAGGACGGCACTCCATTTGTTATCCAAGGCGGCGATCCAACGGGGACGGGGAAGGGTGGCCCTGGCTACAAGATCAAGGACGAAGCGGTGGCTGGCGAATACGCGCGCGGTGTCCTCGCGATGGCGCGCAGTGCGGCACCGGATTCGCAGGGGAGCCAGTTCTTCATCGTCTTGGACGACGGGGCGCAGCCACCACTCGAGAGTGCGCGGACATACGCGATCCTTGGTCAGGTCACTGCAGGGATGGACGTAGTTGATGCCATCGCGGGCGTCGAGCGCGACGCGGAGGACCGCCCGGTTGTCCCTGTCACGATTCTCAGCACCACGGTGAGCACCCCCGCGCCATAAGCGACGCGGGCGGGTAGACTCTCACGACGCGCCAGCAGAAGCTGGCAAGAGGCGGCGTCTGCCGCAGAAGTGAGGAGAGCATGGCGACCGCAGTCATTGAGACCACCCTTGGGACGATCGAATTTGAACTCCTAGATGACGACGCGCCGAAGACGGCGGAGAACTTCGTCACGCTTGCAAACAAGGGTTTCTACACCGGCGTGATCTTCCATCGCGTGGTGCCAGGTTTCGTGATCCAAGGGGGCGACCCAACAGGAACAGGATCCGGTGGACCTGGCTATAAGTTCGCCGATGAGCCGGTGACGATGGGCTACGCGCGCGGGACGGTTGCGATGGCGAATGCTGGCCCGAACACCAATGGCAGCCAGTTTTTCATCTGCCTTGCAGACCTGCCGCAGCTGCCGCCGAACTACACGATCTTCGGCCAGGTGGTCTCAGGACTCAGCGTGGTCGATGCGATCGCCGCCGCCCCGTGTGGCCCTGGCGACCGGCCTGTCGAGCCTGTAACAATGAAGTCGGTCAGCGTCCGCTGACCCCCGCCCACCGCGGCTGGACGAGCGCGCACGGCAAAAATAGGGGGTTGGAATTGACCCTTTGACGCGCTATCCTAAGCGCAGCTGTTCTTGTTCGAAGGCCATGGGTAGGTGGGTTAGGGTAGTCGCTTTAGGCGACGTGATAGATGCTCTTCGGGCGTAGCTGCGGAACTGACTTGTTCGTTCTAAAAGCGGATCGGCTTCAGGTGGCTCCCTTTACGGGGAGTCACCTGATCTATTTTCAGCACGTATTCCCGCTATTCTCCCCCTCTCGCGCTCGTAGCTCAGTGGATTAGAGTGTCTCCCTCCGAAGGAGAAGGTCGCAGGTTCGAATCCTGTCGGGCGCACCATTCCCCGCCGAACGATACGCGCCTCCCTGCCGCCAAGCCCTAGAATCGGCGCATGGCTGACCCACGGTTGCAGAGCGTCCCGCCCCTTAGGCGGCCACTCCTTCTCCTGGCGTGCCTCGTCACGCTCGTCGCGCTCGCCGTTGGCTTCAGTGGAACCGATGAGCGCCTCCTCTTGGCGCCAGCCGCCGTTGCACTCGTCTGGGCGGCCGCTTACCGCGCGCAGCCGAACGAGAGCGTTCGTGAACTTCGTGGCACCTCAGCTGGCGTTGTGGTGGTCCGACGACCGCCGCCATCCGGACCACGCCGTAGGACGGAGATGCCGCCAACCCCATCTGAATACGCACCCTCCGCCGCCGTTGCGCAGGCTCGCGCCAAATCAAAAGACGGGAAGCCACTCATTAAGCGCGTGCAGTACGGACTCCCCGACCGACCGGCGGCACCTGTGAGTAACGAGAAGAGTGAGAAAGACGAGAAGAAGTCAAAGGGGAAGCGACGCAAAGCGAAGGGTGGCGGAGAGGGCGGAAAGCCGACGCTCGGACTCTAGTCTCTTCGCGCTCGTCCGTTACGGTGCGATACGCACATCAACGGTTGGTGGATGCGCTCGGTTACTGCATCCGGCGGAACGCCACGATGAAGTGATGCTTGACTTTTCAGCAGCATCCACACTGAGAGCCCAGCGCAACTTCACCGCAACCCAACCAACAAGGTACGTGCAGACAGCAGCACGGTACGGAGGGATCCAGCTCGATGGATCTCGATCACCCTTTGACATGTTGACGTTGTCCGTTACTGCACGGAGCGCCCATGAGACACCGAGATCGTTCGCGAATGCGAGCCTTCGAGCAGAGGACCAGGCGTGCGCACCAGACTTCCACGCCTCACTCAGTGCAACGACATGGTCAATATCAACATCTGACGCATTAGTCCATGTCACATGGTCATAGAGGCTCAGCCACTTACCAGTGCGCACCGTGCGATAAGTGATTGTCACGTTTACTGTTGACTCGGTGATTAGCACCTCGGCGCGTGTATCAAGGCCATCTCCATCGGCGTCAATCCAGTCCCCAAACTTTGAACGAGTGTATCCGCTCGTATACTCTGGCTGCACCTTGAGCCGGTTGAGCGCCGTGGTCATGGAGATGCGCGCAGATGGGAGCGCGGCGAACGCTGGGGTGACCGCTGTGGCGATCGAGAGAAAAACGGCAAGGAAGACTGACGTCATCTACTCACCGTAAAGAGCCCGCGAAGTAGTGCCGCCCCGTGCTCATCACGCACATCAACCCGTAGGTCTGGGCTTCCCTCCTCCTGGCTTATTTGCACAAGCGCGCGAGTCCCTTCCGTGACGGCGAGGTATTCGAGTCGGATGCGGCGGCGCGCTGCGGTGAGCTGCTCTGGCACTGTTGTAGCGAGCGCCTCCTCAATCACCTCGAGCCAGGCGGCATGGTTCACATGGCCGAGCGGATCAATGTCTGAGGTGCGCAGTGGGATCTCAACGGTGCGTGTGCTCGTCCCTTCAGGTGGAGTGGCTGGAATCTTGATCGGAAGGAAGGTTGCACCAACGCGTTGAACAAACGCCTCGAACTCAACGGGGAATCGGCTTGGTCGGCCCTCCGTGTCGGTCATCACCCAATCAATAGCCGCGTCGGCAATAACGCGCCCGCTTGGCGTGAAGAGGCGGGTGTGTCGTCGTGCCATCACGTGGCGGAAACCGGCGAGTGAGGTGGTTGCAGTGATCACCTCATTGGAGTGCGGAGGTTGATCAATGAGTAAGTCAATGCCGCGCACCACCCAGCCGACACCACGCGCTTCGTACCAGGCGCGTCCGTATTCAAGCCCTTCGCTGTGGAGCCAGGCCACATCTTGCGCGTGGCGCAGCAGCGACGCGGCACGCATGCGTCCGTCGCGCCCGCACTCATCAAAGCGCACGCCGCGCCCCTCTTCGCGGTAGCGCGCCTCAGCGGGGAGGGCGACCTCATCTAAGGCGTCGCCGGGGGCGAGCCGTGCGGCAAGAGCCTCTTCTGCGTTCACTTCGCTCACCGCGGTCACCCTGCCGCCAGCCGTGCCAGCGTGTCGAGAGTGATGATCCGCGTCTGTTCGCGTGGACCTCGCAGAACGCTGAGTCGTGCAGCAACGGTGGCGGCGGTGTCAAAGGCAACGATCCCGATCGCAATCCGAACACCAACGCCCGCCGCTCGAATCCGCGCATCTTCGAGTTCGGCGAGGAGGCTGTCGTCAATACCGCGTGCCCCCCACTTACAGTCCCAGAGCTCTGGCATCGGGCCAGTCTCTACGGTCACATCAAATGGATGTGGGTCGGCTGAGGCGCCGTCAACAGCGAAGCGGCGTTCACGGCGAACCATTCGCTCAGGTTCGCGCGAGAGTGCGGCGCGGCGCTTGAGTAGCTCAGCGGTGGTTGCCTCAACGATTGCACCGCGGTACTGCGCGTTCGACTGCGCCGCCTTCCCACCGATCGCAAGTGCCCCTACGACGAGCGCGTCGTTCGGCGCACGGTGCGTTGGGAGAAGCCCAAAGTAGGCGGCGGCGGTTGCAACGTCTGGCTCCGGATCACCCATCAACGCGCGCGCAAAGAGTCGATCGGATGGCGCCGCGGCGGCAATCGCCTGCGCGAGTGGCTTCAAGATTGGATCGGCCTGAATGCCTGCATACACAACGGCGCGCCCGTCGCGTGGTGCGTCGGTGAATGAGATGCCGCCTGGGAGTCGCGCCGCACTTCCACTCCCCGCGGCGCTACCAGCTGCCTGCGCCTCTGCAGGGAGCGCCTTCGGATTAAGTGCTGCCACCAGGAGTGTGGTGAGGAGACGCGGATAGATCCCAATCCAGTCGATTGCGCGATGCGGATCGTTTGCGCTGATGACCCGCTCGGCAGCCGCGGTGAGCGCATCAAGCGCTGCGGTTACTGGTGTTGGCAGCTCGCGCGCGCCAATCGCTGCAACGGTGCGCTCGATCTCCGTTGCACCTGACGTGCTGATGACCTGCGTGTAGTCGAGCGCTTCAACGACCGTTTCACCAAGTGCTGTCAGACGCGTGAACGTTTCAACCTGCGAGCTGAGCGCGCTCATGCGCGAGGCCAGCGCAGCGCAATCGCATCTAGGAGTAGTTCTGGATTTCCGTTGCGGCGCACCGCGGTGAGCGCGCGATCAATACTGATCAGCGCATCACGCCAGACCGTTGCCTCACAACGTGCCGCAACTGGGGTGAGCTCGTGCAGATCTTCTGGAAATCCGATTGATTCCGTAGCACCAGCGGCAACAAGTGCGAGGTCGCGCGCAACACCGCGCCAGAGGCGCAGCAGCGCAGCGGCGGCGGCACGTCGTTCGGCGGGTGTTGGCTTTGCACCAGTTCGCTTCGCCGCAGTTTTCTTCTTTGGTTCTACTTCTGCGACATCATCGGGCTCGCCATCTTGCGTGTCAGGCTCACCCTCTCCTGAAGTTGCGTCGCCCTCTTGTGTATCTACTCCTGCGGCAAGGATTGCGCTCGCATCGCCGATCAGCGCGGGAATCTGACGAAGTCGTGCATGTGGTGCTACGCCAACAAAGTCAAGAAGCTGACGGCGAAGTTGCGCATGTGCGCGTGCAGCATCTCCAGTGACGCCCGCTTCAAGGAGTGGTCCGGGGCGACCGCCCGCCATTCGGAGGAGGCGTGTAGCTGTGGCGGCGTCAAGGCCGAGCTGTGTGGCGAGGAGCTCGCTCGCCGCTGCGCTGTCTGGAAGTCCGAGGCGCACAGAGGCGCAACGGCTACGGATGGTTGGCATCAGCGAGGAGTCCTCTGCCGCGGAGAGGATGATGTGCGTGCGCGGCGGGGGCTCTTCGAGTGTCTTCAGCAGGGCGTTCTGCGCCGCCTCACTCATGCGATCGGCGCGCTCAATGAGCGCGATGCGGCGACCGCCCTCAACAGGGAGGAGGGCGAGGCTCTGCTCGAGTTCGCGAATTGGCGTGATTCCGATCTCGTCTGCCGCGCCGCTCGGCGTGATCAGTGCAAGGTCGGCGTGACTCCCTGATGCAACAAGCCTGCACGAGCGGCAGGCACCACAGGCGCCGCCCTCAGCTGGTGAAGTGCAGAGGAGTGTTGCAACAGCGTCTCGCGCGAGCGTCCCAGCGCCGGCGCCACGAGGGCCAACGATGAGCAGTGCGTGAGGTGGCGAGTCGGCGAGGAGCGTCGCAAGACGCGCGCTCGCTTCATCGTGACCACGCGTCTTAAAGCTCGCTGGCGGGCGGGCACTAACGAGAGGGCGCGAGGTGGCGGCGGAACGCTTGGCCGGCGTGCTGACCGCCTTCGCCATCTTGGTCGCCTCTTACCTCTTGCTCTTTGGTCGGGCGGCCGCCTTCTTCACCAGTGCCACCTTGGCGGCTGGCTTCTTTGCAGCAGGCTTTGCCGCAGCAGGCTTCTTTGCGGCTGGCTTTGCCGCAGCAGGCTTTGCCGCCGCGCGACCGCGTCCGCGGCCACTCACCGGTGCGTCCTTACCACTGAGGGCTGGTGCGCTCTCCGCAGATCGGCCGGTCGCCTCGAGCTGTGAGCGGAGGAGTGCCGCAACATCAGACGGGACGGACTCTGTGTCCATGCCGCCAGACATGTTGGAGCGACTCGAACCGTCACGCTGCGAGCGCGCAACTTCGTCTGCAATGCGCGATGGCCCCGAGCCGAGCGCACGTCGTGATGCACCAGATGGCCCTACGCGTCCAGCACCACGTCGCTCTGCGAGCAGGTACTCCGGAACGCCGCGAGGTGCGTCGTTATTAAGATCGGAGAGTGACATCGTCTCGATCGGTCCGTCATACGACGAACCGCGAACTGGTGCCTCACCGCGCACGCCGTCACCGGTTGGTACTTCGGCAA
>Ga0304730_1000853_pt1 | contig 24782 bp, 23 predicted proteins | sample M_130628_MF_Meta_FD_190474 | JGI IMG/M metagenome (GOLD analysis project Ga0304730, IMG submission 190474) | Freshwater microbial communities from Lake Montjoie, Canada to study carbon cycling - M_130628_MF_MetaG (v2) (version 2) | ecosystem: Environmental > Aquatic > Freshwater > Lake | place...
GGTTTCTTATTTAAGGAGGTTGCTATGATAGACCAAGCATTGGCGTGTCTCGCCACAACTATATTCATGGAAGCAAGGGGAGAGGGTATCGCAGGACAGATTGCCGTAGGCTACGTGTTATACCGACGTGCCGATTTCAAACCTGAGAATGTATGTATAGAAATGAAAAAGCCCTATCAGTTTTCATGGTATGGTAAACTAAAACCACCGACGCCTGAGGCGTTAAAGAATACATCATATTACAAAATTGCATACGAGATATTACATTTAAAAGCAAGAGATTATTCTAAAGGTGCAACAAACTTTCACAGTATCGCACTTAACAATCAGTGGGGAATGAAACCACGTGTTATAATAAACAACCATGTATTTTACTAAGGACATCATATGAAAGACCCATACGCATGGGCAATCGAAGAATTCAATAGTGACGGCGAACTTGTATGGTCAAGCATCATGCAGACAAGACCGAAAGAACTATCATGGATAAAAGACTTGCCAACAAAAAAACACAATATAGTCATAACACCACTATATAAATGTGAAGAAAAAGCTGAAAAGATTACAGGGATTAAAAGCTATAGAGAATCAACACAACGAATGATTGAAGCTAACGGAGGATTGTAATGGATAATAAATACGAAGGCACAGGGTATACCATAGTAGGATTAATTGTAGGGTGTTGTATTACGTGGGGTATTATGGAGTATAACCAAACACAAACAAAATATAAGATGAATCTTAAATGTATACAAGGCGAACTATACGAAGAAGTAAGAACTAATATGTTTGTTAAATCGCATCTTGAATGTTTTGAACAAAAGACGTTAGTGCCATGATTGTATATCAAGTCAAAGGTTTGTTTAGTTTAAGAAAGCGCGTTATTAAAATGCGAGTGTCAGACAAGAACACAAGACGATACACAAAAAGATATAGACGCATATGGTTTTGGAATGAAGAAAATTGGAATAGAAGACATGGCGATGATACCTTTTAGTTACGCAATATTAGATGACGAAGGCGAGGTTATACGTAAACATCGATGGTCTGTCAAGGAAGCTAAGTGGTTTACAGAAAACAATCCCAGTGTTAAAGTAGTAAAACTAGATAAACCAATAGTAGTTAAAGAAGACTTATTTAAATTAGTAGGGGAGTGTTTGTTTTAATGTATACAAAATTAGAAGAACAAAGACAAGCAAATTTTATTAAAGGCTATATGAATACTCACCCTAATTGCACTAGAAAAGATATTGTGCAAAATACTGTTACAGATTGGATGAGATTATTATATTTAGAACGCAAAGGATATTTAAGTTTACCCCCAGCTACGCCACATGGATTGAGAAATAAATGAGTGATGATGCCGACGTAGCCAATGATTTAATGCAACACATGATTGATATGGGAGTTAAAAATGCGCACGATAAAATCAAAAAACCTTCTAATCAAACAGGGAAGTGTATATGGTGTGAGGCTCCAGTCAAAGATGACCGACGTTGGTGTTCCATCGAGTGCCGTAATGAATTTGAAAAATATGCAAAATAAAAGGAGAAAAATTGTGCAAAACGCAAAATTAAATAACTTTAGCCCAAGTGCAAGACAAGCAATACGAGAATTTGAAGATTGGCAAATGAGAGTATTTAAAAAGAACGCAAAGAAAGGTTGGAGATTTTTTCAGCCTGACACATTTGACAAGCCTACACCACGTAGTGCAAGAGAAGCGTGGGGTGCGCCATATAAACCTGATACATTTGAAAAGAATGAAAATAAAAATGAAAAAATAATGATTGCGGTAGTGGTAATTGTTCTGTTACTATTATCAACCTTATGAATCTAATCACACTAGACTTTGAAACCTTTTACGAACAGGGTTTTAGTCTATCAAACCTAACCACAGAGGAATACATACGCCACGAGAAGTTTCAGGTAATTGGTGTAGGTATTAAAATTGACGACCAAGAAACTGAATGGATTACAGGCACACATAACCATATTAAAACTAAACTTATGGAGATTAATTGGGACGAAGCCATTTTACTTTGTCATAATACACAATTCGATGGTGCTATTCTCTCGTTTATTTTTAACATTGTCCCAACTATTTATCTTGATACTCTTGGCATGGCTCGTGCTAAGCATGGTGTGGATGTGGGTGGCTCTCTTGCGGCTCTCGTTGAACGATACCAACTTGGTAAAAAAGGCACAGAAGTAGTTGACGCTAAAGGTAAACGAGTAGAGGACTTTGAATTACAAGATTTAAAACAATATGGTGAGTATTGTAAGAACGACGTTGAACTTACTTATAAACTTTATAATGTCTTAGCGCAGGACTTTCCATCAAACGAATTAAAACTTATAGACATCACTCTGCGTATGTACACGCAACCCACACTTCAACTAGACGACGCGCTTTTGTTTGACCGACTAGAAGAAGTCAAAGAAGAAAAAGAAACCTTACTTTCCACATTAAAAGAGAAACTAAAATGCGAGACCTCAGAAGAGGTACGTAAAAAGCTAGCCTCTAATAAACAATTTGCTGAACTACTTGTAGAGTTTGGTGTAGAACCCCCCACTAAAATAAGTAAGACCACAGGCAAGGTAACCTTTGCATTAGCTAAGAATGATGAAAGCTTTATTGCGCTTACCGAAGATGATGACCCGTTTATACAACAACTATGCGCAGTGCGTTTGGGTACTAAGTCAACGATTGAAGAGTCAAGAATAGAGAGATTCTTAGGTATTGGTTCTAGGAACAAAACATACTTACCTATTCCTTTAAAATATTATGGCGCACACACAGGGCGATGGGCAGGTTCAGACAAAGTTAACTTCCAAAACTTACCATCAAGAGATAAAAAGAAAAAGGCTTTAAAGAATGCCGTTATCGCACCACTAGACCATAATGTTATTAACTCAGATTCATCACAAATTGAAGCTCGTGTATTGGTATGGGTTGCAGGACAAGAAGATGTGGTGGAATGGTATCGTGAAGGACGTGATGTTTATTCAGAGTTTGCATCTAAAGTATATGGCAAAACAATTACAAAAGCTGATGCGACAGAACGATTTGTAGGTAAGACTTGTACGCTAGGTTTAGGGTATGGTACAGGGTGGAGTAAGCTACAACACACACTTAAGACTAGTCCTCCCGGCGCTAACTTACCTGACCATGAGTGTCAACGATTAGTTAAAATTTACAGACAAGTTAATGATAGAGTAATTAAACTATGGGAAGAATGTGATAGAGCACTTAAAGATTTAGTTGCATGGCCTGAAAATAAACAACCTTATTATTTAGGTACAAAAAAGTGTCTGCTGGTTACACCTAAAGGCATTCAATTACCTAATGGATTATATATAACCTACCCACAGCTCGAACATAAACGAGAAGAAGGTAAGGACAAGTTTGTTTATAAATCTAGAAAAGGTTATGTTTCTATTTGGGGTGGCTCTGTTGTAGAGAATGTCATTCAAGCCTTAGCTCGTATTATCGTGGGCGAACAAATGATTAAGATTAAAGAACATTATAAACCTGTATTAACTGTGCATGATGCAATTGTTTGTATAGCTAAAAAAGATGATACAGATAATGCTATGAAAATTATTACAGATATCATGTCAACACCTCCTAGTTGGGGTCAAGACTTACCGATTGCTTGTGAAGCTAAGTATGGAGAAAGTTATGGAGATTGTTAATGAAACCTTACTATGAGTTGTTAAATAAATCTGCCATAACACAAAGTCTTCTTGATGTCGCCCATGACTCAACTGATTGGATAGATTATTTTAATTTTAAAGCTAAGTTAGTACCTCCCGAAGTTTTATTTGAAGATGAGTTTTTTAAATGGTTAGTCAAACGCTATGATTTTATTGCAGGCATTCTTAAATTAGACCCGTATGTTTGCTACGATTGGCATACAGACACAAGACGTGGCGTTGGTATTAATATGTTGTTGACTCCACACTCAAGAAGCTTTTGTGTATTTGGTCCTGATAGAGATGCAGAAGTATTTAAGATAGAAGAACTTCCTTATAAACCTATGACATATTATTTATTTAATACACAAGTTGAACATACAGTGTATAATTTTGAAACAACAAGATATTTATTAAGTATTGAGTTTGCTAAAGAAAAACACGAGTTGAAATTTGAAGATGTATTAGTTGATATAAGGACACACTATGAAAAAAACTGCACAGAATGATGTAACAGGCGATTGGTTACAGTCAAAACCTAACAATGAAATGTTTGAAAAGAATTTTGATACTATCTTTAGGAAGAAAAAAGAAACATTACCCGAATACGAATTAAATAAATCAACAGGTGAAGTGCAAAAAGTATGTGAGTGTGGCGTGAAAGGTTGTGAATAATGGCTGAATACACGTGGTCTTACTCCTCTCTTAAACAATATCAAAACTGTCCTAAACAATATTATGAAGTAACCGTCGCTAAAAACTTTTTCCAACCTCCGTCAAAAGAAATGATATATGGTAATGAAGTGCATCATGCTTTAGAACTCTATGTGAAGGAAGGCAAGGAACTACCAAAGAACTATCAAAGGTACAAAGAACAAGTTGATGTTTTAGTAGAGATACCCGGCAAAAAATTAACAGAGCATCGCATGGCATTGACTAAAGAAAAAACACCATGCACATTTGGTGCTAAAGAAAGATGGGTTCGTGGGATTGCTGACTTACTTATATTAGATGGCGACCATGCTTTCATCATAGATTATAAAACAGGAGGTACTAAATATCCTGACCCCAAACAATTAAGACTTATGTCTTTAATGACGTTTGCACATTTCCCTGAAGTTAAAAAAGTAAAAGCAGGATTACTCTTTGTAGCGCATAATTACTTTATCCCTGAAGAATATAAACGAGAAGACATAGAAAAATCTTGGGGTTTATTTACAGGGGTTTTAACAAGACTTGATAACTCGTTTGATACAAATACGTGGCAGCCGAACCCTACACCACTATGCAAATTTTGTCCTGTAAAATCTTGTGAGTTTAACAACAGATAAGATATAATATAGCTATGCCTTATACTACAAAACCTAGACCTTATAAGAAAGAATACCAACAGCAGAAAGCTAGAGGTGAACACGAACGTCGTATGGAACGTCAACGTGGTCGTCGTGCTATTGATAAAAAAGGTAAAGATATTAATGGTAATGGCAAGGCTGATATGCGAGAAGGTAAAGACGTGGCTCACGTTAAAGCTCTCGATAAAGGCGGTTCAAACAAGAACGGATTACGTATTCAAAGTGTAGCTAAAAACCGTTCATTCAAAAGAGACTCTCAAGGTAATCTAGTATCTGAAGTAAGCAAAAAAGAACGTAAGAAATAATACTTGACATATAGTTTAGTCGTAGTACAATAGTCAGTCAGCAGTAATGTAAAGCCTGTATAGGCTTAGTTTATATTTAGTTAGGATTAGTATGCAAATAATAGAGAATCAAGCATTAAAACTTACAGTGCCTGAACACATAGTGTCACACATAACGGACAACATAGAAAAATCTGAAGTCCTAGAAAAGCGTGGCAATCTCGCAGACATAATAGTGTATTGGGGTCTAGAAGAAATGACTAGACTTAATCAGATAATATCTTTCCGCAACAACCTACCTTCACCTATTACTAGAGATTATAATTGGCCCGGTCTTTATACGCCGTTTGACCACCAAAAAACTACATCAGAATTCTTATCTATCAATCGCAAAGCATTTTGTTTTAATGAAGCAGGTACAGGTAAAACTTCTTCTGTATTATGGGCAGCAGATTATTTAATGAATCAAAAAGAAATAAAGCGTGTACTAATTATATGCCCTTTGTCTATTATGTATTCAGCATGGCAAGGTGATGTCTTTAATACTTGCATGCACAGAACTTCAGCAGTGGCTCATGGTACCGCAGAGAAAAGACTTAAGATTATTAATGGTGAATATGAGTTTGTTATTATTAACTATGATGGCGTAGCTATTGTAAGAGAAACTATAGAGAAATCTAACTTTGACTTAATTGTAGTAGATGAAGCCAACGCATATAAAACTATTTCAACAGCTCGATGGAAAACATTAGCTAAGATTTTAAAACCTCATACAAGATTATGGATGTTAACAGGAACTCCTGCATCACAATCACCAATAGATGCTTATGGTTTAGCTAGACTAGTATGTCCAAACAGAGTACCTAAAGTTACCGCAGGGTGGCGTGATAAGGTTATGTATCAAGTTACAAGGTTTAAATGGCATCCTAAAACAAACGCTAGAGACGAAGTATTTAAAGCCTTAAAACCCGCTATTAGATACGCTAAAAAAGATTGTTTAGATTTACCAGACGTGATGTATCAAACGCGTGTTGTACCATTAACTCCTCAGGTAGAAAAATACTATAAGTTATTGAAGACCCAAATGCTTATGGAAGCCGCAGGGGTACAAGTAACTGCAGTAAACGCGGCGGCTAACGTTAACAAGCTACTACAAATATCAGGTGGCGCAGTGTATACCGATAAGAAAGAAGTGATTGAGTTTGATGTTAGTCCACGCTTAAACGCCTTGATGGAAGTGATCGACGAAACAGAACATAAGATAATTATATTTGTGCCTTATCGCCATACGATTGTGTTGGTATCTAAATTTTTACGGGACAAAGGTATCACGAATGAAATTATTAATGGAGAGGTTTCAGCTACAGAACGTTCAGCAATTATTACTCGATTCCAAAACATGGTTGACCCAAGAGTATTAGTTATTCAACCTCAAGCTGCATCACACGGTGTTACTTTGACTGCGGCTAACACAGTTGTATTCTGGTCCCCTGTACTTTCTGTTGAAACTTACTTACAATGTGTAGCCCGTATGGATAGAGTTGGTCAGAAAAATAAAATGACAGTAGTACACTTAGAAGGTTCTGAAATTGAAAGGAGAATGTATAACATGTTACAAGGCAAGGTGGATATGCATAGCAAACTAGTTGATTTATATAGAGAGGAAATAGAAACATGAGCGACGTAAAGTTAGAAGAATTAGTACAAACATACTTGACAATTAGAACAGAGAGGAATACACTTAAGAATGCGTTTGATAGTAAGGACGCTGAATTAAAAGACGACCTTGAAAAGCTAGAACAAGCAATGTTGTCTTACTGTAATGAAATAAATGCTGATAGCATACGTACAGGGAGTGGCACGGTTATTAAGTCTATTAAAGAAACGTTTATATGTAATGACTGGGATAATTTTAAGAGTTATATCTTGGACAACCAAGCCTTAGATTTATTGCAGCAACGTATTAGCGATAGTAATTTAAAAGAATTTTTAAGCACTCGGCAGGGTGATGGCCTTCCTCCTGGTATTAGCACTATGCGAGAAGTTAAAGTCACTGTACGCAAACCAAGTAGCAGAGCTACATCTTAGTGGAGAAAATTATGAGTAATGAATTATCAGTAATACTTCAGAATAGTCCCGGTTTAATTCAAACTGGATTAGATGAAGACACGCTTGCCGTAGCCGGTGGCGCAATAAACAGTGGTAATAAACGTATCTCTATTAGAGGTAAAGCATTCCGTAAAGTAGTTGGTGGTAAAGAAGTGTCTGTCGTTGAAGAAAATCATATGAACGTGATTATCGTTAAAATGTCGCACACTGCATCACGAACTTTTTATGCACAAAGTTATAAAGAAGGGGAGAAAATTAGTCCGACTTGTTGGTCTAGTGATTCTCGTGTACCCGATGTTGAAGTTAAAACACCTCAAGCGAAAACTTGTGATACTTGTCAATTCAGTGCTAGAAACTCAGGCGCTAATGGCACAGGTACTGCATGTCGCTTATCATGGAGAATGGCAGTCGTATTGCCTTCAGACCCATCAGGTGATGTTATGCAATTAGTTTTACCTGCTACATCATGTTTTGGTAAAGAAGAAGGCGGTAAGTATCCGTTTAGACCATATGTTCAATTATTAGCTAACAACAACGTTAGTGCAGGACGCGTAGTAACTAAGATGCAGTTTGACTCTAAATCATCTACACCAAAGTTATTGTTTAGTCCAGCGGCGGCGGTTGACCCTAATATGTCTGATGTATTAACACGTCAAGGAAAATCTGCAGCAGCTGAGTCAGCTGTTAAATTAACTGTGTATCAAAACGATGAAGTTACAGAAACACCCGTAGCACCTGTAGCCCAAGTTGCAGATACGCCAGTAGCAGATGTAGTTGATATTGCTGAACCCGTATTAAGACCTTCTGAAAATACGAACAATACTCAGACAATAAACAATGCAACAGATGTAATGAAGAAATGGTCGGTTAAAAGTTAATGGCTAGACCTTATAGCACCGACTTTCTACAAACTTTAAATGCACGAGACCCTGAACGGCTTGGTGTGCAGATGGCTAAGATATGTGTTAGAGCTAATTTGCCTGCGTTATACGTAGCCCAAGCCTTTGGAGTTTCTCGTATGTCAATACATAGTTGGTTCCGAGGCCAATATATACGAGATAAAAACTGTGCCAAAATTAAAAACTTTATAAATATAGTACAAGCTGAAATTGACAAGGGTATCTTACCTGTGTATACGTTAAAAGAAGCTAAATATTTTATAGAGAATATGATTAGCAACAAAATTTAAATAGTAGTAGAATAGATTCTCTCGGTAAACAATTTTAAAAACGCACATATAGTGTGGTGGGGCAGTGTTGTCTCTAAAAATAGAAAGACTATATGATAGGTATAACAGAATTTTATAAAAAGGTATTGCCCACACAAGGCGTGTATTGCTTAACAACGATGGACCGTGAAGAAGATGGTGGTAGAACCCGCCACTATTACATGGAAACTGTTGAAGAGATTGAGACACAAGCGAAAATAATTTCAGGTTCTAGGACGACTAATTTATTTGTATGTCCTATGTCTTTTAGCAAACACCAAAGAAGTAAAGAGTTAGCTGCATACTTTAGGTCTATTTATATTGATTTAGATATAGGGACTACAGATAAAAAATATTCATCTAAACAAGAAGCTAAGGCTGACTTTGATAGATTCTTAGCAGAAACTGGATTGCCGGAGCCTGTAGAAATTAATTCAGGTAATGGTATTCATATGTACTGGGTGTTTGAAGAAGACATACCTGCTGAAGAATGGAAGCTATATGCTGAAAAATTTAAAGACTTTTGTCTAGATAAGAATTTAAAAATAGATACGGCTGTGTATGACTTAGCTCGTATCATGCGATGCCCTAATACAATTAACTACAAGAGGATGCCTGGTCTTAAGACTAACGTAGTTAGTGAGTCTATTTCTGTATATAACTTTAAAGAGTTCAAAGATTTCTTAGGTGAAATACCCGAACGAGACGCATCGTTTGACGAGATTATTAAAGCAGCTAAAAAAGGTTTATCAGAAGAAGAACGATTAGCTCAAGGCGGAAGTGATTGGGAATCAAGCTTTGATAAGTTACTAGAAGTAAGTATGAAGGGTGTAGGATGTAATCAAATTAAGTTTATGATGGAGCAGCCTGACCAAGTATCTTATGACTTATGGACTGCAGGACTTACCGTAGCTAGCCGTTGCGTTGATGCTGAAACCGCTATTCATACCTTATCAGAAAAGGGTCCTACCTATGATCGTGAAGCTACCATACTAAAGGCGGCTTCGTTTAGTGGGGTTCACCCATGCACTGCTTTTGAAAACGCTAATCCTGATGGATGTGAAGGATGTATTAAACGAGGTAAAATTACTAATCCATTAGGCTTTGCTAAAAAACTTAGAGAAGGACCAAGCGTTATTCCTATCGTAGCTGTGCAACAAGAACAGTCAGAAGAGTATGACGATGAGGATGAATGGGTAGAAGAAAAGGTTGGTAATGTTATATTCCAAGAGCCTGAAAATACAGTCGTAAACCCAAATGCTTTTACACTACCACCAAGTATGTTTCCTTTTATTCATGGACCTAATGGCGGAGTATATAGAGTATTACCTGGTGAATATAATAAAAAGACTAAAGAGGTTATAACACCAGACCCAGTTTTAGTATGTGAGGAATGGGTTGAGGCTACAAAACGTCTTATGAGTGAATCAGAAGGAGACTGCTTAGAAATAGAAGTACGATATAAACACGATAAACAAAGAAAATTTTTATACCCAATGAAGTATCTATATTCATTAGAAAAGATGACTGAAATCATGGCGGGTAGAAGTATTATTATAGATAGAAATAGTTTAGGACACTTTATGGATTATTTAATTAAATGGGGACAAAACCTTAAAAATCATGGCGCAGCTAGTATTATGCGCACACAAATGGGATGGACTGATAAAGAGAGAACTTCTTTTGTTATAGGAGATAAAGAATTTACAAGAGATGGCAAGATAGTAGACTCACCTATATCAACTATGACAAGAGAGATAGGACCACATTTTAAAGAGAAAGGCGAATTTTCAAGATGGCAAGAAGCGGCTATGCGACTAGGATTACCGGGTCTAGAGCTTCATGCTTTCTCTATGCTAGCTGGGTTTGCTTCTCCGCTTATGGCTTATGGTTCTACTCACGGCGCTACGATATGTTTACAAGGTAAAGCCGGTGCAGCTAAGACAGGTGCATTATATTCAGCAGTAAGTATATGGGGTGACCCTGAAGCTTTATATATACATGGCGGCAACAAAAAGGGCGCTACGTTTAACGGATTAAGAACACGCTTAAATTCAATACATAGTATGCCGTTTACCATAGATGAAGTAACTAATATGAATGCTGAAGATTTGTCAGACACGATACATATGATTTCATCTGGTAAGGCAAAAGTAAGAACACAAGGCTCTTCTAATGCTGAACGTACACACGAAGCTTCTGCTAACCTATTAGCTATTATGACATCTAACCACTCTATCTATGACAAATTAGGTGTAGCTAAGGGTGATCCTAATGGCGAGGTAGCACGACTTATTGAGTTTAATATCTATCAACCAGAAGTATTAAGAGAAAACCCTCAGTTAGGTAAGAAAATATTTGAGGTTATGAAACATAATTTTGGACATGCAGGCCCTAAGTTTATTAACGCTTTATATGACATAGAGAATAAGGGAGAGATAATACGAGATATTAATGATGAAGAGCAATATTACGGCCCTCGGTTCCAAAAATGGATTGATAAGTTTGTAGCAGACTATGGATATGACCCTGCTGATCGTTTCTATCATAATATTATTGCTTGGACATTTGGTGCAGGAGACATAGCAAACGAGTATGGCATATTAAATAATTTACCGTTAGATAATATCTATGAAACTGTAGTAGCTAACTTAATGAATATCAAGAAGAATGTTATCCAGATTAATAAGATTGACTTTGACAAACTACTTACAGACTTTATAGGTAAAAACTTAGCTGCTATGTTAGTTATTAAAGATGGTAGGGCGATTGAGTTTCCTTCAAGAGATTTATTAATAAGATCAGACGATGATACAAACACACTATATATTAGAAGGTCAGAGTTTAATAAATATTTAGTTGAAGCTAAAGTAAACATAGAAGATTTTAAACGTGTAGCTAAAGAATCGACGGCAGATTTTTGGGAAAAGAAAATGCGTTTAACTGCAGGTTGGAAAGATGCTAGCAGTAGTAAGTATAACTTTGACTGTTATTGCTTTAGAAAATTAGTAGAGGACCCAGAAGATGAGTCAGGACCAGCTGCAGGAACCTGAGTGGATATTTCCATTTGACCATATGGACTTAGGTGAAAGCTTTTTTATACCTACGTTAGAGACCGCAACTATGTTATATGCAGTTGAATGCGGTGCTAAAAGAGCTAAGGTTAAAGTAAAAGCTTATATAACTACTAAAGACAACCACTTAGGTGTTAGGGTTTGGAGGATAAGTTAGGTACTTTATTTGATATAAAAGGTTCTAGTTCCATAAGAATTAGTTTCTTAACTGCGTCTTGTTCCATTTTATTATCTTTTAATAGCTCGGTTCTAGTCTTACGATCATAAGCACTATTAAGTTCAATATCTTTTTTCTCTGTTTGTAAGGGTTTTAGTTTAGCATTAACTTCTTCATCATATATTTTTTGAGCTATAATTTCATCTGCATGTTTATCATAGTAGTTAGATAACACGTCAGGGTCTTGAATTGCCTCAATAGTTTTTAGTTTAGGTCTATTTTTTTCAATAACCACTCTTGCTTCTTCAAAAGTTCTAGCATCTAAATCACCCTTAGTACTTAAGAATTTATCTATAGGGAATAAATCTCTTTCTATATCAAAGTTTCTACTACCCATAATAGTAAGTAATCCGTTATACCCGTCTTGAGCTATCTTAGTAATACCGTCAAAATAACTATTTAAAATAAAATAAGTAGTTGCGGGATCTATTTCTATCTCTCCATTAGACATCTTATATATTTCTCTTGTAGCGTCTACAATAAATTCAGGAACATTCCTGCCTGATGTATAAGGTGAAGAATACCTAGATAATTCATTTCTTATGTCCTTGCCTAATCCATCTGTATTAACTATATTTTCAAATAATGGTTTAGCCTCAGAAGGCAAGAGGGTATCAAATAACCATAGCCCTGGACTTTGTAATGGGTTAACTCTAGATATAGGTAATGGTAAGAAAGAATCTAAAGCAATATTAATTAAATTAGGAGTGATGTTTGCTAAAGATACATAAGGTGAAGTAGCTAGTGCACCAAACTGTGCCCCCATAGCTAAGAATGCGCCAGGACCAAAACCCCAAGGCAACTGTGCCATAAGTTCTTTTCCTGTTTTAGGATCTTTACCAACATAAATACGTAGATTTCTAGTCCATCTACTCATATCATCTGTATCTATTATATTTCTTCCCTCGTCATCGTCCCCCGCTCCTGCATGTGATAGAGCGTAAAGCCCCATACCAGCACCAACTAATACACCTGTAATAATTCTTGCTCTTAGTTGCAATCTGTTATGTTCTTTTTCTGCACGAGCCAAAGCCACTGGATCATCTAATATACCTTGAGGTTGTGTATTTTTAACTGCGTTCCATGACCGCAAAGCTGGAGATAATGAATCAAATGTTCTTGCTGCACCTGTGGCACCTGCTCTAAAGAACATATATAAACCGCCAAGGACTCTACCGTAACGTCCTACCTCTTCAAAGTTAGCTAAATTTTTAGTGAACGCTCCCGCATCTATAATTGCTGCTTGCATGGCGTATTGTTCTAAAGACATATTATTTTTAGTAGCAAGTGCAGGCGTATTAGGATCTGCTAATAATTGTTCGTATTTAAACTGTTTAATCGCCCTATACGCAGCTAGTCTTGCGCCTAATTCAAAGAAAGACATGTAACCATCAAAGAAGTCTGTAACGTCCTTTAGTGGGATTGCGCCTTGTGCTTCGCTTTCTTTCATTAATTTTTGCACAGTACCAAGCGCATTTAGCCCAGTAATTACAGACACGCTATTACCATTTACTAAAAATTCTTGTAAGTCTTTTGCTATACCTGACTCATCATCAGCAACTATTTTATCTATAGCTTTAATATCATTTTTTTGAAATGCCCAAGCAATCTTAGCTATTTTGTCAGGAATAATTACTAATTGAGAAGATGCATTTGCTGCAATTTTAGCGGCTGTTTTAACATCTAAATCTAAAGTAGCTATTAAAGTATTAGTTATTACATCACGAGCATAGTTATACGGAGCAAAACTTAGGTTAAATCGAGTGTGGTACTGTCCTTGTAAGCTTGTAAGGAAGTTTAATCCGTTTATCAACGCATTATTGCTAGTATCATCATAAGTTCTACGAATAGCTTCAAGCATTCTAATATCATCTATTTGAATTAAGTCCATAGAACCGTCTTCGTTATAGCTATAGATAACGTTTGCTTGTTTTAATAACTTATCATCTACTCTACTATTGTACCTATCACTAAAGCTATAGTAAGGTTTATCGTTTGTTTTTTTCCCTTGCGGATTATTCAAAGGGTTTCTTAATACTTGACCCTTAATCATTTTTTGTTCTACTAAATGTTTTACTGCACGAGTCACAGGAGCTCCACCGGTACGTGATGCAGCGATAGTAGCTTCAACAATAGACTGAAGGAATGGATTTTCAGATGCATACTCACTACCTGATATTCTAGGACCTAAATAATCTTTACTGTCTTTTCCTAAATGCACATCTTCAATATCGATTTGGAATTGAGTTTTAGAACTTATTTCTTTCTGTCCTTTTTTAAGCTTGAATGGGAAGTAGTTTTTCCACCCATAGAATTCTGTAACTGCGTCTGTAGCTTTACTCCAAAACCCTGCTTCTCTATTTAGCTCTCTAGCTATATTATTCATTTCTTTTGATGAGTTAAATACGTTATCTACAAGCTCTCTCATCTCAGCTGTTTCAGCATCGTACTTTTGTTTTAGTAATTCTTCTTGGCTAAAGCTTAAACCTTCAATCACGTTATATTCTGCTGCAGCTTCATTAATAGTTGTGTAGTTAGCACTACTAACGCCCCCTGCTTTACCAGATAATCTGTTTTTATTTACAATCTTTTGAAGCTCTTTCATTAAGAATTCAGCTGTAGCTTTTCGGTCTTGAGCGCTTAGTTTAGTTATTGCTTCTCCTGATACTAAGTCTAATATTTCTTGCCTTTTAGTTGCTGCTTCTGGTTTTAATGGAACATATAATAAATATTTAATTCTTCTTCGTTCCGGAGCATGTAAACCAATAGCATAAAGTTTTAGTATTTTATATGCTTCATTAATATCAATACCTTTAGCATCAGCAAAACTAGATATAGCTTCATGTAGTTGTCTAGAAGGTTCATGGACAAACTTTTTAACATTCATCTGCGCTATACCAAAAGCACGAGTTATCATCGTGTAAGCATTATTAAAATCAACCCCATAAATAATTAACTTACCTGATTTCCTAAGTTGATTCTCCAAGTTTTTAAGAGGAAACCTTGAGTTCTGTAAATTAGTAGTTAACTTTGTAATCTTGTCTTGGTTAAGTGATAAGAAGAATTTTTTAATCTCATCCATAATAACTGTGGGTTTGAACTTAGGTATATCTTCTTGCTTGTTCATTATTTCTTGAAACTCATCTGTAGACTCTGGGTTATCTTCTGTTTCTTCAGGTAAGTTAGATATTTCTTTACCCCTAAACCCTTCAGCAGGTAGCGGATATTCTTGTCCCATAAGGATTGCATTAATGTTGTTAAATACTTCTTGAAGAACCGTAGGTTGATTACCAATGAATCTGCTTAAGCCTAACACTTGAGTAATGGTTCTAGCTAGGTCAGATATATAATCTAGTGCAGCTTGAAGTGGAGGTACTTTAGAACCAAGCGTATAGGTAAATGAGCCAAGTGACATGGTCTCGGATAAGAATTCTTTGAGCGGCAAATCTGCATATTGTTCACCCATGTACTGAATAGCATGCTTGTGTAATTCTTGTAGTCTAGCAAAAGCCGCTTTTTGTTCTGGTGTTTTTAATAACTGAGGATTATCTATAACATGGTCTAGCGCATAGTGAGTAACTTCATGCACAACAGCGCTACCTAAGTCACGTTTACCTAAGTTTTGTTTATCAATAGTAATAGTGTTAGTAGCAGGATCAAACTGGCCGCCTCTACCATTAGGTACAGTACCAAATACAATTTTTACATTACCATTTACTGAACGCATAAACTGAGCTAGGTATTTAGCAGTATGTTGATACATAAAGTCTTTGCTCTTTTTAGTGCCAGCAATCATGTCTAGAATAGTATCAGCACTAATTAAACCATTTACGTTTGGCGCAGAAGCAATAAGCTTCATAACTGGTCTCGTAATAATAGCATCAAAACTTAATTTTTTATTTGCGCCTTTTTTCTTAGCTAGTTTTTCTTTTTTCTCTTTTGATTCAGTTATGTATTGTTCAAAGTAAGCATCAGCCTTTTTCTCTTCTTGTTCCATCTTTTCTTCTGGCGTCATTTCTTCTACGGCAGGTTCTTCAGCTACGTTCTGATATCGTGCAGCTGGGCCAGTAACTTTTTCAGTCTTTCTAGCTTCTTCTAGTTTAGTTACTGTTTGGTTAAGACGAGATCTATATACGTTTATTTCTGATTGTAGTTTGTTTATATCTGCTTCTTTAGACTTAGCACTAATCTTTCTATTCTTTTTTAATGTAGCAATTTTTTCTTGGTTGGTATCTATAGCCTCGCGAATATCCTCAGCCTGCTGCTCTAAATCACTGATAGTTTGAGCTGGTGTTTTCTCAACTTTAACTTGAGGCTTTTGAACTTTAGTTTGATATCTATTAAGAGCAGTTTGTTCATCAGCTATAGCCTTATCTAGGTTAGTTTGAATCTCATTTATTTTAGATGTAAGTTCTACTACCTTATCTGTCTTGCCTGTTTGTTGAGCATCAAATAATTTGTTCTTAGCTGCTTGTAAATCTGCTTCTAGTTTTTGTTTACGAGATACTTTTTTACCTTTGTTAGCTTGATTAAAAGCATTAGTCTTAATAGCTAGGAGCTCTGTTTGAGCATAATCAGTAACTCTTTTAGTATACTGAGCATTTTCTTCTGCCGATAAACTAGCTATAAATTCATCTCTTATTTCTTTGTTATTAGTATGTGTAACATCAGGAGCTTTTTTACCAACAAACTTTTTATAAGTATCAAAGTATTCACTCTTATCCATGTAAGCTAATGGGTTATTCATAGAGTAATCATATTTAGATGCAGAACCTACTTCTTCTACAGCGCCCTCTTTTGAATACCCTTTACTGACTAAGTCATCAATACGCGCCTGACGTTGTGCTAGAGCAGCTTCTTTCCTTTCTTGAGCTAATCTTTCTAATTCTGCATTTAGCCCTTCAATATCTGCTAACTCATACTCAGCCATAGCTGCATCAAAAGCCGCATGTTCAAGGGCAATCTGTCTAGCTTGATTAGTATCATCACCCGCTAATTCTGCAGGAGATTGTTCGCCGTAGGGAGAACCTGTTTTTATATAATCTAATTGAGTAGCATAGATAGGGTTTGCGTTAGCTCTTTGTAATTTATCCTGTTTCTCTTTTTCTTCTTGTGCTTGTTCGTCTGATAAATCTCCTTCGTCTTGAAGTTTATCAATTAGTTGATTAGCTTTAGTTGTATCAGGAATATCTGCTTTTTGCTGTTCTTTATAAGAACTTAATAGATCATAGACAATTTTTTTGTTTTCTTTTTTAAGTTTTTCTACAACGTCTGTACCTAATTCATTATCTAAGAAGTCTCTTATTTGTTGCGGGTTAGTAAATTGTTTAGGTGTTTCTAGAAGTCTAGCTAATAAGGATTCCATGCTAGTGTCAGGTGCAGACTCTTTAGGTAGTACGGCAAACTTACCTGTAGGTAATACTTTAATGTTATGTGTTTGTTGATACTTGTTTACTCTACGATAGTTTTTAGCATCAGCTTCAGAATCAAACTCTAATGCACCTGGCTGTTTTCTCTCTCCAGTTTCAGTTGTTGAAAAATCAGCTCTACCGCCAACCATTCCAGGTCCGAAAGCTCCGCTAACTCCGGCGGGAGTGCCATATTTAGGTTGTCCAGATACTTGAACGCTTGCTCCAAATTTTGTGGCGTCAAATTGTTCATCTTCTGCCTCATCTTTCTTAGTTTTTTTAGTTAAAAATAAATTACTTAAAGTAGATGCAAGTTCAGGACTTGTTTGTGCTATAGAATCTATAAAGGCTTTATTACCTTTTTTCTTTGTTGTAGTAGGTTCACCTATATCAGGCACAACATCTTTGTCTTCTCCTGGTGGTAACCCTAAATCTTTTCCTGTGTCAGCTGGCGAAGGAGGTAATTTACCTACTCTTCTATTTTCTAAAGCTTGAGATACTCCTGTTACACCACCTGCACTCACAAACCCAGCTAAAGCTCCTGCAGCACCGGCCTCTACAACACCTTCATCCCAAGGTCTACCTGTAGCCAAGTTTTGTGCAATTTGTTCTTGCATAGACTGTGGTAGCTCTTCAAAAGTTGATTCAGCAAATGCACTCTTAGTTGCTTCTACTAAAGCATTTTTAGCTTCGGGTAATGATTTCTTACCTGTAACAATAGCAACATCAGGATCTATAATTTTTAATTTTTGAGCTACTTTACTGCCGAATGCTCCTTGTAATCCTGTAAGAACACCACTTGCTATAGTAATAGCTTCTTGACCTGGTGATAAAAATTCACCTTCAGGTCTAACTTGATTTGCCATAGCTGCTGCACCGGCTGCACCTTCTGATATAGCTGCACGTTTTGTGGCACTTAGTTTTGGAAAATATCTAGGAAGAAGGGTTCGACCAATAGCTATTTCACTACCAATCATAGAAGGTAAAGACTCTTCTGCTAAAGCTGCTATCGCTCCAGGACGTTTAACATATTCTTTACCCGCTGCATATAATCCTGGTATTAAACTTTTATCTTTCGCTGCCTCAGTAGCAGCCTGACTAGCTTCTTCTAAATTAGCACGAAATTCTGGTGTTTGTAATGAGGTAAGATATTGATCTATTTCAGCTTCAGAAGGTGGGGTAGGAATACCTATGTCTTTATAAAACTTACGCACATAATCTTTAGCAGCGCCTACACCCCCAAAGGACATTAAGTCTGCGGCGCCAGAAGCTAATTTCATAAGATTAAGAGAGCCTTTACCACCAAATTGTATTAAGTGGTCTGCAACACGTCTAGGAATACTTGAAGGTTCAGCAGGTGCGGCTTGTGCAGCAGGTAATTGAAGACCTATTTGAGGAGCTATCTCGTTTTCGATAGTTTTATTTATGTCCTCTGGGGACATAGTGTCAGGAAAATTTAACTCTACCCCGTTAGGTAGAAATACTTGTTTTACCATAATATGTTAAAGAGGCATTAGTCCTTTGCCAGGAACGTAATTAAATCTACTTCCAGGCGGATTAGTTGCAGCAGGCGCTTGACCAGGTAATGGAGGTACTGGGAATTGTGTATCTAATTTTCTTTCTAATTCTTTCATTTTTATTTGGGCATCTTTAATTTTTTGAGCTTCTTCTTTAGATGTGTCACCAGTAATAGTTTTGCCTGCATATAAAGAAGCCGTTCTATATTCAGGTTCTTTTAAAGCTTTAGCACGAGCTTCGTCTCTTTTAGATTGAATTTCTGCAACTTTTCCATATGCTGTGTAAGGATTAAGTTCTTTATATTTTTCAACTTCATATATAGATTGCATTCTCTTAAGTTGATACTCGTCATTAGCTTTCTTAGCATATTCTTCACTATTAACACCATATTGAACTGCAGCAAGTTTTTTAGCTCTTTCCGCTTCAGCAAGTTTAGAATCAATATCCATGCGTTTTTCTTCCATTTTAGCAAGTCTGTCTTTAGAAGCTGCGTAAGAGTCTAGTCCTTCTACAGCACCTGCGCCAAAATTAACTGCTGCAAATGGAGATGTACCCGCCAAAGTTTTAAGACCGGCTCTTGTAACGGCCATCCATGGAGATTCAGCTTCTTCTCTTGCTGCTCTTTCTTCCATCTTAGTTAAGCGTTTAGTTAATCTTTCTTTAGCAGGATCTTCACCATATAACTTATCAAACCTAGCCATCTTTTCTTCAGCATCAGTTTCAGGTCTTGGTTTATATCCAGAATCAATTCCATAAGGATTAGCAGGTTTTTCTTGTTTTGGTGCTTCTTCTTTTGGTTTTTCTTCTTTTGGAGGAGGCGGTTTTAATAAATCAGTTTCATATTTTTTCTGCATCGCTTGACCTTCTTTAACAGTCATAGCACCACCTGGTTGTGTTTTGCCCGCTAACTTAGATTCAACTTCTTGTAATTGTTGATAGTCTAAATCGTTATAAGGATTCTTAGGATCTTTAATCTTATTAAGTAATCTTTGTCTTTCTTGTTCTAATAGTTCTTTAGATGATGAACCAAAGAAACGTTGCATAAATCCTGGTTTTTCAGGAACACTAAAATCAGGAGCAAGATTGACTAAACCTTTGCTAGCATATCTTTGAACTTCGCCGCCATCATCAAACGCTATAATGCCACCACCTGCAAAGTTTTGTTCTTGGTACATACCCTCGTCTACAGGTAAGCCAGCAACACCTTCTGATTGAGGAGCATTTTGTGTCTGCCCAGCTAGCATAGCTAATCCGCCTTGAGGCTGGGCTGGTTGTGTTAAATCTTCAGCAACTGATTTTTGTTCTGGTTTAGCAGCTTGATAATTATCTCGTACTTCTTTACGTCTTTGTAATTCGCTTAGTGCTAAGTAGCTGGGTACTTGACCATTAGGATTTTGAACGTAATTAATTAAAGCATTATCCTCAACGCCACGAAGCATGTCTTGTAATTTAATAATGTTCATACTTATCCTTTACCTAGTATATTGTATAGACCTAATCCTGCTAAGCCAACACCACCTAATTGTGAAGCTAAGCTTGGTGCCGGAGCATATTGTACTTGAGTTGTGCCAAGAGCTGCTGCATTACCACGTAGAATATTACTGAGGTAGTCAAGTTGTGATTTTTGATAGTTTTGTTGTTCTTGAAATTGTTGATATTTAAGGTTATCAATTTCTTGTTGTAGTGCTTGTTTTTCACCAGCGCTTGCTGCTTGTGCTTTAAGTCTTTCAAGGTTAGATGTTTGTTCTTGTGCTGCCAAAGCACCTGTTTTAGTTGCTGCTTCAAGGCCTGTTTGTAGACCTGCTACACCAAGTTCTTTGCCAAGACCTGCAGCATATTGTTGACCTTGTTGAGATAATTGAGCCGCTTGCATTTGAGCCGCACGATCTCTTTCAAATTGAGTTTGAGCATTTTGATAAGCTGCTTCTTGACCTTTAGCTCTAATATCTGCAATATTTTGTGCAGCACCACGACCTTGTTCAGCTTGTAATAAAGCTTGTCTTGCACCACCAAATGTACCTCGTTGAATAGAACCTAAAGCACCTGCAGATTTAGCTAAATCTCTTTGTTTCTCCGCTTCACGTACAGCAACATCCGTAACGGCTGTTTGATATGGAGACATATAAGCAGCGGCAGTGGGAGCACCGAATGCTCCTGCAGTATAAGTAGTAGGAGTATAACCAAATGCTTGGCTTAAACCTAAACCTGCCGTACCAAAACCCAAAGCTTCGCCAGCACCAAGTCCTCTAGTTGCTGCACCAAAACCGCCTGGCATTTTTAATCCTGCTACTTCTGATTGAACTGCTTCTTGACCTGGTGTAAATCCTGCTATACGTTCGCCTGTATAAAGAGGCATGTCTTTAACGCCTGTTACTGCGCCTTCTGCATCTGTCGTATAAACTTGTTTACCGCCTTGTTTTAAAAGCTCTTCGTAAAATGGTTTAGCATATTCAGGCAAGTTTGTAGAATAAGAAGTTTGCGTAGTATTACCACCTCCACCGCCACCTTTAGAGCCGCCGCCTATACCTAGAGTAAAAAATCCAATTAAGTTCTCTAGCCAGTTAAACAAATTTATCATAAAGTTTTCTCCACTACGTTTGTGACCTTTTCAAGTCCTAGTTTCATCTTAAATAATCTAGCCTGCGAATCTTTTGCATAAGCTCTTATTTTTGTAACCCCTTGAAGCTTTGCCCAGTCTTCATATTGTTTTACAGTATCACTATTAAATAAACCTTTACCACCCATGCATGTTGTATGTGCAATTCTATGATTAGGTTGATTAAATACTTCTACTGTAAAGGCGCCTATAATTTTTTTATCTTCTACAACTACAAATAAATACTGATACTGCTCAATAATTAAAACTTTTAAATGTTCTACATCATAATCAGCATTTTCAAAATTAATAAACGCTGGTTTTAACATGGACTTTACATCGTCCCATATGGTATGAATATATTCAGGTGCTACTATTTGTATTTGTTTCATGCAGGCATGTATTTTTCAGGTTTAATTTGTTTGCCTTGTTTTTTATTTCCTGTACGTGCATGTCTTACTTTATCCATCATGGCATATAAACGTTTAGATCCTGCTTTAGATGAACCATTACCAATATGACTTACAACATCAGCGGGCACTACGAATTCACCGTCTGCTAAACGAGCGGGTTGTTTACCTTCTATTGTAGCAGGGATTGAGTCAGACATACCATCACCTTGACCATCTAAATAACCACCATGTGCATAACCATATGTTTTAGCGGTGTCCATTTCTTGTGCGCTTGCTAAATTATTTAATCGACCAAGTCCGTACCCGTTAGTAGGTGGAGGTGATATTTCTGGGTTATCCGTTGAACCATATAAATCTCTTATACCACCCGCTGCAATTGCACCGCCATCTGCATATCCATCAATATAACCGCCTTCAGCAACCAAACGAAGACCAGAGTCAAACTTATCACTTAAACTTAAACCTCCTGTTGAGCTTCTATACTTACCTTTTTCTGGATCAGTATAAAAGGGTTCTGGTTCTAATTCTGGATTTAAAGCTTCTAAAGCTAAACTACCACCTTGTAGCGCTAACTTACCTGGACCATATTCTTTTGCAAAACCTGAAGGATCACTTAGTACATTACTAAAACCTTGACTTAATGATTGATCTGTTAAAGGCATAGAACTTACGCCAGGTCTAATTAAATTAGTAGCACTTGTAGTACCAGCTCCTGAACCTAAATCAAGTAAGTTTCTAGGATTTATTGCTTCAGCGCCTGAAGTACCAGCTAAAAAGGAAGTATTACCAACAGCACTTGGACCAAAACCTTGTGCGCCTGTAAATTTAGGTAAGTTGACACCTGGTGCTCCTGCCCCGCTAAATACATTAACGCCTGGTGCGCCTGAAGGATTCATAACATTTATTTTATTAGCAGCAAGTGCGTCACCCATAAACTCTCCTGTAGTACCAGCACCTGCGTTACCAGCATTAGCTCCAAAGCTTTTAATTGCATCCCCTAAACCTGCACCGCCATAAGCGCCAAAACCCGCCATAAGACCTTTACCAAGATCACCTGACGTTAAAGCAGTAAGTCCGCCTACTGTTAGACCTGCCATCAAAGCAGCATTAGCTCCCGAAAATAAACCAAAACCACCAGGACCTAAAGCAAACCCGGCTGCCATAGGAAGAACTGCGTCTAAAAATCCAGCTTCAGGTAAACCTGTTTGAGGGTTAATAGTTAAAGAACCACCATGAGCCATAGCTAGACCTTGTAGCCCTTCTACTTCTCTTGGAGTCATGTGAACAAGCATCGAATCGTTACCACGACCTAAAGATGCTAAACCTTGTGCTGATTGATTCATCATAATTGAAATCCTTAAATATACGCTAATAATATCATGTTTCTAAGCCCTTATGCTACTGTAATTGTAGGCGCTATGCCCACTAAGTTAACGTTTACTACAGGTGGAGCAATAATATCTAGTGATGGAGCTTTACCTACTATACTTAACGTGGCTCCTGGTACTAAAATCGTGTTACTTAATACAATCTTTAAAAACCCACCATCGTTCCACACAGTTCCTGGTCTTAAACCTACTGGACTTGTGGGCAGTGCTAACAACGTTAACTGATCTATGACAATAGGCGTTGTAGATCCTGCTTGTTTTAAATACACATTAAGTGCGCGTATTAACTGATTAAAATACTCAGGGGTATAATCACTTGGTGCTAATGGCAGTACCGGTGGGGCAAATAATAGTAACGCCATTTTTAGCTTCTTAGTCCATCAGGCCTTGCATCTACACGAGGCATACCAAGTTGCCATTGGGTACCTACACCGTTAGAACTAATTTTAAAACTCATTTGACGACCACGAGCTCTGATAAATACTTGATTTGTATACTGATCTATAGTGGCTGTTGATGTGATAACGTCTTCTGCTGTAGATTCGCCCTCGGCATTTGTAGTCGTCGATGCAGCGCCTGGAAAGTTTCTAACCCCTACAGTCATAGTGACTTGAGGCACAATCGTAGCACTTGTTACAGGATTAACAGTTTCTGAATTATTAAAGTTTACATCAGGAATAATACGACGCATAAGCATATATTTATCCCCGTCTTCAATGTCTATATCTGCTGATTGTATGTAGGCTGAAATAGGTAACGGCGGAGCGCCTGCAGGTTGTCCATCATTAACACCGTATTCATGTAAATAAACATACCCGTCTTTAGCTGCTACTGGATAATCAATCACACCTGTATCAATCCACGCAGTTCTTTCTAAGTCACCAAAATACCAAATGTTTTCAGCATAGTTATAAATAACGTAACGATCTATTTCAGTAGCGTTTTCAGTGCAATAGAACCAGATGACTTCATTAAACTCAGCATTTTGCCCTGCAAAGAATAAACCTTGTTGTTGTCTGTTAATGTTAGTAAACACATACTGACGTAGTGTACAAGGTAAGGTATCTACACGACCTGAGTAGGTATAGAATTTATCGTTACCCATCCAGTAAACCACGTTATTAGCACCAACTACCGTGTTAGCACCAAAAATAGTAGTGGCTGAAGAAACTTCTTGTAAACCAAATACTTCTGATGTACCTAAGAACTGTAATGAAGACAAAGACACATCGGTCCATACAAGAATTTCTTGTTTAGTTCTTAGTGCAGATACAATCCTAGAACCAATAGAAAGTCTTAAATACCCTGCAGTATTAGTTAAAGTAGGCTGCCAGTTAAGTGGGTCAGGTCCAATATCAGCACTTACATTTGCCCATCTAATAAGTAATGGATCGAAGGTTCCTAGGTAGTTAGGACCAGGTTGAGAAGCATCGTAGTTAGTACAACTAAAAGCTAATAAGTGTCCACTTGGTGAAAATAAAATTTTACCGACTTGTTGTGGTACAGCTATAGCGCCTGAG
>Ga0304730_1000860_pt1 | contig 24619 bp, 14 predicted proteins | sample M_130628_MF_Meta_FD_190474 | JGI IMG/M metagenome (GOLD analysis project Ga0304730, IMG submission 190474) | Freshwater microbial communities from Lake Montjoie, Canada to study carbon cycling - M_130628_MF_MetaG (v2) (version 2) | ecosystem: Environmental > Aquatic > Freshwater > Lake | place...
GTTGCCGGCTCCGCATCGACCAGCAACAACCTCGCCCGCCAGTTCGCCTGGAGCGGCGACGGCCAGAGCATTTACTTCAACGACTCGAGCGCCGCCTACGGCGGGCTCTGGAAGCTCGGCGCCCTCTCCGGAAGCCCGCAGCGGCTCATGGCCGAGGACGACACCAGTTCCGAGCCGGCGGTGCGAACCACGGCCGGTGTCGATCAGATTTTCCTGTCCGGCGGCGGCAGCACCGGCAACGTGGGGGGCATCGACGTCGTCGCGCACAACGGCACGACCACCTCAGCCCGGCAGGTCGCCGTCAGCGCTGCCACGCTCAGCGACTTCTTTGAGGTGTCGGGCAACATGCCGTCGCAGCGAGTGCAGTCGCTGACCACCGTCGGCGACGACCTCTACTTCATCTTCTACACCAACGCCTCCAGCACGAAGCCGGAGAGCCGCTACCCGGGCGTCTACCGCTACGACGCCGAAGGTCGGCTCTCGAAGGTGGTCAACAAAACGCAGCGGGCGGCCGCGCTCGGTGGCGTGAGCCTCGTCGTGGACCGGCTGCAGTCGCGGACGATCGCCGTCACGGGAACCTCGGGCACGTCCGGCACCTTCTCGGCGACGCAGCTCCTCTATCGCGAGTCGGGCGTCAACACCGTGGCCGGGGCCACCGCCTTCAAGCCAGTCGACTTCAACCGCGACAACCAGGTGACGGCCGCCGACCTGACGCTCTTCGCATCCCAGGTGACGGTCCGCGGCCAGGTGCAGACCGACGTGGCAAACCTGAAGTTCGACATGAACGGCAACGACACCGTCGACTGGAAGGACGTGCAGATCGTCGAGGGCTTCCTCAACTACGTCGCCGATCCCACACTCGCCGGCCGTATCGTGCCGACGCTGCCGATCCAGGCCGACGCCAACCTGAACGGCGTGGTGGACTTCGCCGATTTCCAAGTCATGCAGGGCAACTACGGCACCGCGTCAAAGAGCTTCACGCAGGGCGACTACAACGGCGACAACGAGGTTTCGTTCCCCGACCTGCAGCCCTGGATCAACAGCTACGGCTTCCGCTCGTCCGTGGTCGGAGCCGGCGTGCCGATGGCGCCATTCAACCAGGCCGCCTGGAATCAGTTTCTGGCCGGGCTCACTCCTCAGTCGGTCACGCTTCCCGTGAGTTCGGGCCGCCAGACGCAGTTCCAGGCCGGCTACCGCACGATCGTGATCGCCTCGTCGGTCACGAAGACCGGCCCCGGCACGCTCGTCTTCGACGGGGCCAACACCTACACGGGCCCGACGGTCGTGTCGGCCGGGACGCTCGAACTCGCCGACCCCGCGGCGGTCGCCACCTCCACGCTCGGGGTCTCGGCGGGCGCGAAGGCGACCGTCGCTGCAAGCGTGATGGCAACTGCGGGCGGTCTGGACCTTACCGGCGGCGGGTTGGTGGACGTCACCAGCGGCGGCATGACCGTGGTGAGCGGGCTTTCGACCGTGGATCTTGTGGCCCGCCTCGTTGCGGGCCGCGGCGATGGATCGTGGAATGGCACCAGCGGCATCACCTCGAGCACCGCGGCGGCCGAGTTGGCCCGGAGCAACCTGCGGGCAGTGGGCTGGCTCGACAACGGCGACGGCTCGATGACCTTCGCCTACGCGGCGCCCGGCGACACCAACCTCGACCGGTCGGTCGACATCCTGGATGCGAGCAACTTTCTGTCGCTCGGAAAGTTCGACTCGGGCCTGCCCGCAAACTGGCTGGAGGGCGACTTCAACTACGACGGCACGGTGGACATTCTCGACGCCTCCGACTTCTTCGGCACGAACCTCTACGACGCCGGGAACTACGCCGCCGCCCCCGGCATCGTGAGCGGCGGCGTTGCGGCGGTGCCGGAGCCTGGCACGGCGGCGATCGCCGTCGTCGTGGCCATCGCGCTGGCCTGCCGGCGCACGCGTCAGGCGGCGACCGTCGCCTGACGATCGTGGAGGGCGGTTGAGCGGAGCAGCACGCAGCCCTGGAGCACCTCGGGGCGGCCCGGGCTGCCGACCGCGGCCGTCGGGCAGGCGACCAGGCCCGTCAGCCGCGACCACGTCTCTTTGAGCGCATGGGGCACGGAGCAGGCACTGACATTGCCGGTGCGGCGGGTGAGTCCATTGACGAGTTCGCCGCGGAAGCCGAGGCCTTCGAGTTGCATCCCGGCAAACCGCACGATCCCCGTGCCTGCCTGGTGCGGCACCACGAAGTTCACGTCGCCACCGGCAAGGCCCGACTCGCCAAGCGCCTTGGCAACCGCCGCCGACATCGCCCGGGGCGCGATCTCGGCGATCGCCATGCCGTCGAGCGAATAGACGAGTCGGTCGTCGTCGTGCCGCGTGCCGCCGCCGGGGGCCGGCACCGGCACATGGTCGCGAAGGTGGAAGTCGAACGCCGGCTTCTGAGTCGGCTGCTTCTCGGCGTCGGCGTGGACAATCTCGAAGTGAACGGGATGCCGCCGGCTTGCCGGCGTGCTGAGCAGCGTGGCCGAGGCCATGTCGCCAAACAGTCCCGCGATCTGCACGTTGGAGTAGTCGGTGATCCGACTGATCCGGGTGGCCACGACCACGAGCACGAACTCGTCGCGACGCAGGCCAAGACGCGGCGCCCAGCGGCGACTGACAAGCGCCATCGCGCGGCTGTAGCCGCAGCAGAACCAGTTGATGCCGATCGTGCGGCAGCGGGTCAGGCCAAGTTCACGAACCAGTTGGCGAGCGGCCCGGCCCGGTCGCTCGCGGGCGGCACCAGCGGCGTCGAGGTGCTGACGGGCCACCGAGGCGGGAATGAACGACGGCGACACGAACACAATGCCACGGCAGTCCGCGAGGTTGCAGCCTGTCTCGCGCTGCAGCTTGCGCACGGCGGCGATTCCCATCGTCACCTCGTCGTCGAGCGAGATCGCCCGCGCCTCGATGCCGGTGTGGTGCGAGAACTTCCGGGGCATCGCCTCGCCGAACCAGGAGTTGTCGAGCTCCCACGACGGCTGGTGGACGGCGATCGCGGAGATGCCTAGGGGCGTGGCGTTCATGCGTGGCTGTCGCGGCGGAGTCGGACGAGCGGCACGCCCGTCCTCGAGGGCGGGGATTCTGGCGAGCGCACGCCTGAGGAGCCAGTGCGAAAACAACGGTAAAAACCCCGATAGCACCCCCTGCCACGGCCACGTCCAGGAGGCTTCCTGCAACGCTACCTTCGATCCGAAGGTCGTGCCGGGCCCGCGGATTTCACGGACAAAAGGACGTTTTCGCCGAGGTTTCGCCGATCCTGTCTGGTCCTGCCGCCGCTTCCTTGCCACCGCTGCGGGCTGCGCGACACTCACCGTTCGCGCGGCGAGTGAGAGCCGACCGGTGGTGAGGCCGCGGGTAACCGCCCGTGCAAGCCGAAGGCCGTAAGGCCTCGCGTGACCGCCCGTACAAGCCGAAGGCCGTGAGGCCTCGGGCGCGGTCGAGAAGATGTCGCGTCTGTCTTGGCCGCACCCCACGCCTCACGGCGTTGGGCTTGTACGAAACCCCACGCCTCACGGCGTTGGCCTTGTACGAACGCACGCGATCGTGCCGCTACGAAGGGGCGGGGCATCGCGTTTTCGCACCGAAGTGGATAGCCTTTTTCACGAAGGGATTCGCGACGGGAGAGGTATTTCCGGATGCAACGGGGGGATCGCATGAACCGAAACGATGCTCAACTCGCCTGCGATCGACGGGGCTTCCTCAGAAACTCGGTGACCGGTGCGGCCGCTCTCGGCCTGGCGGCCACGACGGGGCTCTTCGCCGCACCGAAGAGCCCAAACGACAAGATTCGCCTCGGGCTGATCGGCCTCGGCTGGAAGGGCGGGCAGCATCTCGACGATCTCTTACCGCGGGACGACTGCGAGGTGGTGGCCCTCTGCGATCCTGAGAGAGAGTTCCTCGACGCCGCCCGGCAGAAGGCACCGCGGGCGAAAGCCCATGCCGACATGCGGCAGTTGCTCGACGACAAGCAGGTCGATGCCGTCGTGATCTCGACCTGCAACCACTGGCACTGCCTCGCGGCGGTGTGGGCGTGCGCGGCCGGCAAGGATGTGTACGTCGAGAAGCCGCTCTCCTACACGCTCTGGGAGGGCCGGCAACTGATCAACGCCGCGCGAAAGCACGGGCGGATCGTGCAGGTGGGCACCCAGCAGCGGAGCGATCCGATGCAGCGGGAGATCCGCGCATTCCTCCACGACGAGAAGGCGTTGGGCCCGATCGAGTCGGTGGCGGTCACGCGGTTCGGCATTCGAGAGGGGATCGGGAAACGCGAGACGCCGCTCGAACTGCCGAAGACGCTCGACAAAGATCTCTGGCTCGGGCCCGCCGCCGACCTGCCGATCTATCGCTCAAAGGTGAACTACGACTGGCACTGGGACTGGAACACCGGCAACGGCGAGGCCGCCAACTGGGGCGTGCATATCCTCGACGATGTCCGCAACGTGGCTTTCCAAGACACGGTGAAGCTCCCTGCGGCGGTCGTCTGCGGCGGCGGCCGCGTCGTCTGGAACGATGCCGGGCAGACGCCGAACCTGATGTTCGCGGTGCTGGAGACTGGCACCGCGCCGGTGATCTTCGCCCTCAGTAACCTGCCAGAACTCCCCGGCTCGAAGCAGCCGCTCACCTTCGAAGACACTCAAAGCGGGTACGTGGTGCACTGCAAGGGTGGTTCCTACCACGGACGCCGTGGTGGCGGCGAAGCGATCGATCCGGCTGGCAAGGTGATCCGCAAGTTCAAGGGCACGACCGGCGGCCGGGAGCACTACGCCAACTTCTTCGATGCCATGCGGTCGCGTGATCCGCAGCACCTCAACGCCGACGTGGTCGTCGGCCACGATTCGACGAACTGGAGCCATGTGATCAACGCGGCATGGCGATCGGCCGGCACCGCTGGGTTCATTCCGGGCGGCACGCTGGCGGGCGGGGCATCCTCCGCCGCGCTCGAGCGACTGCTCTTGGATCACGTCGCAGCCTACGGCGCGGCGATTCCGGCCGATGCGCTCACGCTCAGTCAGCGGCTGGAGATCGACGCCACACGAGAGATGTTCGTCGGCCCCGGCGCGGAAGAGGCAAACGCCTTCCTTGGACCGAGAGAGTTTCGCACGCCGTATGTTCTCGAGCCAGTGCCCGGCCCCAGCGGTGAATTCACGCCCCCGGCGGCAACTGTCCGAAGCAAGCCCTGATGCCGACGGCGGCGGCCCGCGACACCCGGGATTGTGTGAGGCAACGTGCTACGATGGAGGCGGAACTCGTGGTGTCGCGAGGGCCTTCTCCGAACAAAGCGGCAGCCATGACCACGCCAACCCACGGTCTCCGGCGCCTCGCCGCCGCAAGCCTTCTCGCCGCCGCTGCCATCACCGCGGCATGCCTCATGCCGGCCACCGGCCAGGGCAGCACGTGGGCCGTGACCCAGGCCACCTGGGGCACGACGTCGTCTGTCGGTTCGTTCGCCTGGGCGATCGACCAGGCCAACAACTCGGCAACCAGCGATGTGATCTCCGTCGGTTCGAACCTGCAGATCAGCGTCGACGGCGCCACGGGTTACACCTCGATCTTCAACCTCGCCACGATCACCCGCTCGGTGACGATCCTCGGCCATAACGCAACGCTCATCGGTAACCCCGTGTTCGAGACCACCGGCGGGCAACTTGTGACCAAGAACAACCCCCAGGAGTACCAGCCCGGCGCGGGGGACATCCTCCTCGAGCCCTCGTATTCGTTCGCGAAAATCGGCATCAGCGGCACCGACAACAGTGGCCTCCGCGTCACCATTCAGGACCTCAACACCGACGGCCTCAACCGCTTCGCACGGGTCGAGAGAAACGCTTTGCTCGACTACTCGAACAGCGGTATCGCCAAGTCGGTGAACTTCACCGGCAACGCCGCGGTCACACCGGGATTTGACGTCTCGACCGGCGGCACGCTGACCGCCGACCGGCTCACGGTCACGAGTGCCTCCGCACTCAATGGAGGCGGCGTCACGGGCTTCTTCAGCGGACTCGATGCCACGCTCAACATCTCTCGGGCAAACATCTCCGACTCCAACACGGGCGGGGCCGTCGTGCTTGCCGGCGGTACCGCCAACGTCGTCAGTTCGATCTTCTACGGATCCGGGGGCGTCACGGCCGTCGCCGGAATCGCGGTGCCAACGGCCACGATGAACGTCGTCAACACCGCGGCCTACCTGGCCGGCCCGCTGAATGGCGGAGACGACAAGGCATTTGTCTCAAACAAGTTTTCAGCAGGGCCGGGAGCCGTGATCAATCTTCAGGCGAGCACGGTGATCGCCGACCTCGTCTCGCTGACCACCGGCACGGCCGACGCCACCGGCGCACCGCTGAATGCCGATGGGGGATCGATCAACCTCGTGTCATCGGCCGTCATGGCCACCGTCAATGAGGACTCGCTCCCAGGGCAGATCGCCTACAGCACCTCGAGCGGCGGAACATTTTCCGCGGACGCCTACAGCTGGGTCAGGCCCACACCCGCCCAGTCGGGAACCGCGCTGCAGGTGCTGTTCGGTCAGCCCGGCCTGCTGACCGGATCAGCGGGCCTCGGCGTGGTCGTCCTCTCGCCCAGCCCCCTCATCGAAATGGCCCTCCCGTATCCCGAGGGCACGTACCCTGTGAATGGTGGCGTATTGATCGGCGTGGTGCCCGACGCGAACGGTGCCAACAGACTGATCAACCCGATCGATGGGACCACGATCCTCACGGACGTTTTCGGCGACCCGCGGACAACCGGCGGTCTCCGCAACGTCGGGGCCGTGGAACTCCGATCGGTTCCCGAACCCACGACCATTACCCTCGCCGTGGCCGCGACCTTGATCGGCCTTCAGCTCCGGCGGCGCCGTGGCGGCGAAGCCAAGTGAGGCTGCTGGGACTCGAACCCAGGACCAACGGATTAAAAGTCCGATGCTCTACCGACTGAGCTACAGCCTCGGGAATAATCCTACCGACGGCCCGGAGTCGGGCAACACACCTACGGAGCACGTCGGCATGCAACGGATTCTCCACTGGACGCTCATCGCCGGATTCACCCTGACCTGGGGCGGCACGGTCACCTGGGCACAAGCCACCGTCGAGGTGGAAAAATCAGCGGCAGCACGCCCCGTGGTCGTCAAACAGGATGACGACGGCACGATCCTGCTCTACGGTCGCGAGGCGACGATTCGTGGCACCAACCTCCGCTGGGAACCGGAGGAGAAGAAGCGGACGCTTGGGTTCTGGACGAAGGCGGAGGATGCCGCGGAGTGGACATTCGCCGTCCGTGAGGCCGGCACGTTCGACGTGGAGGTGCTGCAGGGCTGTGGCACCGGCCAAGGCGGCAGCGACATGAAGATCACGCTCGATCCCCTCGGCGAAAGTCCGCTCGCGCTCCCGTTCGTCGTCGAGGACACGGGGGGCTTTCAAGAGTTCCGCCCACGCACGATCGGCCGCGTCGCGATCACCGAGTCGGGCGAGCATGTGCTCCGGGTGAAGCCGGAGCGGATCGCCAAGCAGGCGGCCTGCGACATCCGGCAGATCCGCCTCGTGCCGGTGAAGTAGCACCGGCGAATGCCCGAGAGAGGACTTGAACCTCCACCCAGTTACCTGGACAAGAACCTGAATCTTGCGCGTCTGCCAATTCCGCCACTCGGGCGAGTGGACCACTGATGGTATCACCAAGGCCGATCAGGAAAAGCCCCGCTCGTAGCGGTGCGAAAACGGCGACGCATCAATCATCCCGCCATCCACAATCCGTCCTTGGAGTCGCCGCCGTGCCCGCCGCCGATAGTTCCGCCGTGATCGTGATCCCCGCCCGCCTCTCCAGCACCCGCCTGCCGCGGAAGATGCTGCTCGCCGAGACGGGCCGGCCGCTGATCGCCCACACCTGGGAGGCGGCCCGCCGCTCTCGTGCGGCCCGCGACGCGATCGTGGCCACCGACAGCGACGAGATCGCCGCCGCGGTAACCGCCTTCGGTGGTACGGCGGTGATGACCTCGCCCGAGGCGCCGAGCGGCACGGCGCGGATCGTTGAGGCGCTGGCTCGGCTGCCCGCCGCCGATGTGATCGTGAACGTGCAGGGAGACGAGCCGGAACTCTCCGCCGCCGCCATCGACGCCGCCATCGATCTCCTCGACCGCTGCCCCGAGGCCGGCGTGGCCACGCTGGTCACCCCGCTGCGGCGGGCAGACGACCTCCGAGACCCGGCCTGTGTGAAGGCGGTCCTCACGCCCTGGCGACAGGCCGACGGCCGCGAGGAGGCAGGCTGCTGGAGAGCGATCTATTTCAGCCGGGCGACGGTGCCCGCAGCCCGCGACTGGAGCGACTCCCTGCTCACCGCGGAACCACCCTTCTACTGGCAGCACGTCGGCCTCTACGCCTACCGCCGGAGCGTGCTCGAGCGGTGGAACGCGCTGCCCGATTCCCGACTGGCGACGCTCGAGAGCCTCGAACAGCTGCGCGTGATCGAGGCCGGCATCCCCATCGCCGCCGCCAGGATCGATCACGCGGCCCGCGGCATTGACACGCCGAAGGACTACGCGGCGTTTGTCGACCGCTGCCGCAGCACCACGCCTCACGGCGCCGGGCCTTCATGACCAGCTAGGCCTTGCGGGGCAGGATCTCGGCGAGCACCTTCGAGAGTTCGCCCGCCTGCAACGGCAGCGGCAGTAGTTTCCGCCGCCCGTCGACCTTTGCCGCGGCCGACACCTGCGGCTGCTTCGGGCTCACCATCAGGATCGCCGGCACGTCGGACAGATACGATTCCGTCGAGAGTTTGTTGAAGGCCTCGATGGCCGCCGCACCGAGTTCCCGGCTGCTGATCACCAGGAAGTCTGCGGGCAGCGGGATTGAGGAGAAGCGGGCGATCGCCCGCTGAGGATTCTCCGTCAGCAGCACGCGGAAGCCGAGCTTCGAGAAGAACTCGCGGAGGGCCTGCTGCGCCTTCTCGCCAGATTCCACGAGCATGACGCTCCCCTTCGACGCGGCGGCCGCGGCAGCCGGAGCGGCGGGCTTCGCCGCGGCGATGGCCGGGCTGGACGTGGGCGGCGCCTCGCCCGATCCCTGCCGGGCGATCACCGCCTCGAGGGCGAGCTTCACATCGGTCGCCGTCTGATACCGTTCGAGCGGATCGACGTGCATCATCCGCGAGACGACATCGACGACGTCCCGCGGTAGGTCTGGGCACCGCTGGCCCAGTGGCACCGCCTGCGTGAACCGCCGCGGGTCACCCCGCACGCTCCGGTCGCGAGACTCCGTCAGCGGCGCGGCACCTGCCAGGGCCAGGTAGGCGACGGTTCCCAGGAAGTAGATGTCGCTGCGAACGCTGTCGTCGCGGACGCCGGCCATCTTCTCGAGGGCCACGTAGTCGATCGTCCGCGGCTTCTCGACGCGGCCGAGCACCTTCTCACCCGACTCGTCGACGCCGGCGAGACCGAAGTCCACCAGCTTCGCGCGGCCGGTCGACGAGATGATCACGTTGGAGGCCTTCATGTCGCGATGGGTCACGCCGCGGCGATGGGCGTATTCGAGACCGCAGACGGCCTGGTGGATCAGGTCGACCACCCGCGGTGCATCGACGGCACCTCTGATCTTCACGAGTTCGCGAAGCGTCTGCCCCTCGACGAACTCCATCGTGAGGTAACTCGATCCATTCTCCTGGCCGACGTCCTCGATCGCCACGATGTTGGGATGCCGGAGGAGGCGGCCCATCTCGCCTTCGTGCTGGAAGGCCCGGCACTTGTCGGGATCGTTGGAGAACCGGTTGCGGAGCACCTTGACGGCGAGGACGGCGCCGGTGTCACGATGGATCGCGCGATAGACCCTGGCAAAGGAGCCGGCGCCGATCTGATAGAGGATCTTCGCCCGGCCGAAGTAGTAGCCGCCCCGCTCGCCGCGCAGCAATCGTTCCAGCTGGAAGCCGGTGACCAACTCGCGGCGCACCAGCGCCTGACCAAACGCCGCCGCATCGAGCGCGTGGCCACCGGCCTCCGAGAAGGTCTCGTTGAGGGCCGCCGACGGGACGAGTTCCAGTTCGCCGACGAGGTGGAGCAGGTTGTCGGCCGTGGACGGCTTCATGGACAAAACGGCGGCTCACACCGCGAATCGTGCAGGGGCACCAGCCTCCATGAAACCACGGATTTGCCCATTTTGCGACCGCGTTGCCCATTTTCCCTATCTCGGCTGGAACCGGTACGCCAAGGACTGCTAGAAGCCCCCCGGGCAAACCTTCCCCGGATTCCCATGGCCGTGCGTGTTTCCACTCTCGTGACCCCCGTGCGCGCCATGGCGGCGCTCCTCGTCGCCATGTTCGTGACGGGAGTCTCGTGGAGCTTCGCCGGCGACACGCACGACGGCTTCGAGGCCCCCTCGCCAACATGGGCCGCAGTTCCGGCATCCGGCCGCGTGGTGGTGCACGAGCGGTCGGAGGTGTCTCCCCATCGCGGCCGCTCATGCGAACGGCTCGCCATCGAGACTGCGGCCGGCCAACCGCTGCGGATCGAACTCCCGTTCGGCCCCGCCGCGATCCTCGATGAACTCCGCGCATCGGTCTGGGTACGGGCCAGTCGGCCCGACGTGCGACTCGCCGTGCGGGTGGTGATGCCCGCGTGGGTGTCAGAGCGGACAGGCAGGCCCGTCGAAGTGCTGGTCCGCGGCGGCGCCACCCGCGACATCGATCGCTGGGAACTGCTCGACGTAGACAAGGTACCCGAGGCGCTCTCGCGGCAGCTGCCGGCTCTGCGGCTCGAACACGGCACGGGCAGCACCGATGGCGCCCGAGCCACCCAGCTCGTGCTCGATGCCCCACCGACTCCCGGCCGATTCGAGATCGCGATCGATGATCTCCACGTGTCGGGCCTGCTGCCACCACCAGCCACAGCGACCGCCACCTCGCCGGTGGCTGATCCACACCTGCAGCCTGCAGCCGCCTCGATGGCCATGCCGGTTGATCCTCCCGCCGGACTGTCGCGGGGCGTCCTCGACGTGGATGGCCTGCCGTTCTACCCGCGGTCGATCGACTGGAACGGCGAGCCACTCGAGGCGCTGGCGGCGCTCGGTTTCAACTGCGTGCGGTTCGCCGAACCTGCGTCGACGGAGCAGCTCGTCGCCGCGCGAAAAGTTGGCCTGTGGGTGATCTGCCCGCCGCCGCCGATCCCCGACGTCGATGTCCGCGAGCCCGACTCGCTGCCCATCCTCCGCAACTGGGACCGCGTGCTGATGTGGGATCTCGGCACCGGGCTTGCCGACGACGACGTCGAGGCTCTCGCGGAGCGGGGCCGCCGCGTGCGGGCCTGCGATCAGCGGGCCGGCAGGCCGCTGATCGGCTCCGCCGACTCCGGGCTTCGCACCGTCTCGCGTCACCTCGACATGCTCGTCGCCCGAAAGACCGTGCTCGGCACGTCGCTCGAACTGGTGGACTACCTGAAGTGGCTCCGCGAACGCCCTCGGCTCACGCGGCCCGGCACGCCCCTGCTGGCGACGATCTCCACCGAGATCGATCCCCGGGCGGCACGGCAGGCGGCGGCGATCGCCGGGGTCGGCGGCCGCGGCCTCGCGGTCGATGGCGAGAGCCTCTCGCTCGCAGCCTTCTCGGCGCTAGCAGCCGGCACCCGGGGCATTCTCTTCACGTCGACCCGCCGGCTCGACGGCGACGATCGCGAGGCACGGGCCCGCGCCGCCGCGGCCCGCGAGATGAACCTGCGGCTCCAGGTGCTCGAGCCGTGGGGTGCGGCAGGACGGTTCGCCGCCCAGGCGCAGACCAGCAGCGATGAGGTGCAGGCCTTCGTGATGGAGGCGGCCCGCGCGCGGATGGTGGTGGCCTGGCGGTGCGTGCAAGGGTCGCAGATCGTGGCCCGCCGCTACGCCGGAAGCGATGTCCCGCCCAACGAGGCGCCGCTCACGATCCTCGTCCCGGGCGTGCCGGAGGCGCATCAGGCCTGGGAGGTCGCGGCCGGGGGGCTCAAGCCGCTGCGGCAGCAGCGGGTGACAGGGGGCGTGTCGGTGACCATCGACGACTTCCTCACCCATTCGATCATCCTGTTCAGCGGTGAGCCGGCGGTGACGGCGCACGTGCAGGATCGGATCCGTAGCCTCACCGCCGCGGAACTCTCGTCGGCCCGCGCGGTCGCCGCGACGGCGCTGGCCGCTTCCGGCGACCTGCTCGGTCGATTGCCTCCGCAGGCGCTTTCGGGTCCGCCCCCCGTCAACGCCGTGCCGATGCTCACCGAGGCGGGCCGCCTCGCCGCCGAGGGCGAATCACTCGTCATCTCCGACCCGACCACGGCGATCATGAGGTTTCGGCGGGCGGCGGCGATCGCCGGCCAGTTCGAGCGACGCATCTGGGAGAACGGCGTGAAGGCCGAAGGCTCGATGGTGGCCAGCCCGCTCACGGCGTCTGACACCGCGCTCGCCGAAGAGTGGCATTTCGTGTCGGCCCGCGCCGCGGTCGTGCAGGGGCCCGAGCTCCTGGGCGGCGGCAGCATGGAACGCATCGAGGACCTCTCGGGGGGCGGCTGGCGGCACTTCGCCCGAAAGCAGTCGGACATCGTCACGAGGCTCGAGGTCTCGCTCACCAAGCCCGCCTCCGGCCAGGGATGCCTGCGAATGGCGGCGCGGCCGGCCAACAAGGAAGACCCGCCGATCGTGGTGGAGACGCCACCGCTGTGGGTCACGACGCCGCCGCTGCAGCAGCCGGCCGGCAAGCTGATCGAGATTTCGGCGCAGGTCTACGTTCCCAAGCCGATCGCTGGCAGCGTCGATGGGCTGTTCGTCTTCGACTCGCTCGGCGGCCCCGCGCTTGGCGAGCGCGTGGGAGCGACGAAGACCTGGCGGCGGCTCGTGCTCCATCGCATCGTGCCCACCGAGTCGTCGGGAGAGCCGCTCACCGTCACCTTTGCCCTCACGGGTCTCGGTGAGGCCTTCATCGACGAGGTCTCGATTCGCACCGTGGAACGCGGCGACCCTGGCGTGCCGGCGATGCCCGTCTCGACAGGCGGCCAGCCGGGCGGGTTTCCGACTCCCCGCGACCTGCTCACGAGCCAGCCGCTGCCCGAAGCATCCGGGCCAGCCACGCCGCCGCCGGCGCCACCGCCGCCGGCCCAAGCCCAAGCCTGGCCGGGCATGAACCTGGAGTGGCCGAAACTGGTGCCGTTCGGCCAGTCGGCCAACGAGCCGCCCCCGGGCCCAGGCGGCGGCACGGTCGATCCCTTCAAGCGGGCCCGCGCGGGCTCGACACCGCCGGCCTCGACGGGGCCGTAGCGCCCAGGGCGGCACGGGCCTTGGCGTCCAGGTCGCGGATCCGCTGCGTGCAGACCGCGAAGATCTCCTGCTCGCTCATCGCCGCCACCTGCTCGGCGGTGACGATCTCCCCAAACTCGAGGCGGATGCGGCCCGGCCGCGGCAGCAACCGCGTTCGCGGCCAGCACTCGAAGCCGCCGACGATCGCGACCGGCACGATGGGTGCCGCGGCCCGCTTCGCGATCAGGGTGAAGCCACTCTTGAACTCGCCAAGGTGGCCGTCGCACGTCCGCGACCCCTCGGGGAAGATCGTGACGGCCGCGCCCCGCTTGAGCCGCGCGATCACCACCTTCATCGCCTTGATGGCAGAGGCCTCGCGGTCGATCGGCACCGCATCGAGAGCCGTGATCACCACGGCGAACGGCTTGAAGCGGTAGAGCGAACTGCGGGCCAGGCTCGACAACCGGCGGTCGGTGGCCAGGCCGAGCAGCAGGGGATCGAGAAACGTCTGATGGCTCGAGAGCACGATGAGCGGGCCCGTCTTCGGGAGCGGCTCCACGAACCGCGATCGGAATCCGAGCAGCGACACACCGAGCGTGCGGCAGAGCACCCAGAGCAGGTCGTAGAGGCACTTGCCGAAGGGCGTGTGGCCTCCGCCGACCGGCACCTCGTCGTCGCTGCGGTCGCTCATGAGGACCGCGGCGACCGCCGCTCCTCGATCAACTGAACGAGCCTCTCGACGACATCGTCCTGCGTGAGGCCGTCGGTCTCGACGAGCACCGCATCATCGGCCGGCTTCATGGCTCCGACCGCCCGGACGCGGTCTCCCTCGTCGCGGCGATTCTGCGCGGAGAGCACGGCATCGAGCGACGAGGCCGCACCGCGAGCCGCCTCCTCGCGATGGCGGCGCAGGGCCCGCTCCTCGGGCGAGGCGGTGAGAAACACCTTGAGTTCGGCGTGCGGAAACACGACTGAGCCCTGGTCGCGGCCCTCGGTGACCACGTCGAGCCCCTCGGCGATGCTCCGCTGCATTCGCTTCATGACCTCGCGAACCGGCGGTGCGTCGGCCACCGGCCGCGTGGCGGCTGTGATCCGCTCCGTGCGGATCTCGGTCGATACGTCGCGGTCGTTGACGAACACGCGGCCGTCGCGAAAGGCGATCGCCAGTGACTCAGCGAGTGCCGCGAGGCCCTCGGCATCATGGAGCGATATGGTGCGTTCGAGCGCCACGAGCGTGACCGCCCGATACATCGCTCCGGTGTCCATGTAGAACCAGCCCAGGCGACGGGCCAGCGCACGGGCGGTCGAACTCTTGCCGGCGCCGGCAGGACCGTCGAGCGTGATGATCATCCCGCAAACCCCAGATCGAGTTGCAGCCATTGGTAGCGTTCGAGAGAAACTACGGTCCGAGTGCCTTCGATCGCAACGGCCGGCTCCGTCCGCGGGACGCCGGTGAAATCGACGGCGGTCGCCCGGGCGACCGGTCGCCCCCAGTCGATCGTCACTTCCCCGCCACGGCCGGCCGATTCCAGCAGGCCGACTCGGCCGGCGGTGGGCCGCCCGTCACTCGTGACGAGTTCTGACACCGTCAGCCGAACATTCTCCGGCATACCCGGGATCGCCGCGGCCAGCGGGCTGCCGGCAGCCAGCGCCAAGGCAGCATCCCAGGGCCGGCGGAGGCCGAGGCCGACCGCGAGTCGACGGGTGATGCGGCCAACCGTGCCGCCGGCAAGGAGCGAATCGAGCACGTGGGGCGTGGAGAGGAGATGCCAGGGAAGGCCGCCGGTGAGGATGGTCACCGCGTCGGCAGCCAGATCGACCCGCGTGCCCTCGGGCACGATCTCGATGAAGTGTGGAGCTGTGAATCTCGTCCGCTCCGTGGCCACCGACTGCGTGAGCAGGCTCCGGCGAATCTCCACGTGTTCGTTCTCGTGCCAGGCGAACCGAGCCGCAACGTGACTGTCGAGGAGCGCTCCCGAGAGTGGTCTCTCGAGCACGATCTCGATGTCGAGGAGGGCGAGTGGCATGCCCTCGACGAGCGAGACACTCTGCGAGAATCGGGCCGCGGCGCCGCCATCCGCGGCGATCAGCCGGCCCCGCGAGACGATCGACTCGCGGCCGTTCTCGCCCGAGACCCGCTCGACCGCGTCGGCGACCATTCGCGTGGACACAGCGCCGTCCTCGGCCGCTTCCCAGGCGCTGCCGCCGCCCTCCGCCGTCCGCGTGGTGCGCACGGCAAGTTGCTGCGAGAGTCGATTGGCTCCGTCGCGGTCACGGCGGAGCGAAAGCAGCCCGCCGGTCTGCGGGTGGGCCTCCACACGAATGAGCTCGTGCTCGAGCACGAGCCGGTCGGCATCGCGGCTGGCCCCGGCCGGCACCGCAAACGAGAGCCAGCGACGAAGCGGCGGCGGCACCGCGCCGGCCGGGCGAGCCAGCGGCGCTGGCGGGACCACCGTGAGTGGTGAGGCGGCGGCCACGATGGCCCTCGCCTCCAGGGCGGCCTGCGAGATGGCCGCCGTGATCAGGTCGTCGCCGGTGGCAGCGGCAGACCGGGGCAGCGTCGGCGGAAACGCGTCGGGCTCGAGCGACACCGTCGTGCCAGCGCCTGTGGTGCGCCGGGCGAGTTCCCGCGGCGTGACGAACGTGCCGAGCAGATTCGTCCAGCGACCGATCCGACGGACGAGCGCGTGCCAGCGGCTGGCCGTCCCCGCGTAGTGGGCGAAGAGCACCGCGGCCACGTGCTCGCGGTCGAGCGCATCGCCGAGTGTCTCATGGAGGGCGAGCACGGTGCGTGCCGACCGGGCGTCGAGTGGAGCGGCAGCCAGCAGGTCGATCGCCGCGCCGCCGGCCTGCCAGCGGATCATCCCGCCACCGACATCGGGCAGCGGCGAGCCGTCGAAGAGCGTCCAGATGCCCCCTTCGATGCCGGAGCCGGCGAGCAACTGCGGCAGCAGCGGAATCGCTCCGCCCGCAACCCTGGCAAACGACGCCGGCGGCGCGTTGAAGAGATTGCAAAATGCTTCGCGACCACGGGTGAACGAGTTGAGGGCGAACTCCGGGGTGGCCAGGTCGAGCGGCGTGTCGGCGGCGGGACCGCTGCAGAGTTCGACGCGGCCCGCGTCCACCGCCGCGCGAATGGCGGCAACGGCATCAGGGTGGGCGGAGGCGACCTTCGTGATCGACTCTCCGCTGGCGACGACGGCGACCGGTACGGGTGAGTCGATGGCCGCGACGAGCGCAGCTCCGCGGGTGGCGGCTGCGACGAGGACGAGATCGATCACGTAGGAATCGACCGGATAGTAGCGGGCACGCGTGGCGGAGAGGGCGTCGAACGCTTCGCGGAGTGCCGCCTGCCCCTCGTCGTCGCGGCCGGCCACGATGGCTCGGGCGGCTGCGACCACGGCGGCGAAGAAGCCGGTCGCTTCCAGGTCGGCGTGGGTGCGCATCCGGCGGGCAAGCAGCCCCGCCAGCAAGGCGGCGAGCCCGACCGCCCGAAAGTCGTCTGCCCACGTTGCTCCGGCCAGCGGGCCGGCGGGCAGACCAAGTCGGTCGGCTGCGGCCCGCTCGATCGCCTCCACGCCGACCGCCCGCCGCACGAACGAGGAGCCAACCGTGCAGACGGCGTCGAACTGGGCCGCGAACCGGTCGTCCCAGGTGGTCGGCACGATCCCGAGCAGCGGCCCCTGCTGCACAGGCAGGTCGATGCTCGCCCACTGGGGTGCCGCGCCAACCGCGGCCACGAGGGCCGGATGCCAGGCCGCCGTCCACGCGGCCAGGAGGTCGTCGGCCTCAGCCTCCTCCAGCCACGTCGGGAAGTCGTCGAGCGTGTGGCAGGGGAGGAAGACCGTCGTGCGTTCGAGAGCCATGGCTGGGAGTGTAGTTGATCGCGATCGTCAACCGGCCGGGCGCGAATGGGGACGGTTTGACACTCCCGGGAACGCGTTCGTAAAGTGATGAGTGGGCGGGATTTAGCCCGCCCAAACCGTCCTTTTCCCGGCCCACCCACCTCCGACCACCGCACCGGGAACTTGGCCCCTTATGGCTCGCAGTCCGTACGCCTGGGGAATCGATATCGGCAAGTGCGGCCTCAAGGCCCTGCGCTGCCAGGTGTCGCCATCGGATCCGCGCAAACTGATCGCCGACACGTTTGAGTACATCGAATACCCGATGATGCTCTCGCAGCCGGAAGCGGATCCGGTGGAGCTGGTGAAGGCCGCGATCGAGGAGTTTCTCTCGCGGCACTCGCTCGAGGGCGATCGGGTGGCCGTGGCCGCGCCTGGCCAGTCCGGCCTCTCCAAGTTCATCAAACTGCCGCCCATCGAGGCGAAGAAGATCCCCGACATTGTCCGCTACGAGGCGAGCCAGCAGATCCCCTTCCCACTCGAGCAGGTGGAGTGGGCCTGGCAGCGGCTCGCGGGTGGTATCGAGGAGAGCGGCTTCGTGATGGACGCCGAGGTGGCGCTCTTCGCGATGAAGAAGGAGCAGGTCAACAAGGCCCTCGCGCCGTTCACCAACGCCGGCATTGAGGTGGACGTCCTTCAACTCCAGCCGATTGCGCTGGCGAACATGGTGATGTTCGACCAGCTGCCCGCCCCCGAATCGATCGATCCCGACAATCCTCCGCCCTCGATCGTGCTCATCTCGATCGGCGTCGATTCGACCGACGTGGTGGTCACCAACGGCCTGAAGATGGCCCAGCGGAGTGTCCCGATCGGTGGAAGCACCTTCACGAAGGCACTCGTGAAGGAGATGCAATACACCTTCCAGAAGGCCGAGCAGGAAAAGCGGAACGCGGTCCGGGCGGCCGATCCGCGCGCCGTATTCAAGGCGATGCGGCAGGTGTTCACCGATTTCACCTCGGATGTCCAGCGGTCGCTGACGTTCTTCACGAGCAACGACAGGTCGCTGAAGATCGGCAAGGTGTTGCTGGTCGGAAATGCGGCGCGGCTCCGCGGCCTCTCTGATTTCATGGCCAAGCAGCTGAACCTCGACGTCCAGCGGTTGGAAAAGTACAACGCCCTCGACGGGGCGGCGGTCGCCGCGAACGGCTTCCGCGAGAATCGCCTCGCCTTCGCCACGGCCTACGGCCTGGCCCTGCAGGCGGCCGGGGCTTCGAGCCTCCAGACCAACCTCGTGCCCCAGGAGATCGTCCGCGACCGGATGATCGCCGCGAAGAAGCCCTGGGCGGTGGCGGCGATGCTCGGCCTGCTCTCGGCGGCGCTGGTGAACTTCGTGGGCATGTTCCTCGCGTGGCAGAGCTACGCTCCGGCAAAATACTCCCAGGCCTTCGCGGCGGCAGATCAGGCCAAGACGCGTTCGGCGGCGGCCGTCTCGGCCCTCGACGCCGTCAAGCAGAAGCAGGACGAAGCAGCATCCTGGCAGCAGTTTCTCGTGCAGACTCAGGAGCGCCGGTTCCAGTCGCTCGACCTGATGCGGGCGATCAGGGCGCTCCTGCCTCGCGACCCCGGGGAAAAAGTACCCGAGAAGATTGCGGATCGTCGCGACATCCACGTGGACAGCCTCGACATGCAGTTCTTTCCCGACCTCTCCACCTGGTTCGCGGGAGTGCAGGGCAACTGGGCGGAAACGAAGGCCGCGGCGGAGAAAGAACGTCCCGAGGGTGAGCCGACCGCCCCGGCAGAGGGCGAGCAGGCTGCGGCTCCAGCAGACGGGGCCGTGCCTGTTTCGGAGACGCCACCGGCCGATCCGGCCGCCGCCGATGGAACGGCGGCCGCGCCGACTGGAGGTCCGAGTGGGCCGGGCTGGGTCGTCCAGATCACGGGGCATCACTTTCACAACGAAGAGCAGGGCAACGAGGGAGAGCAGTTCGTCCGCTCCACGCTCGTGAAGAACCTGCTCGGTGAGGGCGACGAGGTTCCGGTCGCCGCCGGCGAGAAGTCAGGCGACCTCGTGCCCGTCGCCGATCTTGGCATCGGCTACCCGGTGCTGGTGCTCTCCTCGCAGCTCCGGAAGGTCCAGATCCAGACGGGAGCCACCGGCGTCGCCCCCGGCCCCGGCCCGAGATTCGATGGTGGCGCTGTCGGCGCCGGCGACCCATCGGCGGGCACCGTCGATCTGAAGCGATACGAATTCATCCTCCAGTTCACCTGGCAGCCGACCACGCCCGGCTCGAAGCTCCCGCCCCCACCGCAGCCTGCGGCTGGCGAGACGGTGGTTCAGTAGCCGCGAGACCCCCTCCCATGCCACAACTCCCCGAACAGATCCGCCCGTATGCTGCGGCGATCGCGAAGTATCACTTCTGGATCCTGGCGGCGATTGTGCCTGTTGTGCTGGTGCCGATGCTGATGCTCGGCACCGGCAGTCTCGACACACTCATCGGCGGCCAGCGGTCGCAGATCGAGAGCCGCGTGTCGGCGCTCAAGAGCGTGCAGGGGATCGCCGAGCATCCCAACGAAGGCTGGTCGGAGGCGGTCGAGGCGCAGACGGAAAAGATTCGCGAGGAGACGTTCGCCGAGTGGCAGAAGTTCTGGCAGGCCCAGCAGTTTCTGCGGTCGTGGCCGCAACGACTGGGAGACGATTTCCTCAAGGCGGTCACGGCGCTCAAGCCGGGCGGCTCGCTGAAGCGAGACCTTCTCCTCCGCTACCAGAACACCGCGCCGGAACTGGTCCGCGAGTTGCCGAAGCGAATGGGCGCCGACGACTTCATGGTCGAGGGAGCTGCGCCCGGAGCGGCGGGGCTCGACGCAGGCCCCGGCCCGCGAGGCTTGGGTGGGTTTGGGCAGCGGCCCGGGATGGACGGCGAGTTGGGCCAGCGGCCCGGTGGTGCCGGTCCCGCGGCAGGCGGCTCCGACGCGGTCGTGGCCTGGTCTGCGAACGATCAGAAGCGTCTCTTCGACTCGTTCAATTGGGAGAAGCCGCCGTCGACCACGCAGGTGCTTCTGGCCCAGGAAGAACTCTGGGTCTATGGGCTGTTCGCCGACGTCATCAAGAAGATGAACGAGGGTGCCGCGGGCCCGTTCAACGCGCCGGTGAGGTCCGTCATCGAACTCGCCGTCGGCTATCCCGCGGCGGAGGAGCAGCCCGGCGGTCAGGGCACCGGGCGGGTCTTTATCCAGGCCGCGTCGGGGGCCGGTGGGGGCGGAGAGTTTGGTGGCGAGGGCATGCCGCCCCCGGGGATGGATCCCGGAATGGGAATGCCTGGGGAGGGTGGCGCCGTGGGCCGACCGCCCAATCCGCGATTCGGCGGTGGCAGTGGCCCGGCCATGGGCGGTGCACCGATGATGGGCGGTGACGGCGGCATTGATCCCGCCGCGGCGCCAGTCGCTTCACTCGATGATCAACTCAAGGAATGGATCTACGTCGATTTCTCCGGCAAGCCGCTCACCGCCGCGGAACTCGCCACTGTTCCTGCCGCGAAGATGGTGCACCTCATGCCATTCGTGCTCCGGGTCACGATGGATCAGCGGAAGCTCGATGCGCTTCTCGCCGATCTTGCGACCAGCGCCGTCCCGATCGACGTGCGGCAGGTGCGGATCAACCCCTCGCAGCAAGCGGGTGGCCTCGGAGGCGGAGCTGGTGCCATGTCGGCACCCACGGACAACGGAGGACTTCGGCCTTTCGACGTGACGGTGGAACTGCGTGGCACGGTGGGCCTCGCGCCACCTCCTGACAAGAACGCAATCGGCGGGGGCTCGCCTGCCGCCGGGGAGGGCGGAGCATGAAACGGCCCAGCCTGAAGTTCGACAAAGATGCCATCCTTGGCTTCCTACTCAACCATTGCGAGAAGTTCGTCGTTGGCCTGATCGGCCTGATCGGTCTCGGGCTGGCGTGGAACGGCGTCAACGCCCTGCGATTGAAGTCTGTCCGCAGCGATCAGACGCCGGCGGCGGTCTCGCAACTGACGGCACAGACCGTCCAGCACATCGACGCCGCCGCGAAACCTCCTGCAGACACGATCCGCAAGGGCGGCGATCTCGCCGCGGCGATCGATCCGTGGCGGCCCCAGCAGGTGAAGATCGCCCCGGCACCCGACATGTCGCTCTTCGATCGACCGCTCATGCAGGAACTCGCGAAGCGAGCCAAGCCCGAGGTGCTGCCGATCGAGGATCTCCGCGCCATCGCCGGTGTCGCCGTGCTCCCCGACACGACCGATCCAGCTGCGATGATGCAGCCGCCTGGACGTGGTCCGGCGCTCGACGCCCCGGCGCCGGAAACGCAGCCCCGACGCCCTGGCGGCCGCCGGCCAAAGCCGGGCGAGGAGCCAGTTCCTGAGCAACGGCCGGCTGAGTTCGATCCTGGGATGGCCGCCGGGCAGCGTGCGAGGGTGGTGCCGTACGTGCTGGTCACCGGGCTCGTCCCCGCCGCCAAACAGCGCGACGAATACCTGCGGGCGTTTGGTTCGGCGGGATTCCGCGATCCGCAACTCGATCTTCCACACTGGAACCAGTACCGCGTCGAGCGCACCGTGGTCGGCCCCACCGGGGCACCTCCCAAGTGGGAGCCGCTCAAGCTCAGGAACATCGAATCCTACGCGCAGGACGGCGGCATGGTGACACCGCCGCCCAATCAGGCTCCCGAAGCCATGCAGCAGGATCCGCTGCCGCCAGGCTTCGTGCTCGGAAGCACCGAAACCGACATCGGCTACGTCGCCCAACTCCCGCAGCGAATCGACGAGCCGTGGGGGCTGGAGGCCGTCCATCCTTGGTTTCGCTCGCAGTTGAAAAAGCTGCTCGAGGAGGCGGCCCCGGGCGTGCTGGGTGACTCACCCGCTGTGCCGATCGACGCCAAGCGGCTCAAGGATTCTGCAGCCGAGTTCGACGGCCAGATCGGCGTGCTCTCCGACATGCAACTTGTCGACGAGCCTTTGCGAAATGGCTCCATCGTCGCCTTCAAGGTCAAATCCGCCGACAGCTCCGTGACCTTTCCGACTGAGGCATTCGGCACAGGTGACCAGCCCGTGTTCGTGATGTCGGCGGCGTGGGCACGCTCGCTCGAGTTCGACAATGGCCCCAAGCGCGACACGAACTGCAGTCTCCGGGTGCGAATGGAGCGGATCGGAAAGGTGCCCGTCGCTCATATCCTGGGCATCACCTATCCAGCGGCCGATGGCGGGACGGAGGAGGAACTCGTCGATCCATCACCGTTCCCGTTTGCGGCCGGGGGTGGTGGCGGTGAGCTGGCGTTCGGCGGCGCCGGCGAGATGGGGGGCGCCACGCTGGATGGCGCCGAGTTCCGGCTCTTCCGCTTCATCGACACGACCGTAAAGCCCGGCCAGCGATATCGCTACCGCGTGCGACTCTCGGTCCGCAATCCAAACTTCGGCATCGACCGCCAACACCTCGCCGATCCGACATCGGCCAAGAACGAACTGCTGCCCTCCAAAGAGAGCAACGAAACGCCGCCCGTAAGCGTGCCCGATGCGACAGCCCTGCTCGTGAAGACCCTGACCAAGGAGGAGATCAAGGAAAAGAAACTGAAGCCGGGCTCGCTGCAGGTGCTCGTGCTGGCTCCGAGTACCGACACCGGCAACTACACGCTTCGCTCCCTGATCACCGAGACGGGCGGTCTGGCCAACGTCGACTCGAGCCTCAACAAGCCGGGAGACACGCGGACGAAGGGGGAAGAGGTGATGACCGGCCGCGTGCTCGTCGATGTCCGTGGCCGGCAGGACGAGTCTGGCAAGGCAGGCTCACCAGCCGAGCCATTCGAGATGCTCTTCCTGCGAAACGACGGATCGTTCGAGTTCGTCTCGGCCGCCGACTCGCAGCGGTTATCAGACCGCTACATGCCGACGCTCAACCCACCGTCGACCACGCCGGCAAACGACATGCCCGAGGGCTTCGATATTCCGGTACCGCGGCGAGGGTCCAACAAATGAAGACGCATCTCATGGCCATGCGCCTGGCGTGCCGCCGATTCCTGATGGTGTTGGCAGGCGCCGTCGTCGGAATCGCCGTCGCGGCGTCTGCGCCCGCGTTCGCCCAGGACGAACCGCAGTTCAGCACCTGGACGAAGGTGGAAGGTTCGGAAGACGCGAAAAAGTATTTCGACCAGATGAAGAAGGGCGAGTTCGACGCCGGCTCGAAGGCGTTTCTCGAGCGCATCGCCCTCCCGCAACTCGCGGCCGAAGGAAACCGCAAACAGATTGAGCGTGCCCGACGTCGTATGCGGGACATGCTGCTCAACGAGAAGACGACCGAAGCTACGGCCCTCGACAAGGCTGCGAAAACGGCCGTCGACTGGCTCGTGGCGCAGGCCCGCAATCCTCAGGTGGAGCCGGTAGTTCGCGTGAACGCCATGCTGCTTGTCGGCGAGATTCGTGGGAAGGATAGCCGCCCGTGGAACGGGGCAGTGGGTCCTCTGGCCACCGTCATGGGCGATGCGGCACTCCCGGCGGGCGTGCGGGTGGCGGCCGCCGCCGGCCTGGCCAAGCACGTGGAGGCAACGAAGGCTGCCGGCACACCCGATCCCGGGCTCGCACAGGCGGCGACCAAGCCGCTCCTCGCCGTGATCGCGTCCCCCGCATCGGCGGCAGACGGTACGGCCGGTGACTGGCTCGTCTCCCGGGCCCTCGACATGCTGCCGACGGTGGCGGCGAAGTCGACGCCCGAGGCGGCCGCGGCCCTGATGGCGATCCTGGCCGATAGCGGCCGGCCGATCGATGTCCGCGTGCGGACCGCGGCGGCGCTCGGGTCCACGGCGACCGCCACCTCGAACATCGACGCCGGCGACGCAGTGGCAAAGATCCGCAGCCTCGCCGCCGAGGCCCTCAAGACCGATATCGCCTCTGCCGTGGAACGGGCGCTGACGGCCCGAATGAGCGGGCAGCCGATGATGCCAACGGCCTCGCGGGGATCCGAAGGAATGATGCCGCCCGGGTTTCCGGGAGCCGGGGGCGATTTCGCTGCGGGTGCCACGGTCGAAGATCCGATCGACTCGCTCGTCGTTCGACGGGACGCATGGAGGCTCATGACGCTCGCCACGGCGGTGGCGACGGCCGACGGCTCGGCAGGCCTGGCCTCGCTTCTCACCGACGATGCTGCTGCCCGGGCCAAGAAGGTCTCACAGACCCTGCGGGAGTCGGCTCTCTCGCTCGATCAGTCGCCCGACGCGGCCGCGATGAAACAGGCGTTCGTGGCGATCGAGCGACTCGGCCAGACGGCAGGATCCCGTTCCCCAGCTGCCACGAAGCCCGCCGCAGCCCCGGCCACCGAGCCTGCCGCGGGAAGCGACCCATTCGGCGCGGGGAACTGATCCGGGTAGCAGTTGATCCTGAGGCGTTCACGAAGCGAGGAGCTGCCCATGCCCATCGCCGGACACTCGCTACGGCCCTCCAGGCCTTCGCTCGCTCGATGCTGACTTCGCTCCGCCATCCATGGCTGCGCTCGTCAGCAACGCCGGCTCCCGGGCACGGGCAGCCCCTCGCG
>Ga0304730_1000862_pt1 | contig 24544 bp, 17 predicted proteins | sample M_130628_MF_Meta_FD_190474 | JGI IMG/M metagenome (GOLD analysis project Ga0304730, IMG submission 190474) | Freshwater microbial communities from Lake Montjoie, Canada to study carbon cycling - M_130628_MF_MetaG (v2) (version 2) | ecosystem: Environmental > Aquatic > Freshwater > Lake | place...
ATAGTGTAACAGGTACCAATGCTCTAGGATGTGTTGGTTCAAATACAGCCATTAGTTCAGTGGTAGTTAATGCATCACCAGTTATTGCTGTGAATAGCGGAACGATTTGTTCGGGAAAATCATTTACGATGACACCGAGTGGAGCAAATACTTATACGTATTCATCAGGAAGTAATATTGTGAGTCCATTAACAAACAGCAATTATAGTGTAACAGGTACCAATGCGTTAGGATGTGTGGGTTCAAATACAGCCATTAGTTCAGTAGTCGTTAATGCATCACCAGTTATTGCAGTGAATAGCGGAACGATTTGTTCGGGCCAATCATTTACCATAGTTCCAAGTGGCGCAACGAGTTATACCTATTCATCAGGAAGTAATCTAGTTAGTCCATTAGCAACGAGTAATTATAGTATAACAGGTACCAGTGCCTTAGGATGTGTTGGTTCAAACACAGCCATTAGTTCAGTAGTCGTTAATGCTACTCCTTCAGTTGTTGCTGCAGCATCAAACACATTAATTTGTTTAGGTCAAACCGTTGTATTAACAGCATCATCAACTGCAACATCCTATACATGGAATACGGGTGCAACAACTTTAACTTTGTCTGTTTCACCAACAGTTACATCAACCTTTACGGTTTCAGTGTCTGATATTTCTGGATGCACTGCTTCATCATCAGTAATGATTAATGTAAATACTTGCACAGGTATCGAGGAAGATGTTTTAAATTCAATTTCTTTATATCCTAATCCTAACAATGGTTTATTCACCGTTGAGTTAGATGAAAATACCCAAGTTATAATTACTAATGTTTTTGGGCAAATTGTATTAACTGAAACAGTAATGGCTGGCAAACAAAACTTTGATATTAAAAATTATGGCAATGGTATTTATTTTGTCCAAATAGTAAAAGGAGCGAAACAAAAAACAATCAAATTAATTAAAGAATAAAAAACAACAGTTATTTAATGGCAATATCATTTAAGTTCTAAAATACCTGTGGAGTTCAGAACCCACACTAAAAAACGTCCTACTTCGAAAGGTTATTCGGAGGGCGAAATCTGAAAAGCCTTATGAGTAAGAATAGAAATTAAAAACATGAAAAATATTAAAAGTTTTGTTTTAGTTGCAGGAGTTATATTTACATTGGTCTCTTGTGGCGGAAGTGGTAATAATAGCCAAGGGAATAATGGTGAAGGAAACAATGGTAATGGAAATAATGGTGCAGATTCAGCGCCCCCTGTACAAGTCAATATTGATGAAGCTGTAACAATTAATAGTTTTGATTTATCAGAAGCTTTTAGAAAAGACAGATCCATTGCATGGAAAAAATTTGGAAATAAGTCTCTATTGATTACCGATTTATTGGTTTATGATGTTTATAATGATGGATTCAATAAAAAGGCAGTTGGTTTTCCGTATAATCCAACTCAAAAAATGTGTGGATATACCAATTCAGATAGAATGTTCACATTTAAAGGACAGCCAATTTCTAATAATGATGTTGAATTTAAGTATAATTTGAATTTAGCGAGTCCAGAAGAAATGGATAAGGTTGGGATGCTAGATTATGAAGCAGTTGTTGATAATGACTTCCAGAAAACTGTTAGTATGTATGCGGTATTAAAAGAATGTAACTTTGGCAAAAAAGATGGTGAAGCGGATAATTTAAAAACTAATTGGTGTCATTTAAATTTTGAAGATTGCGAAATTGTTTCTGATAAGAAAAAATAGGAAAGATTAAAATAGGGGCTAGTATTTTATACTTAGCCCTATTTTATAATTATTTTATTGTTTTTACTTATTAAATTTAAATTAAATAGTTTTAAATATTCAATGCTAAGATTATACATTACCTTCATTTGTTTTACTTTTTCATCGTGTAGTTCAATTTCTGAAAAAGATCACAACGTCAACAATTTTATAGCGTCAGATACTTCTCAAGGATTAAATAATGAACATATTGTTCAAAATAAAGAATTGCCAAATCCAAACTCTAAGGTTAAGATTGATTTTATTACCATTGGTAAATTAGATATCATGAAAACTGATTTAGGTTTTTTTGATTCCAAACAAGCTGAAATAGCATGTAAAAAATTAGGCGATGGCTGGCGATTGCCAACTGAAGCTGAATTAAATGTGATATTTGAGCAAAATGAAAAGTTAGGAACATTTAAAACCAATTATTATTTAGGATTAGGATATGAACCAGATGCATACAATGAAAATGAGGATGTAAAGATGTTCCTGAGAATATCTATTATCAACGGTGAAGTTGTGATACTACAAAGTGATCAAGAATTATTTTCTCAGTATGGTGTAAGAGCTGTAAGAGATCATAAACTTTAATTTTTAATACACAAACTCTTTAATCTCAGCCGTTACCTCTGCTCCTAAATGTTCATCATAAAAGGATTGTAGCTTGCGGTTATAAGCTGCCACAACACCTCGGTAACTTTTCATGCGTTTACTGTCACCCGCGTTTCTGATTACTTTTCTATAAAGTATTAAAACATCGGCAATATCGATATACAATCCATCTTCGTTCAATTTGCTACGACTCGCCACACCTGCTTTAATTTGAAAAAAAGGAAATGGTTTGTTGAGTTGTAAAAAATATTTATTTTTCAATACAATACCTGCATCTCTCGCATAACTGCCGTTTTCGGAAGCTTGCTTGGCAAATGATTCAGGAATTATACCGAGTGAGGAATTATAAATGCCATCTTGTTCAGCAATTAAAAAAAATGAAGCATGGCAAACAATAGCAGGATTGATGGTTAAGGTAGAATCCAAAAAAATACCTGTGAGTATGCCTTTACGAATGGTATCAGAAAAGTCGGAATAGAAAAAATAAACAGGACAAAAATCAAATTCTTTTTTATAAGCGCTCATCACAATTTTGTTTTCCAATTCTGTTTCTTTTGCTAAGTTGGTTGCTAAATCGATGTTTCCAGCTGCTTTTAATTTTGTGATGGCACGGTTATTTGTTTTTAAGCGCACCAACAGAGCTCCTTTTTTTAATAAATTAATTTGAGCATAAGCAACCTTATACCTGAGTTTATTAAAATCTTTAAATGCTGTGTCGCTTTTATAATCTTTATAGATTGGTCTTTTTACACCATCATCCTGTGAATAGATTTTTACACTTAAAAAAACAAAAAAAAGAAAACAAAACTTATTTAATTTCTGAGCCATTATTGAAATTGGTTTTGGATGCGTTTATAAAACTCAACTCTCCTTTACTATTGGAAGCCATTAAAATCATGCCTCGGCTTTCAATCCCTTTTATGTTTCTTGGCGCTAAGTTAACGAGAATACTTACTTGCTGTCCAATAATATCTTCTGGCTTATAATATTGGGCAATGCCACTTACAACAGTGCGTTGGTCGATACCAGTATCAATTTTTAATTTCAATAATTTATCTGTTTTAGGCACGCGTTCAGCTTCTAAAATAGTTCCAGTACGAATATCCATTTTACTAAAATCATCAAAACTTGTTTCTGGTTTACTTGGTTCAATTGTTTCTGTTGCGGTTGCTGAGCTTGTCGCGGTTGCTGAGCCTGTCGAAGCAATAGCTTTTTTACTCTCTGCCAATTTTTGAATTTGCGCTTCTATTTCTGCATCTTCAATTTTTGCAAACAATAATTCATCTTTGTTGATGGTATGTCCAGCCGCCATGTTAGTTGTTTGTTTAGCTGCATGCCATTTTAAAGTTGGCATATTTAACATGGTAAATAATTTAGCAGATGTAAACGGAATAAAGGGCTCACTCACAATAGCTAAATTACACGTGATTTGTAAAGCAATGTTCATAATCGTTTTGACACGTTGCTCATCCGTTTTAATCAATTTCCAAGGCTCCGTTTCGGCTAAATATTTATTACCTAACCTGGCTAAGTTCATCATTTCAGCCAATGCTTCTCTGAATTTAAAATGTTCAATCGCACTCGAAATTTTATCTGGAAAAGCCGCTAATTGTTCCAACACCAACAAATCTTCTTTTGTAAATGTTTCAGCGTGTGGCACTGAACCATTATAAAATTTATGCGTTAACACTAACGTACGGTTTACAAAATTACCGAGTATAGCAACTAATTCACTATTATTTTTTGTTTGAAAATCTTTCCACGTAAAATCATTGTCTTTTGTTTCGGGTGCGTTAGAACAAAGCGTATAACGCAATACATCTTGCTTATCTTTAAAATCGAGCAAATACTCATGCAACCAAACAGCCCAATTGCGTGAGGTAGAAATTTTATCGCCTTCTAAATTTAAAAATTCGTTAGCAGGCACATTATCAGCCAAAATAAAATCACCATGTTCCATGAGCATGGCAGGAAAAATAATGCAATGAAATACAATATTATCTTTTCCAATAAAATGAATGAGTCGTGTTTCTTTATCTTTCCAATATAATTCCCAATCATTAGGACGTAGCTCTTTTGTTGCGGAAATATATCCTATCGGTGCATCAAACCATACATACAATACTTTTCCTTCCGCGTCTTTTACTGGGACAGGAACACCCCAATCCAAATCACGCGTCATGGCTCTTGGTTGTAAACCATCACCACTATCTAACCAACTTTTGCATTGGCCGTATACATTCGATTTCCAATCTTTATGTTGGTCTAAGTAAGCTTGAATTTTAGGTTGTAATTTATCTAGTGGTAAAAACCAATTTTTAGTTTCTTTCAAAACGGGCTGACTTCCGCTTAAAGTTGATTTTGCATCAATCAATTCAGTCGCATTTAACGTTGAGCCACATTGTTCGCATTGGTCGCCATACGCATTTGGATTGCTACATTTTGGGCAAGTACCTGTGATGTAACGGTCAGCTAAAAACTGTTTAGCTTCTTCATCATAATACTGTTCGGTTATTTCTTCTGTAAAAACACCTTTATCGTATAATACTTTAAAAAAATCAGAAGCCGTTTCATGATGCGTTTTACTAGATGTACGCGAATAAATATCAAACGAAATTCCGAATTCTTTAAAGGAGTCGCCCATCATTTTATGGTATTTATCTACCACATCTTGAGGCGAAATGCCTTCTTTTTTTGCTTTAATGGTAATAGGAACGCCGTGTTCGTCGCTACCGCAGATAAACATAACGTCTTCGCCCTTGCTCCTTTTATACCTTACAAAAATATCGGAAGGTAAATAGCAACCTGCCAAATGCCCAATATGAACTGGCCCATTGGCATAAGGCAGAGCGGAAGTAACAAGTGTGCGTTTATAAGTTGGAACCATCATATATGAATAATAAAAAATAAAGTGTAAAATTGTGTAAAGATAACATTAAACTAAAAAAATATGGCATCAAATACGAAAGAAATTTGGAAACAAATTACAGCTTTAAAAGGAAAAACAATTAAAAATTATGGTATTTCTAATTTTGGTAATATGTGTTCTTATCAAAAATCCTTGCAGGATAAGCAGGTCATTGCTTTTGCCAATAACAATGGATTTCCTGTTACAACCATACGAATTAATAAGCGTTCAACGGCATTGTTTCCGCACCGCGAAGTAGCGAATTATTTTTTAAAGAGACCAAATGCTAAATATACATTTGTGTTGCATTTAGATCATGATAAATTAAATAACAACGTTTCAAATTTAAAATGGGCTACGCAAGCTCAACAGTCAGAACATAATAAGCATAATCCAAATGTTACAGATGCTATTTCTAAACGCATTAGAACGGGAGCTATGGCTAAAAAATTAACGGATGCAAAAGTATTGAAACTAAAAACAGAATTATGGAATCCGAAGCGTAAACTCACTTTGAAACAATTAGCTGCAAAATATGACATTGCTGAAATGAATTTGTACCGTATAAAGTCAGGTATTTTTTGGTATCACATACAAGTGGAAGGAGAACCAGTTTGGGAAAATTACAAAACCTTTTTAAAAAACACTAAACTTGCTGAAAAACAAGCAAAGCAGGACAAAGCATTGCTTGATAAAAAAAACAAGTTAAAAGAAAAGAAGAAAGATAAAGTAAAGGATTCGAAAAAGATCAAAAAAAATGAGGCTAAGCCGACTAAAAAAAACAAGGCAACTGATAAATCAAAAAAGAAAAAGAAAAAATGATCATACCACCTTATTTAAAACAAGGTGATGATGTTATTATAATTGCCACAGCTCGAAAAATAAGTTTAGATGAGTTAACGCCGGCTTTAAAAATCATAGAGAGTTTTGGATTGAACGTCATCTTAGGGCAACATGTTTTTGATATAGACAATCAGTTTGCAGGAACTGACCAAGCTCGTCAATCTGATTTACAATGGGCCTTAAATCATCCCACGGCGAAAGCTATCATTGTTGCGCGTGGAGGCTATGGTTCTGTTAGGCTTATGTCAAATCTTGATTTTTCAATACTCAAAAAATACCCAAAGTGGTTAGTGGGTTACAGCGATGTAACAGTTTTACATCACGCTTTTCATTCTAACAATATAGCGACCTTGCATGCTACCATGCCGCTTAATTTTTCAAAAAATGAAGAAGCTACACAAGCTTTATTTTTCGCTTTATTTGGAGATTTAGTTGAAACAAAAACGCAGGATACAACAGATCTTAATAAAAGCGGAACAGTAACAGCAGATGTGGTTGGTGGAAATTTATCATTACTCTATTCATTGTCTGGAACGCCCTTCGACATTGAAACAGATGGAAAGATTCTGTTTATAGAAGATTTAGATGAGTATTTGTATCATCTTGATAGAATGATGATGCAATTAAAATTGTCTGGAAAATTAAAAAACTTAGCAGGTTTAGTTGTTGGAGGCATGTCTGACATGAAGGATAATCCAATTCCTTTCGGAAAAAACCCAGAAGAAATCATTTATGATGCCATTAAAGACTATAATTATCCAGTTTGTTTTCAATTTCCTGCTGGGCATATTGATAAAAATTTCCCTATCTTTTTTGGAAAAAAAGCGACATTAACTGTTGGTTCAGAAGGCGCCAGAATTACTTATAACTCCTAAACATAAAAAACTTATCCTATCCATTTACCGTTCTTCCAATTCATTTGAGTAACCAATTATTTTTTTGCACATTTACGTTTTAAAACCATCTTTATGAAATCAAAATCGTTTGTAATTCCAACGCTCATTTTTTGTTTCGCCTTAGCGTGCACTACTACAAAAAAAACATCAAAAAATAATTCAGCAGCTTCTGATGAACCATCCATTAATTTAGATACGGTAAAAATTTTAGCGAATGCCAAAAAGGAAAAGGAAGTCTATCAGGCTACTCCTACAAAATTGAGCGACATTGTACATACGAAATTATGGGTGAGTTTTGATTGGCAAAAATCGCAATTAATTGGAAAAGCTGAATTGCAAATCAAACCCTATTTTTATTCAACGCGAATGTTGTATTTGAATGCACGCGGCATGGAAATAAAATCTGTGAAATTAACAGAAAAACAAAGTAAAGAATTGCCCATTAAAAAAGGATCCAAATCTGCCGTTGTAGAAGAGATTATTGCTGAAAAATCAATCACGTATAAATATGAGAATGATTCTATTAAAATAGATTTAGGAAAAGAATACACATCTAAAGAAACATATTATGTTACTGTTGAATATATTTCAAAACCTAATGAATTAAAGGCTGGCGGAAGCAATGCCATTACAGATGACAAAGGATTGTACTTTATTAATCCTACTGGCGCTGATGAAGATAAAATGCCTCAAATTTGGACGCAAGGTGAAACACAAAGTAACTCGGCTTGGTTTCCAACTATTGATAATCCTACTGAAAAAATGACGGACGAAATTTACATCACCGTTGATGAAAAGTACACGACTTTATCTAACGGACTTTTAGTCAATACACAAAAAAATACAGATGGTACAAAAACAGATCATTGGGTAATGGATTTACCACACGCTCCTTATTTAGTGATGATGGGAGTAGGTGAGTTTAAAAAAGTGACTGATGAGCCTTGGAATGGAAAAGAAATTAGCTATTACGTTGAAAAAGAATACGAGCAACATGCCAAAGCTATTTTTGGTAAGACAAAAAAAATGATTGAGTTTTATTCTAATAAATTAGGTACGCCTTATCCTTGGCAAAAGTATGCGCAAATTGTTGCACGCGATTATGTAAGTGGGGCTATGGAAAATACAACAGCAACCTTGCATGGAGATTTTGTCTGTTATCAAACTACCCGCGAAACTCTTGATGGTGCAAAAGGAGAGGGAACAATTGCTCATGAATTATTTCATCAATGGTTTGGTGATTACGCAAGTTGCGAAAGTTGGAGTAATTTAACTCTTAACGAATCATTCGCAACCTATGGCGAATATTTATGGGAAGAGTTTGAAAATGGAAGAGATGCCGCTGATAATCACTCAGCAGAATCACGATTTGGTTATTTTGCTCAAGCGCAACAAAAACAAGTTGATTTAGTTCGTTTTGATTATAACGAGCGTGAAGACATGTTTGATGCGTTCAGTTATAATAAGGGTGGGCAAATCATTCACATGCTAAGAAAATACGTTGGTGATGATGCTTTTTTCGCATCCTTAAAATTATACCTTGAGAAGAATAAATTTAAAACAGCTGAAGCGCATGATTTGCGTTTGGCATTTGAAGAAGTAACAGGACAAGATTTAAATTGGTTTTTTAATGAATGGTATTTTGCTAAAGGACATCCAGAATTAGAAATTAAAAAAACATATGACGGGACATTAAAAAAATTAACAGTAACCGTTAATCAAAATCAAGATTTAACAGTAGCGCCTTTATATAAATTGCCTGTATTTATTGATGTTTATGCTGATGGTAAAAAAGAAAGAACACAAATTTGGATTGAGGAAGCGAAAAACACATATACATTTACCTTAGATAAACAGCCTGATTTAGTGAATTTTGATGCAGAGAGACAATTATTAGCAAAAATTGATTTTTCAAAAACAAAACAAGAGTTAGTATTTCAATATAAGAATGCTCCTTTGTGGGGAGATAGAGATGAAGCTATGGCTTTCTTTAATGAACATGCGAATGACACAGAAATACAATCATTATTGATGGAAATTGCCATTAATGATCCTTGGAAAAATATCAGAAGCCAAGCTATCACCATCTTGGGAACTCTAGCAAAAGAAAAGGAAGCTGAATTAAAACCATTATTAGTGAGAATATATCATGAGGATAAAAACACACGAGTAAGAGCACTGGCTTTAAAAACACTAGCTTTACAATACAAAGGAGAGGACTTGAATGCAATTTATGAGCAAGCCTTGAATGAACAATCTTATGCCATTGTTTCAGAAGGATTTGATGCCATTGCTAATTTAAACCCAACGCTTGCGATGAAAAAAGCAGTGGCTTTAGAAAATGAATCTTCAAAAGAGATTATGTACTCTATTATGGATTTATATGCTAAACATGGTACAGATGAAAATCATCTCTATTTTATAAAAATAAAGAAACAATTTAGTGGATTTGAATTAATGAGTTTTGGAAATTTATATGGGAAATTTTTAAAACGTTGTACTAAGCCTGAAACCGTTATTGATGGAGCAAAAGTATTAACAAAATTAGCGTCGAGTGACAATAAGTATGTGAAATATGCCGCACAGAAAGTCATAAAAGATAATTTACTGAATGTGTGGCAAGCAAAAGAAGATAAATTAAATGGGCAAATCGAAAAATTGAAAAAAGAGAATCAGGATGTGGCTACTTTAAATGCAGAGTTAAAAGTGGTACAAGAAACCAAAAAACAGATTGTAGATTTATATAATTCAATTAAAAAGTAATTTTTTTTAGTATTTAGTTTTGTCATGCTGAACTTGATTCAGCATCTTATTAAACAAAAGTCATATTGAATTTGATACAGCACTCAATCAACTAAAGTCATGCTGAACTTGATTCAGCATCTTAATTATAAAATGAATGTAACAAATTCTTATATTTATATCATGTCAAATAAAAACTTAACGACATTTTATATAGGAGTAACAAACAATTTAGAAAGAAGAGTTAAAGAACATAAAAGCGGGATTGGTTCTGAATTTACGTCAAAATATAAATTAAATTGTTTAGTATATTATCAAATAATAAGTGACATAAAAAAAGCGATACAAAGATAAAAGCAATTAAAAAATTGGCATCGAGAATGGAAATTAGAACTAATAAAAGAAACAAATCCTGAAATGTTAGACTTGGCAAATGATTGGAATTAGAATAAATCCTATTTTAGAGATGCCGAATCAAGTTCGGCATGACGAGAATAATAAATAAATCAAGAATAATTAATTGAATTAAAAAAATAGATAATATGTATTTAAAACTTAACATAAAAACGGCAATCGTTGCAGCAATTACCTTTTATTCATTTATTAGTTTAGGGCAAAATAAATTGCTTACCATTCAAGAAGCCGTTTTAAAAGGTAGAACAACCCTAGCGCCAAAAAGATTGCAAGGATTGTCATTTGTAAAAAATTCGAATCAATTTTCTTTTATAGATAATAATAGCATTAAGATTGGTGATAATAACACAGGGAAAGCGAGTGATGTCATTTCTTTAATGCAATTAAACGCCCAATTAAAATCTGCAAGCAAAGACACATTAGGCACTATTAATACAATTACTTGGAAAAATAGTAATCAATTTTATTTCTCAAATAAAAAGGGTGAGCTACTTTATACCATAGACAAAAAAACAATTTCTGAAAGTGATAGAAAAACAGAACCTAGTGAATTAGAATCCTATGAAAAGGAATCTATAACTGGTGCTTACACGTATTGCAAGGACTACAATTTGTTTGTTTCAAAAAACGGAAAGGAATCACAAGTAACAACAGATGGCTCTGTAAATATTGTATATACTGGTAAAAATGTTCATCAAAATGAATTTGGTATTACCAAAGGAACCTTTTGGAGTCCCAAAGGAAACTACCTCGCTTTTTATAGAATGGATCAAACGGATGTTACAGAATATCCAATTATCGATTGGACAACTCATCCAGCAAAAAACAAAAACATAAAGTATCCAATGGCTGGAAATCAGAGTCATTATGTTACGTTAGGAATTTATAATGTCAATACAAACTCTACAATCTATATTAAAACAGGAACCCCTGAAGAACAATACTTAACAAATGTTTCTTGGAGTCCAGATGAAAAACACATTTATATCGCGGTTTTAAATCGTGCGCAAAATCACATGATGTTAAACGAATACGATGTGGCGACAGGAAATTTTACACATACTTTGTTTGAAGAAAAAAACGAAAAGTATGTAGAGCCTTTGCATCCAATGTTGTTTTTAAAAAATAATGCTAATCAATTTGTTTGGCAAAGTAGAAAAGATGGATACACTCATTTTTATTTATATCAAATCAATGGCACATTAGTGAAGCAACTCACAAAGGGTAAATGGGAAGTGAAACAAGAAAATGGTTTTGACGAAAAAGGAGACCGTTTGTTTTTTCATGCTAATGAACAAAGTCCAATCAATCAAGATTTTTACAGCGTGAATATCAAAACAGCTGAAATTAAAAGACTAACCTATGGTGATGGCTTTCACACTTGTTCGTTAGATGAAAAGGGCAATTATTTTATCGATAATTTTACAAATGTAAACACACCTCGCGAATACAATATCATTCATACAGCAACTAAAAAAGCTAAGAATATTTTCAAAGCTGAAAATCCAGTGAAAGATTATAAGTTAGGAACATGGAATTTATTCACGATAAAAAATAATGAAGGGACGGATTTATATGCACGCATGGTTAAACCAGTAGATTTTGATTCTACAAAAAAGTATCCTGTGATTGTTTATTTATATAACGGTCCACATTCGCAATTGGTTACCAATACGTGGATGGCAGGTAGTGAGCTTTGGTACCAATACATGGCTCAAAAAGGATTTATAGTATTTACGTTAGATGGCAGAGGAACGGATAACCGAGGTGCAGATTTTTCGCAAGCCACACATCGTCAATTAGGAACCAAAGAAATGGAAGATCAATTAAAAGGAGTGGATTATTTAAAAAGTTTATCCTATGTTGATGGAAGTAGAATAGGAGTGCACGGTTGGAGTTTTGGAGGATTTATGACTACATCATTAATGACTCGCACTCCAGACGTATTTAAAGTCGGCGTTGCAGGCGGGCCAGTCATTGATTGGAGTTATTACGAAATCATGTACACAGAACGTTATATGAATTCGCCACAAGAAAATAAAGATGGATATGAAAAAAATAATTTATTAAATTATGTAGATAAATTAAAAGGCAAATTATTAATGATTCATGGTGCTCAAGATCCTGTGGTTGTTTTGCAACATAGCGTTCTTTACCAAAAAAAGGCTGTGGACAAAGGGATTCAATTAGATTATTATTTATATCCAGGACATGAACATAATGTCTTAGGAAAAGATAGAGCACATCTTATGGAAAAAATTACCAATTATTTTATTGATAATTTATAAGTTAGTATTAAGATGATTTAGATCATGCTCGTTTATAAGAATAATAAATACATTTAAACCATTACATTTATTATAGAAAAATAAATCAGAATGAGCTATCCGTACCAAATAAAAACAATGGAATCCTATCAACAGGATTATAAGAAAAGTCTTGAAAAACCTGAAGAATTTTGGGAAAACATTGCAGAAACATTTACTTGGAAAAAAAAGTGGGATAAGGTTTTAGAGTGGAATTTTAAAGAGCCAGATGTCAAATGGTTTAAAGGTGGAAAATTAAATATCACCGAGAATTGTTTAGATAGACATTTAGAAAAAAACGCCAACACGCCTGCTATTATATGGGAATCAAACAATCCTGATGAACATCATCGTGTATTGACTTATAAAGAACTTCATTTTAAAGTGGTTCAATTTGCAAATGTTTTAAAAAACAATGGTATAAAAAAAGGAGATTGTGTGTGTATTTATATGGGCATGATTCCTGAGCTTGCCATTGCTACCCTAGCTTGTGCGCGTATTGGAGCTATTCACTCTGTTATTTTTGGCGGCTTTTCTGCACAAGCCATAGCTGATCGATTAGAAGATGCACAATCAGAATTTATTATTACCTGCGATGGTGCCTACCGTGGAGCGAAAGACATTCCTTTAAAGCGTGTGATTGATGATGCTTTAGTTGGAAATCACACTATCAAAAAAGTAATCGTATGCACACGAACGCGCACACCAGTGAGTATGATTAAAGGACGTGACGTGTGGTGGGAAGATGAAGTTAAAAAAGTAGAAACACATGGTAATCCTGATTGTCCTGCAAAGGAAATGGATGCAGAAGATGTTTTATTTATTTTATATACATCTGGTTCAACAGGAAAGCCAAAAGGCGTTGTTCACACAACAGCTGGTTATATGGTTTGGACAAATTATACCTTTGTTAATGTGTTTCAATATCAACAAGGTCAAGTGCATTTCTGTACAGCTGATATCGGTTGGATTACGGGTCATAGTTATATTATTTATGGTCCGTTGAGTGCAGGTGCCACAACGCTCATGTTTGAAGGCGTTCCCACTTGGCCCGATGCTGGTCGTTTTTGGGATGTTGTAGATAAACATAAAGTAACTATTTTATATACTGCACCAACAGCAATTAGAAGTTTGATGGGATTTGGTTTAGAGTATATTAATGGAAAAGATTTAAGTTCCTTAAAAGTATTGGGTTCTGTTGGCGAACCTATTAACGAAGAAGCATGGCATTGGTATGACAAAAACATTGGAAAAGGAAATTGTCCGATTGTGGATACCTGGTGGCAAACTGAAACAGGAGGAATGATGATTTCAAATATCGCTGGTGTAACACCAAGCAAGCCTTCATTCGCCACACTGCCATTGCCTGGAGTTCAACCCTGTTTAGTTGATGAACAAGGAAATGAAATTGAGGGAAATAATGTCAGTGGAAATTTATGCATTAAGTTTCCATGGCCAGGAATCATTCGCACTACATATGGTGATCATGAGCGTTGTCGTCAAACGTATTTTTCAACGTATGAAAATAAATATTTTACGGGCGATGGATGTATGCGCGATGAAGATGGAAATTATCGTATCACAGGTCGAGTAGATGATGTGTTAAACGTAAGTGGACATCGCATAGGAACGGCCGAAGTAGAAAATGCTATCAATATGCATGCTGGAGTGATTGAGAGTGCAGTGGTTGGTTTTCCGCATGATTTGAAAGGCCAGGGTATTTACGCCTATGTTATTTATAACGGAAGTCATAAAGGCGATGCTAATTTATCGAAACAAGATATAATTCAAACTGTATCTCGAATTATAGGAGCCATTGCGAAGCCTGATAAAATACAGTTTGTGCCTGGCTTACCAAAAACACGAAGTGGTAAAATAATGCGACGCATACTAAGAAAAATTGCAGAAAATGATATTTCTAATTTAGGAGATACAAGTACGTTGTTAGATCCTAGCTTAGTAGATGTCATTATAGAAGGACGTATTTAGAAATACTATTTGAAATGATTAAACTAAAAAAGCAGGCCAAATGCTTGCTTTTTTAGTTATTATTAAAAACAAGTTCAATCTTTGACTCTTTATACCTCTCAAATGCATTGGCTTTTATATCTTCTACTGTTGTATAAATTTTAGGCATTTTATTTCGGAAGCCCAGTTTATTCATAACAGCGTCTTCTTCTCTCGTTATTGTCGCGTAAATCAATAAACTATCTAATATTTCTTTCACTTTTTTTATACTTAGTTCATCCGTTGGAATGCCTGATAGAAAGGATACAATAATATTTAACGGTATAACATGTTCTTTAACAACCAATGATTTATTTTTTTTATCTAATGCATTGGCTTTAACGGATGTATATCCCATCCAAAATAATTTACCCCAATTGGCCTTACCACTTTTTGTAATTAAGTTATGTTCGTAACAGTAATATTGATCAATAAAGTGTCTCATGTGTTGAGTTCTTTTATTTTTTAGTTCTAATAAAATATGCTCGAGTTCAATGGTTTTATTATCCATGGTTAATTAATCTAACTAATGAGCATTAATAATGTCTGTTGATAATTGAATATAATCATATCCAGAATCTAAGTCCATTGAACTAAATTGATTTCCAGATACGGTACATCCATTTTCATAAGCTTCATCACGAATATTAAACCCAATGGCATACTCAATAAAATCAAGAATATGATCCGCAATAAAATCTTCTTCTTCACTCCACGCTTCAATTTCATTTTTACTCAGCTTAGATTGAGCCACAATAAACTCTGCCATTAATTCCGCATCATCTTCATTTAAAACGGTATTCATTAAGTTGAAGTAAAAATAGCTTGACAATAAATTTAAAAAATATCGTTGCGTGTTTGTATCTTCTAATACATCAGCTGGATTAATTTCATAGGTATCTAAAACTAAATTAATCAATGGCGTATCTTCAAGATTAGATAAACTTTGGCAGTAAAATTCTTGGAATTTAAATCTACTAGCAAACTCAAATTCTTCCACATAATTAGTCTGTGCTTCTGATTGCTTCATTGCAATTAAGCCAAATGGAATAAGGTTGTTGTTAGTTTCAATGGCTTCTTCTAGATCATTAAACAGGTTAATTAAACTAACTTCATCTTGTGAATTTTTTTCGAGCAACTTTACAAAACTATAAATAGATAGATCAGAAAAATTGGTTTTTTCTCTGCTATTATCTTCCTGAACCTGTTTATTCCTCGTGATTTTATATCCTAACTTATTCGCCCTTACAATCAAGCCTGGGATATTATCTATCCCCCATTGATTAGACACGACAATTTCAGTTCCATCCATTAAAGAAATGGGCTTATCCATATAGTACCTTTTCGCATCTTTAACTGCTTCTTTTTTTCTGAAAACACCATGTATTCCGCCTTGGCATTCATCAGGGAAAGCTGCAGTTAATATGGAAAAGTCCACTGAGTTTTTACTCACGTAATTTTCAATGATAGCATATGCTAATTTTGATTTCCCTAAATTGTCTGCTACGCCTTCAATCGCGTATTTTGAATAGTCTTTTGCCATTTTATTTATCGTTTTTTTAATAAAAGTCTTAAAATAATGTTCTTACCAAGCATCAAAGTCGGTTAAATGAAGTTCCTTTTTTGTTAAACTGCTATGTACTTTAATGTAATTACCTTTTATAGTAGGAGTGAAACTGTATGTATAATCACCATATGTGCCAAATGAAACTTTAATATTTTCTTGCCACTCTTTAAGAATACCAAGTTGCTTTTCAGTTAACTCAAATATCAAATTAAATCTATTAAACAGGATATTGTTTTATATACTATTAGATTGGGCTTACTGCTCCACAAATCATTTCGTCATACCCGGGACATTGATTTTTTAACCATGTAGATACAGCTTCTTTATTTCTACTGTTTCCTATCCATTGTTTAAATCCACCCTGAAAATTACTTGGTTCAACAGATACTTCAATAGAAAACGATTTTTTGCCTTGTTTACTTTTACCTTGTACTGATAGTTTATACCTTTCCATTTGCTTAATTTTTTAGTTAAACAAATAAACACGTTTGTAAATAATATTTGAAGTACAAATGAGTACAAATGATTTGAGGGAATCATTTACTGAGATTTTTAATCAAAAACTAATCAAATTTTTTAAATGAGCTGTCATTCATTTTCATAACGTTTGGATAGATAATCATACTTTTTTAAAAACCAGTCGCTCTCCCAACTATCAAGTCTTAGTGGATCAACTTCTTTAAATGAAGCTCTGCTTTTTTCAATGAGGTTTTTAGAGTGATTATGAAATGCAAGAATCAAAAAGTATTTATTCACTATTTTTTTATCAAACGCACCAAGTGCCAAAGGGATTTTTCGTATGGCTATAGTCTCAATTAAATCAAGGTGTTTGATATTTTTACTATACGTATACAACAAGCGATAGTAAAATATAATGAAGCAAATTTTTCCAAATGTAGTTTCGATATTTGCAGAAACTGTTTCTGCAAACTTCACATTTCCTCTTAAAATAATTTCCCAAGCAGCTATGCGGCCAATTAATATGGGATGAATCTCACATGTTGTTTTTTTAAAGAAGTCTTTAGCTTTCTTTAAATGAAGTCTTGCTTGATTTAGTTCGTTTTTTTCAAACATTTTTTGACATAGTAATGTGTTCTTAAAAACAGACATGTCTTCTACTAAATATAATGTGGCATTTTCGAGCCATCTGCCCCAAAAATCATGTAATAAATTTTCACGAATATATACTTGAAGTAAAATTCTTTGTAAAATTTCAGAAGTCGGAATATTGTTTAAAATAAATTGATTCAGTTTTTTATTTCTGTTTTCCGATTCGAAATATAAGGATTGAAAACAGACTGTAAATTTTTCTAAGAACTCTTCTGTTTGTGGATTAAATTTGATGCCAATTATTTTTTTTAAACAACTAAAATTGGATATTTTAATACACAAATCAATGACATTTTTCAGTTGATGTATTTCTTGCCAACTAGGTGAAATAAAATCTTCAAAGTGAGGCATCACAAGAGATTCATCAATTTTTTTTTGCTCGTAAAACGTGATGATTAATTCATTAATAATATCGGTATCAAATTTGTTTACGTATTTTTTGAAATCAGAATAAGACAAAAAGCCAACGCAATTTGCTAAAAGATTTAATGTATATTCAGAGGGTTTGCTTTTCGAATGAACAATTTCAAACAACCTTCTTAGCGTATTATAACTAACTAGGACACGATTTTTTTTTGAAATCAAAGTACTCAGCTGTTTACAAGCAAAGCTATTATTAATGGTCATTTCAAATTGCTCTTCTAGCAATGTTTTCAACCAATTTTTTTCTTTACTACTAATTGTAATGTATGCTGGCATAGTTATAAATAGATTTAAGTCGCCATGTTTAAGGTTATGTAATTAGAAAAAATTGAAGGGCTAAAACCGACTTAAGTTTCGAATATAATAAAATATATGTATTACTTCATTTTACAGAAAGTGTCAAGCAAAGTTTATGGACTATTGTATTTGTTGATGATATACTTTTTCTAAGGTTAAATTATTTTTTGACACATTGAAAAGAGCATCAATTTTTCCAAAAATAGTTTGGTACTTTTTAATTTTTTTAAAAGAATTATACTTAAAATAACCAATGTTAGAGTAAAAAAACTGAATGTTTAGTTTATTTACCGACTCATTTTAATTATTTACCGACACTTTATTCTCATTGGTACATGATTAAGTATCTCTTTAAATTCAATATATCTAATTTTGTCGAATTTTTGGTTTTTATGATTAAATTAAAGACACCTTTGCGCAAAAATTTACTTAAAAAATAAACATGAAAAAAAACTTACTAAAACTTATTTTGCTGACGGCTATCATCGCCTTTAGTTTTCAATTATCTGCACAAATAACATATACCTTTACAAATGCAGGTGCAACGGGTAAAGATGGTCCTACTCAAGCGCAACTTAATACGGCTTATGCTTCAACTAATTTAAACGGAGCTGTTACTTCTGTTTCTGGTATTCAAACATGGACAGTTCCTTTTTCAGGCCCTTATAGAATTGAAGCCTTTGGAGCACAAGGCGGAAATGCAGGATCTTATACGGGTGGAAAAGGAACTAAAATTTCTGGTGAAATGACATTGGTAGCTGGCAGTATTTTAAAAATACTTATAGGGCAATCTGGAATTAACGCAATTAATACTTCAGATCAAGCTGGAGGAACTGGCGGTGGTGGATCATTTGTATCAACAAATATAAATACCCCTCTGATAGTAGCCGGTGGCGGTGGTGGCGCTAGCAATTATCCAGGACAGGCAACTGCTAATGGAGGTGATGCATCTACCGGCAACAGTGGAGTTTCAGGTCTTGGGTCTGCTTATTTTGGTGTAGGGGGTACATCTGGTAACGGAGGCACTACACCAAATTGGAGTGGTTGGCACACGGGAACAGGAGCAGGTGGCTTCACAGGAAATGGTATTAATAATACAACAGGTAATACAGCTGCTTATGGTACTGTTAATCAGCCTGGAATTTCTTTTATTAATGGTGGCAATGGAGGACAAGGTGGATCTATGGGACGGAATGGTGGCTTTGGTGGTGGTGGGTCAGCTGGTTTCTCAGGTGCTGGGGGTGGGGGATATTCTGGTGGTGGTTTATCTAGCTGGACAGGCAATCCGTCATTTGCTGGCGGCGGTGGGGGTTCTTTTAATTCAGGAACTAACCAAGTTAACACACCAAGTGTAAATACTGGGATGGGTAAAGTGCTTATAACATTATTATATGGGGTAAATATATCCCAAACATCATCCATTAGCTGTAATAGCTTTTCAACAGCAGCATTATCTTCAACTGTAAATGGAGGCGTAGCACCATACACTTATACTTGGACGCCAGGAGGAGCAAATACAAGTTCTATTTCAGGTTTAGGCGCAGGAGTTTATACGTTAACGGTAACAGATGTCAATAATTTAGTTACTTCTTCCATATACACATTAACCCAACCAGCAGTATTAGCAGCAGCACCAACTCAAACCAACTTAACGTGTTTTGGATCAGGTAATGGTAGAGCATCTGTTGTGGTAACAGGCGGTACAGCCCCATATACTTATTCTTGGTCTCCATCAGGAGGCTCAACAGCAACGGCTATTAACTTAGCAGCCAACAATTATACATGTACAGTAACGGATGCAAATGCGTGTCCAGTATTAACTACAACCTTTAATATTACACAACCTGTATCTTTAATTTCAGCAACAAGCACACAAACTAATGTATCTTGTTTTGGAGTTTCAAATGGAGTAGGTTCAATCACAGCAAGTGGTGGAACAGGAGCACTAACGTATTCATGGACGCCAAGTGGCGGAACATCAGCAACAGCATCAGGATTAGCAGCTAATAATTACAGCTGTATAATCAAAGACGGTAACAACTGTTCTATTACAAATACATTAAACATCACACAACCAACGGTTTTGGCATCAACATTAGTATCACAAACGAATGTATCATGTAACGCTGGTTCAAATGGAGCAGCAAGTGTAACGGCAGCAGGAGGCACAACAGCTTACTCTTACGCTTGGGCACCAACAGGTGGTTCATCAGCATCAGCAACAGGTTTAGCAGCAGGAACATATACTTGTACCATTACAGATGCTAAATCATGTGTATCAACTACAACATTAGTTATTACGCAACCAGCAGTATTGGCAGCAGCCACTACACAAACAAACATTCTTTGTTTTGGATCAAATACAGGTGCTGCTAACGTTGCAACTACAGGAGGAACAACAGCATATACTTATGTATGGACACCTACAGGTGGAACAGCGGCAACAGCATCGGCTTTAGTAGCAGGTAATTATATTTGTACTATCACTGATGCTAATTCTTGTACATTAGCTAAAACATTTTCTTTAACAGAAGGCGCGGCTTTTACTATTTCAGGAAGTGCAACTAATACAGTATTATGTAGTGGCGTTTCTGCAACCTTAAATGGTGCGGGAGCAACTACGTATACATGGACAGGTGGCGTTACTAACGGAACATCATTTGTACCAACAACGACAAGTAGTTATTCTTTAACAGGAAGAAATGCGAGTAATTGTCCAGCATCTAATACGGTAGTTGTAACAGTAACAGTAAATCCAAATCCAACAGTATCAGTTAACTCAGGAGCAATTTGTAATTGGTCTTCGTTCACGATGATACCAAGTGGTGCATCAACGTATGTATACACAGGCGGTTCCGCAACCGTTAGCCCAACAACTAACACAAACTATACCGTAACAGGAACCAGTGCGTTAGGTTGTACAAATACAGCTGTGTCATCTGTAACGGTTAATGTAACCCCAGCAGTAGCGGTTACGTCAGGTTCTATTTGTAATGGAGCTTCGTTTACAATGGTACCAAGTGGTGCCTTATCTTATGTGTATTCAAGTGGTGCAGCAGTAGTTAGTCCAAGTACAACAACTACTTATAGCGTAACAGGAACTAATGCTGCAGGTTGTACAAACACAGCCTTATCAACGGTAACCGTTAATGCGATTCCAACCATTGTAATACCTCCAACAGGAGTTTGTACAGGCGGAACAGCAACTCTTACACCAACAGGTGCATCAACTTATACTTATTCAGGAGGTTCAGCTGTTGTAACACCACCAAGTAACACCACATATACGATTTCAGGAACAAGTGCTGCAGGATGTATTGGTAGTGCTGTAACCACGGTAACAGTAAGTGGTTCTTTAGTCTTTGCTGTTAATTCTGGTTCAATATGTACCGGTAAATCATTTACCATGACACCAAGTGGAGCAGCAACCTATACTTATTCAAGTGGTTCAGCGGTGGTAACACCAACCAGTAATACATCATACACAATAACTGGTGCAAGTTCAACAGGATGTTTAGGAACTGCTATTTCATCGGTAACGGTTAATGCTAATCCAAGCGTTTCAGTTAACTCAGGTTCAATTTGTTATGGTTCGTCATTCATTATGATTCCAGCAGGTGCAGCAACGTATGTATACACAGGCGGTTTAGCAACCGTTAGTCCAACAACTAATACAAACTATACCGTAACAGGAACAAGTGCCTTAGGTTGTACAAACACAGCTGTATCAAACGTATCGGTTAATCCAACCCCAACCATAGCAGTTAACTCAGGATCACTTTGTTCGGGTAACAGCTTTACCTTTGCACCAACAGGAGCAACTAGTTATGCTTATTCAAGTGGAAGTGCAGTTGTTACACCAACTGCAACAACCAATTACACGGTAACAGGTTCTAATGCCTTTGGGTGTTCAACAAATAGTGTTAAAACAATCACTGTAAGCATCACTCCAATTATCAATGTAAGTTCAGGTGCAGTTTGTACAGGAGGTTCTTGGACGATTACACCAACCGGTGCCGCAACGTATACGTATTCAAGTGGTTCAGCGGTTGTAACACCAACAGCTGCAACAACGAATTACACCGTGTCTGGTTCAAACATAGATGGTTGCCAAAGTTTAGCAGTGATTACGATTACAGTTAATCCAACCTTATTATTTAATCCTAACAGTGGTTCAGTTTGTATCGGTAGTAGTTATACTATCACACCAACAGGTGCTGTATCGTATACATTCTCAAGTGGTTCAGCGATAGTAACACCAACAGCTAATACAACTTATACTATTGTAGCAGAAAACTCAGTAGGTTGTTTAGGAACTGACATCTGCACACTAGTTGTTAATTCGTTACCAACTGTAACAGCAATAACAGACTTTACATTAATATGTGTAGGCGAATTAGCAACATTAACAGCAAGTGGTGCATCAACGTATGTTTGGAATACAGGAGCAACGACTGCAATGACTGCAACAACACCTACAACCACTACTATTTATAACGTGAATGGAACGGATGTAAATGGTTGTGTAAATACAGCAAATATAACCGTGAATGTGAATGACTGCGTCGGTATCCAACAATTGAGTTCAGCTAAATTAAACGTGAATGTATATCCAAATCCAACGACTGGACTAGTAACGTTAGATTTAATTGCAACAACGCAAGTAAGCATTACTAATGCGTTAGGACAAGTTGTGTATTCTGAAACAATATTAGCAGGAAAACAAACGATTGATCTTAAAAACCAACACAATGGTTTATATTTTATGAACTTAAATCAACATGGTAAACAACAAACCATTAAAGTGATTAAGAACTAAAATTAAAAACTAATTTAAAACAAAAAAGCAGAAGAGAAATCTTCTGCTTTTTTATTGTACCCTACGGGTTTGATTTATCGAACTTTTTGGATGCTTTTCAAGCAATTAGAGTAATGATGAACTCCCAAAGTTGGAAAACGGTTTTTGAATAAAGGATAATTAGAGCTTTCAGTTATTATTTTTTAAATTTCTTTAGCTGGAGTTTGTGAAATCAAACACCAATATTTAGCATCGTTCAATGAATAACCGTGGAGCAAAATGAACGATATGAATGATTTGCAATCCGATGTGCGGCGAGCCCCCTGCGAGCGGAGAGAGGGTGTGCAGCACGGGAGCGCGAAGAGGAACGATGAGCGCGGGTGCAAACTATGTGGCAAGTGTGGCAAACTAATAAATTAATTTGCCTTAATTTATGCCACGCGATAGAAACACAAGGGTATTTTTTGTTGCAATTATTTATTGCAATAAAAAACAAAAATACCCGCAGCCCGAACGACGATGCAGGCGAGCTGAAAAGTAGGTAGCTGGCATTGTGAAAAACGGCTGAAATGAATGAAGAGAAACGGTAGCCCATTTTATATGGGCAGAACGTGTAACGAAATGAATGAAGTGGTTTTGAGCAATGAGGAAGCTACCGTGACGAAAGCACGTGCAACGAGCAAAAAACGTGACAAACCCAAAGCCTGTAAGGCAAAATAGCTTATGCTTAAAGCCTTGAAAAGACTTAGCTAAAGCATGTGCTATTTTGGTTTGGCGCGATTTATTGCTTGCACCTGCTGAGGAACACCTATTAACTGCTGTTATTCATTATTTTTAACTTTAAAAGTATAAATATTTTTTTCTTTATCGTCTGTATTATAATCCCAATTTTCTCGCTCGTAAATATCCTTTTTTAGTTTTATATTACTATTGTATTTAATATCTATTGTATCAAAATAACGATTTATTATATTATTATTTAAATCGACCTTATTATTATTAGTAGGAAAAGTATCAATCAAAAAATTAGTATGTGGGGGAATATTTTTATTAATAAATTCTCCATTGAGTTTGTATGATATTTTCAATGTTGAATCGGATTGGTTTAAAACATGATAATCATACGTCCTAAATGTATCGCAAGCTATTAAAAGTAAACTAAAAAATAGCATAGTAAGAATTAAAATTTTTTTCATTTTTTTACAGGAAAAAGAGGATAGAGGTTTAAGAAATTTGTCATTGTTTTATTATCATAAAAATTTTTGAAGTATAAATAGGCCCTTGCATTGGCATCTGTTTCGGTAAAAAAGGTATCGTGAATTCCTCCGAGGCCAGTTACTTGATTAATAGCACTTGGCAAGCCGACAAATAAATAAAAAGGTATGATGCCTATAGCACCACCACCCATTTGTTGATATTGTAAATAATGACCGTACTCGTGCATTTTCCAATAAATATTGTCTTTGCCTATAAAAATTCCAACAGGTGGAACTGTATAACCAACACTTCTATTAGGGTCTGTATGTAATGATACTCCAAAGAATGAAGAAGTTTTTGCTCCGTCACTTTTAGCTTTAGGTTTTATTGGGTCATCGCCACCAGTTAAATATTCCTGAGGGTTATAGCCATCATTAAAACTTGGTATAGGATTGAGGGAGGCCTCATCATCCATATTTAGTTCCATTAATAATTGCGAGTTTTCAAATATATCTTTGCTCTTAGTTCCCATTTTGTATGTGAAATCATGTCTAAAAGTACGGCTATAAAGTAGTTTTGAATAATCTATTTTCCATGTATTAGTGTAATTATTAAAATGCCATTCGCCCATAATACCATTCATCATGGCATTGTATTTCAAACT
>Ga0304730_1000863_pt1 | contig 24533 bp, 22 predicted proteins | sample M_130628_MF_Meta_FD_190474 | JGI IMG/M metagenome (GOLD analysis project Ga0304730, IMG submission 190474) | Freshwater microbial communities from Lake Montjoie, Canada to study carbon cycling - M_130628_MF_MetaG (v2) (version 2) | ecosystem: Environmental > Aquatic > Freshwater > Lake | place...
CAGGACCAGCCAGTGACTCAGCATGAACAACTTCAATCACATCTTCTAGCGTCAAAGGTTCAAAGTAGAGACGATTGCTCGTGTCATAGTCTGTAGAGACAGTTTCAGGGTTGCAGTTGACCATAATTGTTTCGTATCCTGCTTCCCGCAAAACAAAAGATGCGTGAACACATGAATAATCAAACTCAATGCCTTGTCCGATGCGGTTTGGCCCACTACCTAAAATGATTACAGCGGGCGTTGTTCGAGGTTTAACTTCGCTCTCTTCTTCATAACTGGAGTAGTGATAGGGCGTGAACGCTTCAAACTCTGCGGCACACGTGTCGACAGTCTTATAAACAGGGCGTATCCCCAAATGATGACGTTCACGTCGCACGTCCTCTTCAGCTAAACCACACAAACTAGCGATTTGATTATCAGAGAAACCATTGCCCTTTGCTTCGCGTAGTTTTTCAGCGGTTAACTCCCCCAACTGGGTTAGCGCAAAGGCCTGCTCATTAATTATTTGAATCTGGCGCAAATACCACGGATCAATCTTGGTGGCAGCAAAGACATCCTCAATAGATGCACCCGCCCACATCGCCTTTTGCACCTGTTGCAAGCGATACTCCGTTGGAATCCTCATCGATACCAAGAGATTAGCCTTCTCTTGCTCACTTATCTGTGGCCAACTAAAGATAGCTTCCTTACGCTCTAATGAGCGAAGCGCCTTCATTAACGCCTCTGAGAATGAACGGCCTATAGCCATTGCTTCGCCAACACTTTTCATAGTTGTTGTTAAGCGTGGATCGGCGTCAGCGAATTTCTCGAAAGCAAAGCGTGGAACTTTTACAACAACATAATCCAAGGTTGGCTCAAAGGAGGCGGGGGTGGTTTTGGTAATGTCGTTTGTAATCTCATCGAGGGTGTAACCGATAGCTAGTTTTGTTGCAATTTTTGCGATAGGAAAACCTGTGGCCTTTGAGGCTAAGGCACTTGACCTTGAGACTCTAGGGTTCATTTCAATGACAATGATGCGGCCATTGGTGGGATTCACCGCAAATTGAATATTGCAGCCGCCAGTGGCAACTCCTACTTCGCGAATGATGTCGATTGATAAGTCACGAAGCCTTTGATACTCAACATCAGTCAATGTCATCGCAGGAGCAACAGTGATGGAATCTCCTGTGTGGACACCCATGGGATCAAGATTTTCAATAGTGCAGACAATAACCACGTTATCCTTGTGATCGCGCATTACTTCAAGTTCATACTCTTTCCAACCCAAAATTGATTCTTCCAATAGAACTTCAGATGTTGGGCTATGACGAAGTCCGGCTCCCGCAATCTGTGCGAGCTCCTCCTCATTGAAAGCAATACCTGAACCCAGACCACCCATAGTGAAAGATGGGCGCACAACAACTGGGTAATTGAGTTGAATCACTGCAGCAAAGATCTCTTCCATCGTGTGACAGATAATTGATTTGGCTGACTCTCCCCCAATCTTTTCAACAATTCCTCTAAATAGTTCACGATTCTCTCCACGTTGAATTGCATCAACGTCTGCGCCAATAAGTTTCACTCCATACTTTGCTAATGTTCCGCGCTCAAAAAGACTGATAGCTGCGTTGAGCGCTGTTTGACCACCTAATGTCGCTAAAACCGCATCAGGCTTTTCCAGCGCAATAATCTGCTCCATGATCTCTGGCGTAATAGGTTCGATGTATGTTGCATCCGCAAACTCTGGATCGGTCATGATTGTCGCCGGGTTAGAGTTCACTAAAATGACACGGATACCCTCTGCTCTGAGTACACGACAAGCCTGCGTTCCCGAATAATCAAATTCGCAAGCTTGCCCAATAACAATTGGACCACTACCAATAACTAAAACGCTCTTAATCGAAGGATCCAGAGGCATTAGACCTTCACCTTCTTGCCCATCAAATCAATAAAACGATCGAAGAGATAAGCAGCATCATGTGGACCAGCTGCGGCCTCAGGGTGATACTGCACAGAAAATGCTGCGCCCTCAAGTAATTGCAAACCTTCAACAACACCGTCATTCAAACAAACATGCGTAACTTCCCCAGGTCCATACACAGTTGTGAATTGAGCATCAGTTGGCGCTTTTAAAGCAAAACCATGGTTATGTGCCGTTATCTCTACCTTCTGTGTGTTCTTATCTATGACTGGTTGATTAATTCCTCTGTGGCCAAACTGCAGTTTAAAAGTTTCAAAACCAAGAGCGCGACCCAAAATCTGATGGCCGAAACAAATACCAAAGATAGGAATATGTGCCGCCAAGACTGCTCGAACGAGTTCGATTGTCTCTGTCATGGTTGCCGGATCACCAGGCCCATTGGATAAGAAAACGCCATCGGGGTTGACTGCTTGTATGTCATCGAAAGTTGAATCGTGAGGCATGACATGTACTTCAACTCCGCGCTGCGCCAACATTCTTGGCGTTGCGGCTTTGATTCCTAGATCTAGCGCGGCAACAACATATTTTTTCTTACCTATTGCTGACACAACATAGGTCTTGGGAGTCGAAACATCCTTCACAAGATAGGCACCTGTCATTTGCGGAGATTTACGTACTTCAACAACCATCTCTTCACGTGTGAGCTCTAGACCAGAAAAGATGCCAACTCGCATAGCACCGCGATCTCGCAGATGGCGAGTAATCGCACGCGTATCAACGCCTTGAATTCCAACAACATTTTGCGAAACCAACTCTGCCTCTAAATCATTTTCAGAGCGCCAATTAGAAGTCAAAGAGGAGGGATTGCGAACAACGAAGCCAGCAACCCAAATCTTCGAAGATTCATTATCTTCTGTGTTCATGCCGGTATTGCCGATATGTGGCGCAGTCATAACAACAACCTGCTTGTGATAGGAAGGATCAGTCAAAGTCTCCTGATATCCAGTCATGCCAGTTTGAAATACTGCTTCACCGAATGTGCGACCAGTTGCTCCCCAAGAGCGACCCTCAAAGATTCTTCCGTCATCTAGGACAAGAAATGCTTGTGCCATTACTTGACCATCTTGTCTACTACTTTTGAATCAATCATCGTTGCGCAACCTTCAAAGAATGTATGTGTAACCAAGCCTGGCAATTCATAGCCATGATATGGAGTGTTGCGGCTTTTCGAAACAACCAAATCGCGATCAACTACCCAACTCTTCGTTGGATTAATCACAGTGATATGTGCGGGTGAACCTACAGTTAGGTTTTGTCCGTGGTTTGCATAGCGACCGATATGTGCAGGTGCCGTTGACATGCGATTTGCAACTGCCTCCCAATCCAGAAGTCCGCTCTCAACCATGGTTTTGTTAACGATTGATAGAGCCGTTTCTAATCCGATCATTCCAAATGATGCTTCTGCCCACTCACAATCTTTGGTCTCACTTGTATGCGGTGCGTGATCGGTTGCGACGATATCTATCGTGCCATCGGCTAGAGCTTCACGAAGGGCCATCACATCTTTGCTGGTGCGAAGTGGAGGGTTTACCTTAAACACAGGGTCATACGAGCTTGCCAAATCATCTGTTAACAACAAATGGTGAGGAGTAACTTCGGCCGTGACTTGAATTCCGCGTGCTTTAGCCCAGCGAATAATCTCAACTCCCCCGGCTGTTGTGACGTGGCAGATGTGCAAGCGTGATTGCACGTGATCAGCCAATAAAACATCTCTAGCAATAATTGCTTCTTCAGCGATTGCCGGCCATCCCTTTAGACCTAACTTTGAACTGACAATTCCTTCATTCATCTGAGAACCAACGGTTAAGCGAGGCTCCTGGGCATGTTGTGCAATAACACCATCAAATTTCTTGATGTATTCCAACGCTCTGCGCATGACTAGCGGATCAAAGACACAATTACCATCATCACTAAAGACTCGAACACGGGCAACTGAATCGGCCATTGCACCGATTTCAGAGAGTTGTTCACCAGCAAGCCCCTGGGTCACAGCTCCGATGGGAAACACATCAACAAATCCAGCTTCTTGTCCTAAGCGATACACCTGCTCAACAACACCTGCTGTATCTGCAACTGGAGAGGTGTTAGCCATGGCAGAAAGTGCGGTGAAACCACCCTTCGCTCCGGCCCGGCTCGCGCTCGCTACTGTTTCACTGTCTTCTCTTCCCGGCTCGCGCAGGTGAGTATGGAGATCAACAAGTCCTGGTAGAACGATGCTGCCTTTGAGGTCTATGACAGTTGCATCCTTATCGGAAATTGATGCTGATATCTCAGCAATTCGTCCCTCGGCTATAAGAAGATCTGCAGCCTTGCCGCCAAGTACATTGCCACCTTTAAGTAAGAAACGTTGCACACTCATGAGTTGCTCCCCACTTCTAAAGGCCCACCTGCAAGTAAGACATACAAAATAGCCATTCGCACATTTACTCCATTGGTTACCTGTTCAACAATAACCGAACGCGCACTATCTGCCACATCGGCCGCAATTTCCAAACCACGGTTCATCGGTCCTGGGTGCATGACGATTGCATGCTTTGCCATTAACGACATTCGCTCTGAGTTCAGTCCGAAGTAGCGGGAGTATTCGCGTGAATTAGGAAAGAATAAATCAGTCATTCGCTCCTGCTGCACGCGCAACATCATGATGGCATCGACAGTAGGTATGACTGAATCAAAATCATATGAGATTGTTGCTGGCCAGCTTTCCACACCCACTGGAAGTAATGTTGGTGGAGCAACCAGAACGACATCTGCTCCCAGCATCGAGAGTAGTAAAACATTGGAGCGAGCAACGCGTGAGTGCAAAACATCACCCACTATCGCAATCCGCAGCCCCGTTAAATCACTTGCTCCCTTGCCAAGATGTTTGCGAATCGTGAAGGCATCTAGAAGGGCCTGACTCGGGTGTTCATGCGTACCATCGCCGGCATTGATAACGCTGCCTGACATCCATTCAAGGTCTGCTAAGCGCTGGGCCGCACCGGATGCAGAGTGGCGAATAACAACAGCATCTGCGCCCATAGCTTGCAAGGTTTGTGCAGTGTCTTTGAGTGATTCACCTTTACTCAGACTTGAACCTTTAGCGGAGAAGTTAATAACATCGGCTGAAAGACGCTTGGCTGCAGCTTCGAAGGAGATTCTCGTGCGGGTGGAATCTTCTGCAAAGAGATTGACTATCGTGCGACCACGAAGAGTTGGGAGCTTCTTAACCTGGCCATCATTGATGCGCGCTAACTCTGTTGCAGTGTCCAAAATTCCAATCGCATCTGCTGCGCTGAGATCATTAATCGAGAGAAGGTGACGCATTAGCTTGCCTCCCCTTCTATAACGACTTCATCGACGCCATCTATTTCAGTCAGTGAGACCTTCACTGTTTGCTTCTCTGAAGTTGGGAGGTTCTTGCCTACAAAATCTGCGCGAATAGGTAGTTGACGATGTCCTCTATCAACCAACACAGCCAATTGGACCGTGCGCGGGCGTCCAACCTCGCCAAGTGCATCTAGGGCTGCCCGTATCGTGCGCCCTGAATAGAGCACGTCATCAATCAAGATGACATCTCGTCCTTGAACTCCAATGGGTGGAATCGATGTTGGCATGATTGTGCGCGGTGGGCGAAGGCGCAGATCATCTCTATACAAAGTGATATCGAGAGTTCCATGGGCTATCTCTTTGCCTTCAATGGAGCTCATAATCGCTGCAATGCGTGCGGCTAGATGGGCACCCCGAGTTGGAATACCTAAGACAGTGATGTCAGATGAACCATGATTTCTTTCTAAGATCTCATGGGAAATGCGGGTCAACGCACGTGAAATATCCTGTGCGGACAGGGCTACGCTCATATAAATCTCCTTCCCCACCTCGCAGGATGGGTCGTTAAAGGATGCGGGGCAGACTATACCAGCAACTACTGGCCTCTGTGGATATCCAAAAACGAGTGTGGCCTCACATCTCTAGCCTGTGTCCATGAACATAGAAATGGAAGAGATAGCCGCACGACTTCGATCAATACGCCTTTCCAGGAATCTGACCTTGTCCGATGTTGAAATCAAAAGCCACAAGAAATTACGGGCAGTCGCCCTTGGCTCATATGAGCGTGGCGATAGAACATTGAGTGTGAAGAAAGCGGCCCAATTATCAGATTTCTACGAAGTGCCTTTGTCATACCTTTTGACGGGACTCTCACCCACTCAAGCAACTACTCACACCATCACGTTGGACCTGCGACGAGTTCGCGAGCTTTCGGCTTTAGCGAATAATCAAACTCTGACTCAAAAGATCCTTTTTTCATTCACTTTTGGAATCATAAAAGAGCGCCAGGACTTTAACGGCGAGATTTTATCCTTGCGCAAAAGTGATATCGATTTTCTGACCACAACTATTGGCTGCAGCGATGATGACTTTGGGATCTATCTGAACCAGAACAACCTACTATTTGCGACTAAAGGGACAAATTCTCTTTAAGCGATGAGATGCGACCTAAAACTCCATGGATAAAACCGGAAGAATCATCGGTAGATAGTTCCTTTGCCAAACTGAGCGCTTCATCAATTGCCACACTATCTGGAATATCTGCAGCCCATAAAATCTCATAGATAGCTAAGCGCAAGATATTACGATCAACGTTTGGAAGTCGATCCATATCCCAGCCTTGGGCATAGGTCGTGATGAGTTCATCAATTTTTCGTGTGTTGTCATTTACACCGACAATAAGTGAGCGAGTGTATTCGCGGATAGGTCTGGCATCAGGGCCTTCTTCAACAATATCTCTGGCATTGAGAATCTCTAAAGAGTTAGTGCCACGAATATCAGCCTCGAAAAGCAGGTCTAAAGCTTGCTTTCTAGCTTTACTGCGAGCAGACACTAGTTGGCGCGGCCTTGGTATGACCCATCACGTGTATCAACCATGACAACCTCGTCCTGCTTGATAAAGAGTGGGACCTGAATTTCAATTCCAGTTTCTACCGTTGCTGGCTTTGTTCCACCAGAAGATCGATCACCCTGAATTCCTGGCTCTGTGTATGTAATACGCAATGGAACTGATGCTGCCAATTCAATATAAAGCGGATTTCCTTCGTTGATTGCAACTACTGCATCTGTATTTTCTAGCATGTAGTTAGACATATCCCCCACAACAGCGGCAGGAATAGTCATCTGGTCATACGTCTTGCTATCCATAAAAACGAAGTCATCGCCCTCTTTATACAGATACTGCATGTCGCGCTTTTCTAAGATTGCGATATCGATCTTCACACCTGAGTTAAATGTGCGATCAATAACTTTGCCAGTCAAAACTGACTTCAGCTTTGTACGAACGAAAGCTGGGCCCTTACCTGGCTTAACATGCTGGAACTCAACAACTGTCCAAAGCTGGGTTTCAATCTCAAGCGTAATTCCATTTTTTAGATCAGCTGTTGTTGCCACGGTTCAAGCTCCACTCGTATCTGTAGGTGATTATCAACGGCCATTGATTGTCAATGACAAGGGGTTAAGGATACCCGTATTTGCCGGGCCATTTTTCAACTTACCCAAGCAAGGATTTAAGGGCGTTAATTGCTAAAACATAGGAATTAGGACCAAAACCAGCGATTGTCCCTGTTGCCACACCAGAGATTACTGAAGTGTGACGAAACTCTTCACGTGCCATTGGATTCGATAGATGCACTTCAATGAGTGGTGCTTTTAAAAGCTCTGCGGCATCACGGATTGCATATGAATAATGTGTGAAAGCTGCAGGATTAATAATGACAGGAAGCTTTGCATCAGCGGCTTCATGTAACCAGCCAATAATTGTTGCCTCATCATTGCTCTGTCGAACATCAGCTTGCATCCCTGCAGCCACCGCAGTGCTCTCTATTAAGGATTTGAGTTCAGCGTAGTTTAGATCTCCGTACACAGAAGAGTCACGGATATCTAAACGGGCCAAATTTGGGCCATTGATTACCAAGATCTTCATGAACTAATTCTCTCATATGCAGCGCGGAGTTCGCTTTCATTTGCATCCTCAATGCGCAGGGTCTTACCTATCCCGCTCAAGCCCACAAATCGCAGTTGATGGCCACGAGATTTCTTATCTAAGGCAAGTAATGGATAAAGATGTTGCCAAGAATCACTTGGGTATTTAGTTGGCAAACCAATGCCACTCAAAATCTGCTCATGCGCTGCAATACTCTCTGAATCCAATAAACCTTTAACTCCCGCTAGTTGGGCTGCAAAGACCAGACCTATAGCTACTGCTTCACCATGGCGAAGTGAGTATTTACTATGAATTTCAATGGCGTGACCTAATGTGTGTCCATAATTGAGAACTTCTCGTCCAAATGATTCCTTGAAATCACTTGCCACGACATGTGCCTTGACTGCAACAGATCGAACTATTAAATCTTGCACCAAAGCCGCATCATTTCGAATCGCGCTCAGATTTTTACCTTTTAGCAGATCTAGAATTTGCACGTCAGCGATAAAACCACACTTGACTACTTCTGCCAGACCTGCTGCAAAATCTCGATCACTCAGAGTCTTCAACCAAGAAGTATCTATGAGGACTTTTCGCGGTGAATGAAAAGCGCCAATGAGGTTCTTTCCATAATCACTGTTTATTCCGGTCTTTCCACCGATTGCCGCATCAACCATTCCGGCCACTGTCGTTGGAACGGCAATCCAGTCGATACCACGTAGCCACGATGCTGCTGCAAAACCCGCTAAATCAGTGATTGTTCCGCCACCAATTCCAACAACGGCATCGGAGCGAGTAAAGCCAGCAGCACCTAACCAGTTCCATAAAGATTGCAAGGATTGGGCAGTCTTTGCCCCTTCACCATCGGCAACTTCAAAGTAATGGATCTCGGTGTTCTCTGGTTGAAAACCTTTGACTTGATCACGCATTGCTGTGGAATAAACCAGAGCTACACGTGTGTAGGAAGCTAGTGAGCCCTTGAGAGTAGATTGCCAATCGCAGCCGATTACGACCTCATACTCATGTTCGGCGTTGACTCGGATTGTGTGAATCATAATTTCGAAACAATCGCGTCAACAACCTCTTCAACTGACATGGCATCAACTTTAATAACAAAGCTAGCCAAAGATTCATAGGTCGGTCTACGTGTCTCTGCAAGTGATTGCCACTGTGCTCGTGGGTTGCCAAGCAATAGTGGTCGATCTCTGTTGAAGCCCACTCGTGGCGCGGCAACAGCTAATGAAACGTCTAAAAAGAAAATTGGAGTCTTTGCGCTTTTTAGCAACTCCTGGGCTCTTGCTGCAATTGGTGCTCCCCCGCCAAGGGACAGAACACAATTCTCTTTCATCAAAGACTGGCCAAGGACGTTGAACTCTAAATCACGAAAGAACTCTTCACCTTTATCAACAAAGATATCTGAAATCTTATGACCATAGGAAGCCTCAATTGCAGAATCCGTATCGATGAACTCAATAGCGAGCTTGTTGGCTAGTGCAGCACCAACAGTTGATTTACCGCAACCTGGTGGCCCAATCAATACGAGGCGAGGCATAATTATGAAAAGTTCAGGTTCTGCATGTAGCTCGTGAAGTTGCGCCGTGTTTCGGTGACTGAATCACCACCGAATTTTTCAAGAACTGCTTCAGCTAGAACAAGAGCCACCATTGCTTCTGCAACTACCCCTGCTGCAGGAACAGCACAGACATCAGAGCGCTGATTAATTGCCTTTGCACTCTCTCCTGTAGCAACATCGATCGTGTCTAAAGCTTTAGGCACGGTAGAGATTGGCTTCATCGCTGCTCGAACGCGCAGAACCTCACCATTGGACATGCCACCCTCTGTTCCGCCAGCACGATCTGTTCGGCGCACAATTTTGCCTTGCTTATTCTTTTCGATTTCATCGTGTGCAACTGACCCACGCCTTGTTGCAGTCAAAAAACCATCTCCAACTTCAACGCCTTTGATGGCTTGAATCCCCATCAACGCTCCTGCTAAACGCGCATCAAGTCTGCGATCAGAATGAACATATGATCCCAAACCTGGCGGCATATTGAATGCTAAAACTTCTACTACTCCCCCTAAAGTGTCACCATCTGCGTGAGCAGCTTCAATCTCTTTGACCATGAGGGCACTTGTCACCTCATCGGCGCAACGAACTAGATCCTTATCAATTCTTTCCATGTCTTTCGAATCAGGCAGCACATAGTCATCACTCACGCGCACTTTTCCAATAGATAAAACATGCGACAAAATAGTTATGCCAACGCTCTGTTCAAGAAAACTACGAGCAACTGCACCGAGTGCTACTCGGGAGGCCGTTTCACGAGCGCTTGCTCGCTCTAATATTGGTCGGGCGTCATTAAAATTATATTTTTGCATTCCGACTAAATCTGCATGGCCAGGACGTGGTCTAGTTAATGGTGCATTACGTGCTAAATCTTTGATTTCCTCTTCAGGTACGGGATCTGCAGACATAACTCTTTCCCATTTAGGCCACTCTGAGTTGCCAACCTGAATTGCAATTGGCCCTCCTTGTGTTAGACCCAAACGGATACCACCAAGAATAGTTACTTTGTCCGCTTCAAAATTTTGACGAGCTCCACGCCCATAGCCCAGGCGTCGTCGCTCTAGATGGCGATCGATATCTGCTGTTGTAATTTTGACTGAGGCAGGGATTCCTTCAATGATGGCACTGAGTGCTTGACCATGTGATTCACCTGCAGTTAACCAACGCATGTGCCTATTCTTGCAGAAGTTAGCTCCTGCTCGTTGCCAAATAAAGGCTTGTTCCAAGAAATATTGCTGGAGCCATGGCAATGGTTCTCGGAAATACCTTGGAAAGTCCCCATCTGAGCACAATTTCAATAAGCGCAGCCAGAAGAATAGATAGTAGAAGAAGCTCGAACTCTTGAGTATCTGAGAGCTTTAACATCAAAACAATTAATGCTAGTAACTTGCAGTCGCCCATCCCGACTCCAAAAAATGAGAATATGTAAAGACTTAAACACACAAGAATTATGAATTGTGGAGCTGGAATTCCGTTCACAGCCAATAGCGCTCCAACATAATACGTGTATAACTGTAGATAAATGTTAGGGATTTTGCGCTGTGATAAGTCGGCTATACAAATGGGAAGGGACAGAAGAAGGTATAACACTTATGAAGCGTAGAGTTTTGTACAATCTGTGAATCGAGCGTGTGGATTACTTAAGAGCCGATAACCCCACGCTGCGCAGTTGCGCATACATGGAGGTACTATCAACAGTTTTGCCTGTGAAAATCTCAATTTGAGCTATAGCTTGATGAATTAAGAGATCTAAACCATCAATGACAACTCCACCGCGTGATGCCCACAGAGCTGAAGCAGGCGTTGGCCATGGCTTATAGAGCGCTTCAAAAAATGGTGCAGAAGTCTTTGCAGGTAACTCAATTGAATCGGTCACTCCGGCTGGCGCTGTGCTAATCACCAAGTCTGCCTCAGAGAGAACACTGAGATTGTCCCAATCGAGGAAACTCAGTTCAGACTCAATAACCGCACCTGACATCCCTTGAATTCTAGATAGAGAACGATTAATAACAGTTATATGGGTTGCAAAGCCATCGCAAGCTGCCGCTGCAGCACGTGCTGTTGCCCCAGCACCAAGAATTACGACATGACCTTTGATATCGATCTTGTTGAACTTAAGTGCCTGCGAAAAACCGATTACATCCGTGGAGGTAGCGCGCCATACTCCCCCGTCTTTAAACAAAGTATTTGCACTATTGATTCGTTTTGCTAAATCATCAACGTGATCGGCATACTCAATGACCTCTTCTTTTAACGGCATAGTTAGAGAGAAACCAGTCCACAACTCATCTCGATCATCAATGAACTTAGCCAAGCCTCCAGCACTTACTTCGATTGCTTCATAACTACCCTGTATACCAAGCTGTGCGTATGCGGTGTTATGTAGCAGTGGGCTGAGGGAATGGGAGATTGGCGACCCTAAGACAGCAGCTTTTATCATTTAAATGCTCCTGCCTTTCTGTTTTTTACAAAGAGAGCTTTCCAAGTAAGAAATTCATCATGAGAAACAGTGAACCGAGTGTCGCCAGGGGCAACTGTAATGAAATACAGCCAATCCCCGTCGGCAGGTTTTAACGCCGCAGCTATAGCATCGGCTCCAGGATTTCCGATTGGTGTAGGCGGAAGACCATAATTTCTATACGTGTTATAGGGAGATCTTATAAGCGTGGAATTTGTACTTAAAAAGATGTCCCCGCGAAGTTTTTTAACATAGTGAACCGTGGCATCTAATTGGAGAGGCATAGAAATTTTGAGTCGATTCATGATGACTCTAGAAACTTTATTGAAATCCTCAGTGCCCCCCTCGGCTTGGATCAGTGATGCGAGGGTTAATAGCTGTGCTGGAGAAAATTTTCCTTTTGCAGCTAAGAGTTTTTGGCCCATATCCTCATCTGAAAAGCGATCAACCATCGCTTGCACAGCCTCGAGCGCAGTTGTCCCAGTGGGGAATGAATACTGCGCTGGAAAAAGCAAACCCTCTGCATTTGAAAATCCCGTAGGCAAAATGACTTTCTTGAAGGCAGTATCTATATCTTTTTTTGTGAAGCCATACTTAATAAGCGAATCAATGACTTCACTCTTCCAGCCACCTTCGAAAACTTTGATCAAATTTGGTATCCGAGTGGGATCGAGTAATTGAGCTAACGCCTGACGTGCAGAGATACCAATATTTAACTCATGTCCACCAGGTGCAACTTGGGCAGAACGGGGGTCAGCAACTGCTGCTCGAAAGTATGCCAAAGAAGATTTGGTTACCTTGTTTTCAAAAAGAATCTGCCCCACATCCGATCCGGTAGCTCCAGCTGGAATTTCAACAACTACAACAGGTGAATTAGCTCCGATACTGGCTGTTGGAAAATCCGGCGCAGATGACACGCTGGATCTAACTGTGTGAATAGAGAGGCTAAGAACAGCGACAAAGAGAAATGCTGAAACAACACGGATCAGAGCGTTATTGAATATTTTCATCCCTTGTTCTTTTCAATTTCAAGAGCAAAGTTAAGAATTTCGACTGCAGCTGCTTGATCAATGGATGCACGCGCATCCTTGCTGTTGGCTCCAGAATCGCGCATGTTACGCGTAGCAGTAACCGTACTCAATCGCTCATCTATCAGTGTCACCGGACAAGTCGCTAATTCACTTAATCTCTTGGCAAACATGGAGGCTTTGGCCGCCGAATCACCCTCGCGCCCATCCATATGTGAAGGTTTGCCCACATAGATTTGAATAGGTTCATACTCGTCTAAGATTTGTGAAATTTGAGACTGAAGTTTGTTGTCAGTGGCCTTTAACGTTGTGAGTGGTGTGGCCAATATTCCGTCAGGATCACAAACTGCCACACCGATTCTGACATCGCCATAATCAAAGGCGATTCGGCGACCTCTTTGCATGGGGTTATTATCCAACGAGAGCTTGTGAAATTGCGGCTAATGCATCAACTGATTTCGCCGCATCCGTTCCTCCACCTTGAGCGAAGTCATCTTTTCCGCCTCCGCCACCACCTAATACTGTTGAACCAATCTTCACCAGTGCTCCAGCTTTCACACCTGCCGCGCGAGCAGCATCACTGGCCGCAACTACCAGCACAGGCTTTGAGTCATTAACGCTGATAAGTGCAACAACGCTGTTTGCTGCTTTTGATCGCAGTTCCAGCGCAATCTTTCGCAAATCATCTCCGGAGATGCCATCACCTAGAACAGAAGTAATGACCGTTGTTCCATTAACAACCTTTGCACCCTTGGCGATTTCTCCCACTTGAGCCAGAGCCTGAGCAGAGCGCAAAACACTGAGCTCTTTTTCAATCTCCTTCATTGAGTTAATCAACCCATTAATGCGCTCAGGGAGTTCTTCAACTCGTGCGCCTTTAATAATTTCTGTTAAAGAGTTTAGCAAGATGTGTTCGCGAGCAAGAAATTTATATGCATCAACACCAACGAGGGCTTCAACCCGGCGAACTCCAGCACCAATTGATGACTCACTCAAAAGTTTGACGACGCCTAGCTGGCCAGAGCGAGAAACGTGTGTTCCACCGCAAAGCTCACGTGCCCAGTCTCCAACGCTTACTACTCGAACTTGATCTCCATACTTTTCGCCAAAGAGGGCCATAGCGCCAATTTTCTTAGCTGCCTCTTGAGACATCGTTTCTGCACTTACTTCTAAGTTATCTAGCAATAATGTGTTCACACGTGACTCAACATCGTTGAGAACCGATGCCGGAACTGCTCCTGTTGCCGGGAAATCGAAACGGAATCTTCCTGGTGAATTCTCAGAACCTGCTTGTGTTGCGGTTTCGCCAAGAAGTTCGCGGAATGCTTTGTGAACCATGTGCGTTGCAGTGTGAGCGCGAGAGATGGCATGTCGACGCTCAACATCGATAGCGGCATGTCCCTGTGATCCACTTTCCAGTGAACCGGAGAGAACGCGTCCACGGTGAACAAAGACACCTGGAACTGGAGTTTGCACATCTTCAATTTCAACAACAGCACCATTGGCCAAAGTAATCGTTCCACCATCTGCGAGCTGTCCGCCGCCTTCTGCATAGAAAGGTGTGCGATCTAGAACAATTTCAACTTCCTCGTCAGCCCCGGCTGAGCCAACTAAATTTCCATCAACTAGAACTGCAGTTACTTTTGCTTCACTTGTTAGATGTGAATAGCCAACGAACTCTGACTTTCCGTTCTTATCCATCACTTGGCGATAAACAGAAAGGTCAGTGTGGCCACTCTTTTTTGCCTTTGAGTCGGCTTTAGCGCGATCTTTTTGTTCCTTCATCAAGCGGCGGAAACCATCTTCATCTACTTCTAGTCCCTCTTCGCGAGCCATTTCAAGAGTTAAGTCAAAAGGGAATCCATAGGTGTCGTGGAGCTTAAAGGCATCTTCTCCAGGCAGTACTGAATTCTTGCTCTTCTTTAGCGCAGCACTTGCCACATCAAAAATCTGTGTTCCACTCTTGAGTGTTTGCAAGAAACTTTCTTCTTCTGAAACACTCACCGAGAGAATTCTCTTTGAATCGGTAACTAACTCTGGATACTGAGGTCCCATTGCCCCAATTGCTGCCACGGTGAGCTCGGACATAATGGGATCCATTGAACCCAAAAGACGCATATTACGAATCGTGCGGCGCATCATTCGGCGCAAAACATAACCGCGGCCTTCATTTCCAGGTGTTACACCATCGCCTATGAGCATCGCTGACGTGCGTGCATGGTCGGCAATAATGCGTAGTGACACATCTGATTTCTCAGATACCCCATATTTAACACCTGTAAGTTGTGATGCCTTACTAAGAATCTGCATCGTCGTATCAATTTCATAGATATTTTCAACACCCTGAAGCAGCGCGGCCATGCGCTCAAGTCCAAGACCGGTATCAATGCTCTTGGCTGGAAGTTCGCCAAGGATTGGGAAATCATTTTTGCCAGATCCAACACCGCGTTCATTTTGCATGAACACCAAGTTCCAGACTTCCATGTAACGGTTTTCATCAGCAACCGGTCCACCCTCGGCGCCATATGCAGAACCGCGGTCGTAATAAATCTCAGAACAAGGACCGCATGGCCCAGGAACACCCATTGACCAAAAGTTATCGTCCATATCCCGGCGTTGAATGCGCTCTTTTGGAACACCAATCTTGGTATGCCAAATGTCTGCAGCTTCATCATCATCCAAATAGACGGTTACCCATAAACGATCCTCTGCAAAACCATAGCCACCATCTTTAATTGGACGAGTCAGTAGCTCCCAAGCCAGTGCGATAGCTCCCTCTTTGAAGTAATCACCAAAGGAAAAGTTTCCACACATCTGGAAGAAAGAAGCGTGACGAGTTGTCTTGCCAACTTCATCAATATCTAATGTGCGAACACATTTTTGAACTGAAGTTGCACGCTTATATGGCGGAGTAATTTCACCGAGGAAATAAGGCTTAAAAGGGACCATGCCTGCATTAACAAGCAAAAGATTTGGGTCATCAGCAATTAGTGATGCTGAAGGGACAACAGTGTGGGTTAAGCCTTGACGGTTATCTGATTCAAAGAAGCGCAGCCAGCGCGAACGGATCTCGGCGGATTCCACTTGAGGGGATCACTCAGCCTTCTTCTTAGAGCGAGTTTTCTTCTTCGCTGCAGCAGAAATCAATGCGCCAGCAACTTTGACTGCAGAGCCATTCTTGTTGATAAAGGAAGTAGTTACCTCATTGACCTTGTCAGATAGATCTTCGGCGTTCTTAGTAATGCGATTGATGCTTTTGAGCGGACCGTTGACCAGAGTTACGGTTGTGTGAACCTCGTCGATTAACGGTGCCGTTTCATCGGTAAGAACCTTAAGTGAGGCTTTTGCTTCATCAATCAGACGACCAACTCGGATAATGACGTAAGCAACTGCGATGGCGATAACCATCAGCGCGCAACTTGCGATTATTGTTGCAATTCCACCTGGACCCATGTTGTTAGCCTACCTGAGGCGTTGCTTTAGGGGCGCCATCAATACCGCTCTCCTTGCGTTGCGCCGGAGTAATGGGAGTTGGAGCACCTGTTAATGGGTCGCCACCGCTTGCCGTCTTAGGGAAAGCAATCACTTCACGGATTGAATCTGATCCAGTGAGCAAAGCACACACACGATCAAGACCCAAAGCAATACCACCATGTGGAGGAGGTCCGTAGTTAAAGGCCTCTAGTAAGAAACCAAATTTGCTTTGTGCTTCTTCATCACTTAAACCAATAACGCTGAATACATCTTTCTGAATTTGGCGATCATGAATACGAATTGAGCCACCGCCTAACTCAGTGCCGTTTAAAACAATGTCATAGGCATAGGCAAGTGCTGATGCTGGATCTTTAGCAAATGTCTTTGCAAACTCCGGCTTTGGTCCGGTAAATGGGTGGTGCACAGCAGTCCAACCACCGTTATCTGTTGGCTCGAACATTGGTGCATCAACTACCCACAAAAACTCCCACTTATCTGCAGGAATTAAATTGCAACGCTTTCCAATTTCTAAACGAACGGCACCCAGCAAGTTAAGTGATGCGCTTCGCTCACCTGCAGCGAAAAAGATTGCATCTCCAGTTTTGGCACCAGCTGCTGCTGCAATTCCAGCTGATTCTTGCTCTGAAAGATTCTTAGCAACTGGTCCGCCCAATGTTCCATCTTCATTTACCAAGATATAGGCAAGACCCTTAGCACCGCGCGCCTTAGCCCAGTCCTGCCAGGCATCTAGTTCACGACGAGGTGAAGCTGCTCCCCCGGGCATAACAACGCTTCCAACGTATGGAGCTTGGAAAACTCTGAAAGTTGTTTGAGCGAAATATTGGCTCTGCTCAGTTAATTCATAACCAAAACGAAGGTCCGGCTTATCTGAACCATATCGAGTCATTGCATCTGCATATGTCATGCGTTGCAATGGAAGTGGGATCGAGTAGCCAACTACCTCTTTCCAAATCTTTGCGACAATCTTTTCCGCAACAGCCAAAATGTCCTCTTGATCAATAAATGACATTTCGATATCTAACTGCGTGAACTCTGGCTGACGATCGGCGCGGAAGTCCTCATCGCGAAAACATCGTGCAATTTGGTAATACTTTTCCATTCCAGCCACCATTAACAGCTGCTTAAAGAGCTGTGGTGATTGAGGCAGGGCATACCAACTTCCGGGTTGCAGGCGCACGGGAACCAAGAAGTCACGAGCACCTTCAGGTGTTGAGCGCGTTAGGTATGGCGTTTCAATCTCAAGGAAGGCTTCATCTTCCATCACGCGACGAATGACTGAAGTGACCTTTGAACGCAAACGCAGATTTGCCGCTGGCTTTTCGCGTCGTAAATCTAAGTAACGATACTTCAGGCGCACTTCTTCGCTTATGTCTGAATCATTTCCTGAATCAACTGGAAATGGCAAAGGCGCTGATTCACTTAAAACAACAACGGTGTCACCCATAATTTCGATTTCACCAGTTGGAATATTTGTATTCTCATTTCCAGCAGGTCTTGCTAGAACTTCACCAGTAATCATTAGGCACCACTCAGCTCGAAGTGATCCCGCCATCTTTTCATCGCGGATAACTACCTGCACTGAACCAGATGCATCGCGCAGATCAATAAAGGCAACCCCACCATGATCGCGGCGGCGTGAAACCCAACCAGCCAACGTAACTGTGGTGCCGGCATGGGATTTGCGCAATGAGCCTGCGTCGTGAGTTCTTAACATGGTTGCGTTCTACATCCCTATAGTTAAATTGCCTCGAGTAATGAGGCAATCGTAACTGATGAAGTGGCGCCAGTTTTCATCTCTTTTAGCTCCACCGTCGCGCTAGAAATCTCTGAATCCCCCAAAACAATGACATAGCGCGCACCGCTTTTATCCGCACCTTTCATCGCACCCTTCAAAGCTCGATCTCCGAAAGCTACTTCAACGCTCTTTCCCGCAGTTCGCAGATCACCAGCAATCTTCATTGCCAACTCTTTTGCGGCATCACCCAGTGGAATAATGAATAAATCTGAAACAAAAGCGTTCTCATTTATTACGCCTTCAGCCTCTGCAGCAAGCAAGGCTCTATCAACACCTAGACCAAAACCAATTCCAGATAGTGACTGCCCGCCAAGCTCTGCCATAAGACCGTCATAGCGGCCTCCCCCACCAATTCCCGATTGAGCTCCAAGAAGTTCGTGGACGAATTCAAAAGTAGTGCCGGTGTAGTAATCCAGACCACGAACCATGCGTGGATTGAGTGTGTAAGAAATACCTAAGACATCTAAATACTTCTTCACTTGCGCAAAATGTTCCCGTGAACTCTCATTCAAATAATCGATAAGCAAAGGCGCTTTGGCCATGGCATCTTTTATCTCAGGACGCTTGTCATCAAAGAGGCGAAGTGGGTTCAGCGCTGCACGTGCACTTGTTGCATCATCCAGTTTCATACCTGCAATAAATTTCACTAAATCAACTCGGTGGGCTGCACGTGATTGCGCATCACCTAGTGAAGTAATCTCTAATCGGTACTTTGTTAAACCAATCGCTTTAAAGCCAGCATCAGCAATAGCAATAACTTCAGCATCAATAGCTGCATCATCTAGACCTATAGCTTCTATTCCCACTTGGTAGAACTGGCGATATCTACCAGCTTGTGGACGCTCGGCTCGAAAGAACTGACCTGAATACCAAAGCTTGGCCGGTAGTTGACCACGATCTAATCCATGTTCGATAACTGCACGCATCACACCGGCAGTTCCCTCTGGGCGCAATGTAATGGAGCGATCTCCACGATCTTGGAAGGTATACATCTCTTTTGAAACTACATCAGTGGATTCACCCACACCGCGTGTGAAGAGTTCAGTATCTTCAAAGACTGGAAGCTCAATTAACTGATAACCCGCCTTACGCGCCGGCTCAATTAATGATTCACGCACAAATTCAAATGCGGCAGAGCGGGGTGGAAGATACTCACTAACACCTTTAGGGGCTTGAATCTTTTGGCCGGCCATCAATAGCGACCTTTGAGAGCCGTTAAATATGGATTGCTTTTCTTCTCAGCGGCCATGGTGGTTTCGGCATAATGCCCAGGTAGGACTCTTAAGTGATCTGCTAATGGCATAATTTTTTTGCGCAAAGTCTGCTCCATCGCCTCAGCTGATCCACCTGGCAGATCTGTGCGACCTATCGAACCAGCAAAGAGAACATCGCCGCTGACCAATAGTTCATCGTCTACTACAAAGACTAGAGAACCAGCGGTGTGACCAGGTGCGTGGATAGCTTTGAACTTCATGCCGACCAACTCCACAACTTCTTCATTGCGCAATTCTCTTACATCCACCGGTTCGACAAAGTCCATAGCCGATAATGTCGCTGCAAATTCTGGGCTCACGTAGCGCTCAGGATGGGTCAATGCCATTCGATCAAGTGAGTGAATATAGGCAGGGATGGAATATCCATCGGCAATAGGTTGAATAGAAAAGGTGTGATCAAGATGTCCATGAGTAGCAATGATTGCGACAGGCTTAAGGGAATGCTTTTTTAGAATCTCTTCTAGCATCTGCGAAACATCAGGCATGCCTGGATCTATGACAACGCATTCACTGCCTGCCTTGGGAGCGATGATCCAGCAGTTGGTGGCATACATAGGGGCGGCAAAAGAGTCGACCAGCATCGATTTCACCCTTTCGCCTACGCTCAAAATAGGAGCGATTGACGCTCACACACCTGGACAGGGTACCTTTTACCTCCGCACGATTCACGCTCATCCAAGGTGCGCCTTGAGTGAGCACGCACACTGATAGCGACGTTCTACATCAGAACAACGCGCTGAAAGGGAACACACCATGAGCGAATTCAATCCAACACCACAAGCAAGTGCAGCAACAGCACTTATCGGAGATCCTTCAGCGTTTGGCCGAGTGGCCGAAGATGGAACAGTCTTTGTTCGCACCTCCTCCGGTGAAAAAGCAGTGGGTTCGTATCCTGGTAAGACTGCAGAAGAAGCTCTGGCTTACTTTGTTCGAAAGTTTGAACTCCTTGCAGCAGAAGTCGCACTCCTTGCAGCCCGCATCAAAAGTGGCGCACTAGTCCCATCAGATGCATATGCGGCAGTGAAAAAACTTCGCGAACAAGTAAAAGAGTTAAACGGTGTTGGCGATCTAGATGCTCTTGCTGCATCAGTTGAGCAGATTGAGCCACTCATTGAAGGCCACCGTGAGGCCTATGAAGCCAAGAAGGCGGCAGAAACTGCAGCTAAGGCTGCACGCCGAGAACAGATTCTTGTTGAAAAGGAAAAGATCGTTGCAGAGGCTGAAAGCCTTGCACTTTCAGAGAGCTGGAAAGTAACTGGAGATCGCCTCAAGGTTCTTCTAGATGAATGGAAGTCTGCCCCACGTTTAGATAAAAAAGCAGATGCTGATCTGTGGAAACGTTTCTCATCATCTCGCAATAAATTTGATAAGCGTCGTCGTACCCACTTTGCCGCCCTTGAATCTGTCCAAAAGGTTGTAGTCGATGCAAAGAAGGCAATCATTGAAGAGGCAGAGAAGTTAGCGACATCAACTGAGTGGGTTCCAACTGCAAAGCGTTTCAAAGCACTCATGGATGCTTGGAAAGCTGCTGGGCGCGGAAAGCCAAGTGATGATGCCAAGATGTGGGCAAAATTTAAATCCGCACAAGATCAATTCTTTAGTGCTAAGAATGCTGATCTAGAAAAGCGCGACACCACCATGGCTTCTAATCTAATTAAGCGTGAAGAGCTAGTTGTCCAGATCGAAGCTTTGCTACCCATTACTGATGTGAATCAAGCCAAAAAAACCTTACGCGATCTCATGAACGCGTGGAGCAAGATTGGTATGACTCACCGCGATAAGCGTGCATCCCTTGATGCGCGTGTTCAAGCCGTAGAAAGCGTAGTCAAAGAGGCAGAAGCTGAAATCTGGCGCAAAACAGATCCTGCTGCGAAGGCTCGTGCCCAAGAAGTTGTTAAGCAGTTGACTGAGTCAATTGAAAACTACGAAAAAGTTGCCGCTAAATCAGAGGCTGCCGGGAATACTAAGAAAGCAACGGAAGCTCGTGAATCAGCTGCAGCTCGTAAGATTTGGTTAGAGGATGCTGTAAAGGGTTTAGCTGAATTTAATTAATTGTTGTTAGTGCGATATACATCGTAAACACCTTCAATATGTCGTACTGCAGCAAGCACCGCATCTAGATGTGTTGCATCTGCCATTTCAAAAGTAAAGCGCGAGATTGCTGTGCGATCTTTTGAAGTACTCACTGAGGCACTAAGAATATTTACCTGTTGATCTGAGAGTGTGCGCGTCACATCCGCCAGCAATGAAGCGCGGTCCAAGGCCTCGACTTGGATATTGACCATGAAAACACTGGATGCGCCTAAGCGCCATGAAACATTAACGATGCGATCACTTTGATTTCGGACCAAATCATCAGCATTAACGCAGTCATTTCTATGAATTGAAACGCCACTGCCCTTAGTAATGAAGCCGATGATTAAATCACCAGGAACTGGTGTGCAGCAGCGTGCCAACTTGACTAAAACATCATCGGCTCCTTCAACATCGATTGCATTGCTAGAGCGTCTTAGGGTTGGCGCACGAGTTGGAAAAGTATCCATTGTAGGTTCGGGATGAGAATCCTCTGCTCCGATTGATGCAACAAGTTTGTCAATGATTGAGGCTGCCGAAACATGCCCGTCCCCCACCGCTGAATACAACCCATCAATATCTGAATAACGAAGTTCATGAGCTAGTTCTAATAATGAATGCCCAGCGAAAATCTTCTGTAAAGGAAGGCCAGCTTTTCGCATCTGTCGAGCTATAGATTCACGTCCAGCATCAACTGCTTCTTCGCGACGTTCCTTGCTAAACCAGGCCTTAATCTTTGAACGGGCACGAGGACTTTTTACAAAGTTAAGCCAATCCCTACTTGGTCCTGCATGTTCACCCTTGTTAGTAACAATCTCTACCACATCACCATTATTGAGCCGTGATTCCAGTGGAACAAGGCGCCCATTTACTTTCGCTCCGGCGCAACGAATACCGACATCAGTGTGAACGGAAAAGGCAAAGTCCACCGGCGTTGATCCGCCCGGCAATGCAACAACACTGCCCTTAGGTGTGAAGACGAAAACCTCTGGTGAACCTAAATCAAAGCGTAGAGCTTCTAGGAACTCAGATGGATCCTCAGTTTCCTTCTGCCACTCGTGCAGTTGGCGCAGCCACAGCATTTCAGGTGAAGTTTCATTGTTTTCATGACCCTGCTTATATTTCCAGTGTGCGGCTATACCGAACTCAGCACGTGAGTGCATATCAAATGTGCGAATCTGAATCTCAATTGCTTTGCCGGTAGGTCCAATAACTGTTGTGTGTAGTGATTGATACAAATTAAACTTGGGCATCGCAATGTAGTCTTTGAAACGTCCGGGAACTGGACTCCATCTAGCGTGGATAGCACCAAGGACTGCGTAGCAATCACGGACATCCTCAACGAGAACACGGATACCAACTAAGTCATAGATGTCGTTGAACTCACGACCACGAACCACCATCTTTTGATAGACCGAGAAAAAGTGTTTTTGGCGCCCAGTAACAGTTGCCTTGATTCCATCACTATCTAAATCTTGAGTGACTATCTCAATCACATCATGAGTTAACTTGTCTCTAGAGGGTGAGCGCTCTGCAACAAGACGGGAAATCTCTTCAAACTTCTTAGGCTCTAACACCTCAAATGAGAGATCTTCTAACTCCCACTTCATCGCATTCATACCTAAACGGTGGGCAAGTGGTGCGTAGATATCCAAAGTTTCACGGGCTTTGCGTTGCGCACTTTCCGCAGAGACATATTTCCATGTTCGAGCGTTATGTAGTCGATCAGCTAGCTTGATCACTAACACTCGAATATCGCGTGACATGGCAACAACCATCTTGCGCACAGTCTCAGCTTCAGCCGTTGGTCCATATATAAGTTTGTCTAGTTTTGTCACTCCATCAACTAATCCAGCGACTTCATCACCAAAGTCTTGGCGAAGTTCTTTAAGTGAATATGCAGTGTCTTCTACGGTGTCATGCAAAAGCGCAGCAATGATTGCTTCCGAAGTCAGCCCGAGCTCGGCCAAGATATTTGCCACCGCGACTGGGTGCGTGATGTAAGCATCACCAGATTTTCGAAGCTGACCCGTGTGCGCCTTTTCAGCGACTACAAAGGCACGTTCAACATCTGCAAAGTTATTCGTTGCATGGTGCTCTTTGAGCGCACTTATAACTGGTGCAATCAAAGTATCCATTTAGGTACCGCTATTTGCGATGTTTACGCTTTGGTTGATTGCGCGGTCCGCGGCGCTCATCTGAGTGAGCTGGAGCAGGTGTTGTTACACCAGTTGGTGCTCCGCGACCATTAACTCGCTTTGCAAGTGCCTGCATCGCAGGCTCTTTCTCGCGCAGTTGGGCAAGAACTGGAGGTGCGATAAAGATTGACGAGTAAGTACCCACTGCTAAACCGATAAAGAGTGCAAGTGAGAGATCCTTCAAAGTACCAGCACCAAGTAATCCAGCGCCAACAAAGAGAATTGAACCTACTGGGAGCAAAGCGATGAGAGAAGTATTCATAGAGCGAATGAGAGTTTGGTTAACTGCCAAGTTAGTTGCCTGTGAGTACGTACTCTTAGAGCTAGCTGTGATTGTGCGCGTATTTTCTCTAATCTTGTCGAAGACAACAACAGTGTCATAGAGGGAATAACCCAAGATGGTTAAGAAGCCAATGACTGTTGCTGGAGTGACATCAAATCCAACGAGTGCATAAATACCAACAGTAATGAAAACGTCGTGGATTACGGCAGCGATTGCAGCTACTGCCATCTTTGGCTCAAAAGCCATGGCCAGATAGAGCATGACGCAGATCAAGAAACCGAAGAGACCATAGAGAGCCTTGCGAGTAATTTCCTTACCCCAGGAAGGTCCAACGATTTGAGTATCGATTGATTCAACTGGAACTGAAAACTTTGCCGCAAGTGCGTCTTGGACTGCATTGTTCTGTGCCGTATCTAGTGCACCTGTCTGAACGCGAACCTTGTCGCTTC
>Ga0304730_1000864_pt1 | contig 24492 bp, 23 predicted proteins | sample M_130628_MF_Meta_FD_190474 | JGI IMG/M metagenome (GOLD analysis project Ga0304730, IMG submission 190474) | Freshwater microbial communities from Lake Montjoie, Canada to study carbon cycling - M_130628_MF_MetaG (v2) (version 2) | ecosystem: Environmental > Aquatic > Freshwater > Lake | place...
CATCCCATGGACCAGGTGGTTGTGGTAAATACTCACCGGTTAATACATAATCTTGATCACGCACCATCATCTTATTTGCTTTAAAATCTAACTCAGCGCTATCACCCTTACCAATATCTCTTGCAATTAATGGATGAAAACCTAATGAAAATGGCAGATCACATCCATTTGCTTCATACTCAAGTGACCAACGTAGGGCGTCATCTAATATCTCAAAGTGTTGTATTACTAACGCGCCGTTATAGGGAGCAGGAAACTCAAGTAATTGTTTACCACCACCTAAATCCTGCCAAGATGAGAAAAAGCCAAAGCCATGTATTGCATGTGGTGGCATAAAAGTTGTTGGTAGTTGATGATCCACACCCTTACTATCTTTAACTAAACCATCTTTTATGCGCCCAGCCCATGGCGCCATCGCATACCAACCCCAACGCAAAACATCACCATTAAAAGGGACTACAAATTGCATATCCCGCCACTGCAGTGAAGCAAGGCGGCCGCCTTGATCTAGATCAATTCCAATTGATATTTGATCTCCATCAATATTAAGCATCTTATTTAAATCTCATCTCTACCAGGAGGTAATGCGCCTGTTCTTGAGACAGTAATAGCAGCTGCTCTTGCTGCTCTATCTAACATCAAAGAAAGACGTTCATTAGTTAACTTATCTAAGCCATCTTCAATGATTGCCTCAACTAAAATTGCTCCTACAGTGTCGCCAGCTCCGACAGTGTCTGCAACTACAACCTTCTTTGCATCAACACTTATTTTAGAATTTTCTCGATAACCTGCTAATCCTTTATCACCGAAGGTAACCACAATTAACTCTGGGCCCATGCCCAGCCACCTCTTTGTTACTTTATCTAGGTCCTGCCCGGGATATAGCCAGTAGATATCATCATCACTAACTTTAACTGCATTAGAAATTGAAACCCAGCGCTCAACTTGCTTCACATACTGCTGCCTATCACTCATTACAGCAGGTCTTATATTTGGATCAAAAACAATTGGTGCAACTAGTCCAACCTTTTTAGCCCATTCAAATAGAACAGATGCTGCTGGTTCTATTGCTGTTACTAGTGTGCCAATGTGAAGAAGTAATGGCTTTCTATCTGAAGCATCAGGCAGCCAAGAGTGTGAAAAATCAAAGGTGGCAGTGTCATCAATTACAAACTCATATGTGGCGCCGCCCTTTGAGTTTAAAGAGACAATTGCAAGGCAGGTTGGTTTATCTGAGAACTTAACAAAATCTAGTAATACGCCATCTTTTTGTAACTCACTAAGTGCCATCTGGCCATACTTATCAGATGATATGCCATCAATGAATTGTGTTGTGATTCCAAGCTTTGATAATGCCTTTGCAGTATTTGCTGGCCCACCACCAACCACAGCCTTGCGCTCAGTACCATCTGGAATTAAATCAATTACAACCTCACCACATACCCAAACTTGATTACTCACAGTAGTTCACCCTTACGCGCTAGAAACTCAGTTAATACTTCAACACCGAGGAGGTGATCTTCAACTTGTGGTAATCCACTAATAAGTAGCACACCAACAAAACCTTCATTCTTAGTTATCAATGGCAGGCCGCCGCCATGAATAGCGTGGGTTTCATCTAATAAATTATTCTCTTTATGCCAATCAACACCGCGCTCCTGCGCACTCACTCTCTCATACATCGTCGAGTGATGCTTAAGCATCACGGTTCTTGCCTTTCGATCTATCCACCACTGATTCTCAACTGTGGATCCAAGAAGGGATGCATGATAGATAATCCAATCACCAAGTCTTACCTCTATCGCTATTGGTAGGTCTCTTGCTACTCCAATTGATTTGGCAATCTCACCTATTTTTAATCCATCCGTAATTGTTAATGTTGGCAAAACCAATAATTTTTCTTCCTGTTGCAATTGATTGGACGTGAGCCCTCCGGTAGTAGTTTTGCCCATCATAAGTAAACCTTACTTCTTATTTAAAGAAAGCCGAAAGGCGGCCCCCCGTTAGGAGGACCGCCTTTGCGGTTTTAGAAGTTATTTATCGCTTAAGAATTAACTTCTGTAGTGCTTGGATCTGCTTGTTGATTGATGCGATTAACGCAACGATCGACTTCAGAACATCAGCATTTGAAACAGATGCAGTACCGGATGCAATCTTGTACTGAACTGTCTTTGCGGTTGTATCTGTAGCGCCCGTGATCTTGAAGGAACCAACAAATGAAGCTTCTGTGGTACCAACTGAGAATTTGTACTGCTTAGCGCCAGCTGCAGATGTAAATGTATCTGAACCTGTTGGAGCAGTAATCGCAGTCAATCCACCAAATGAGTACTCAATTGCTACTCCTGCTGTACCCAAAGTGTCATTTGAGTTAACAAGATTACCGTAAACATCTTTACCGGTTACGGTTAATGTTGCAATTTCGCCTGGTTGGTACACTGCTTTATCCATGGCAAGTGTCCATGTATCAAGTACTCCACCGCAGGCAACTGGAATAGTCTGGGTAACATATGTTCCAGCAACTGAACTGATTGCAGTCTTTACTGTGATTGAAGTGACTCCACCTTTTACGCAGGTAAAGTTTCCATCACCAAGTGCTGTCCAATCACCATCATCGGCAGTTATTGAACTGTCTACAGTTGAAACAATTGCAGCTACTGCTGCAGCTGAGTTAGCTGTTGTATCGCTTGTAACTGTTTTGGTACCAAGGTCATTTCCGGCTGAATCTTGTACTTTAACCTTGAAATAACCAGTATTACCAGAAGCAGCAACCTTACCAATTGTTACATCCTTGGTAAGAATTTTTGCAGGTACACCAGTGAATTTAATTGTTTTAGTAGCAACTGCTGCACCATCTAAAGTAATAGTTACAGTAGTTGAAATTGGCTTGTCTTTATTTGCAGTGCCCTGGGTTACGAATAATTCAGTACCAGTAACACCACGAGTGCTTAAATAAGAAACTGAAGATTGCACAGAAGGTGTGCTATCCCAATTAATTACCGCACCATTAGTTGCTGAAGCTGCAAGAACGCCAGCACCACTTAGTTGATTTCCGTAAACGTCAACTAAATAAAGTGCAATATAACTTGTTGCTGAGTTAGCAACAGTTAGGCCGTCAGATGCATCAATGTTGCTTGTTGCAACTGCTTGACTTCTCTTTACCTGAACGTAGCTATCAGCAAGGCTTAGCTTGTTTGTAGCACAAGATTCAACAACAGTTACAGCGAAAACTTCGATTGAAGATCCAGTTGAAGTTGCCTTAAGAGTTACTGTACCCGTTCCAACAGCAGTTGCTAAAATTGTAACTGAATCGGAAGTTTGAAGGTAAGGATCTGCAGTTGAATAAGCAACAGATTCTGATGCTGTATCTAATCCGCTTACACTGTCAACCTTAACAGCTCCAGCTGTAGAGAAATAACCTGAATCTCCAGTAGCACCTGATGCCACCGTAAGAGTGAAGGTTCGTCCTACAACCAATGTAATTTTTGAAGTTGTTGCTGTGGTATCAACATAACAAATACCAGGGCTTGCAGTTGTGGTTGAGATAGCAACCTCACCAGTTCCAACTGCTGCGCCTCCAGCAGCTGCATAACCTGGAGTTACCGAAATTACGGTAGCGCCCAAAGTTAACGCTGCAACTACTGCAATACGTTTTCTTAGTGTCTTTGTAGACATTTGTTTCCTTTCGTTAGTCAGAATCAGGAATTTCCTGAATCTGGCTCGAAGATCTTTCGATCTTCTAATTCCGTCTCTTTGTGGCACACACGTGTAATGCCGCAAGATACGGAAATCTATTTTTACTCTGTGGGTGCTGTCCCACCATCTGCTTGATCTAAAACTTGAAGCATTAAAACAGTTGTCTCTAATTGATCAACTGCAAGCTGCATGTGAAGTGTTAGATCTTCATTTGAAACTTTATTTGATGCTGCTTTCTTTGTAATAACAGGTGTAACAGGTTGTGCCGGGATGGTAACTGTTGGCATATCTTGATTGGAAGTTATTTGAGAAGATGAGGTTGTAATTAAAGTTGTATTTGATTCATTTCCTGTTAATGAGTTAAGGCCAAGGAAGGCTGTTAGAACAAGAATGAATGTAAGTGCAATCTTTGATGATTTACCAGCAAGCTCTGCTGCCTTCTTATAGGTAGTAGAAAGAAGATCTAATGCAGTTAGGCCGCGCTCTTCATCAATAACAAGCTCAGATAGAACCTTACGAAGGGAAGCACGAGCGCGAGAGACTGTGTGGCGAACAGCAGACTCTTTAATACCAAGCTCTTTAGCAATCTCTGCAGTTGAGCGACCCTCAACCTCCCACATAACAAGAGCAGCACGCTCCGCTGGAGATAGTAAGGAAAGTGCTTGACGAATAATTGCGGCATCCTCAGCTACTGAAATCGCTAGTGAGTGATCACCAGATACCTGCCAGGTAGATTCAACCTCAGCGGTTGCATCATCTAGCGCAACAAGATTTGGGCGGCGGTTTTCAGCTCGGAATAGATCAATACATAGATTTTCAATTGTGCGGTGTAGATAAGAAAGAGCGTGATCATTACTTGATAGCTCAGGGGCAGCTAGCATGAACTTAACAAGAGCTTCTTGGGTGATCTCTTCAGCTTTTGCCTTATCCTTAACAATCCGATTGGCATGGGCAATAAGCTCAGATCGGTTTTGTGTGTAGAAGGATGAAAATTGGGCAACGCTCCAGGATGCAGGAGTTGAAGACTCAACTGCCTTAGATTTTTTGGCTTTAAATGCCATTTTGTTTTGCCCCTTATTACCGGTTTTGTATTACAGAGTCAGCCGTCGCTGCCTCTATTCACCTCTACGCATTAGGCCCCTATTTGTCGCGGTCTGAGGACAAATCGGACATTTTGACCCGCGCACTTAGTTATAAGAAAAACCGCTGTGCCATAATCCAAAACTAACTTCAAACGCAATATCGGTGACTGAATTAAAATAAGCACCCATCACTATACTAATTTAGATGGTGCGGAAGAATCATGAAAAAACCATCGCAACGTTAATTCTTGCGTGTTTAGCATCTACCACAATATTTATAGCACCATGGAGCGTTACCCACCCTTACTCAATCCCAAAATTAATACCATTAATTAGCTTCTCATTTTCACTTTTGCCTTTGATATTCCTAATAATTTTTTCGAATAAAAGTAAAATAGTACAGTACAAAAGAATACTTATATTAATTTTAGCCCACCTGTTAAGTTCTATAGTAGTTTTGATATATGCTAAAAATAATTTAACGCAAGAACTTTATGGAGTGTGGGGAAGAAACAATGGATTTTTTACTCAAATTAGCTACATAATTCTAATAACTGCCTCAATTTTTTATCCAACTAAGAAGTATTTAAATACTTTTATTAAAACCTCTATTTCAATCGGAATTATAAGTTTAATTTATGGAATATTGCAGTATTTAAAACTGGTTAAAATTGCAAATATAAATGGAGAAAATACTCAATCATCTGGATTTTATGGAAATGAAAACTTTTACACAGCATTAATTGGATTAATATCAGTTCTGTGCTTAAGCTCAACGCTGGGCAAGAAATTAAGAAAGCTAAGTGATTTTATACCTGTTTTATTCATAATTTTTGGTTTATTAGGCATTCATTTAGCAAACTCGCAGCAAGGATATTTAGTTTTTGCAGTCGGGTCGATAATTGTTTTATTGGTGTATATAAAAACTTCAAAATACACTAAATTAGTAATTCCATACATCATTCTTAGCAGTACAACTTTACTCCTTATCATATTAGGGTTTTTGCAAATTGGACCACTTGCAAAATATGTTTACCAAGAAACATTAACTTTTCGCGGTTACTATTGGCAAGCTGGAATTAAAATGTTTTTACATAATCCAATTACTGGGTTAGGTTTTGATAGCTACAGAGATTACTACCGGAGATTTCGATCACCAGATTCTCTTAGTCGTTTAGCACCTACTGATATTGCAGATAGTGCGCATAATTATTTAATTGACACAGCAGTAAATGGTGGAATATTGCTTTTATTAACTTATCTTTTACTCATTATCTACGTAATGTTTTGTACCGTTCAAATTATTCGAAAGATGAATAAATTTGAAGCTCCAGTAGTTGCAGTGGTTGCTGCTTGGTATGCATTCACGACCCAATCTATAATTAGTTTACCTCAACTTGGCCTAACTATTTGGGGATGGATAATTTCTGGACTAATTATTGCAATCTATAAACAAGGTGGGCAGGAAATTACCGGGTTAACAGACAGTATTTTGGTTAAAACGCCATACAAAATTATGGGAGCTCTGTTCTTACTTGGGTTAACTATTTCAGTTTTACCATTTAAAACTTCATCTGAATATCGCAGAGCTCAAGAGACTCAGGATGTATCTGTTTTAATTCATGCAGCTAATATGTACCCACAAGATGCAACAATGCTCGCCGCTACAGGCGGTGCATTAATAAGAATAAATTATTTTAAAGAAGCAAGTACAATTCTTGATATTTCAATCTCTAAATATCCCCAATACTACGAATCTTGGTATATCTATTCTCAACTTCCAACTCTTTCCGAAAAAGAGAAAAGTCTGGCAAATAGAAAAATGGTTGAGTTGGAGCCACTACTAATAAGTAATTCAACTATCTCGAAATAGATCGTAAATAAATGAATAAACCAAAACCTATTATAAAAAATAGAACTGACCACTACATATTCCTCCTTGGCCTATCATTAGTAACAATTGCAATTTCACCTTGGTGGACATCTGATGGATTTAATATTCCAAAGTTGCTTTTCATTGTCCTAGTAGGATTTGCAATTGTACCAAGGGTTCTAAATAGGGAATTACTATCTACCCGCTTGATGAGAAAAATGGATTTAATTCTGATCTCATTGTTTCCAATCAATTTATTTATAGTTCTGATTTTTAATGATACAAATTGGATCCAACAATTTTATGGTGAATTTGGGCGTAGAACTGGATTCATAACTTACATCTCGTGTTTTTTAATTTTTTTATATTCTATATTAATAAGTAGTAATTACTTTATAAGTAAAGTAGTTAAAGTTTTTGTATTTTTAGGAATTTTATCAGCAACATACGGAATACTTCAAATGTTTGGATTAGTAGAAATAAGTGCACTATCTTCAAGAAACAAAATTCCCTATAGTGTTTTTGGCAATATTGATTTTAATTCAGGATTTTTAGGTTTGACCTCAATTGTTATTTTCGGTTATATTTTATTTAATTTCAACATAAAATCTAAGAAATTCTACGTTGGATTATTTTTACTGATTTATATTTATGAAGCAATATACTTGACAAAATCACAACAAGGATTTGTTGTTAGTTTTACTGGGGTAGTTACATTGATTTTAGTTTATGTTTACATGAAATATGGTAATGGGTTTCGATTTAAAATGATGTGTTTTGTGTCAGTATTTTTTGCTACTCAATTTTTGTTAGGTTTATTTGATAGAGGGATTGCAGCTAAATTTCTTTATGAATCTTCAGTACAAGCAAGAAATTACTATTGGGATGCCGGGATCAAAATGGCAATAGAAAATCCATTTTTGGGTGTTGGATTAGATAGATATGGAGATTGGTACTGGAATTTTCGTAGTATCGAAGCAATTAATTTCTTGGGCCCAGATGATTTTAGTAATTCAGCGCACAGTATTTTTATTGATATTTTAAGCTCTGGAGGATTCCCACTATTAATAACTTATTTAATTCTACTTATACTAGTTTTTAAGTCTAGTATTTATGTTCTTCGTAGTAAAGATAAATTGCAATTTGAGTATGTTTCATTATTTGCCTGTTGGATCGCCTTCAATGTTTATAGTTTGTTTAGTATAGGTCAAATAGGAGTTCTTATTTGGGGATGGGTATTTTCTGGATTACTAATTGGAAGTAAAGCCGAATTAGCAAGAATCCGCACTGATAAGGTAACAAGAATTAAAAATACACCTATAATAAATACTATTGTATTATTTGTGGGCTTTTTAATTGTACTGCCCGTTGTTAAAGAATCTAGCGATATAAAAACTGCAATAAAATTAAATGATGCTAGTAGTTTCTTAAATTATCTTGATTCTTTTAAACATGAGCCTTATAACATTAGCCTTGCCTTAAATAATATTAATAAGCTAGGAATGGAAGCAAAAAGTATAAAATACATAAATGAAGCTTTAAGTAAGTTTCCAAATAATTATGATTTATGGTACTTGCTTTATGCTAATAGATATTCTACTAACGATCAAAAGCAATCTGCATTGGATAATTTAAACAGATTAAATTTTTATAATCGCATTCTAGCTGAAAAGAAAAATTCATAGTTGTTTGCTTTAAAAATAATTAAGTTTTCCCCTAACGAGCATATGGATAATCCAGTAAATTGAGTAAATTAGACAAATATCGTGAGAAGTATTGAAATATTTTGTATGCTGATAAGATAATGAAATGAAAATTCTTGTAACTGGAGGAGCTGGATTTATTGGTTCCTATTTAGTTGAAAGATTGCTAAAAGATAATCATGAAGTGGTTATTATCGATACGTTTGAAACTGGACGCGAAGTGAACTTGCAAAATGTTTTAGCAAATCCAAAATTAACCATCGTAAACGGATCTATACTCGACAAAACACTATTACTTGCGGTTTCAAAAGGTGTAGATTATATTTTTCATTTAGCAGCAGCTGTGGGCGTTCTCAACATTGTGCAGAAACCCTTAAAGTCACTTTATACAAATATTCGTGGAACTGAGAATATACTTGAAGTTGCTGATCAATTATCATTGCCCATTTTTTTAGCTAGCAGTAGTGAAGTTTACGGTAAGAATAACTCTATTCAGTTAAATGAGGAATCTGATCGCATACTTGGTTCAACCAGTATTTTAAGGTGGTCATATAGCCAAGCTAAAGCAATAGATGAATCATTGGCACATGCATACAGAGTTGAAAAAGGTTTAACTATTCGAATTTCAAGATTTTTTAACACAGTAGGACCTAGACAAAGAAGCGAGTTTGGCATGGTAGTACCAAGATTTATATCCGCAGCGCTATCGAATGAGAAAATTACTGTATATGGAACAGGAACTCAGACTAGATGTTTTATACATGTGCTAGATGTAGTGGATGCGATGTTGGTAATTGCTTTTTCTGAAAATACAATTGGAGAAGTTTATAATATTGGTTACCCAAGTGAAATTTCTATTTCAGAACTGGCTATGAAGATAATTTCAATGTCCAATTCCAAGAGCGAAATTCAATATAAAAACTATGAAGTAATGTATGGAAATAGTTTTGAAGATATGGAAAGAAGATTCCCTGATATCAGTAAATTACTTAAATTAGGCTGGAGCCCTAAAAGGGACCTTGATTTTATTCTAAAAGAAATGATTGAAATTAGTACAAATAGCCTATAACTGAATTATTCCATCTAAATTCGGATAAGTATTCGTACAATCTAAAATCGGTACTCTATTCTTAAGTAATTGGTTAATATCCATGCCGGGTTGATTAGTAATAAGAATTGCGGCATCAAACTTTTCATCTAAACTTAGGCATTTTTCTTTAGTCCACTGACTCACAAGAGGATCATACCATTTGGCTGAAATTCCAAAGTTTTCCAATATATCAAATAATTTTTCTGAAGGGGTTTCTCTCGTATCACTTAACCCAGACTTATAACCGATTCCCAATATCAGAACTTTTGGATTAATTTTTTCGCCTAATAAAAGTTTAATTCTCGATGCAATATACGATGGCATTTCTGAATTAACTCTTATCGCATTTTCTAATGATTTAAATTTAAATTGAAATTTCTCGGACCATTTCACTAAATATACAGGGTCGACTGGTATGCAATGCCCACCAGCTCCTGCTCCGGGCTTGAAAGTCATAAATCCATAAGGCTTGGTCGCTGCAGCATCTATAACCGAATTAACGTTAATACCAGCTACATAACATAATTGTGCAAATTCATTTATTGCCGAAATATTTATCAGGCGAAAAGTATTTTCAAGTAATTTAGCAGCTTCTGCAATCTCGGGAGTATTAACACGAATTACTTCATCGCAGAAAGTCTCATAAAATTCTATAGCTTTATCTAAGGCGTTATCAGTAAGGCCTGAAACTAATCGTGGTGTGTTTTTCTGATTCCAAATTTTATCTCCGGGATTAACCCGCTCTGGAGCAACAGCAAAATAAAATGTAGGATTTTTTATTAAAGTAAAGTTTAGCACCTCTTTAACTACTAAGTTTCTCAGGGTTCCAGGGAAGGAAGTTGATTCACTTATAATTAATGATTCGTTTTGAATATATGGGGCAATACTTTGTAATGCATTCTTTAAAATACTTAAGTCAGGATTATGAAACTCATCTAATGGTGTAGGTACGCAAATAATAATTATCTTGGCTTTTAATAAATGTTTAATTTCTGTCGTAGGAACATATTTACCGCTATTAATTGATTCTAAAATTAATGAATTATCAATGTCTTCTATTGGGCTTAACCCTGAATTTAATAAACTTATCTTATCTTTATCTAAATCAAACCCTACAACGTGCCAATTAGCTTCTACCAGAGCCATTGCTAGGGGTAATCCCACATAACCCTGCCCAATTATAGCTACAGTTTCGGTAGATTTATCACGCACCATAAAATTATAACTTTAGGTAGAGCTTACGTCAATTAATTTTTGATGATTCATGAATTTTTTGACTTTAACCAATCAAATGTTTTTTCAAATCCAATATTGAAATTTATTGGCTTAATATCTGGGAAATATTTAATTATTATATCTGGTTTATTTTGGGAATGTTCTACATCTGCTACTCTCTTAGGTAAGTAACTATAGGCTAAATTTGGAAATTTCTCTTGTAATTTTATTTTAATTTCATTTAATGATATTTGATTTCCATATGCAAGATTAATCACTTGACCACTTGCAGCAACTTTTGAAAGTGAAGTTGTGGCCACATCTATGACTGTATCAACATATGTGAAATCTCTCGTTTGTTCTCCGTCGCCGAAAATTTCAATTGGTTCTCCATGTAATGCCTGCCAAATCCATTTTGGAATTACTGCAGCATAGGGATGGTCTGGACGCTGAAATGGCCCATAGACATTAAAGAATCGTAGATTAGTCACAGGAAAGTTATAAGAGTTTGCATAACCACTTAGTAGTGCCTCAGCAGATAATTTACTCGCAGCATAAGGTGACAATGGCGACGTCCAAGTGGATTCAACTTTGGGAATAGAAGTATTCAGCCCATAAACTGAACTTGATGAACTAAAAATTACATGTGCGCCGGTATTACGAGCAATTTCTAAAATATTTAATGTTCCAATTGCATTAATTTGAAATGTTGCAACTGGATCCAAAATAGACCTGGGGACTGATCCCCTTGCTGCAAAATGGAAAATTGCCTCACAAGATGAAATAAATTTATATAAATTAGTGCTATCAACTATAGATATCCTCTGAAAATTGCAATCTACATTCTCTAAGTTTGAAGCTAATCCGGTAGATAGATCGTCGATTACAAGAACTTCATGATTCAATTCGAGCAATTTTTTTACTAGGTTCGAACCAATAAAACCAGCACCACCCGTTACTGCAATTTTCATGTTAAAAGTATAACGTTAGATTAGGTTAATTTCTTGTTTATTATTGAACTAGATAATTCTTATTTGGTAAAAAAATTAACATTGTCTTGATGCCACTTCACATAACTTTCAAGGCTCTCAGAAATGTCTCGTATTTTAAATGTTCCTATGTATTTATTAGTCTTAGTTAAATCAGCACTAGTTGCGATTGCATCACCGTTTGGCCTAGGCTTGAAATTATAAATAGCTTTTTTATTAACAATTTTAGAAATAAAATCCGCCATTCCTAAAGCAGTAATAGAGTTCACTGAGCCAATATTGAAAATTTCAAAACCTAAATTCGAATCATAGTTTGACGATTTTAAATACTTAACTAGCCTAATAACTTGCATCGTTGCATCGTCAATATGTGTCATTGTTCTACGGCCACCATCTTTGCCATAAATATTTATTGGTTCGCCTCTCAAAATTTTTTTTGTAAATATACTATATGCCATATCTGGCCTACCCCATTCGCCATAAACTGTAAAAAATCGTAGTCCAAATATTGGTATATTCAAAGTACTTTGCCAAGTTTTAAATTGAATCTCATTAATCCATTTAGTCATTGCATAGTTACTTTTTAATTGTGAACCGTTTGCGTCGTCTTCTTTACTTAAACCAAATTGCCCGAGATCACCGTAAACACTTGAAGATGATGCAAATAAAATAGCTTTCACATTCTTATTTATTTTACAAGCTTCTAATAGCAACCCTGTTGATAACACATTATTTACAAGGTAATCATAAGATTTTATTTCACCTTGTCGTATTCCAGGAAAAGCCGCCAAATGAATTATAATTTCTGAGTTGTCAAATTTTTTGGCTAAGCTTTCCGCATCTTCATTAAGCATATCGCAAACTTGAATTTTTACATTTGGAATTAAAAACTCTTGCCGCAAATTACACCAATTGCCTTCGTAACTTGGTTTAAATGAGTCAAGAGCTGAACCAATTGTAAAACCCTGATCTATAAGTTTATGAATTAAGTTCGCACCGATAAATCCTGCTCCACCAGTTACTGAAATTTTAATACTACTGATATCTTCAGTTTCCATCATTAAATCATATCTTATTGTAAATATTCACATATTCTTGAGCAATAGTGACAATATCAAATCTCTGTCTTGCTTGATTAATCGCATTAATTGAATAAGTGGCCAGCTTTTCCTTATCACTAACAAGTGAATATAAAGTATCAGCAATAAGCTTGGGGTCAAAGTTATTAATTAAGACCCCGCTAGACTTATTAATAAATGTTTCATCAGCACCTCCACACTCTGTTGATACAACAGGAATGCCTAATAACTGAGCTTCAATTAGAGCATTTGGCAATCCTTCGTATCTTGAAGTTAGAAGAAGCGCATCGAATTTTGACATGTAGTTATAAACGCTACTTGTAGGTTTTATAAGTTCTACAATTTTTGATAATTCTAATTTGTTAATGTAACGCTTTACTCTTGAGAGTTCAGGACCATCTCCAATAAGTACAAACTTAACTGAAGTCGCTTTCTGGCTCAGAATTTTGGCAGATTGTAACCACAAATTAAGATTTTTTTCATAAACAAACCTCATTACACCACCAATAATAATACCTGAGGATATATTGTCATTCATTCGATAAGACTGAAAAGTTTTAAATCTTTCAATTTCGAATCCATTATAGACAACTCTAATGCAATTTTTTTTCAAATTAAGCCATTTTTCATAACTTAAGGCCCCTGCGTTACTGTTATTTAAAAATGTGACTTGGTTGTAACTACTCAAAACCTGATAAACAGATTTTCTATAAAATCTATTTGATAAAAAATTGGATGGGCTAATATTTCTAGTTGATAGAATTATGTTAGGCACTCTGTTTGAAATACCCGCAATGCCACCACAAATCGAAGGAGTGTCCAACCAAGCGTGTAAAATCTGTGGTTTTTCTGTAGCAATTAGTTCTTCTAATCGATTCATATAGATTAAATTTTTCCCGAGCCAAAAAAACTTTATATTTTTGCGTAGCTCATTAATAAGTAACTTAAACCCTAAGTCTTCACCGAGATCAATAATCCTAATCTTTCCTGTAAGTTGCGAGAGATAGAAGTCGTTCAAAAAAGTTTTATGATTAAAATTTACTAAAAGAATTTCGAATTTTCCGAATTTTTCCTGATTAGAAATATCGCTAAGATGGTTAATTAAATTAATTAACTGTCGTTCAGCTCCGCCAACCCCCAAGTTTGGAATAATATAAATAATTTTGTTTTTGAAATAATCTTGATTATTATTTTTATTATGGTATTTATTCAGCTGCTGTTTTATATATCTATCAAAGATTTTATATAAAATATGATTAGAAACTTTTACAATCGCGAGTATAATTTCGTGAATATAAACATAACTTAATAAATTTTTAACAGTGTATTGACTATAGGCCTTCAATTTACTCCTTAATACACTAATTTAAAAAATTTAGAGTGGGCCCTGTCGGGATCGAACCGACGACCCACGGATTAAAAGTCCGTTGCTCTACCGACTGAGCTAAAGGCCCTGAAAAATATTTAAATCAACTACAAGGGAAATACTACCTGAATTCTCTTATTCTATGTATCCACAACGAATATCTTAGGAATACTCCAAAAGGATTTTTCAATTACCATAAAATTAATTGCTGCCCGGAAGTTTATCAGTAATTTTTCTTAGATTTAGGCTTGGAGCAGTTTTATCTCTTTCAGAAATAATTATTTCTGTAGCCGGTAGAATCCATTTAATAGACAAATCAGTGTCAAAAGGGTTTATCGCAAATTCATTTTTAGGGTCATAGATAGAGCTTGTTAAGTACACAACTATCGACGACTTGGCTAATGATAAAAATCCGTGTCCAAGATTCGGCTCTATAAATACTGCACTTCCGGAATCTTCATTAAGTTCTAAATCAATCCATCTGCCAAAAGTTAAAGAGCTTGGCCGAAGATCGACTATTACATCTTGTATTTGACCTTTAACACATGTTATATATTTAGCTTGTCCATTTTTTGCTAAGCTATAGTGGATCCCGCGCAGTGTACCTTTCAATGACGAAGAGAGATTTGCTTGAGCGGTCGGAAAATCAAAATCAATTACTTTTGATATTTCTTCTGTTTTAAACCACTCCCTAAAAAAACCACGATTGTCTTTGAGGGTTTGGAATTTAATTAACCAGGCTCCAGAAATTGCTAATGGTTCAATTTGCATTTTTAACTTACTTTCGCCTTATAAGTGGTTTCCACCACCCAGAATTTTGTTTATACCATTCAATTGTAGAGTCAATGCCGTCCCTAAATTTAATCCTAGGATAATAATTTAATTTATTCTGTATTTTAGAATAATCCACTGAGTACCTATAATCATGTCCCTTCCGATCTGGAACAAAATCAATAAAATCTTTCTTTAGGCCAAATAAATTAAGTAACTCAATGGTTAAGTCCAAATTTGAAAGTTCCGTTCCGCCTCCAATATTATAAATTTCACCAGCTAGCCCATTTTGAAGAACTTTATGAATACCTTCACAATGATCATCAACATGTAGCCAATCTCTTTTATTTTGACCATTGCCGTAGACTGGCAATTTTTTCCCAGCCAATAGATTTGTAATAAATAGCGGAATTATTTTTTCTGGGAATTGAAAGGGTCCGTAGTTATTGCTGGATCTTGTAATCTTGACATTAAGGTTGTGGGTTTTATGAAATGAACGACAAAATAGGTCTGCGCTAGCTTTTGAAGCTGAGTAAGGGGAATTTGGTAAGACTGGATCGTCTTCTTGCCATGATCCGTCATCAATGGATCCATAAACTTCATCCGTGGAAACTTGCACAAAATTGTTAACCCCCGATTTTAGCGACAAATCAAGAAGAGTTGATGTTCCAACTACATTAGCTTCAATGAAGGGATATGAATTTTCTATCGATCGATCAACGTGTGATTCAGCGGCAAAATTAATTACTGAATCAATTCCAATTAAAATTCTTTCAAGAATTTGGCGGTCGCAAATATCAGCCTGAATAAATTCAAATTTATCACGCTCAACTTTTGAAAAATTATTCAAATTGCCTGCATAAGTAAGTTTATCTACTACTTTTATATTAGATATTCCTTTAAGAGTTCCATCAATTATTCGTCTCACATAGTTCGAGCCTATAAAACCTGCGCCACCTGTGACTAAAATGTTCATTATTTCCCAATCGTCGCAGTGTTAATTCACTTACGGTAGCCTACACATATGAAAGGTATTGTACTTGCAGGGGGGACTGGATCTCGACTGTTCCCCTTAACTTTGGCCTTCAGTAAGCAGCTGCTCCCAGTGTTTGATAAACCATTAATTTTTTATCCTGTAAGTACATTAATGGCTGCTGGAATCAATGATATATTAATTATAACAACACCCCAAGATCAGGAGCTTTTTCAAAAATTTCTAGGATCTGGGGAGCATTTGGGAATAAATATCTCATATGCCATACAGAATGATCCAAGAGGTATTCCGGAAGCTTTTCTAATTGCAAAAAACTTTATTGCTGAGGAAAAAGTTGCACTAATTTTGGGTGATAATATTTTTTTTGGTACTGGCCTTGGTAGGAATCTTAAGAATTTTACTGAAGTACAAGGTGCTCAGATATTTGGCTATGAAGTTACAGATCCAGAAAAATATGGCGTAGCAATATTAGATAACCATGGAAACTTGTTATCGCTCGAAGAAAAACCAACTAATCCAAAATCAAATCTTGCAGTAACAGGACTATATTTTTATGATAATTCAGTGATTGAAAAAACGAAAAGTTTAAAACCAAGTCAGCGAGGAGAATTAGAAATAACAGATTTAAATATCGCGTATCTTGCTGATCAAAAATTAACAATAGAAATTTTACCAAGAGGAACGGCGTGGCTAGATACAGGAACATTTAATGGCCTTAATGATGCTTCGAACTTCGTTCGCGTTATGGAAGAACGGCAAGGTACAAAGATATCTTGCTTAGAGGAGATCTCGTGGCGAAATGGTTGGATTACAAGTGAACAACTTATAAAACTTTCATATACACCTAGTAGGGCCAATATCGCACAGTATCTAAGAAATTTAGTAAGTAAGCCCGAGATTTAGAGTTTATATTTTAAGTATTTAAGAATTTAAGTACTTACTAACTTTTTAATTAAAAAATTTAGGTTCTATTTATGAACTTATTAGCTTTATGAATGACTGCCGGCTGCTTTATCTAAGCGATCATTAATTGCTACTGCAATATCGTCTCCTACAGGTGCAATTACAAATACTTTTTCAATCCCTTTATTGTCAGATAATCTCAATGATTCATAAAGTAATTGTGCAAATTCAACATTAGTCTTCGGAGAAGCAAGTCTTATAACCCCACCTGGTGTTGGATGTGTGTCAAGAGCTATTAAGCCATCACCATAGCCTGGGGTTCCAGTAAGCATTACCTTAGACTTTGGTGCATAATGGTTGGCAAGTAACCCAGGTGCTTTAGTCTGATTACTAGTGGCTTTAAAATTAGTTCCGCCAATAGAAATTCCTAAAATGCTTTCGATCATTTCCTTAGTGATAGCACCTGGCCTTAAAATTGATGGTTTACTTTGTGTGCAATCAATTATTGTTGATTCCACCCCAACTAAGCAGGCGCCACCATCCAAAATTTGATCGTTCAATGACAAAAAATCTGCTAGTTCTGTTGTGACGGCGCTAGCAGTCGTTGGTGAAACTGCACCAAATCTATTTGCGCTTGGGGCAGCGACCCCTAAACCGCCTTGCGCTTCAAAATCCTTCAGTAATTCGAGTGCAACGGTATGGGATGGAACTCTTATGCCAACATTATCTTGCCCACCGGTAATAAAATCTTTTGCCAACTCTGTTCTTGGCAAGATTAACGTCATTGGCCCTGGCCAGAAAGCTCTGGCAAGCTTAATTGCATAATCAGGAATATCTCTTGCCCATTTATCAAGGTTTACTAATGATGAAATATGAACAATTAATGGGTGCCCTACAGGCCTGCCTTTGACCTTATAAATTCTTGCAATTGCATCTTTATTTGTTGCATCCGCTCCTAACCCATAGACGGTCTCAGTTGGAAAAGCGACTAAATCACCTTTAATTAATGCAGCCGCCGAATCTTTAATCGCGCTTGCTGTGCAGTTCAAAATGATGCTCATGCAGGTAATTATCGCACTTTGTGTAACTTTAAAAACCCGCATGTTTTCAATTGGTTTTGACCAACTTAAATCACCCGATACCCTTACCTCTCCACTGTCCCCATCGTCTAGTGGCCTAGGACGTCGCCCTTTCACGGCGTTAACACGGGTTCAAATCCCGTTGGGGACGCAAGAGGAGAGGAAGAAATTCCAATCCTCTTAAAGTTGGCCCAGTAGCGCAGTTGGTTAGCGCGCCGCCCTGTCACGGCGGAGGTCGCGGGTTCAAGTCCCGTCTGGGTCGCGATTTATTTATTTCTTAACTGAATTAAGTAAATTTGATTGGCTGAGTAGCTCAGTTGGTATGAGCGAACGACTGAAAATCGTTAGGTCGCCGGTTCGATCCCGGCCTCAGCCACAAAGTATTTCTAAATTATTCATCCTCGGTTCTTAAGAAAATTATAAAAAGCGCTACCCAAACTACAAATGCAATTAACATGAATACAATTTCAGAATTAATATCTGCATTTGAAATGATTACAGCGAAAAAACCATAGAGCGCTGAAAGTGCCCACAGGGTTATAGCTGCAACTTTTCGGCTAAGTCCATATCTAACTAATCGATGTGATAAATGATCTTTTCCGCCCTGGAATGGAGATACTTTTCGGCGAATCCTAGAAATAACTGCAACAGATGTGTCGAGAATTGGAATGGCTAGCAAAAGAATAGGTATGGCAAAAGAAGATACGGAATTACCAGTGGATGGCTTAAACCTAACAGTTAGTGTTGCAATTAATATACCCAAGAATAGCGCGCCAGCATCACCCATATAAATCCGAGCAGGAGTTCTATTCCAAATTAAAAAACCAAGTGTTGAGCCTGCCACCACAATCGATAGCGCAGCAATAAAGTATTGATCACCAGTTATCGCTAAATAGGTAAGAGAAATTGCAGTTATTGCCACAGTACCTGCAGCACCACCATCTAAATTATCAAAGAAATTAATTGAGTTACATATTCCAACAGTCCATAAAACTGTTATTACTACATCCAGCCATGTGATTCCTGTAGGATTTCCAATATTGTCATTTAACATCAAAATTACAGCTACAACAAGACCGGCAACACTCTGTCCGATAAACCTCGGTAAGGGATTTAAGCTTTTTAAATCATCCCATAATCCAACTAAACCCATAACTATGGCGGGGCCAAGCACCGATGTTGCAAGCCAAAAATTACTCCAAGTAAATTTAGAAGTGATTAATGCGAGGTAAGAAACAAGTACTACCCCAACAATTATTGCAACGCCGCCCAGATATGGAACCGGTTTTTTATGTGACTTATGGGCAGAGTTTGGAAGATCTAGGACTCCTTGTGCGAGAGCAATTTTGCGCATTAATGGCGTTAGTAAACCTACTAATACATATGAAATAACAAAAAGAAAAAAGTAATTAATTTGTGAGATGACCATTAAAAACTCTTAGTGATTATGCTGAGCCGGCTTTTCTTCTGTGCATCTTAGGAGCAGTCCCGCCAGTTTGACCAGCACCAATCTTTGAACCACTACTTGGTCCACCGGATTTACCGCTATTGCCACCTTTTTGTTTCTTTGCCAGCGCCTCACGCATCTTCGCCTTTGGATCATTACTTTCTTTTTTAGAAGTTTCTTCACTCATTTAATTCCCACCTACCTGATTAGATGTTGTATTTGGCGTAATAGTTTTTAGTAGCGCTTTAACTTCAGACTCTTTATATCTGCGGTGTCCGCCAAGAGTTCTAATTGAGGTTAACTTGCCAGCCTTTGCCCACCTTGTAACAGTCTTTGGATCTACCCGAAAAAGGGCAGCAACCTCAGCTGGGGTTAATAAATTTTCTTGGCCACTGACTGAAAGATGGGAGAGATTACTTTGACTCATTTCCTTAACCTCCATCTTTCACCTAAAAAAGATTTACCTACAGTTTGTCTGATTTAAACCTTATGGGCTAAGTATCCCTTTAAATATATTTAAGGACAAGTACTTAAATTTAGGTTGCAGATTCCAGTGAGGCTACCTTGCGCCAGCGCGAGACCAGCCGTTCATAGCCGCGGCCAGCGAGTGCGCCATCACCGGAAGCAAGCCCGGCAATAGATGTGCTCACATCCTCAACTGAAGTGTCAGCATCAAGACCTGCCTCACCATTTTGAATAAGTAAGTTATTTAAATAAATAGCAAGGCCGCCGTAATCTAACTCCACGATTGAGTTGTTATCAAAGATTTCAAGCCATTGCAGAAGATCAGCAATCTCACCCTCCACCTGACCTGAACCAAAAGCACTTAGCACTGCTTCATGAGTAAAGGTGGTGCGCTGTTTTGCCTTACCAATTGAGGTTCGCATAATTGTGAATGGGCCATCTTCATTCTCACCACGTAATCGCTCCTCTGGGTGAAAGAGTGCAAACCAACGAGGTGGGATATTCCAAGTTGAGGTGAGGATATGTGAAACCTTATCTTCAACAATCTCAGTAGTACTTCTAATGGAGTCTTCAATAGTTTGGGGCACAAAAAACTTTATTACATCAGCAGGTAGTGTGTATTTAAAATCATCTAAGGCTGCCCAGCACCTTGCTGCTGTTGACCAAGGGGCAACATATCTTTTACCTTCATGATCTAAAACGTGCGCGCCATCTAGCTTTAGCGCTGGTGGCTCGTTATTTATTGTTCTAGTTAGCGCTCTTTTTTGTTCATCCCAACTAGTTGGTGAGGTAATAACAATCTGTGACCAACGAAGTTGATCAGCTGCCTCAAATGAATCTATTGGTTCATAGATTCGAAGGGATGCAACATATGGGGTTGGGCGCATTACTTAACGCTACTCCTATTTTTAATAATTTTATTTAAGAACGAGGTTTGTAGTTATCTTCTGAATAGGGATCATTATTTTGATCACTGGCTTTAGTAGGTAATTCACTATGAAGCTCTTTTGCTAGGCTCTCTAAATCCATATCTTGATTTGAGTACTTAAGATCTCTGGCAACCTTGGTTTGTTTAGCTTTTGAACGGCCGCGTCCCATAGCTTTGGCCTCCTTACAATTTCTTTTCTGTCGTAGGGTGAAGATTAACCAATTACCCCCGCTTTATGCCAAATCAAGATGATTAGGCTCGATATTTCACCGCTGCCTGAGTGAAAATATTAGATAAATCACTAAGTAAACCTGAAGCCCTTACCTCACCTGACTCACAAAGGGAGCTCCAAAGAGATGGTTCATTTATTAGCCTAATTAAAGTTTGCCCACTCATCTCAACTGTATTAGGCGGTGTTCCTCTTCGATGATTACTACCCGCAACACATTGAATCGCGCCGTATGGTGGCACTCTTAATTCAACAGATTTTCCTGGTGAGATATTTTTAATTAAATCTAATATCTCTATAACAGCTGCTGTGATCTGTGGATCTTTAGTCACAGAATGTAAAGAAAATAATGAAAAGTTATTTTCCTATTTTGCAAGTTTGAGTCTTCATTATGACAATTAAAGAGTCCATGCTCTTTTGTAGATTGCCTAACTCAGTAACACCTTCAGGAGATGCAGATAAAATATCTTTAAAGACTTCGTACTGGTCTTTAGCCTCAATATATAGATCATTAGCGTCTAAGCAAGAAGAAAGCGTCCAGGTGTTCTTAGTTGGGGTTACATATGGATTTTTTTCACAATAGTAGGTTTTACTGCCAGATTTAGTTTTTTGGCCAAGCTTCTTGCAAGCCACACCATTCTTAACTGTGGCGGCATTTGCAGAGGTGGCATAAGAGGTAGTGGCAAGGAATAAGCCAAATGTGGCCACAAGTACTGACGCTCTTACTTTATTTGAAACTTTAACCATTTTAAATCCCACTTTCGCTTTGGCTTTAGATGCTAAGAATAACCTCTACAGGTGCTCTGTCCACCCCAAATTTAAGTGAATTGCCTGTGAATTGGCTAAATTTATTAAAAAAAGGTACTTAATGGGATCGAGTCATGCTTAAATCAAAGGCTTTAGATCAACCTTACTTACCTCACCCTTTGTTACTTTCTTTATTGATTCGCCAACTTTTTGAGATTGCTCAAGGGCGCTTCCAGCAAAGCCTGCTGGGTTTTTAACTAGATCATTTAGTTGAGTGAGGGAAAGTGGAAAGTCTTTCTCACTAGTTAATGCGGTAAAGAAGTTACTAGCGGTATTTGTGGTGGCATGTTTTTTAATCATTTCATGGGCCACCTCTCTGCCCATTCCAGCCTTAACACATGCCATTAATATTTGTGTTGTAGCTAAAAATGGTAGCTGCTCAGATAATTCTTTATTTATATTCTCTTCAAAAATGCCAAACTCAGTAAGTATGGTCATAAAGGTGTGAAGTAAGCCATCTGCAACATAGAAAGCATCTGGAATAACAACTCTTCTAACTACAGAGCAAGAGACATCTCCTTCATTCCATTGATCCCCTGCTAGATCTGCTGCCATGGTTGTATAACCGCGAAGTAATACCATCATGCCATTTATTCGCTCAGATGATCTTGAATTCATTTTATGTGGCATAGCAGAGGATCCAACCTGGCCTTGCTTAAATCCTTCACTAACTAAGCCAGCACCTGCCATTAATCTTATTGAGGTCGCAAAGGAAGAAGGACCTGATGCTATCTGTAATAACTTAGATACAACTTCAAAATCAATTGACCGTGGATAGATCTGGCCAACACTTGTTAAGGTATTTTCAAAACCAAACTCTGAAGCAATTGCCTCTTCCATTTTTGTTAAATCTTTTACAGAGCCAAGGGATGAAATACCATCTTGCCCAGTTCCAACTGGTCCTTTAAGACCTCGAAGTGGTAATCGATTAATTAACTCATTAAGTGAAGCTAATGAATACAGTAACTCTTCACCGCAGGTAGCAAACCTCTTACCGAGAGTTGTTACCTGGGCTGCCACATTATGACTTCTGCCCACCATATAAGTTTTTTCATACTTACTTATGTTTTTCTCAAGTAAGAACAATGTTTCTAGGCTTTTTTTTCTAATCAGATTTAAACCATCACGAATTTGAATTAGCTCTATATTCTCTGTTAAATCCCGGCTAGTTAAACCAATATGAATCTTCTCTACTCCTGCTAAAGAATTAAACTCTTCAATTCGCGCCTTCACATCATGGCGAGATATCTTCTCTCGTTTTTCAATTGAGGCTAAATCAACCTTATCTATAACCTTTTCATAGGCAGAAATATCAGCATCTGTAATTGGTAGCCCAGCTTTTTTCTGCAGTTTTAATATTGTGATCCAAAACTTACGCTCTGCAATAATTTTATTTATTGGATCAAAGATTGCCACCATCTCAGCAGTTGCATACCTTGTTGCTAAAACATTTGGCGTGATACTCATTTGATTAGGTCCCTAACCACAATTGTCTCATCTCTTCCTGGTCCAACACCGACTGCAGATATCGGAGCCCCCGATATCTTTTCTAAAAACTCTACGTAGGATTTAGCGTTTTTTGGCAGATCATTAATTGATTTAGCCTTTGAAATATCCTCACTCCAGCCAGGCAGGTACTCATATATTGGCTTTGCATGATGAAAATCAGATTGTGATGCTGGTAGCTCTTCAACTCTTGCGCCATCAACATCATAGGCAACACAAACTGGGATCTTCTCCCAGCCAGTTAAAACATCAAGTTTTGTTAAGAAGAAATCTGTTAGGCCGTTAACTCTTACCGCATACCTTGCAATGGGCGCGTCAAACCAACCACAACGTCTGTTACGGCCGGTGGTAACACCAACTTCTCCGCCAATTTTTCTTAGTGCTTCACCATCTGCGTCAAATAACTCGGTTGGAAATGGACCACTACCAACACGTGTTGTATACGCCTTAAGGATTCCAATTACGCGAGTGATTTTTGTTGGACCAATTCCAGATCCAGTAGAGGCTCCACCTGCAGTTGGATTAGAAGATGTAACAAAGGGATAAGTACCGTGATCAACATCTAATAAGGTTCCTTGGCTTCCTTCAAGTAATACATTCTTACCAGCCTTTAACGCTTGATCTAATAGCAAAGCAGTATCTGCCACATATGGCTTTAAAATATCGGCATAGCCAAGGTACTCAGATAAAACCTCATCAACGGTAATACCTTTTCGGTTAAAAACCTTAATTAAAATCTGATTCTTATCGTGCAGGGCTGCCTCAATTTTTTGTTTTAAAATAGAAGGATCAAATAGATCCTGCACACGAATACCTATTCGATTTATCTTGTCAGCATATGCCGGTCCTATGCCACGTCCGGTTGTGCCAATCTTTGATTTACCTAAAAATCTTTCAGAGACCTTATCGATGGTGCGGTGATATGGCGTAATAAGGTGGGCATTAGTTGAGATCTTAAGTTTTGAGGTGTTAATGCCTCGCTCATTTAATCCTTTAATCTCTTCAAGTAATACAGCTGGGTCAATTACAACACCATTGCCAATTACTGGAACTACATTTGGTGAAAGAATTCCAGAAGGTAGTAAGTGAAGTGCGTACTTTTGATCACCTATTACAACTGTGTGACCAGCGTTATTTCCGCCTTGATATCTGACAACATAATCAACTTGATCACATAATAGATCAGTTGCTTTTCCCTTGCCCTCATCGCCCCACTGCGCACCAAGTAAAACTACAGCTGGCATTTTTCTCCCACTATTAAGAGCCACAAATT
>Ga0304730_1000866_pt1 | contig 24465 bp, 24 predicted proteins | sample M_130628_MF_Meta_FD_190474 | JGI IMG/M metagenome (GOLD analysis project Ga0304730, IMG submission 190474) | Freshwater microbial communities from Lake Montjoie, Canada to study carbon cycling - M_130628_MF_MetaG (v2) (version 2) | ecosystem: Environmental > Aquatic > Freshwater > Lake | place...
GAGCAGCTGCAGTAATTCGTTGCCAACCAATCTTTAAGTGTTCGGCTTTATCGTCAAGATTTAAGGTTAACGAGCTATTCAAAAGCGCAACTCCATTACTAGCCCAACTCGAAAGATCACCGTTCGTCGGACTCTTAAAACCAGTGTCTGAAACATATTCAGAAAATATATTATCTAGCGATGCCGGAAGCTTGGTCAGAGCAGGATTTACGCTAAATGCTAATCCAGTCGCATATCCCGGGGTTGGGTATGGGTCTTGACCCACTATCACTGCCCGATAATGGCTAATCGGATAAGTAAAGACACGGAGCACGTTTTCATAATCAGGCGCGATCCTTTGCGACTTAATAACCAGTTCTATCGCTGCTATCTCTGCTTCAAAAGATTGAAAAAGCGGCTTCCAACTACTATCTATTTGCGCGAGCAAAGAACCGAGCGCCTTCTTTGGTAACAGTCAGCGGATAGCTAAATACATCTGAGACATTATTGGTGGTCAATACCTCATCAATTTCGCCAGAATACGCGATCTGGCCGTTTTTGATCAGTAGTGCATGTGTAGTGCCAACCGGAATTTCTTCCAAATGGTGAGTCACAATAATTGAAGCAGGCGAAGATGGATCGCTAGCAAAAGCTGCAAATCGAGTTAAGAGATCTTCTCGTCCGGGTAGGTCGAGCCCTGAAGTCGGTTCATCAAGCAAAATAAGTTCGGGATCAACCATCAAAGCTCGAGCGATGGTTACACGTTTGCGTTCGCCTTCGCTTAAAGTTCCATAAGCACGATCACCCAGAGAGCGAACTCCGAAAGTTGTTAACAGTGCGATCGCTCGCGACTCATCCCAAAGGTCATAACTCTCATTCCAACGACCGCTAATTGCATATGCCGCAGTTAAAACAACATCTCGAACAAGTTCTTCATCTGGGATACCAGTTGTGCTATTCGCCGAAACCAATCCAATTCGAGTGCGCAGTTCAAAGAGATCAACTTTTCCCATCGCTTTATCTAAGACTTGAGCCGATCCCGTCGATGGAAAAATACGAGTAGCTATCAATTGCAATAGAGTGGATTTACCAGCCCCGTTTGGGCCCAAAATCACCCATCGTTGCCCAGTGCGTAAGGTCAGCGAAAGTGGCCCCAAGATAGTTGAGGCTCCGCGACGAACAGTTACTTCGTCGAGAGTGAGAACGGTATCGCTTGCCATAGAGCGAAAAGATAGCGTGAATTCACGGTAATCTGCGCATATGAGCAGCGATGCGCAACACACTGGCCTGATCCTTCTGACTGGCACCGATGCCCCCGGCATAACACAAGCGCTATTTGCCGCCCTAGAACCTTTTGCCATAACTATTTTGGATATTGAGCAGGTCGTTATTAGTGATCGCCTAATCCTCACGGTTTTGATTGGTTTAAGCCCAGCACATAGCAAAGCAATCGAAGCTGATTTGGATGAATGCGCCATCAAGCTGGGCGTGGACATTGCAACTTTGTTTTCAGATGCGACCACCAGCTCAATCCAAGCTAAGCAAGGTTTATTGCATGTAGTTGCGCTCTCTCAAAAATTGCAACCCGGCGCAATAACTCAAATTGGAACTGCCATTGCAGCCCAAGGTGGAAATATTGAACGCATTTTCCGAACTGCGTCATACCCAGTTACTGCAGTTGAGTTTCAAGTATCAGGCGCATCTGTCGAAGCGCTACGCACATCCCTTGCTCTGGTTGCCAATGAGACTGGTGTTGATATTGCAGTCTCCCCTGGTGGCTTAGCTCGACTAGCTAAGAAGTTAGTTGTAATGGATGTTGATTCAACTTTGATTCAGCAAGAAGTAATTGAACTATTGGCGGCCAAGATTGGTGTTGTCGAAGAAGTAGTTGCGCTCACAAGCGCCGCTATGGCTGGTGAATTGGATTTCGAAGCATCACTTAAGGCGCGAGTAGCGCTATTAGCGGGTGCCTCTGCGGAGATTCTCAATGAGGTACGGGCTGAAATTAGATTGACCCCAGGTGCTCGAACTCTGGTAAAAACATTACAAAAATTGGGTCATGAAGTTGCGGTAGTCTCGGGCGGATTTACTTCAGTTATTGAACCACTCTTGCAAGAACTGGGTATCTCTAATTACCGAGCCAATTCGCTGGAAATTGTGGACGGAAAATTGACTGGAAATATCACTGGACCAGTTATTGATCGAGCTGCAAAGGCAACAGCGCTACGTGACTTTGCGAAGCAAACTGGTGTTGCAATTGAGCAGACCATTGCAATAGGCGATGGTGCAAACGATTTAGACATGATTGCCGCTGCTGGTTTAGGTATTGCTTTTAATGCCAAACCCGCTGTTAAAGCTGCGGCCGATAGCTCACTAAACGCGCCCTATTTGGACTCAGTTCTTTACTTGCTCGGAATCTCTCGCGAAGATATTGAAGCGGCAAATATTTAGGTTATAAGCGACAAGCGTGGATATCAGTTACCAAGATTCCACGAGCACCAATCGCCCACAAATCATCCATTACGGCGTTGGTTTCTTTACGCGGAACCATGGCGCGAACTGCCACCCAATCTTGTTTTTGCAGAGGTGAGATCGTTGGTGACTCGAGGCCAGGCGTTAGTTCGCAAGCTCGTTCTAGTGCTGACTTTGGAATATCGTAATCAAGCAACACATAGCGACGTGCCGTAACAACTCCTTGTAAACGACGAATCAAAATCTCTAAGCCATCTGCTTGTCTGGAATTTGAAATGAGAACCGCTTCACTATTAAGAATTGGCTCGCCGAAAGTTTTAAGACCGGCTTGACGAAGTGTGTTTCCAGTACTGACCACATCGGCAATAACATCTGCGACGCCTAGTCGAACACTGCTCTCAACTGCTCCATCTAAACGGACAACTTGGGCTGAAATCTTTAGCTCAGCTAAGTGAGCTTCAACTAATCCTGGATAGGCAGTCGCAATTCGCTTACCTGCAAGGTCGGCAACACTCCACTCGCGATCATTGCTGCCTGCGAATCTAAAGGTAGAGCCACCGAAACCAAGATTTAGAATCTCATCAGCTGTTGCACCTGAATCGATTAACAAATCGCGCCCAGTGATACCTGCCTCTAGTTCGCCCGAGCCAACATAGATTGCAATGTCGCGCGGACGTAAGTAGTAAAACTCAACGTTATTTTCAGGATCTAGCAGAACTAAGTCACGAGCATCTACTCGTTGACGATAACCAGCCTCTTTCAGGATTGCAGTAGCGGCATCAGATAAGGAACCTTTATTGGGAACAGCAACTCTTAACATGATTTTCTCCTACAAGTATCGGTAAACATCGGTAAGCGAGATATTTCTAGCAATCATCAAGACCTGTAAGTGATAGAGCAATTGACTAATCTCTTCAGCTAGCGCTTCATCGCTTTCGTGTTCTGCAGCCAACCAAACTTCGCCGGCTTCCTCAAGAATCTTTTTGCCAATTGAATGAACGCCGGCGTCGATTGCAGCCACAGTCGCAGAGCCCGAACTCTGGGCGGCAACTTTCTCGGATAACTCAGCAAAGAGAGATTCAAATGACTTCATGGAGCCAGTTTACTTCAGAGAACTGGCTCCATGAGTCACTATTGAAATGAGCCTACTTAACTGCCTTATCTGCCTTCGCGATCTTGAGCCATGATGCAAAGCCCCAAAGAACAAATGGCAGGTAGATCGCATACAGAGTGCCGGTTGGGTAGTAACCATTCGAGAACGCAAACGGAACTCCAACTGCATCAACAGCTATCCAAACTAACCAGAACTCGACATAACCGCGGCTCATGCCGTAAGTGGCAAGAGCAGTTCCGGTAAAGATCCAGGTATCAACTAGTAGCCAATCGCCACTTTCGCCTAACGCCTTAAAGATCTGGTAGGCGACGGCATAAAAAGCAATGATGACTGGAACGAGAACCAACTTCTCATTCTTGGTTGTCCAACGAGGATCAACTGCCGGTTTATTGCCATTACCTGACTTGCGATGTTGCGACCATTTAATCCAGCCGTAAACACTTACGATAATTAGCAAAAGATTTCGACTTGCTTGGCCGTAGAAATTCTTCTCTTGGCCAGCTTCTCCGAATGAGAAAACTGCGCCAAGGAAAACTGTGAAAAGTAGACCATCACCGATGATGCCTACTGGCCATGCAACAACTTTTCGCTTCAAACCAAGCACGGCGCTTGATAAACCAAGTAAACCGCCAATGACTTCACGCCAATGGATTGCTTTTAAACCAAAGTGAATTTCGGAATTGAATAACCATTCAAGTAATTTCATAAGTACTCCCCTTTTATAGTTAAATTCCGGGGTAAAAGAAATACCACCTGCGCAAAAATGCGCAGGTGCCAATAACTTTACGAGTTCCTCTCATCCGGACTTTAACCGTCGGTTCTGGAATCTCACCAGATCCACCGATCGCTGGCTGCGCTCGGGTCGCGGACTTTCACCGCCGGTTCGGAATTACACCGACCCCGGAAACATCGTGGGGTTAGTTTGCCACGCCTTGCGCCTTTTCGCGCAAGATAGAAACCATCTGTTCCGGATTTGGGCTATTAAATACGGCACTTCCAGCGACAAATGTGTCAGCGCCAGCAATTGCCGCTGACTCGATCGTTTCAAGTGAGATCCCGCCATCGACCTGTAACCAAATCGCTTTAGCGCCTATCTCGCGACGGGCTTGGGCGATCTTGGGTAGTTGATCGGTCATGAACTTCTGGCCACCAAAACCAGGTTCAACTGTCATGATCAGCAACATATCGAGTTCGTCGAAGAATTCCAAATATGGCTCAAGGGTAGTTTTTGGTTTCAGTGCAAGCGCCGCGCGAGCACCATTACTTCTGATTGCTCGCAATGTTGCGCGGATATCAGTCGTAGCCTCTGCATGAATTGTCACACTTGTACACCCAACCTCGGCGTACTTTGGACCGATTAAATCTACATCCGCAACCATCAAATGTGCATCGACTGGCAATTTACTAACTGAGATGATCTCGGCTGCTTGTGCAAAATCGAAAGTGAAGTTAGGAACGAAAATATCGTCCATCACATCAAGATGAACCAAATCTGAAGTAACCGAGATTCGTTCAATCTCTGCTCCCAAATTAGAAAAATCTGCATTCAGAATACTCGGTGTGATTCGAATCTGATGAGCCATGACTAAAGCCTAACTCGACTTCTGAAAGATGGTCATGAACATGGCATCCGTGTTATGTATTTGCGGCCAAAGCAACAGTGAACCATCATCATTGGCACTCACCAACCCAGCCGGGAAATATGGGCGCAGGTCAATCTTTTGAAGCTCTGGATGTTTTTTTAGAATAGCTGATACTTGGAACTTCGTCTCGGCCAAGTGGGGTGAACAAGTAACGTACGCGAAGTACCCGTTGACATTCAACACTGAAATTGCCGCATCGCTTAACTCAATTTGCAGATCGGTCAGAGTTCGCAAATCCGCTAACGTGCGTCGCCATCGAACTTCCGGACGGCGTCGCAGCGCACCTAACCCAGTGCAAGGAACATCGGCCAAGATGGCATCAAACGTGCGACCAGTTTTTGCGATCTCGCGCCCATCGCTGACGATCACTTGGCCGAACTCAACTACTTGCGAGACCAAGTTTGCTCGTGGCTGCGAAATTTCATTTGCGGTAAAGGTGTGATCTCCAAGAGCTGCAATGCTGGAGATAAGTGCTGCTTTGCCACCAGGTCCCGCGCAGAGATCGAGCCAGTTGTGTGCGCCTTTGCTAACTGCGGCGAATATTTCAGCAACTAATTGGGAACCTTCATCTTGAACGCCGGCCCGTCGATCTCTAATTGCCGAGATCGCACCAGGAGACCCAGAAAGTCGGACTCCGTACGGAGAATATTGCGTTGGCACTCCCCCGAGTTCAATCAATTCCGCCTGAGTAGAACGACCTGGCCAAGAAACTAGCGTTGGTTGAGCCGGAATATTATTGGCAATCAGAGCTGCAGTGACATCTGTTTCGCTCTTTAGTAAATCAAAATACGCAGAGACGATCCATTGCGGGTGTGAATATTGAATCGACAGTCGCTCTATCGGATCTTTGAGATCAGCCAGCGGTGCCAGCCACTCCTCTAGTGATTTCTTCAAAACAGCACGTAGCAACGCATTCAAGAAAGAACCTTGTGCCTCGCCTAATCGCTTGCGTGCAATATCTACTGACGCCGAAACGGCTGCATGATCTGGTACGCGCATCTCGTGAATCTGTTGCAAGGCCATGCGTCCAACATCTATGACACCAGGATCTACTTGTTCCCAAGGTCGATTAGAAACCTGTGCCAATATCCAATCATGACGACCTTGCATTCGCAGTGTTCCATAAAGTAGTTCAGTTGCAAACGCTTTATCACGGTCATCAAACTTGCTCGCAGTTAGAGCTTGTGGCAAAAGCAGATTTGAATAACCGTCGCTGCAATTAACTTCAGTTAGTAAGTCAAAAACTAGGAGTCGAACAGCGTCTGGGTTGGCGCGCTTATAGGTACGCGGAACCGGGTTATTCAATGGTTTCTCCCGAAACGAAACGAGCGCCATTAGCCCATGCCGTGGCTGACATCGACTTCTTGCCAGCTGGAGTTACGTCAAGCAATTCGACTGCGCTACTTGAAGTTCCGACTAGCACAGCGCCGTTGACTAGCGAGATTTGTCCGATCGGAAGAGACTGCTCGCTAATTAGTGCCCTATTTATTCGCAAAACCTCGCCTCGAAACTTTGCCGTTGCGCCGGGGTTAGGCGCGAAACCTAAAATCTTATTAACAATCTTTTGCGCCGAATCAGACCAGATAATTTGCGCCTCAACTTTTGCTAATTTGGCAGCGCTCGTAGCAAGTGAATGATCTTGCGCAACTGGAATAACGCCATCTTGTATTGCCTTCAGAGTCTGACCAATCGCCGACGGACCTAGTAGCGCTAACTCAGCCAGTAATTCACCCGAGGTGGTATTTGGTCTTATGGAATATTCGGTTTGCACATAGATCGGACCAGTGTCCATGCCGGCATCTAGTTGGAAAACAGTGATACCTGTCTTGGTAAGCCCATCAATGATTGCGCGTTGCGCCGGTGCAGCACCACGTAACAGTGGCAATAGTGAGAAATGAAGATTAATAAACCCGTACTTAGGATGTTCAAGAATGTACTCCGGTAGTAAAACGCCATATCCAATAGTGATTACCAAATCAAAATTCTTTAGCCGGTCATCAAAATCAGCGGCCTTATTGGGGAGATAGAGTTCAATTCCGTTGGTAGTGGCCCATTGCGAAACTGCTGTCGGTGTTAGTTCTCTACCTCTGCCAACTGGGCTATCCGGGCGCGAGATAATTAGAGCAAAATCATGTTCGGATGCAATTAAATATTCCAATGTTGGAATAGCAACTGCAGGCGACGCGGCAACCGCGATCTTCACTAGTTTCCTAAACCGTTAGTGAAATGTGGTGAAACCTTAATTACCGGCGAAGTGCCGTTGGCTATCGCAGAGCCGAACCACTCAGATTCACGAATCTCTTTCATGGCCAGCTTTCGGTCAGCAGTTGATAATCGGTCGATGAAGACAATGCCATCGAGATGATCTGTTTCGTGCTGAATTGCTCGGGCAAGCAATTCGCTGCCCTCGACAGTTACCGGATCGCCGTACATGTTAAAGCCCTTGGCCACGACGCGCATGGAACGCGGTGTTGGATAACGTAAATCGGGAAAACTCAAACAACCTTCTTCACCATCTTGGAGCTCGTCGCTTAAATCTAAGGTTGGATTAATTAGATGCCCCAGCTCGTCATCAACATCCCAGACAAAGACGCGCAGCGAAACACCGATTTGGGGCGCAGCTAAACCAGCGCCAGGCGCCTCGAGCATCGTTTCGGTTAGATCTGCGACCAAATTTCGTAGCTCTTTATCAAAGTCGATAACGTTCGCCGCTGGAGTGACTAGCACTGGGTCTCCGAAAAGACGGATTGGTTGAATCGACATAGGCGCAATCCTATCAAGACGGCGGACTTAATCGAGCGAGTATGGATTCACGCGATAAGCCAACAACGGCTTCTTTGAAATGGCGCGTCTTTTATTGATCTCACGCAACAATGAAACTAGATCTAGCTGTTCATTTGGATCTACTAGAAGTGTGAGCTTTGCATCGTCGCTGCCACTATTAGTAGGTCCATAAACTCGTAAAGATTTCGGCGCTCTGCCTTCTTCCTTGGCACTCTCTAGCGCCCCTTTAAGTCTGACCAATTCGGCCGCCTCGGCTAACACCAGAACGGCGCCAGTTATCGGTGGTAGTTGTAACGAAATGCATTGCTCGATTTCACGTTTGGAAATTGTGGCTGGGTTCCAGGTAGTAAGTGCACTCGTGATTGGTGCACCATCGTCATGAACGAGCAGAAGCACGCCCGAATCACCTAGTAACGCACTTGCGGCAAAGAAATTCGAATAGGCGCGTTCAACTCCATTTGAAGCGCTAGAGCTTAAGAACCGATCGACTTGCAAAATCACGATCGCTGAATATCCACCTTCGGCAATTGGTTCGACACCAGGAGTTGAGATCACTAATGCGGGTTCATCGCTAACTGAATCACGTGGATCGCTAGCTGATGATTGAACAACTAATTGATTCGGAAATGATTTCCCGATCTCTTCGGCAAATCTTTCGATTCCGCGACTTGTTAAGAAAACTCTAGCCTCGCCGCACCAACCACATTTCCAATTTTGATACTTCTTGCTACATAGAACACAGAGCGGATCGCTCTTGGCGCTGGTCTTGCTTAGCTTGCCACCACATTCGCACATAGCGATATTGCGACATTTAGCGCAACTAATCGCAGTGGCGTAACCTTTTGCAGGAACCAAAAATAGGATTGGCCCCGCTGAAAGCGCTTTTCGAACTTGTTGGTAAATCTTGCTAGGAATCAATTCCCCGTTGCTGCTTGTTTGCGCGACAACCGAAATCCTTTCGCGACCTGCCAGATAAGCGATTTCTTTCGCATCGATATCTATTGCTACTTCAAGACTTGGTACATAACCAGTGAGATGAACGTTCAAATTCGAGATTTTCGAACGTATCCAGGAAACCTCTCGAGCATTCCAATAAGGAGCTCTGCGTTCGAAATAGTGTTCGCTATTTTCTTGGTGCAAATAGATTTCAGTTAGATTTGGAATTGGCGCAAAAATAGCCCCACGCATGCCGATTACTAGTTCAGCTCCACCCAGTGAAACGTTAAGAAAATTTCGGTAACGATCAGCGCGGGGCAAGTTGGAGTCCAGCGATACAAATTCAAGGCCCGCTTGAAGAAGGGCTGATGCAAGTCGATTCAAGTCACGCGCAGTCGGGACAATTATCAACTTAACGCCATCAACGTTGCTGCTTGCAATTAATGAACTCAAAGCGGAAATCGGATCAGTTCTTGCGGGCAATAAATGAAAAGTGGTTACTCCTTGAAAATTTGAATTAGTTGGTGCGTTTTTGAAAGTTAGTGCCTTCTCGGCGCTGGCAACTCTAGGCGGAATAGCACTTCGAATAACATCGTATGGTGATCCGCCCCAGTAGTTAGAAGTTAAGCCAATCAATTCGAGAGTTTCCTGACTTGCTACTGGAAACTCCCCCAACAATTTGTAGATTGACTTCAACTCTCTAGCCTCTGACGACAGTGCAGATCGCTCTATTACAATTCCCTCAAGATGCTTATCTTTAAAAGGCACTTGAACGCGTGAACCGATTTTGACTTGAGAGCTAAGTTTTTCGGGGATCAAGTATGTAAAAGGCTCGCTCAAAGTAAGAATTCCAGAATCAACCCAAACTAATGCGACTGGTAAATCGCTAGCTGTTGGCCCAGCCGGTAGCGGGGCGCGTTGCATCTTCAGTTTTAGCGGGCGCAGCATGAACTCAGTCTATGAGATGTATTTTGCGAAGTGTGCTTTGGGCTAGTTATTACTTGATTGCGGCTTGTAGAGCAGCAGCACGATCTGTTTTTTCCCAAGTGAATTCGGCTAGCTCGCGACCAAAGTGCCCATAAGCACTAGTAAGCGAATAAATAGGACGTAATAGATCAAGATCACGAATGATCGCAGCTGGACGCAGATCAAATACCGATAGAACTGCATCTTGGATTCGAGAAACTGGCACCTTTTCAGTTCCGAAAGTTTCAATGAATAGACCAACTGGCTGTGCCTTACCAATTGCGTAGGCGACCTGTACTTCGCAACGCGAAGCAAGACCCGCGGCCACAATATTTTTTGCTACCCAGCGCATTGCATAGGCTGCCGAACGGTCAACTTTTGAGGGATCCTTTCCGCTAAACGCTCCGCCGCCATGTCGGGCCATACCGCCATAAGTGTCAACGATGATTTTACGACCAGTCAGTCCGGCATCTCCCATTGGCCCACCAATTACGAAACGACCAGTTGGATTAATTAGAGTGCGCAGGTCTGCCTTTGGTAAATCAATATCAGCAAGAACTGGATTGATAACTAAATCAATAATTTCCGGAGTCAACTTCTTAGCGACATCAACATCAGCGCTATGTTGTGAAGAAATAACAATTGTATTTAGGGCGACCGCTTTATCGCCGTCATACTCAATAGTTACTTGAGTTTTTCCATCTGGGCGTAAATAAGATAGTTCGCCAGACTTACGAACTGCAGATAAGCGTTGAGCCAACTTATGAGCCAACGAGATCGGCAGCGGCATTAACTCTTTGGTGTCTTCGCAGGCATAGCCGAACATCAAACCTTGATCACCGGCACCTTGTAGGTCAAGCGGATCAACTGAAGAATCTAACCGCTTCTCGTAAGCATCATCGACACCCTGCGCGATATCTTGTGATTGCTGACCAATTGAAAGTGAAACACCACATGAATTTCCGTCGAAGCCTTTATCAGATGAGTCGTAACCGATATTTAAAACTGTGTCACGAACAATGCTCATTACATCGGCATACCCGTTAGTTGTTACTTCACCAGCTACGTGAACCTGACCAGTTGTAATTAAAGTTTCAACTGCAACGCGGGATTTAGAATCTTGACCAAGAAGAGAGTCGAGAATCGCATCGGAGATTTGATCTGCGATCTTATCTGGATGACCTTCGGTTACAGATTCAGAAGTAAATAGGCGCTTTGACATTGGGCTAATTTAACTTATCAACGACTAGATCGAGTAATTGTGTGGCCAGTGTCGCCTTATTGCTCTTACCCACTGGTATCTCCTTGCTATCTGAAGTGATAAATATTCCTTGCGTCGAATCGCTGCCAAATATTTCACCAGTTGATACATCATTTAGGTAAATCAGGTCTAATCCTTTTGCGAGTAGTTTGCGATTGGCTTCTGCAATATTTAAGGAGGTTTCGGCGGCAAATCCCACAATAATCTGGCCCTTCTTTTGCGCAGATATCTGAGCTACTAGATCGGGATTTTCTACTAACGAAATCTCACGATATGAATCCTTCTTCAACTTATCAGTACCGACTTGTGCAGGCCGAGCATCAGCAACCGCTGCTGCCATTACTAATAGATCAGTGCTGTGAAAATGACGTTCTAGTTCGATTTCTAAATCTTTCGTAGTCTCTACCCGAATAACTTGCGCTCCAACTGGATCAGGTAGATTGACATTCGCACTCAAGATTGTTACTTCGGCGCCACGATCAAGGGCAGCTTGAGCGACTGCGTATCCTTGCTTCCCAGAAGAACGATTGCCGATGAACCTAACGGGATCTATTGGTTCACGAGATCCGCCGGCTGTAACTAAAACTCGCTTACCCAGATAATCTTGCGAATCAGAAATAATGCTCGCGAGAAAGGAAAGTATTTCTGAAGTTTCGGGAAGTCTGCCGATGCCACTGTCATTGCCAGTAAGTCGGCCAGTAGCTGGCCGCATAATATGAAAACCGCGCTGCTGTAATAATGCAATGTTCGCCACCGTCGCTGCGTTGTTCCACATATTCGGATGCATGGCTGGAATTAAAACTTTAATTGCATTGCTAGCGAGTATCAGATTTGTTAATAAATCGTCTGCGCGACCTATAGCGATGCGTGCAATGAGATCTGCAGTTGCGGGTGAAACTAAAATTAAATCATTTTCAGCAGCCAGCTTTACATGCCGAACTTCATCAACGGATTCCCAAACTTGAGTTGTTACTTTCTTAGCTGAGAGCGCTTCCCAAGTAGCGGTACCTACGAAATTAAGGGCCGACGGAGTCGGAACAACTGTGACGTCATAATTGCGTTCTTGAAGACGGCGCAAAAGATCACAGGATTTATAGGCAGCGATTCCGCCACCAACGCCAAGAATTACTTTGCTAATTCGTTTTGGCATTTAAACCACCCCGCTTACTGGCAAAAATTAAGCAGTTGGCTCGAGATTCTCGATAGTCAATAAACCTTCGTTGATCTCACGAAGTGCAATCGAAAGTGGCTTCTCGTGAACATGGGTCTCAACTAGCGGCCCCACATATTCAAGTAAACCTTCACCTAGTTGTGAGTAATAAGCATTGATCTGACGTGCACGCTTTGCAGCGTAGAGAACCAAGCTGTACTTAGAGCCGGCCTTATCGAGAAGTTCGTCGATAGGTGGATTTGTAATGCCGTCCATGTGTCCTCCAATAGCAAGCGATAAATCTAAAATTTAGGAAAATCGGGGTTGATCAAGAGGCCAAGGATACCAGTTCGCTAAGAACCTGGGTTACCGAGTGATTTACGATGCGATGGTCGAAGTTAGGGGCGTGAGCGAGTTCTTCCTGCGCCAACTCGAGGCGATGAGCCCTTCGTTCGGCCGAATCAGTACCACGCGCCTCGAGCCTCGTCACTAATTCTTCCCATGATGGTGGTTCGAGGAATACCAAAATCGCTTCAGTACTGACTTTTCGCACCTGTTCGGCGCCGGCAATATCGATCTCCAGAAGTACGTTTTTGCCCTTCGCTAAAGCATCCTCTACCTGTGATTTGGGAGTTGCATACTTAGCACCAGCGAATTCAGCCCATTCTAAAAACTCACCGGCAGCTTTGCGATTTTCAAATTCGGTATCAGTTATAAAAAAGTAATCAATTCCATCTTGTTCATTGTGGCGTGGAACTCTGGTCGTTGCGCTGATCGAAACATAAAAGTTTGCTTCTTTGCGCAGCTCTTTCGCAACCGTACTTTTGCCAACTCCCCCTGGTCCAGAAAGAACAAGTAACTTGCCACGTTCGACCAGTGTTGGACCGGCAAACTCCAGCAATAAAGCTGGAAGTTGTTTTGCGCCTAAACCTTGAATACGACGAGTGGGTGAAATATTTAGACGTTCCATCACAGAACGTGCTCTGACTTTGCCTACTCCTGAAATTGATTCTAAAAGTTCGAATACGCGCATTTTGGCTACCGCTTCGTCACTCCTACTCAAATCGAAAACTTCGCGGAGTGAATATGCACCAGATTTGATTTGTGCTTTCACTTCAGCTCGACGCTTTCGGGAAGCTGCTGCTTTGGCAAGAGCACGCGCACGATCTTCGGGCGAGAGTTGCGGTGGTTGCATGGGGTAAATCTAGCGGGCTAAGAGCGGTTCACAAATCTGTGCCAAGTTGGCACTAAATGCGGCTTCACCTTGACTCCAGAATCGTGTAATAGGCCGCCCGATAACGACATAACTAGCACCAGCTTGGATTGCTGCCAATGGCGTCATAGTGCGAACTTGATCATCAGCTGGTGCGCTGAGATCTATTGGACGAACGCCAGGGGTAATAATTGCCGGCTCATTTCCAATAGCGGCGCGAATTGCAGCGACCTCCATTGGTGAACACACGATTGCTTTAGCGCCTCCAGAAATTGCCAACTTAGCCAAACCAACTGCACTATCTAGCGCGTTACTGCCATAACCAATCTGAACTAAATCTGGCTCACCAAGGCTAGTCAAGATTGTTACCGCAGTTACTTCAGTTGCTGGAAGTTCCTTGGCTGCTGCTGCAATCATCGCTTGTCCACCAGAAGCGTGAACCGTTAGGAATCGGGGCTGCAAATTCGCCACTGCCGCAGCAGCTTGCCCAACTGTGTTTGGAATGTCATGCAATTTCAGATCGAGAAAAAGATCGAGCTCATGATCTGCGCACACTTCACGAACACCTGCGGCTCCGAAATTTAGAAAGAATTCCAAACCTAACTTAATTCCGGTGATGTGCGGTGCTACCAATTTCGCCCACGTTTTAGCAATCTCTAAATCCGAAGTATCAGTGGCCAGAATGATGGGAGCTTTCATCGAACGCTGCTCTCTGGTCGGTGTGCGAAACCAACAGCTTCCCGAAGTGAACTAAATCCTTTGTCGGTCAGAATTTGACGAAGTTCATTTTGGATTTTCATGATCGCAGTTGGGTTTCCAAACGAGGCAGTGCCTACTGAAACTCCACTTGCACCAGCCAGAATAAGTTCAAATGCATCAGCGCCAGATGAAACGCCACCCATACCTAAGATTGGAACTTTCGGTAATGCTTCATGCACTTGATAAATCGCACGAACTGCGATTGGTCGTATCGCTGGGCCAGATAGTCCGCCAGTGCGACCGCCTAGATGTGGTCGCATCGTGTTTGGATTAATCACCATACCCAGAACGGTATTAATCAGGGCTAAACCATCGGCTCCGGCGTCAATAACACCGCGAGCAATCGAAACAATATCGGTTACATCGGGTGAAAGTTTCGCGATGATTGGAAGATCTCCTCCGATAGTTCGCCGCACACCTTCGATCACTGTTTGCGCGGATTCCAAATGGCAAGCAAAAACCATGCCACGATTTTCTACATTTGGGCAAGAGATATTTACTTCAAGCGCCGAAATTCCAGCTACACCTCGAAGTCGGCGGGCCAGGGAGGCAAACTCTTCAGCAGTTTCGCCAGCAATCGAAACAATGATGCGGGCTTTTTGTTCGACTAACCAAGCTAAATCGTTCGCTAAGAAAGCATCTATACCTGGACCTTGTAAACCAATGGAATTGAGCATGCCACTTGGTGTTTCCGCCATACGAGGAGTTGCTCGACCAGCACGAGGTTTGGTCATGATCGACTTTGTAACAATGGCGCCCATGTCGCGTAGATCAAAGAACTGAGCTAACTCTTTGCCTGAACTGGCACAACCACTGGCTGTAAAAATTGGAGTTGGAAACCAAGCGTTTCCTAGCGTAGTTGAGAAATCTAGTTGCGACATTAAAGCACCAACGTCTTACCTACAAGGTCCCATTCGATGGCTGCGCCATCCATAACGGGACCATCAATACAAGATCGCAAATTACTAATTTTGCCCGCTTCATCTTTTACTGGAAGTACGCAAGTCATGCAGATACCGATGCCACACGCCATCGCTTCTTCAACTGCGCATTGATGAACTACATCCGTATTTCCTAAAATCTCTGAAATCGCTTTTAACATAGCCATCGGACCGCAAGAATAAACCACGTCGATCTGCAACTCAGAAACTAATTGCGCAATCGGTGAGGTAATGCGGCCAGTTTCTCCCATAGAACCATCCTCGGTGAAAATTCGGAGCGAATTGACGCTGCGCTTGCCTTCAAGGGGTGCATAAATTTTCGCCCCAGTGCTTGCGCCTAACAACATATCTACGCGACAACCACGTTCCTTAAGTACTTCAGCTAAACCAAAAAGTGGAGCCGAACCGTATCCACCGCCAACTAGCAGAGCATTTACATTTGTAGTTGGAATGCCAAAAGCAGTGCCCAACGGAAGCGTAATATCTATTTGCTCGCCCTCAGCTAAACCGCATAGCCAAGTTGAGCCACTGCCATGAGGCGCAACTATCAACTCAATTGCACCGCCAAATTGTGGTGAAGTTGTTGTGCGTGAAATGGCAAAGGCGCGACGAAGTACCATTTTAGAACTTGGCCCGCCAACACTAATTGCCACGAAATTTCCAGGTTTGCATTGCGAAACCAAATCACCAACACTGATCAATATCTGGTGGTACTGCCCGACTTTCTTGTTACCAACAATCGTCGCTAATAACTGAGCCGCGCTACGGTTAATTCCAGCCATGGTTAAGCCAACCACTTCTGAATGGATTTAACACTCATCTCGCCCTGTTGAAGCGCTGCGATGCCAGAAACTGCAGCTGCAAAACCAGCAGTAGTTGTAATGCACGGAATCGAGCGTTGAATAGCAGCGGTACGAATCATCCAGCCATCAGCTCTGGTTCCTCGACCGACCGGAGTATTAATCACTAGATCGATTTCACCAGCATGTAAGAGATCAACAATTGTGCGTTCGCCCATGGCGCCTTGACCTTCGGAATATTTGCGAACCTCAGTAACGGCAATACCCGAATCACGTAAGACGGCAGCTGTTCCGGTCGTTGCCAAAATTGTAAAACCTAAATCAATTAGCGACTTTGCTGGAGCGATTCCGTGGCTCTTATCTTTATCAGCTAAAGAAACGAAAACTTTTCCTTTCTTAGGAAGTGGTCCGAACGAAGAAATTTGACTCTTGGCATAACTCTCACCAAAAGTGGCAGCGATTCCCATAACTTCGCCAGTTGAGCGCATTTCTGGTCCTAGTACTGAATCCACACCACGTCCATCAACTCGCCGGAAACGATTCCAAGGTAAGACCGCTTCCTTAACTGAAACGCCTTTAGCTTTTCCGTTACCGGCGGGCAACATTCCTTCGCTACGAAGTTGTGCAATTGTGGCACCTACTGAAATGCGCGCTGCAGCTTTAGCCAGCGGTACCCCAGTTGCTTTGCTAACGAACGGCACAGTTCGCGATGCGCGTGGGTTAGCTTCCAAAACATAAAGTTGTTTCTCTGCGATTGCGAACTGAATATTTATCAAACCTAACACACCAACACCGCGAGCAATTTTTTCGGTTGCGATTGCAATTTCGGCAGCCATTTCAGGTGTAAGCGTCATCGCCGGAAGTACACAAGCGCTGTCCCCCGAGTGGATTCCAGCTTCTTCAATGTGTTCCATAACGCCACCTAAGAAAAGTTCGGTACCGTCGAACAACGCATCAACATCTATTTCGATTGCGCTATCTAAGAATCGATCAACTAACACGGGGCGGTCAGGAGTGATATCGGTGGCACGAGCGATGAAACCAGAGAGCGATTCATCGTCATAAACGATCTCCATACCTCGTCCGCCAAGTACGAAACTTGGTCTTACAAGTACTGGATACCCAATTTCATGCGCAATTTTTAGGGCTTCCATTTGCGAAGCTGCCATGCCAAATTTTGGTGCAACTAACGCTTGTTGCGCTAAGACCTCGCCAAATTCACCACGATCTTCGGCCAAATTAATCGCATCTGGCGAAGTACCGAGAATATTTACCCCTGCTGCCTTGAGGCCAGCCGCTAATCCAAGTGGGGTTTGTCCACCAAGTTGCGTAATAACTCCCAATACCGGGCCAGCTAATTCTTCGGCTCGAACCACTTCTAAGACATCTTCGAGCGTTAAAGGTTCGAAATAAAGTCGGTCACTGGTGTCATAATCTGTGGAAACTGTTTCCGGATTGCAATTGATCATGACAGTTTCGAAATCGGATTCGCGCAATGTGAACGAAGCATGCACGCAGGAATAATCGAATTCAATGCCTTGACCGATGCGATTAGGCCCGGAACCCAAAATGATCACTGCTGGCTTGGTTCGTGACTTAACCTCTGTCTCTTCTTCATAACTCGAATAGTGGTAAGGAGTAAACGCTTCAAATTCCGCGGCGCAAGTATCGACGGTCTTATAAACCGCATGAACATTTAGGTTTGCGCGTGCTGCGCGAACGTCTGATTCGCTAATGCCACGTAATTCGGCAATCTGCTTATCTGAAAAACCAAGTTGTTTAGCGTTACGTAAAATCTCGTCAGTTAATTCACCAGGCAAGGCGATAATTTCGGCAGCTTCGTTTAGCTCTACGATTTGATTTAGGAACCAAGGATCAATCTTGCATGCCTCAAAAACTTCAGCAATCGAAGCTCCCCACCAGAGCGCACGTTGAACTTGCTGCAGGCGATATTCAGTTGGAATTTCAATCGCTTTAAGCAGAGCCGCAAGTTCACCTGAACTAGCGGGTGCGGGCCAAGAGAAAGGTGCTTCTTTACGTTCTAATGAGCGCAGTGCTTTCTGCAGCGCTTCAGCGAAGGAACGACCAATCGCCATTGCTTCACCGACTGACTTCATGGTTGTCGTTAAGCGAGGGTCAGCGTCGGCAAATTTCTCGAACGCGAAACGCGGCGCTTTTACGACTACATAGTCAAGCGTAGGTTCAAACGAAGCCGGAGTTACTTTAGTAATATCGTTTTGAATCTCATCTAATGAGTATCCAATTGCTAGTTTGGTGGCAATCTTTGCAATTGGAAAACCAGTAGCCTTTGATGCAAGTGCACTAGAACGTGAAACTCGCGGGTTCATTTCAATCACAATAATGCGACCGTTTACGGGATTAACCGCGAACTGGATATTACAGCCACCGGTTGCCACGCCAACTTCACGGATAATATCGATTGAGAGATTACGTAGACGTTGATACTCGACATCAGTTAACGTCATAGCGGGAGCAACGGTTATCGAATCTCCGGTGTGAACTCCCATCGGATCAACGTTTTCGATAGTACAGACAATCACAACGTTATCTTTGTGATCACGCATTACTTCGAGTTCGTACTCTTTCCAACCAATGATCGACTCTTCAATCAATACTTCAGTAGTAGGGCTGTGAGTTAAACCAGCTCCGGCAATCTGTCGCAAAGCTGGTTCATCAAAAGCAATACCTGAACCTAACCCACCCATTGTGAAAGATGGACGTACTACAACTGGATAATTCAAAACATCTGCCGCAGCTAAAACTTCCTCAATAGTGTGACAGATAATGGATTTAGAAGACTCTCCCCCGACTTTTTCAACGATCGCTCTAAAGAGTTCGCGATTCTCGCCGCGATTAATTGCTGGAATATCTGCTCCGATCAACTTAACGTTGAATTTCGCAAGCGTCCCGCGTTCGCTCAAAGCAATCGCCGCATTTAGTGCGGTTTGGCCACCCAGTGTCGCCAGAATCGCATCTGGTCTTTCGATTTCAATGATTTTTTCAATGTATTCCGCGGTGATCGGCTCAATGTAAGTAGCATCTGCAAACTCGGGATCGGTCATGATTGTTGCCGGATTTGAGTTAACCAAGATGACTCGGATACCTTCGGCGCGTAATACTCGACAAGCTTGAGTACCTGAATAATCGAACTCACATGCCTGCCCAATTACGATTGGGCCGCTGCCTATTACTAGAATGCTTTTGATTGAATTATCTCTAGGCATTTAGCGCTCCAACTGGATTTGCCACCATTAAATCGACGAAGTGATCGAATAAGTAGTTTGCATCATGAGGACCCGCGGCAGCTTCTGGGTGGTACTGCACACTAAATGCTGGCTGTTCAAGTAAAGCCAAACCTTCGACCACATCGTCGTTCAAATTTACATGGGTTACATGGCCAGGTCCGAAAACAGTTGTGAAAGTCCCGGTAGTCGGAGCCTTGATTGCAAAGCCATGATTGTGCGCCGTAATTTCGACTTTCTGAGTGACTTTATCGATCACCGGTTGATTTATGCCACGATGTCCAAATTGCAGTTTGTAAGATTCGAAACCGAGAGCGCGACCCAAGATTTGATGGCCAAAGCAAATTCCGAAGATTGGAATCTTTGCCGACAAGACTTCGCGAACCAACTCGACAGTTTCATTCATAGTCGATGGATCACCAGGACCATTGGAAATGAAAACCCCATCTGGATTTAAAGCTTGAATATCGGCAAAACTAGTATTGGCTGGCAATACGTGAACTTCGATTCCGCGAGCGGCCATGGAACGAGGTGTGGCTGCCTTGATTCCTAAATCAAGTGCTGCAACTGTGAACTTCTTTTCACCAATCGCTGGGACAACATATGGCTTTTCGGTGGAAACATCTTTAGCTAAATACGATCCTGCCATTGCACCACTTGATCTAACTTGGGTAACCATTTCTTCAATCGAAAGTTCAGTACCCGAAAAAATTCCAACTTTCATTGCCCCGCGATCACGCAAGTGCCTAGTAAGTGCTCTGGTATCTACTCCACTAATACCCACCACATTTTGAGCGATCAGATCATCTTCCAGGGAACGTTCGCTGCGCCAATTACTTACTACTGCGGAAGGATTACGAACCACAAAACCGCTAACCCAGATCTTGGTTGATTCTTCATCAGGTGAATTCATTCCTGTGTTGCCGATATGCGGCGCGGTCATGATCACTACCTGCTTGTGATAACTCGGATCCGTGAGCGTCTCTTGATAACCAGTCATGCCAGTTGAAAACACGGCTTCACCAAAAGTCGTACCTACAGCCGCCCAGGAATTGCCCGTGAAAATGCGACCATCTTCAAGAACGAGCAGCGCCTTACTCACCAAAGACCAGCTTTCCGTTAAAGAAGGTGTGTGTTACCACGCCAGGTAATTCAAATCCATGAAATGGCGTGTTCTTAGACCTAGTAGACATTAAGTCGCGATCAACAATCCACTTAGCCGCGGTATCTACCACGGTGAGATTGGCAACGTGTCCGACCTCTAACGGTTGACCATGATTTTCGTAGCGAGCAATACGTGCAGGTGCTACCGAAAGACGATCTGCCACATCTGCATAATTCATCGCACCCGTTTCAACCATTGTCTTAATTACAATTGAAAGTGCGGTCTCGAGACCAACCATTCCGAAACTTGCAACTGACCATTCACAATCTTTGCTTTCGGAGCTATGCGGTGCGTGATCGGTCGCCACAATGTCGATAGTGCCATCTGCTAAACCAGCACGTAGAGCTAAAACATCACTCTCTAATCGCAATGGTGGATTGACTTTGAAGATCGGATCGTAATTCTTAGCATATTCATCAGTTAGTAATAAGTGATGCGGAGTTACTTCAGCGGTTACTTGGATACCTCGTGCTTTAGCCCAACGAATAATCTCGACGCCACCGGCGGTAGTTAGATGGCAAATATGTAGACGTGACTTGGTGTGTTCTGCCAGCAATACATCGCGAGCAATGATCGCTTCTTCAGCAACCGCTGGCCATCCTTTCAGACCCAATTGCGCAGACATCTCGCCTTCATTCATTTGCGCATCTTGAGTAAGCGTTGGTTCTTGAGCATGCTGAGCAATTACCCCGTCGAACTTTTTTACGTATTCCAAAGCTCGACGCATGATAAGTGGATCGAAAACACATTTTCCGTCATCGCTGAAAACTCTAACTCGAGCACCTGAATCTGCCATCGCACCTATTTCGGAAAGCGTCTGACCGTTCAGGCCTTGAGTTACCGCGCCAATTGGAAAGACATCGCATAACCCAGCTGCTTGACCAAGTCGATATACCTGTTCAACTACGCCGGCAGTATCAGCAACTGGAGACGTGTTGGCCATCGCACTAATTGCCGTAAAACCTCCGCGCACTGCTGAGAGCGAGCCCGTTGCAACAGTTTCAGATTCTTCAAAGCCTGGTTCACGCAGATGAGTGTGTAAATCAACTAAACCAGGCAGTACTTGCTTGCCGGCCAAATCAATGACTTGATGATCTTTCGGAAGTGAACTTGCGGCTACGAAGCGCCCGTCATGAATCGCTAGGTCAGCTTTGCTGCCATTAGGCAGAGTTGCATTCTTCAATAAATAACTCATCAGTTGATACCGCCTTCGATTGGTGCCCCGCCAAGTAATAGATAAAGAATCGCCATACGTACGCTGACGCCATTGCTTACTTGCTCGACAATTACCGAACGAGCGCTGTCTGCAGCGTCAGCTGTGATCTCAAGACCACGGTTCATAGGGCCTGGATGCATGATGCTGGCCTTTGGATTCAGCGCATTAACCCGATCACGATTGAGACCAAAATACCTTGAATATTCGCGAGCACTTGGGAAAAAGATTTCATGCATCCGTTCTTGTTGAATACGGAGCATCATAATTGCGTCAACTTGCGGAATAACATAATCTAAATCATATGAAACCGTCACTGGCCAACTCTCGACCCCAAATGGCAGCAATGTTGGTGGTGCAACTAACGTCACGTGAGCACCCAATTTCGTTAACAACAAAACATTTGAACGAGCTACTCGAGAATGCAGAATGTCACCAATAATTGCAACTCGCAGACCAGCTAAATCTTTAGCACCTTTACCATGATGTTTGCGTATCGTGTAGGCGTCAAGTAACGCTTGGCTCGGATGTTCATGAGTTCCATCGCCAGCATTAATTACCGCGCCGCTCATCCATTGATTATCTGCTAATCGAAATGGTGCACCAGATGCTGGATGTCGGATTACAACTGCATCAGCTCCCATCGCTTGCAGAGTTTGCGCAGTATCTTTTAAAGATTCACCTTTGCTCAGACTCGAGCCCTTGGCCGAGAAATTGATTACATCTGCCGAGAGTCTTTTGGCTGCAGCTTCGAAGGAAATTCTGGTTCGGGTCGAATCTTCGGCAAATAAGTTCACGATGGTGCGACCACGAAGAGTTGGTAGCTTCTTCATCGGCCCATCAGAGATACGGGCTAGTTCGGCGGCAGTATCAAGAATCAAGATTGCTTCATCGCGTGAGAGATCATTGATGCTTAGTAGATGTTTCACTTAGATCCCCCTTCTGCGATAGTTACTTCATCGGCACCATCAACCTCAACTAAATTGACTTTAATAATCTCAGTGCGCGAAGTTGGAATGTTCTTGCCGACAAAATCCGCCTTAATGGGTAGTTCACGGTGACCGCGATCTACTAAAACCGCCAGAGAGACACTGGTTGGACGACCAATTTCACCGAGAGCATCAAGTGCTGCGCGGATTGTGCGGCCGGAGAACAGAACATCATCGACTAGAACAACGTGTCGACCTTCAACACCAGCTGGTGGGATTAGCGTGGGCAACAGAGCTTTTGGAGAACGGGTTCGCAAATCATCACGATGCATCGTGGTGTCTAAAGTTCCAACTGCGACTTGCCCGCCTTCGATTGCGTTAATGGCTGCGGCTATCCGGTTCGCCAAATGAGCCCCGCGAGTGGGAATTCCTAAAAGAGTGATTGACTCAGCACCGTCATAGCGCTCAAGAATTTCATGAGCAATGCGGACTATTGCACGCGATATATCGGGCGCAGGCAGAACTGTTTTCATATAAATCTCCTTCCCCACCTCTCAGGATGGGTCTTAAAGGATGCCGCGCAAGAATAGCATCAGGTCGACCAAACCTGTGGATGGGCTAAGTCACCGATTTTCCGATGCGGCTAACTTGGCTTCATGAATACAAATCCGCAACAAAATGCCTTTATTCGCCCATTTCCCAGCAATATTGAGATTGGGCAGCGCATGCGCATAGCTCGCAAAAAGCGGGGTTGGACCATTGCCGAGATGGCTGAAATTGGAAAAATTAAGGCAGTTGTAATCGGCTCATATGAACGCGGTTCGCGAAACATGCCCATTTCCAGGCTAGGCGAAATTGCCAGAATTCTGGGAGTTGAGGTCGAATACTTGCTGGGTCAGTCGCCCTCTCGACAGGCATCCGCTCTAGTTCTGACTCTGGACTTACGAGCCATCAGCCGTCCTAGTTTTACCAACCCAGCTCGACTCGCTCTAGTCGTTACCTATTGCGCCGGAATCGTGAAGAAACGTAGTGACTGGAATGGCGAAGTCTTATCGATTCGTGAATCTGATCTACTTAATTTAAGTTTTGCGATGGGAATTCAACAAGCTGACTTACTGCAATGGCTGATTGCCGAAAAATATCTAATTACAAAGATAGATCACTCTTAATCGAAGTTATTTTGGCTAAAACTCCGTGAATATAACCGGCTGATTCCTCGGTTGAGAGATCCTTGGCAAGAATCAAAGCTTCATCAATCGCAACCGCATCAGGGATCTCAGTAGCCCAGAGAATTTCAAAGATTGCGATACGCAAGATATTTCGATCAACTGCGGCCAGCCGGTCTAAATCCCAGCCCTGAATGTAAGTTGCGATTAGCTCATCAATTTTACGTTTATGTTCGGTAACTCCGGTCACCAACTCTTTGGTGTAGTCACGAACCGGTGGCAGTTCCGCATCATCGCTGATGCCAAGACGTGTTTCTATTATTGCTAATGGATCACTCTTACGGATATCAGCCTCGTAGAGAATATCCAGACTGTGTTTTCGAGCTTTGCTGCGAGCTGACACTAGTTAGCGCGACCTTGGTACGATCCGTCTCTAGTATCAACCATGATTTTTTCATCTTGTTTGATGAAAAGTGGTACCTGAATCTGGATTCCGGTTTCAACTGTGGCCGGTTTTGTGCCACCAGAAGAGCGATCTCCTTGCAGGCCAGGCTCGGTGTAAGTAACTGTTAATTCAACTGAGGCGGGTAATTCAATATAGAGCGGGTTATTTTCGTGAATAGCAACAATCGCTTCGGTGTTTTCCAACATATAGTTCGCTGCATCGCCAACTGTCGCTGCGGAAATATTCATTTGATCAAAAGTTTTGTT
>Ga0304730_1000867_pt1 | contig 24457 bp, 22 predicted proteins | sample M_130628_MF_Meta_FD_190474 | JGI IMG/M metagenome (GOLD analysis project Ga0304730, IMG submission 190474) | Freshwater microbial communities from Lake Montjoie, Canada to study carbon cycling - M_130628_MF_MetaG (v2) (version 2) | ecosystem: Environmental > Aquatic > Freshwater > Lake | place...
GGTGGGGGGGTGGGGGGTGGGGGGGTGGGAGGGGTCGAGAACGGCGACCCGCAACCTCCATCATCTGGACGTGGTCTTTCTGTTCCTTAGGCCCGGCGTATAAAAAAGTTTACATAACCCTAAGTGCTATCCTACGATCGCTCCTTTTCGTTTTCCATTCTCAGGCCATTACTTCAAGCCCAACGCGGCGCATTGCAAATCTAGAGGAGAGCCAGGAATATTTGGAACGATGCATTACATCTCTGAAGAGCAACTCTTCACGCGACAATGCGATTGTAGTAAATGAAGTTCGAGAGATGCAAAAGAGGGTTGATAATCTTGAAGCGCACACGACCGGCCATCGCATCGAGCTGGGAGATTTGAAGGAGTATGCATCAAATCTCGAGAAGCAGATGCTTGACCGCGATCACGAGAACCTTGATGCCAGCGACCGTGTGGACGCGCTAGCGGCGCAGATGCAAAAGCTTTCCGAGCTTGTGGCAAAATTGTCATCAACTTCCCCAGCGCCATCATCCCACTCAGATCCTCCCCCGGTTTCCCTAAGCACTGACGACACCTCAGATCGTACGACCTCACGCGTCTCGCGCCTTAAAGCACGCCTTGCCGATGTAAAGGCGCAAGCTGCTTCGTACAAAGCTCGGGCTGAAGCAGCCGAGATCTCTGAGCGAGAAACGAAGGAAGAGCTTATCAAGATTACCACGCTGTACGAGAACCTCAAGGCCACGATTCAAGCGAAAACCGAGAAGGAACAGAGAGCCAAGGACAAGCGTTCTGCTGCGGCTTCACAAAGCTGGGCTTCGCGCAAAGCAGTAATCCCGGCAGGCGCTGCTTCAGTTGCCGACCTTCTGAGTCAACGCCCGGCGGGGGTTCACATAGGCGGAAAGCGCTTTAGGGACGGGACGGCGTTCAGACCTGAATCTTCGTAGAGTTGCAACTCTGTTTACAATGGACTTCGACGAAGTCTTGCGTGGTGTGACAACCGATCCCAATGCAACAAAGGTACTTGAGTCTGTAGTGGAATCCACTGACTACAAACACTTGAAAACAGCACTAGTTGCTCTTCTACTGCTTCTCGCGCGCAGCTTACTTAAGGATTTCGTAACTTACGTGGTTCCACTAATCACTACACTACTGAAAGGAAAGGATATACAGAAGGACGCATAATGGCTACAGCAAGGAAGGGGAGACCCACACTACGTAGGGCAATCACCGCGCTAAAGAGGGTAATCGGGCGTAGGGGCCGTGGTGTCACGACCATGCCATACCTTGGTAGCGGCCGTCGCGGGCGTCGTGGGGGTATGAGTGACGCTTGGAAGCAGGGTCTTTCGACTGCCTTTCTAGGCTTGCCTGGAGCTATGATGAGCGGGCTTATTCCCGGAATCCCAAAGCTTTTCTAGTAAACACATTGTTTCATTAATTCATAACTTACAGTGTGCCGCTAATCACTACACGAGTAAAGGGAAGCGATACAACACAAAAGGGGGCATAATGCCTGCATCAAGTCACTACAAAGCTAAGGGGAGACCCACAGTGCGTAAGGCTGTTACCGCGCTTAAAAGGGCGATTGCGCGTAGGGGCCGTGGTGTCACGACCATGCCATACCTTGGTAGCGGTGTCACGACCATGCCATACCTTGGTAGCGGCCGTCGCGGGCGTCGTGGGGGTTTTATTCCAGGACTGTCCTGGAAGCAAATGGAGGATGCCTTTAATTCCATCCCGGCCGCCATAAATGCCATTCCCCAAGGCATTGGCCTTATTCCGAATAGCTCAGTGATAAATTGGTTGAAATGAAGCTCTCTAAGTCGAATGACGGAAAGCATAAGTGGGTCGCCGAATTCAGGAATGGAAAGCGGACGAAGTTCGGTGCTCTTGGCATGGACGACTACACAAAAACACGCAACAAAACCCAGCGAAGTAGATACCGCACAAGACATAAGAAGGACCTAGCAACACGCGACCCCACTCGCGCGGGGCTTCTTAGTTACTACCTTCTTTGGGGAAAGAGTCCAAGCATAAAAGTAAACAAGCGAATCTACGAGAAGCGCTTCCACGTGTAGAGACTCTGACTACTTTGTATTACTATAATCGAATAGTTTGCATTAAACGTGCAAAGCAATACACTGTAAAAGACAAATAGTGTAAATTAAAAGCTGAAAATGGTGAGTTACGAAGGCGATACGCACGAGGGTGCCCTCTTCTTATCGCGTCCTTCACCGGCAACGGGAATGGAGAGGGATGATAACAAATTCTTTACGTCCGACATGGCTACGCCTGGTGTTACTCTGTTCAATATGAACGTGCATGCCATCCCAGACCGCGATTATCTTATCCGCTACCCACAGGGTTTGTGGAGCGGTAAGTCGCTAGAGTCCGACGCGGACTTTAGGCATATTCGCGGCTTTGGGGGGCAGAATCCGCCTACTGATCAGGATATGAAGGTCGTTGAAAAACTGGCCACATCATACCTTACGTACACCTCTCACATCCCAAACGCCACACTGGCTATGCGTGAGATTGAGACTAGTGGACCTATCTATATGGATCCATACACGTCTGGTGGAACAAGGTTTGCTGGTCGTGAGCAGGAACGCATTGGTGATAGGGCCTACCGCGCCGGCGCCCTCCACACTCGAATCGGAGACCACCCTTCCATTGCCCGTATGCGAAAGCACGCTGAGGTTCTTGGCGCGAAGCTGAAGGCGCTCGACCGCCTTTCCCATGGTGGAACCTGCTGCTAATTGTTAGTATTGTTCAAACGCAACATTCTTAACCAAGTCTCTAATCGTCGCTCCAATCCCTGACAGGTTGTTCGTCGCCCTTCTGCCGCGACTATCAGGAAGGCCGTCACGGCCGTCAGGCGCCTGACGGGCATGGGCCGCCGGACGAAGCGCCGTGGTGGCTTTCTCGGTGACTTCTTCAATACCCTCTCAAAGCCAGAGACGTGGGGGGAGAGGCTCGGCAATGAGATCCTGAACCCGAACAGCGTGTCGAAGCAGCTTTTCCGGGAAGCTGATAGGGTTCAGAGGTCGGGCGTGGGCCGTCGCCGCGGTCGCGGTGTTACGACCATGCCTTACTTCGGTTAAGTGTCATCTTCTCGATCACGCTTAGCCTTAGCTTCATCTTCTCGCCGCTTCATGATAAGAGCAAGGGATTTATTGAAGTTTGCGACCCCTGTACTCTCTTCGTGAGACGAGTCATCTGGTGAAGAATCAATAAGCACCGAAACAGCAGAAAAGGGAGCAGGATTGCTGAGTTGAATGAACTGCAAACGATCAGCGCTCCAAACCCCCACAGGCGGCATAGCATTAGAAAAGAAGACAACATGGGGACACTTGAAGCTCTTCGTCTTACTCATATACTTGGAACTAAAAATGCGACCGTTCTTTAGAGACTCAGCGCATGTATACAAATCATTACAAAGCTCTAGCTTCGTAGGCCTTGAAATGTCAAAAATTACAATTGGCTGAGATTGATATGCGAATGCGATATCCTGAGCACGACCACTAAGCTCAATTGCATTCATCTCGCAACACAAGTAGGTAGTTAGACGGCTCTTGCCCATTCCTCCCTGTTCGTCATAAAACCAAAAAATCCAACGTTCATGGGCTGGGGCCTTCAGCTGTTCAATTAAAGCTTCTTGCCAGGGACGTGGAGTAAACTCCTTGTCTGTCGTAGTTGGCTGTACAATATCAGCAAGCGCTTCAATACCATTTGGATATCGCATGTATAAGCCTGGATATTTATTAGCAACAATCTTCCTCCCTTCAACCATTCCCTCCTTCTTAAGAATGTCTCTGATCTCTTCATAATCATTTCTAGCACCTTGCTGTGACTCTCGGCAAGACGAGCCAGCTTCCCAATCCTTGTGGAGCAAATCATATGATTCCATCTTACCTTTAGGATTAAGTGCAGCAGTGGAATGTGTATCGCGATCTTTAAGATTCACAACCTTTAGTATAGCGTCTTGACCAAGCCACTCCCTTACTTTACCAACGGGTACCTGATTCTTAAATTCAGCATAACCATGAAAAGTGTATATGTTAAAGTGTTCGTATTCTACCTTCGCAACACTACCACATGCATATGAGTTCAATAAGTCGGTAGGACATATATCTGGGTTCCAATCAGCAAGTGCATCTCCGAGACTCTCAACCTTCTCCGGAGTAAACCGTATCTGAAACGTAAATGCGCGTGACTTTGTCGGGGCTTTCGGAGAACCCCCTGCAGACGAGATCGGATCACTCGCAATACTCATAGCCTGCATTGCGAAGCATAGGAAATCTGAGGAATGTCCTATGAGGAAATTAAAAGGCGTGTAGAACTTGAAAACGCGCTTCTGCACGATCGGCGCATGGACGAAGCCTTTCTACAAGATACGAGAAGTGAGCTTCAAGATATCCTCAAAGAACCAACACCACAAGACCCATCAAAAGCCATAGAGCGAACAAAAAGATGCGCTGATTTGCTTTCGATGATCACAGATGCGCAAGGACCAGGACCTGTGACAGCGGCTGACACGATCAAAATATTACACGAAACCTTCTTTGCGATCGCATACAAATATGGCGTAGAGGAAGGGAAGCGACAAGCGACTCAGACACCGTCATCTTGTGCAGTGTGTGCTGAACGCAGGAGAAGAAATCGAGAGGCAGCGGCTTTGGCTAGGAAGAGATCTAGAGGAGAAGTTGATGACGAATCTGAAAGCGAGGATTCGGCCACAGAAATACAATAACGGTAAATTTACGCGTCAGCGTCCTAAATAAAATTATTCAGTGGATTTTTGTGCGTTGCATTGATCCCCTTTGCGTTCCCTAGCAAACTGCCAGTGTTTCGATGGCACACATTCTACCTTCCAAAGGAAAGTGGGCAAGTCTTATTGAGTTCGAGGCGGTTAAGACAGGATCCACTACAGGCTTCGTTAATGTTGTCGGTGGTGCGAAGACGATCCAGTTGGTGGCCCGCCAGACTTCTCCTGTACCATGCCGGAAGCCTGCGCTTCCATGGGGGTGCACCGACCTCGAGTCCTTCCTCGGAACCAGGTACAAGGGAAACCTCACCGTCGCGGTTCAAATGACCCCAGAGATCTGGGATTCATTTCACGATCTTGACATCAACTTTGAGAAGTTCCTCATTGCGAACGCAAAGAAGCTTTTCCCGCCCAAGGACGCCGAGTTTATCCTGCGCGACAATTCAGCTGTTTCGCTCAAGTACCCCAAGCCTCTTGCTCGCTTCAATGCGGATGGAACGCCAGACTACAACTCTCTCCTACGTTTTCGCATCAGCGGGCGTGGCGGTGAGGTCAAGTCATTTGATGTCAAGGAAGGCTCCGATGGCAACCCATACACTACAAATGTAGTCTACAAGGATCAAATTGACTCCCTTTCGTATGGTGCTACGCGCATGATCAAGGTCACTGGAGAGACCTCACATGGCTCCAAGACCGTGGCGACCCTTGTTCGCCGTGCTGGCCCCCTCGCTCCCGGAGAGCACAAGATGCGCCATGTCGGACCTGGTGACATGGGCGATGGAGTTGTCGTCTCATTGACGTTCAAGGTCAACTATTGGACAGTCGTGAACCAGTCAACTGCTTCGATCAATCTAAAGGCTGAAGAGATCATTTTTGAGAACAAGGACTCGGTTGTGCCCCTTCCCTCTGGATTCGTACTTTCCAACGAGACAGAGGAAACCTCGCCATCTGCAAGGCCGGAGTTCCTGGAACCTCTCACTCTTCCTGCCAAGCGCCTTCGTTTTGAGCATGCATCTTCATCTTCATTCAAGCCCGTATCAAAGGACGCGGAGGGTGAAGGTGGGATTACCCTTCACGGTCTTCCGGACGTCTTTCCCACATGCGAAGGATGCAAGAACGACAGTCACAATCAGAAGGCTCACATGAACCCTGGAGGATGTCTTTATGAGGAGGAGTAAAAATGGCGGAACGAAGCCTCATAAAAAATAACCAGACAAACCTCGCATTTCAGTGACGGATAAAATAAAATAGGCATTGCATAGCGTTGCAAAATGGAACCCATGGATAGCCCTACGCATCGTATTCGTTTTAGTGTTGAGCATTTGTTTATGGTTGTGATTCCTTTAGTTATAAAGATGGGGTATGGAATGGATGTAGCCCAGTGTGCTACTCTTTCGCATGAAACATTTCTCCACAAAGCTCGTGTAGGCATCCTAAACGAAAGCTCATATCCTACTGTCGAGCATGCACTTCTTATGTCACCATTCACACTACGCCAGGAAAAGGCTATGAAATTTTTTCCACCGACAACTGCATTTTTCATGCTCCGAAGTGCATACATGGATTTCTACGATGGACACGCAATCTGCATTCAGAAATTCAAGCGCCACGTCAGGCACCGTATGGCATTCATAAGCAATTCTCTGTGGTTCACTCAGGCTGAAGGCCCAATTCACTTTGTACCACAAACTCCATTTGAAAATCATCCAAATGTAGAGCAAGTACCACTTGACCATTGTATGGTCTCTCTACCTCGTACTTCGTTAATCCTTGACGGAGACGGTGAAGCATCAGTTGAGTTTGACCCAATCTTTCTGATCGAGACCGAGAACTACTCAAAATACTTCTCGATGACAATCATCTTTGATGTTATTCATGACGAGGTCTTCAATGATCATAAAAGTCTGCGCCGCCTTTTCGCGATTCGTGATTTTCTTTCGCCCGTCTCTAGTTCGCTTCATTGGAAAGACTATAAGAAACAGCTCGCATATGCATTTGACATGTACTCGTCGGTTTTTTCAACGACCATCATAAATCGCCGATATTTGAGCGAGCCATATTTCTCCGAAGTCAATTCTCAGTCACGCCCCCGCGAAGATATCGTACAGTGGAGGACGCCCTGGGATCCTGTTCTCGGAACAAGGGTTGATGTCTTTTCATTCATGACATGCATAGCACAAGCTCATGAAAACAGGTCGAGGACTCACACAATTGTATCACACTATCTATGCGATGGCTTTCAAGTACTTTTCGACGAAATTAACCAAATGAAGACGAGGTATTCACAGTACCCTGGATCTCCATACAAGGATCAAACGATAAGCCGATCTCTAGAGTACAAGTTCCCGATTGGCGTTTCTCCAATTCATTACATGGTCAATGGCCAGTTTCTACAGCCTTTAAAGCTTTGGTTTCGATGTGCCAACTTTCCGCCTGATAAATTCTTGATTAATCGTCTCTACACAAATATGCCAGGAATGACGCCGACAACTCCTATGCAGCACGCCCGTTGCTTGTTTTATAGATTTTTTAACGACCCAGTCATTGACCCGTATCTCGATTCTCCGTGGGTCATAGTTCGCAACGTGCCCTTCGTAGACACATCGTATTTCAGGGACCTTTTTGAAATCCTATGGCTTTTGTACGAGAAGGGTGGGGTCGAAGCATGTGAAACTGGATATGAATACAATGAGCATCTCGTCATTTCTGATCGTATCGCCGCGCAAGCATTCGGTATTAAAACGAGTGAATATCGTAAACATCTTAACGAGTGTGGTCATGCATTCTTAAAAAAATCACCCGTCTGCAACCGCATGATCGCTCCGAAGTTTTTTGGGTGGCTTCGTACTGATTATGACAGGCGCGAGAGAGATCTTGCGCTGGCAGAATCGATTGAAGAAATGGGCTATTATTCTGCGTAAAAATAGTCACACGTAATCACATAATCGGATTACAATGCTTTCGATTTCACCGCAGCGCTCGAAATTTAAGAAGGAAGACAATATAATACCTCTTGCTGTAATCTACGGACCAAAAGGAACTAGGGACGGTGATCTTTTAACGTTGCAAGGCAATCGGTCCTCTTCGGGGCCTATCGAACTTAATGACGGAGAACGCTTCGCGCTTGAACCGACACACGACCCTGAGGGGCGAGATGTGATCATGGTTGGTGGTAAGAGTGGAAGTGGGAAATCGTACATCGCAAAGAATTTTATCAAGCGATACAAGAGCCTATGGCCTCAACGAGAAATTCGTCTTGTGTCTTATCTACAAGAAGATGTGACAATTGATGAAGCAAAGGGGGTTGATCGAATTGATCCAGAGACATGGGTCGACGACCCTCCAGAACTCGATTATTTCGGCGAAAGTTTGCTTGTCTTGGACGACATCGAAGGCTTTGAGAGGTCAAAGAAGGAAGTGTTTCTAGCAATTCAGCGGGTCGTTGATATGGTGGCAACAACCGGACGCCATGCATCAGCTTCGATTCTCAACTCCTCTCATCTCTTGACCGATTACAAGCGAACCCGTCTATGGCTAGGAGAAAGCAACCAATTTTGTGTATTTCCTAACGGTGCGAGTCTCAAGCAGTTGAACAATTTGCTTGGGTCATACGCTGGAGCTGATGCACGAGAAATCAAGAAAATGAGAGGACTTCCCTCTCGGTGGGTGTGTCTACGGACTTCGTATCCCCCCGTTGTTATTTTTGAAACCGGGGCATATTTATTGCATGACGATAAACGTGCACGCGATGCAAAGCGAACAAAAAAGGACGGCAGTGGACTGTTCAAGCAACCCGACGCAGCGCCTGCCCCCGCAAAAGCAAGTGATTCGGAGTCGTCTAGTTCTGAATCTGATTGAAACTCATTTAGATACTGTCCTCGCTCTCCACGCTGATTGGGGACACAGGGCTCACACACCCAGTACGCCGAAGGCGAGCACCCTTACGTTCCCACGGCGCCTCCGAGATTGGGGCCTCAGGATCTGCCGGTGGTTCCCAGTCTGAGTCATCTTTATCACTGTCGATAGCGTTGGAATTGTCAAGATCAGGAAATGCCACGGAGAAGAGCGGGTCAGCACAGAAGACACACCTAAGATTGAGACCGACCTCCATCTCCTGAAGACCAGGAAGATTAGGGATGCGGATGGGTGGAAGTGGGATCTCACATTCAGTTGCGATCTGCGCGACTGGAGTCTTTTCCTCCTCCTCTTCCTCTTCCTCTTCCTCCTCCTCTTCCTCTTCCTCTTCATTCTTGTCCTCTTCAGTTGTGTCGTCGAGACCGGTTCCCTCCATCTCTTTTGCGACCTGTGCATCACGCTCGGCAAATGAGATGCCAATGGAGGCCCGCACTACGGACTCTGCGAGGCATAGCACAATGGTTCCCATTGCAATGAGGACCACTGCTGCCACACACAGAATCCACGAATCGGGATTTATCATTTTATAATTTCGATTATTGATATGTTCTGAGTGTCGATCGACGATGGCAGGTAATGGACTCAATCCGTTCTTCAATGCAAGTCGTCAGGGACTTAATGATTTTGAGGTCCTAGACAGACTTGCCAACAATGATTCGCGCACTCAGCGCACTACAAATCATCTTTACGCACTTATCAATGCAAGGAATGCAGGAAAGCAACTCACGCTCCAGGCTCAGGCAGTCATGTTTGACGTCGAACGTGCCCCGGGAGCCATCCCACCCCCCTCCCAGGGAGTTCAGGCCTGGCAGGAACTAAACGAGACCAACAATGCGATTAAAGGTGTTGATAACCAACCAGCAAAGCTTGACCTCCAGGGATGGCACCAAGCCATTGGTCTGCCTTCTGCAGCTGACCAGCTTTTCATTGATAACGTCAGGATCAAGGATAAGGAGGCTCGAATTGACGACCTTCGTTCCATCCAAATTCCTGGAAATATTCTTCGTTCGGGTGTTTCCCAGACGGCCCAGAATCTTACCGGGCCGATCCTTAACACACTCCGCACGATTTACCAGATTCTTACAACTCCAGGCTCACTACCTCCAAAGGAGACGCCAAACCAGGGGTCTGTATTCCAGAATCACCAGATTATGGCAATCGAGCGTATGTCTGCTGCTGCATATGCTTCCTTGATGGCATATGGACATTTGCTCACTGTTGCAGATATGGATGTGATTGCATCGGAGGCTCACAAGATCTCAAATCCAACAAACCTCCTTGTTCCGGGATGGTACCAGATGCCTGGAAATTCCCAGTACGGTCCAGATCTTACACGCATGCGCCAGCTTATCCAGGTTATCGATGGGCTCCTCGGTGCTGCCAAGAACCGTGTTGGGACAGTGTACGAGCAAAGGGCTCCTGTTCAAAACCCTGGAGCTGGTGGCTTCTTTTTGGACCGGATTGATCCAATTGTCGGTCCTCTTGCTCCTATGCTCACCAATCTCGGTGCTCAGATTGATCGGTTCCAGTCTGGAACTGCCAACGCCGCAGATTATGCGCGACTCGCGTCGGCGGCAGCGGCAGCAGGCGCAGCGGGTCTCGCCACGAGCTTGTTTCCAGGAATGGCTCTTGGAGCCGCTGCAGGTGGGCTTGGTGGGTTCTTGCTCTCTCGCCAGGGACAAGGAAAGCGCGGCGGTGCTGCAGAAGAAGACGACGAGATACCTTCGTCAATGGTACCTGTACCCTCACTCTTCGAAGGCGACAGGCCATCTGGACCACTCCAGCCCCAGGCTCCTTCTGGGATGTCTATGCAGGACCCAAGGCTTACTCTCGCATCAACTGGATCTCAACAGGCTATCAACTCATTGCCAGCTCCATCATCTTCTGCTGCTGGAGAAAACACAGGACTTACAATTCCAGAGGTATCTGGTCCTACGCTTATGCGAACTGTCACTCGCCCTTCGTTTTCGTTTCCCTCAACTCTTCAGATTACGCCTACTCTACTTACTGGAGCGTATCGCACACTTGCAGATGGTACTTTTGCTGAAGTTCCTCAGCAAAATAAGCCACCTGTCACTCTTTCTACAAATCTACCCCAGATTAGTGGAACTGTTGAGACTGGAACACCCCCAGAAACTAAACCAGATACTGCACCTGAGGGTCTTGAGGCATACAAGACAGCCGCAGACATGACATCGCTTGTGTGTGCCTCTCTACTCTCCCACCCTGGATATTCTCCAAAGCAGAAGGTATCTCATATCTACTTGATGAATTGGATCATCTCAACCGGTGCCATGCCAGACCAAGAAGAAGAGGTTGTGGAAGAGAGTGCCCGTGGAGGGGCGAAACCTGGCTTTGCGCAACTAATTCCTGGAGCTGCAGACGCTGATAGCAAGAGGGACAACAAGGCCTTTATGGCTAAAGCCCTGACGATGCTCGGGGCTGCATTTGGTGCCTCCGCAATTGGAGCACCTGCAATGATGAAATACCTCTTTCGCAACGGCCCTACTGAAGCTAATAAAGTCGCACATCAGCCAACAGCAGGGGTTGATCCGTGGGCTCATCTCAACAATAAACAAACAACCGAGAATTTTGGTCATATGTCCTATGCAGTGGCTGATAATCTTGTGTCTAAAGCATATGATGAGGCAAGTGACAGGGCCAAGTTTACAATGAAATCTTTTAATGACGCCATTAAGGATTTCGCAGAAAATCCTTATAGCTCAGTCGCTAAAGCAGTAGCCCAAGACGCGCGTATATGGGCAACCAAGTATCACCCTGATGCTATGGTTGCGATCTTGAAAGAGTACCAGCCTGTATTGGAGGAGAAGATGAAGCTTATGGCTAAGAATACCGAACTTTCCCAGAAAAATGCACTCGAGGAAATGAAGGGGCGCCTCGCATCTGACGTTGACATGACCAATGCTGCAGCCAGTGCCGCTACAGCCAAAGCACAGGCTGAATGGGGCAAATTCTACAATGGACTGTATGGCCACCTTTCTGGTATGATGAGTCCAATGACTCCTATTGCAAATGGTGCATACACATTGGCTACCGATACAGTTCCAAATGCTGTAAGCAACTATCTCGAAGCTGGTAAGGATGCCTGGGAAAATGCAAAGAAAGCACTTGCAGATCACGCTGCTCTTGAAAACAAGGCGTACGAACTCGACCCGGCGACAATTGCATTGGCAGAGGGATTTACGAAACAGCCGCTTGCTGGCACGACGGATAGCTTTTTCCCTGATTATTTGGCTGGTGATCCCACGCAGATGAAAGAGTACTACAAGGAGTACTGGAATTTTATAGGAGATCACCATCTAAAGCGCGAAGAATATTTGGAAAATCGGACGCGCATCAACGATCTTCTCGCCCAGTCGCGGGCATTTTTTGCAGAACATCCAGAAGAGGCAGAAGGGCGTGATATTTCCGCTACGGTTGGATTTGGAAAGCCTAAGACGGCGAGGAAGGCCCAGAAAGTCATCGGAGGTGATAAACAAGTCGCAGCAGAGGCAATGGCAGAAGCCCAGGATGATCAACAACATAACGAAGAGGGTGTACAGGAAAACACGACGGATGTGCTTGCTTCAATGACTGGATCACACCGCGTTCCAACTGGTGGTGATGGAAGCAATTTCGCCGAAACAATTGCGGCAAATGCAACTGTCTTTAACTTTACTCCAGCACTCGATGAGTTCATGAACGAAGTCAAACAAGAATATGAGAAGATCGTCTCAAACAAGGAATCGGCTCCTGGTGGTATCCCAGCTGACAGCGACAGCTACTACATGAGTGCGATTCAGAAGGCATGCATGCGTGTCGCAGTTTCGGGACTTAACTCTGGAACTCATTTGACAAACCATATCCCTAGCTTGCCTCCGCCGATGCGTTTGGAGCCAAATCCCTTGGTGCCTGTGCTAGGAACACCGGGGATGGCTGGGCCTAATAATGGCGTGCCACTACCCAATGCTGCATACGAGGAAGTGGCAAAGGCTGAAAATGGACAGTTTACCTCTACTCCAGCTCCGGGTGCTCCTCAGGGACAGAAAGCGTTAACGGAGGCTGTCCAAGCCCTCAACCTACAACCTGGTGGGCAGATTATGCAGGGAATCCCTTCTCGAGTAACGAGTGCAGACATTGACCTTTCCTTACAGCAGAGGGAGCAAGCTGCATTGGCTGAATTTCAGAAGCGTAAGAATGAGCAGACGGCAGCGGCAGCAACACAGGCAATGCAGACAGACAAGATCGCTCTTGATGCGATTACGAATCAACCACCCCCACCCCCTCCTCCTGAGGAAAACGCGGAAGATGAAGAGGAGAAAATGGACACGCCAAAGGCGGAGGAGGAGAAGGCACCGCCTAATGCTGTTGAGGCCTTTAAACCCCCGAAGCAGGGATACCCCGGGTTACAAGAAATCATAAACGCGATCCGTGGAGTTGGTGAAGATGTGGATGAGACTAAGAAGGGCCAAGGACGTGGAACGAAACGTGCCCCGAGTGCCTGGTCTACGCTCGTCAAGGAGACATATCATGAGCTCAAGAAGGAAAACCCTTCTGTTACCCTAGCACAGGCTGCACAGGTTGCTTCTAAACGCCGCAAGACTGGAGATGGCGAAAAGCGTGGTGGTGCCTTCTTTGACGATATCAAGAATCTAGCTGGAAAAGTTACCAACGAGTTCACGAATCCCGACTCACTGCTTCGCCAGACTCCAGGCAAAGTGACAAATGAGTTCGTGAACCCAGAGTCCGTCCTGAACAAGGCAGTGGAGTCTACAGTTACAGGTGCTCTTGACGCCCTGTCAAACACGCTAGACTATTGGACGTCAAGACAGTACAAACCTTCGACTGCTGCTTTCATGGCAAAACATGGAGGCGAGCAACTTGCAAATCTGAAGATTCGTCGCTATCCAGTTCCTGGCTACATTGATCAAGCATTCAACCTTGTTTCAAACGGTAAGTGGGGAGAAGCTAAGAAGAGTGCAAGCTATGATGACTTTTTTCATCTTGGGATCATTATGGATAATAAGTACGTTTTTGAGAAGAATGCAAGTCTTAACTTCTTTGAAGGTGTTGATCATTTCCCTGGTGAGATGTTCATGGATGTCGTGAAGAAGATTCCCAAGGGTCTTACAATTGGAGTTGCGATGGAGAAGACGCGCGCTGTGATTGGTAATGAGGCCTTCTTCAGGTATGACCCGTTCAACAACAACTGTCAGAATTTCGTGAGTGCGTTTTTGGGAGTCAACAATCTCATTACGCCTGATTTGGATGAGTATATTTCACAGCCTGTTGATGAGGTTCTTAAGAATGTTCCTTCTTATGTTCCTGCTTTTGGACGTACGCTTACTAATTTGGGTGCTTTTTTTGGTATGGGAAAGAAGAAGTCTAAACGTTGCGTTTAATTGCTATGTGTTTTTTTTTCTTTTTTTTGTTTCAGCTTTGAATCTCGAAGATCTCGGACGTGTTTTGCGTTTCAGCTGACGAATCTCGAATCTCGGAAGTGACTTAAAGGTTAATGTCCTGGGCGTTTCGGATCGATCTCGATTCCTTCTTTTAAGTCACTTCCGAGATCGAGATTCGTGGGCTGAACGCAAAATACGTTTGAGATCTTCGAGATTCGAGGTCGTCTCTTGAGATTCAAAACTTTATTCGCCATTTTTTGTTTAGTGAACTTAGTATATCTGGAACGTTCGTTTGTGGACACACAACACGATACAATGCCTCGTAAAGCTCGTAAAGTGGACACAGCAACTCTGCGTTTGCTCGCACGTCTCGGTGGAGCAAAGAAAATTCCTAAGAAGAACATTGGTGTTACAATGAGGAAGCTTATCAAGATGGACAAGGGGCACACTGGCGTGGGTCCTCACCCGTCTACGAAGGCTTTGGTCGAGGGGATGATTGGTCCCATTCAGGCCCAGCTGGAAGCCGCTCTTCGTCGTGGAATGCCCGAGGTTGCAGCACAATACCAGGATCAAATCAACTCTCTTCTCGCGACGCTCAACAGTTAAGTACGCAAACACAATAAACTTCATACAAACGTTTAAAATGGAGTTTGCTATGCTGATTCGTCCTATGACGCAGCGTGCAGTGGTGAGCCATGTTGCGAAGATCGAGCGTCAAAAGGAGATTGAAATTCAGCTCTACATGGAACAACTTCTACCCCAATTCACGAAGCAGTTCTTTGATGACCTCATGGAAGAAGGCTATGAGTTTGCCAAAAAGACTACCATCACGGTGAACCACGAAGGCAAGGCGCAGCCTGTCACAGTCGAGTGGCTGCATCCCGTCATTGCTGGCATCGGCCCAGGCTTTTTCCAGGTCAAGGGCCCACGCATTGAGCACGGCCTGAATGGCAACATTGACACGCTTGTCCAGGAGAAGGTTCGTGCGTTCCTTCGCGAGCGCGGCTGGAAGTGCTGGTGGACTATGGACAGCTTTTGCTTTCAGGATGCCCTGGACTTTGAGCTTGTCGAGCGTGGCATGAAGCTGTTTGCGTGCTACAGGGGCGAGGGTGCCGGTGATCTCTTGCTGAGCGACTCCTGAAACCATCGAGTCAAAAGAGGGCACAACAGCTTGTATTCTGGTTGTAATTCCTCACATGAAATTGCTAAGCATACCTTTAACCCATGAGAATCTGAAGACTTGTGAAATTTGGCCGCTGCTTTGAGAAGTTCGATTGCCAATGGGCTAAACTTCAGAAGTTCCTGCTTCGCTCTCTCTTTTCTGAACAACAACGATGGGGCTCGTTGTCGTTTTTTTGTCTCTGGACTTTTCACCATCTTTTTCGGGTAAAGGGGTGGCCGGCGTAGTGTCGATATCAATGCTCGCGTCGAGTTGTCGACCGCAACACTTACTGCGGATCCGATGATGGTTGACAGCTTTGTACACTTGATAAAGAATGGCCAAAATCGCGACACCTCCAATACTAACCCCAGAAGTTTGAAGTGCCGAAGAGTCCATACTGAAAATGGATGATACAAAATTTTTTTCGTGGATTGATTCTTCGAATGCAATCTCAGCCAAGACTAAGCAATCCTATCGGAAGCACTTGCGTTCCTTGAAGTCGCACTTTCCTGGGACTAATATAGCTACGATTATTGAACGACCTGGTGCAGTCCAGCAATTGCATATATCTGATTCGCTGAAAAGCGCCTATGCAACTGTCGTCCTTTCACTGTACAAGCGCGCAAAGGAGAATGGAACTCCCTTGGATCCAAAGCACTATGATGCATGGAGCAGGGTCCAGTCGCAGGCGTATGACACATATCTAAAAAAGGTTGAATCGAATGCTCTTACTCGCGAGGAGTCTGAGAACTGGGCATCATGGGATGAATGGAAAGATATGGATGAGCTTTTGTCTAAAGTGGAACCCGGGTCGCCAACCCAGCTTCTAGTCGCATTTCACGTCAGAATAGTACCTCTTCGCGGAGGTGATCTGACCTATGTCCGCTTCTGCAATGATAAAGATTGTGAGAGGGTAAAGGGTAACATCATAACAAATATAACAAATTCACACCCTTCTGTGATGTACATTAGTGAACACAAGACTGCCAAGACATATGGCACGCTAACTCGTGAGATCCCAGACGATTTAAAGAAGGAGGTGCGTATGTCGTACTTTAAAAATCCCCGTGAGTTTCTCTTTGTTCGCCCCGATGGTAAGGGATACACATCAACCTCTGCATTTATCGATTGGAAGCGAAATGTATTTAGACGTCTATTTGATCGTAATGTCACAACAAATTCAGCTCGTCATGCATATGTGTCAAGTGGAGACTTTAACTCTCTGTCTGTTGCTGAACAAAAGCAGAGGGCTTTGGAGATGGGGCATTCGTTCACAACTCACCACGATTACCGAAAACTCACATAAAATGGAGAAAACTAAACTCAAGCGCATACTTGCAGCGATTGCAGACTCTGGAATGCAGCGTATGCGTGATACGATACAGAGTAACCTTGGATTCAAAGCATTCCATGTGCAGGTCTTTAGCACTCCTGAACGTCATGCAGTGTATGAGCAAGCCGAGCTTCGTGATCCTGATGAGGCTCCTCCTGAAGAGTTAGAGCCATTGCCTTGGTCCTCTAGCGCACCCAAAGAGAAGAGAGAGGCGGCTCTAGCTGCGTGTAACCACCCACTAGAATTTTATAAGAAGGTAATTTGTAAGTCAAAAGAGGAATGTGAAAAGGAGGTCTCGTTCCCACAAAAATCAGTTGGGTGGTTGAATGCACGCAGTTACGCAATCACCGGGAGTGACTTTTCATCTGTCGTGTGTCGCAATCCATACAAGAGCTCAAAAAAGTTGCTTGCTGGCAAAGTCGGATTTACCGTACAAGAGGATAACAAGTATCAGAATAAGTATATGCAATGGGGAGTTGATCATGAGAAGCATGCAGATGAGGCGTTTCGTGAGTCTGTTCTTGATGTCTTTTGCATGTCTTCATACCTCATTGAGTATCCCAGTATGTTCAAGCATGTTGATGCCCAATGGATCGCTGCATCTCCAGACGGGGTCTTGACGTATCACGACGAAGATGGAACTGTGCGCGTGGAGCTTTTGGAATATAAGGCACCGGCATATGCTCGCCATTCGCCGACGTATCCATATGAAAAGCACAAGGGGAGTGTTCCTCCTCAGTACTATGATCAGGTACAGGGAACGATGTGGTTAATGCGAAATTACGATGTGTATCCGAATGGTCGGTCTGTGCAGGGCACTTATTTCGTGGTATGGCAGCCTCACGCCCTTTCAGTTGTCTACGTTCCATATGATGAAGAGTATGCAACTCAACTGACATCCTCAGTAAAAAAGTTCTATCTAGAGACCTTTATACCTGAATGTATTAAAGAGTTGAAACGCCTCGTTTAAGGACCACTACTGGGATCAACCTGCTTATCAACCTCCACTGCTTCTACAACCGGGACCTCCGTCTCCATTGCCTTCGGTTCCTCCTCCTTTACCTCGTCCTTCGGAAGGTCCTCCCGTTTAGCCTTCTTGCCTCCGTGGCCAAATTTTCCCTTGATGGGTTCATATCCTGCCTTGATTAGGTACTGAAGTGACTTGAAACCGGCCGCCTGCTTCTTTTTGGAAACAATTCGTCCATGCTTATTCTTGACTAGATCAGTCTTCTTAAGACCACCAGACGTGTGTGTAGCATTACCGTGGAAAACCTGGGCCTTGCTTCCAATAATTTTAACAGAAGATTTCTTGGGCATCTTTACGTTGCGTCACACTGCAATGGAAGACTCTGGAGCGCCTGCGCCTGATATGAAAAGCGTGGCACAATATGCACTCGGTGAGGATGATATTCGAAAAATAGTTCCAGGCGTTAAGATTATTAGTTATCCGGACCTTCAAGGTCAGACGGTCGATTCAGTCCTCGGAAAGGATGGGCTTGCAGCTTTGCTTTTTTTGACAGAGAACCAACAGGAGGGTCATTGGACTAGCTTAATTCGACACAACCCTCAATTGATTGAGTATTTGGATCCATATGGATTACAGCCTGACGGTGACCGAGTATGGCTCGATCGAAACCAGCAAATTAAGTTGGACGAGGTTCACCCGCATCTTCACAATTTGTTGCAGCCTTTTCAGCGTGGAGGTGGGAGGGTGATTTACAGTACATCGAAGCTTCAGAGGGATGCTCCAAACATAAATACATGTGGTCGCCACGTTGCGGCGCGTATGTTGTACCGCGACACACCATTGTCGACTTACCAAAAGTGGCTTGGTAAGGAAGGCAGTCCAGACGATAAGGTCTGCTCACTTACATATAGTATCATTGGAAAGTAGGGAGAATGTCGGGTGGTGTCCCGTATAAGCGAAGTCGCCCAGATGGGACGATTTCAAATATGACGGCGGTGATGGATTCTGACCCGGTCTATTACACCACGACGATTGTGTCAAACCTCTCAAATGACACAGGTGCGCACGGAGCCCCTGCTATCTTTTCAGAGAGTCGAATCGTGCCCATTATACCAGACGCATACAATTATGGTGTAAGTCTAGAGTCGCTTCGCGTTGACACTAAGAGTGTCCCAACGTTTATTGCAGATCGCGACCAAAAGTCAAGCGATCCATCAGTTCTAAAACAAGAAGTTGGTATTGATATGGTTTGGACTGGGTCTATGTTTCCTTCCTACGAAGGAACAGTGGCAGACCCGACAATTATGTATGTCGGTACATCACCGCTTCCATATGCGTACAATTCGACTGGAAGTGTAGTGAACGCTAATACTGTTTCAGATGCACTTGGCAATCAGGCTGGTGTGCAGGGTGTGGAGACATTTTTCCGTATTAATGACCCGGATGGAGTTGAGTGGCAGGGCCAACCAATTTCGAACTGTACGGTTGCGCTTGTCCAACGACAAATGGAACAGTCTCTTGCGCGTGCATTTGGGACCTTTGTAACATCTCCTTATAATGGTGCATCATGGTCATGGGCTGTTACCTGGCCCAATGCTGCTACTAATGACTACTCGCTCATGTCTGTTGGGTATGCAGGTGTGAGTGTCATCCCATATGTGTTATCAAATCCTGTCGGTCCTGACATTAATGTTGGTTCTCAAGTCTATCTAGACAGGTTTTTTTACGGCGCCGGGAGCACTAACATCATCCCACCTTTTCCTGTGGCTATGGATGGATTCTATATCATTGACCTTATTAGTACGTCAGCCCCAGGCCCTAGTGGTTTTATTGTTGGGTTTGATGTCAAACTTTCGTTACCACAACAGAAGGCTATGAAAGCGTTTGTCGCTTCTGGCGGACTTCCTCCTAACGGATGTACGTCGTCATTTGAGGATATGATATGGACAAAATTTCATGTTAATGCTGCGGGTATACAAGGAACAAAGCAAAATCCAGCAAACCCGGCCCAGATCAATGTTACTCCTCCGGTTCAGCAGTCATTTTCGGATATCTTGTATAAACTAACAATTTCACGGTATATACCATATGGCAATAATGCGATCTTTACTGAAATGCACTCCTCGATGAACATTGACTTCACAAATACATTTACTGCTGGAAATACAATGACGAAAGGAATCTATTTTACAGTCACGGGCAGTTCTGTCGTCACGTATATTAACCCAGCTACCTTGTTTCTTGCGCAATACGGTACCCAGGTTCTCGCAAATCTAAAGTCATACACACGAGCTGAACAGCTGTTAACGGCGCGAACTCTTGGATTTTCTCCTAACGCTGTGTTTCAATTTGGAAGTCAAAACACAGATGGTTTAACCCCTGTTGTCCCGGCGGTTCTTCCGAGGACTGTGAATAGGGCATTTGTGGCATCATTGCCCATGACCGCCTCAACGCGTCTTCGTTGGGTCACCCAGGACTCTTATGCAGCAACCCGTAATCCAGCACCATATTCTTCCTATTATTACGGCTACAGTATCCAGAGTTTCCTCGATGATGTTGTGAATCCAGCCTTTGAGCGTGTCCTAAAAGACGACCCAATTGACAAATATTTCATTACTCCGACACCCCAGGGAAACCAGCCATATCAATGCTTCCAGGTTCTTACTAGGGATTATCCACAGATTAAGACCATCACAGACTTGAGTTTGTCGTCTCAATTGTACTGCAGAACGTACTTCAACTCAGCAAATGCGCAATATACTCAATTGTCACAGATTGCAGTGTACAACCCTCTCACTCAATATATTGCGGGCTTTCCTGTCTTGTCTCCAAATCTTGTGACGAAGGAAATGATGCTTTTCATATCAAATGGACCTTCGAACGAACCCGAGCCACCAAAAACCCCAATTTCAACAGAAGGCTGGCTTTACTGTGGTGTATTTCTTTTCAGCTCTGTTATCTTTGATCAGTTATACCTTTATGGCCAGGCGGTTACGTATGATGGTGTTGTTTATACATGCAATACTCAAACTATTGTTTATGACCAAAGCGCCCTAACTGCAAACTTCACTACTGGATTTATTGCACTTTCTCCTGTATATTCTAAAAACCGAATCCAAAATACATACCAAACACCACCTGAATTGGCGACATCAGCTCCTTCGATTTCGACGAATATGCTTCAGAGTGGTGATTTTGGCAGCACGTTCTCGTTCAATCTTGACTCCTATTCATCTGGATCTCCGTGGTGTGAATCACGCGACCCTCTCCTGGCATACTACAGAAATTCATGGGGTGCGGTAAATGGGCAGTCTACGGTTCCTGTGCTTGCTACTAATGTTAACCAGTTTGATTTGTTTTCGGGATCCTATGGTAGAAAGTATGACGAATCTATACAGATACACGCCAATACACAGTTTGTTAACCTATTCAATGGTTTCAATGTCTACTGCTCAGAGTATATCAATCCGTCAAATGGTGTAAGGACGGCATATTGGTACTACAATTTCAAAATTACACCTCAGATGCTACTATCACAGGGAGCTAATGTTGTGGGTAATGAGGCTGGCACTACTGGTATTACCGCAGTACCTCAGTATATTCCATATACCCGCACTAATAACGCGAGGCCGTTTACGTGGACGATTGTGAGTTCAGAGACTTCTAGGTACACTCATTGGAATCCTGCTTTAAGTATTGTTGTGGAGGCACAAGTCTTGTCAATGGAACCTCAACCAAATTCAGAGCCGGTTGTACTTCGTGATAATGATAGCGCTTCCGATAATACGTCTGGGCGAACGAATAAAATCGTTGCCGAGGCATTCCTTGAACGCCACCCATCTGAAGGACCTGTTATTTACTATCCCCAGACTGGCACGAGAAAAGTTTCACTAACCTCTGGGCCGGTTGTGAAGTCATTTTCGTACTCGGTGCTTTGGAGAAATCGGTTCACTGGAGAAACTCTTCCACTGCTTCTGTCAAACGGCGGGTCTGTTGTAGCTATTTTTAAGTTTCATGCAAAGTGATCTTAGTCAAAAAATAGATTGACAAATGGCCACTATCGAGAAAGTGTACGTCTACAACCCATCGATCGCACAATGCATTCGAACGCAGCACACTTACCATTTTGATATCTTCCATTTACAGAGCCGTGTACGACCCGCGTCTCGTGCAGACGCCGCCGGTCTATGGTGTTCAGAAGGGTGCACTGAGCATCTCGACGTCCCCGTTCTCTGCGCTGTCTGCCAACTCTACTCAGCACACGTACCAGATCCTTGTTCCCTCGCTGAACGTGTTCGTCGACCGTAAGATCGTATGGAACACCGGTGTCTACATCCGTTCGGCTGTATGCCCTACGATTGCAGGTGATGCCGGGTTTCTTAGTGCCATCGGTTCCTCTGCATCGATTGATATTATTCAGGGGTGTGATCCTCGTACGGAGCAATACCGCCGCACGCTGTTTGCACACCAGCTCGGCCCGGTACCGGTTTCATCCACAGCACCTGCTTCTTCTCTTTATCCTCAGTATCCAGGTGATTATTATGAGTTTGTCTGCCCGGGCACGAACTTTAACCTCAGCCCGTTCCCGCTGCAGACGCTGTGCAATAACATGACCTGCTCGATTAACGATTGCAGTGTCGTGACGAACGGCGACACGCTCCAGGAGCAGATCCTGCTCTCTAACACGCGCATGACCCAGCGCATCCGCACCACGCCTTCCAAGTTTGATCAGTATGCGTGGACGCAGGATGATGTGCTCTCTGGAAACGGTAACATGTCATCATTCACAAATGCAAAGAGTGCGGTCGGTGAAATCCCGACGGGTGCGTGGCCTATTGCATTCCAGAATCCTCAGACGGGTGTCCAGCTTGGTCAGTTCGGGTCTTATGTTGATCCGATCAATCAACACAACGTCTACTTTATTAACGGCCGCCCGGTCCTTGTGCCGGGAGGCGTACCGGCAATTTCCCAGACTGTCGTTCTACAGGTAGCGCCGGCGACAGGCCCGGGCAATGGCTCGTTTACAATTGCATCTTCTGGTGGCATTATCAGTCCATCCAATCAGAACGCACAAACGTTCGTTATGAATATCCCAAATCAGGCTGGTTTTACCTACTGGCCGGGTCTCCCACCCATCGTTGGATCGACAAGCGGAAGTTCAAATCAACCCGTTGTGTTTATGATTGATGTGTTTGGTCTAACTAATGTTCATCTCCTTGCGACGAACGTGGTCTGTACTGCTGGAGCTCTTGCAGTTACGTTCCAGGTCGCGCAGCTCAATACCGCAGGTGTGCTATCGTATCCTTCGGTGTGGACTGGTTCTAACAACACCGCCACGGGCTCAACTGCTTTTAACGGAACGGGTATTGCAGCTGCTAGTAGTGTAGGCTGCGTCATCCGTCTTCCAGGGCCTCAGCAGATCCTCTCCACTCTACTCGGCCAGGTCACCCCGGATGGTGTTTTGATCCAGGCTACAGAGTGCAACGTTCCCACTGAGATCTCCTTCCAGTACACTGTCGCTGAGCCCATTGTTATGAGCCCGTTTATCTGGCAGGATCCTCTCGAGCTAAACACGGTCGGCCTCTATGGATGCACGAATATCCAGTTCGTTATGAACCTTCAAGCCCCGTCGCCGGCTTGCCAGGTTGTTGCCGCTACGGTACCTCTCAACTCATACACCCCTTACTGGCAAGCCAGGTTGGGTTGTGACTATCCGAGCGGTGGAAACCTCATCCGATGCTCTGGAATTACTGGAGCGTTTAGCAACGTTCGTCTGATCCCCCCGAACAATACCGCATCTACGTATGGACCGTTCACGTCCCCACGTCTGTTGGTCCAGTTCTTGACACCGGGTCCTGATATCAGCCTCCCTCTGATCAGCAACGTGCCATACACCGAGTTTCCTCGCTATTTTAAGCAGGACTCGCTTTCCACGCCCACATCCATTCAAAATACGGTTGCCAGTCAGACAATTACTCTTTCATCAATCCCTGACGTTTTGATGGTGTTTGTCAAGTCTCGCAAGCGCTCTCAGATGCAGAATGAGACATACTACCCTATTCGTGGTGTGCAGATCACGTTTGACAACTTTAGTAACTTGTGCGCAAACATGACACAGGACCAGTTATACCAGGCATCCGTCGAGGCTGGTCTTGACATGGACTGGCATACCTGGCGTGGGTACACTAACTCGACGACGTCTGTTCTTCAGGGTGGAAACTTGGGGTCGGCCTTTGCCGCTCAAGGTCAGGTCGCAATCACCGGCACCCCACTTCTCTTTCAGAACATTGGGCTTCCTTATCCGATCGCTTCTTCGATGTACAACACGGCTGGGACGTATGCTCCTATCGACATCTCAAGCGATGCTAATAGCGTCTGGGCTCCTTCCTATGGAGCATCTGCTGGTGGTCTGAACAAGTTCTCCCCAAAGCGTGCGACGCAGCTGACGGGTGGTCCGCTCATGCTTCGCATGGGTCAGGATATCTCACTGAGCCCTGGTCTTGCTCCGGGTACGCTTGGTAACTTCTCTCTTCAGGTCAACCTTGTCCTCGATAACCAGTATGGGTTCTTCGATGCATACCCTGATTTCCAGATGACGATCATCGCAGTTAACAGCGGATACCTTGAGACCGTTCGCGGCCAGAGTGCAGTCCGTAAGACGATCCTTAACATGGCCGATGTTGAGGCTGCTCATGCTGATTCGGGTCTCACGACGACGAGTCTGCGCCGTCTTGTTGGTGGTGCTATGCCATCTCTTGCACACCTTGGTAACTTTGCAAGCAAGTTGGCCAATCAGATTGGCGGTCCTGCCCTCGGAAATCTCGCAAAGCGCATGCGCCCTGGTAGTGGTCTGTAAATGAATTTTATAAATTTTTTGATTTTGAATTTGAGATCAAAAATCCGACACAACTTAGGGTTAAATATTAGGGTT
>Ga0304730_1000869_pt1 | contig 24435 bp, 38 predicted proteins | sample M_130628_MF_Meta_FD_190474 | JGI IMG/M metagenome (GOLD analysis project Ga0304730, IMG submission 190474) | Freshwater microbial communities from Lake Montjoie, Canada to study carbon cycling - M_130628_MF_MetaG (v2) (version 2) | ecosystem: Environmental > Aquatic > Freshwater > Lake | place...
TGCATATCCTGCGCGTCGGCAACTGCGCCAGTTACGCTAGTCAAATCATTTTTTAGTTGATTGATAAAAACTTCTGATTGCGCTCTGGATGGATCTTGGGCAGGAATATTGTTGAGCAACGATTCGGCAAATTTGATTCTTTCATTGATCCCCAAAATTTGAGCATTCCCATCTTGAATAATTTTTGAAAGTCTTTTTTGTTTTGATGCATTAATGTCATTTAATATTTGGTCATCGCTAACTTGATAATTTAATTTAGAAGTTAAATCAGATTGGGCGTAATTATCCTTTGCTGAAAATACTAATTCGGACGGAACTTTTGACTGCCGATTGCTTGGGACCTTAATCTGCTGAAGAAAATTCTCAAGTGGAGGTATCTTTGCCTCAATTTCTCTTATTTTTGCTATTCTCTCCGGCGAAAGCCGCCCATTTTTAATGTATTCTTCGTCCTCATTTCTGCTAGCACCCATTTTTCTCCCAAATTCTTCAAAATGCTCTTGTGGAGGCAAATGGGGAGTATATGCTTTTGTATACCAAGTGGCATCTAGGTTTGTCTTGGCTGGGGCATTTTTAATATCCTCAATTTCATTTCTATATGAATTTACCTTATCTGCATAAGAATTTATTTTTTCATCACTTACGGCATAGAAGCCTCCAGTAATTTGCTTAATTTCATCGGCTAAAAGAGATGTTAGGGCCATAACTATTTATTATACTTTTGGTGTTTTTGATGGCTGTAGATTTGTAAAGTATGGATCGTATGGGTCTTGCTGTTGGTTAAACGCCACATTCTGCTCTACCGATCCGTAGGGGCTGGTTCCATAAAGCTGTGCAAACTGCCTGGTCATTTGGTCGCCCAATCCTCGATTCAAAGCATACGCTTGTGGACTTTGTTCATATGCTCTGCGTAATCCTTCCAGCGTCCTTTGTGGACCATATTGACGTTCTAGCCGCAAAGCAGATTGCACGCCTGCCTGCTGATCTAATGCTGACATTTGGCGTTCTAGGGCGCGTTGTTGAGGCGTATATTGCGAACGCAGCCTGTTTTCAATAGCAGCCATCTCTGACAATTTACCGATGTAAGTGTCAACATTCATGCTATACGCCTCTGCACTAGCCCGCGCCGTCTCTCTTGGATCGGGCTGGGCGGGTGGTTGGGCAACGCGAGGTCCTGAACCCATGGTGTTAAACCCTCGCCTTTCGCATAAATTTCATATAATTGTAACTCCTTGGCTTACCAGAACGGTTAAACGTAATACGCTTACGCATGCCAAATCGCTCCCAAAGGAGCAGTAACAGGCACCTCAAGGAGATAGCACCCTTTGAGGATATCGTCAAGTCAACAAAAATATTGTCACCATTTTCCGAATGTACATAGTGGTCAGGCTTTTGCCCATCGTTTAGGCACCTGGCTAGCGCTAGCCCGGCAATCTCATCCCCATCCCTCACAATTCCTACTAGGCCCCGCATCTCAAACCAATTAAACCAATCAGCTAGGTTGTGCCACATTCCTTCCGGCACACCGGACGCCTCAATGTATTCTATAGCCGTCATATTACTTTCTGAATCTCGATCGTGTCCGGGTTGGCGGCTGCAATAATTTGACGAATTGCCATTTTGTTTGCGGTGCTTGAGATTTTCATATTCAACAGGCGCCACTTCTCGTACTTGCGAAGATCGCTTGCAATCCGCTTCTTTACTGAAGTCGGAAGGATCGCGGGAAGAACAAACGGAAGGGTAAGGACTGAACTTGCAATGTTTAGCCCGGACTGAACGCTAATATCTCCAGTGTCGACATCTCTCTGAATAAAGATATTGGCGTTGCTAGAGAAGGAGTCGTCAAAGATGACCTCGAAATGCGAGCCATATTTGGCAGCAAACGTATCCCCAAAATTAAAATCTTTTGTGCGAACATAGGACTCGTAGTTTGTTCCGGCATCCTGGTAGTCTGCCGAGACTGTTCCGGCCGGGGACTTGTAGCCAGCATACTGTTCAATAACTCCGTTTACCTTCTTGAACATTGCCCTGGTTCCGGCCTGGTTGAAATTCGTAAGAGTAAACTGCATTATCCTCGGGCTCCAAGTGCCCTCAAATGCTCCGAGCACAGTATTGTAAACTATAAGAGTGTCGTTGGTATTGTTTGATCCTGTTGGAACTGCCAGAAAATATCTATTGTCGTAATAAATTGCCGTAGAAATCCTAATTGAGTCAGTATTTATGGTCTGGATGACGTCTTTGATAACTTCTGAGATTGGTACACCTACTGAGCTAAAGTCGTCTGCAACCGAGCGGACCAAGGATCGAATTCCGTTGTCAGACAAAAACAGGATATCGCTACTCACTTGGACTGCGGTCCCAGTCGCCACGCATCCAGTGTTGTTTGATATGATGGACACGACCCAATCGGCCGCCGTTGTGGCATCGCTTGGAATATCCACTTGGAAGACTCGACGTTTCTTAAATACGATGATTCTGTTTTTATAGTATGGGACGATTGCCGTGATTTGATCTCCATCGTCTCCGTTCACGACGATGCTGTTCGTGAGGTCCCACACCGCTGGGTCGAGTATGTCTGATGCGTAAAGCGTGTTCCTAGTATCTCCAGACCCAACCCCAAAAAGCCTGTTTTCGGTATTGATCAAAAGCCTAAGATTTTGAGGTGGCGGACTTACAGTTGCTGTTGCTGTCGCTCCAGATCCATTCCCAACAATCGTCACGGTTGGGGCTGCGGAATATCCAGATCCTCCCTCGACGACGGTCACGCCTGTGACGACGCCCCCTGCGACCTGAGTAATAAGCGTAGGGAATTGTCCTCCCCACTGCGGTCCTGTCACAATTGCCGTCGCGCTAGTATACCCGGTTCCACCGCTGGTTATCGTAATTGCTCTGACCTTTCCGGCCTGTCTTACCACAATATCTCCGTCCCAATAGTGCAGATCACCGTCAGCGTCGGCCAGGTACATCTTGTTATTGAATTGCGCCATGCTCACTTCGACGGCAGAACTAACAGAATAACCGCTAGCCCATTTTTGCGTACTCGTTCCAAACAGGCTTGTGTTTGCGATCCATGTTGAATCTGCCGGGTGTATTGTCGCGCTACCGTTTGAATTGATACTGTAGAATCTTCCGTTTGTCACGGTAAGCAGTTGCGACGTAGATCCTGTTTCGTAGTACCGCATCCCACCGATAGATCCTGTACCGCTAGTCGCCCCGGTGGCAAAGCTAGAAGTTCCGACCCTGGTCTCAAGATTTCCCTTTGGGGAAAGGGTCATATTGTACAACTGCTGGACTTGGTTTTCACCAAGCAGATCAGACTGCAGTCCGCTAGCCTGGCCCCCGGTAAAATTGCGAATTCCTTCGAAGGACAAGGCTTCGTCCAAATTGTCCTGGAAGTATGGCACGGACTAAACTCCTATGTCTGTGATGCTGTATTCGCCTAAACTTGACGGTGTGATGACCTTTATTCCTCCGACCTGGCTCATCTCGTACTGTGCCATCTGCGCCAAGTCAGCATTTGCGGTCGATACCACTGCCTGGGCCTTGGCGTACTGACGCTCACGCTCGAGAGCGTCGGCATGAGTAAGCGCCAAGACAACGTGCTGGACGTGGGGGAGGCGCAACTCGTCGTTAAGTGCCGATCCGCTCGGAGGAAACTCAACAATATTATTCTGCCTTGTAACGCATGTAACTTTTTCTATCACCTTCAATGTGGTTGTGCTGGTTGTGTTGAGCAGTGGATATAGATCAATCTCGGCTGTCCCGGACGTGTTTCGGCCCTTGAAATAATACTGAGTTGGAGTCCCGGTTCTTTCAGAGTCAAGCAAGTCCGCGTCCTGACTAATAATCGTCTGAAGATCTACAGATAAAAGCTCACTGTCTCCATAAGCTACCGAAAGAGGGTTCTCTACAAGAGACCCAAGGGTAACCGTCCTGGTCGACGTCGAGACGGAGTATGTCGAGTTTGTGATGCTTTCTCGCCATGGGGCGAAGTTCCACACTCGTCGATAATTCAGCGATGCTGACTTTTGCAAGAAGGTAAGCGTGTCGGCATCGGTCTTGCCAACCTTTTCTCCAGCGTACTGAGCGATTTCAGTAAGGGTCATTTAGCTTGAAGAAATTGAATTAAGGTCAATCTCAACTTCATTTTCGTCAAAGTATTTTACTTCTCCAGTTATGCAATTTGATTCAATTCTTGCTATCATGGATTACCCTTCGTACATAATGTTGATTGATCCAGCATCGAATGTGTCTGTTCCGTTGACAGTAGTAATTCGAACTCGGTCAAGAGTTCCGCCTAGTGCAATATTACCACCTCCAGTAGCGGAATATGAATCGTTTGTAAAACCAATAACAGAAGCGTGAACCCATGTATTCCCAGAGATATTCAAAAGTGTGAGCATGCCGCATGCCACGGATACGGCTGCTGGCGAGGGTGAAAAATTAAAGCCGTTTGTATTGTTTGCTCCATTTACTGCATTTGTACCGCCCTGGACTGTAACTCCGCTTGTGTAGCCATCTGTGACAAAACCAGAGGACGTTCCAACCCGCAACAAATTCGCCGAAGTTCCGCTTGCGCTTAGTCCAGAGATCGCAACAGTAATCCGCTTTGCCCAAGATGGAATGCCAGTAAAGTCAATAGCCGTTCCGCTTGTGGATGCTACAGCAGTTGCCCTTGTAAATGGTTGCGAAAGATTTGCTGGAGTTACTTTTGAAGTTCCGATTGTTCCTGTTCCTTGCGTAATCGTGAAGTCACCAGCTAGGGTGGTTGAAAGATTACCAATCGTTCCGGTTGTAGAATTAAATGTTCCAATCGTTCCGGAGGTAGCAATTACAGATGTAGAATTAAATGTTCCAATCGTTCCGGAGGTAGCAATTACAGATGTAGAATTTGTTGTTCCAGAAGATAGATTGGTGATTGTTCCAAGTGTTGAAGTTGTCGTACCAGCAGTAAGATTTGGAATCGTTCCAGTAGTGATAGTACCGGTTGTGCTGATCGTGCGATTCGCTGAAACTGTACCGACTGTTAGAACGTTTGACAGATTCGCATTTACATACGTTCCGCTTGTCAGCGCATCTTCAAATAAATTGTAAACCGTCGTCCGGTTCGCGGCTATTTGAGGACTTCCTATCGCTGACGAATTCGCAATAAGCAATAAATCCCCGGTACCTACAGACGTCCTCTCTTCCTGGGTCGAAATTAGCCCGGCATAAATGTTCGTGTCGTCAATAAGGTTGTGCAACCCAGCGGACGTGACCGTGCCGTTAGTTAAAAAATCAGTATTGCGATCTAGTATGTTTGCCATATTAAGTTGTGAACCTCATTGCGGTTGCGAAGATTGTTCCTGCTGGAATTGTCCCAGCAGTTGCGCCTTTGCTGTTAATTACATATCTTACAACGTTTGACGCTACCGGGAAAAAGCTGGTTTCGATCTGTGTTGTCCCTGTTGTCGATCCGAGCGAATTGATTGATCCGATAACTATGTCCCCCAACTCGGCTCCGGTGAGCAAGAATGTTCCGTTTGTCGTGTCTGGCGCACTGTGCGCCGCAACAACAGCGGAGCCAAAGGACGCAGTTGCGTAGGATACCTTTGTTATCGTGGGTCCTGTGGCGCCAATCTTTGCAGATCCGAGTGTGGCTATGCTTGTGACAGAAAGAGTGCCAATTGTTGATAAACCAACAGACTCAGTCCCAATCGTTGCCGTCCCGGTAGACATGGTGACGTGCGACCCAAATGTCGCCTGGCCGGATACAGAAAGAGTGCCAATCGTAGCCGTACCAGTTGAAGCTGTGATGTTTGTCCCAAAGGTAACAGCACCAGTAAGTGTTGATGCTCCATCGCACGCAAGCGTCCCGGTGCTCTTGACCCCTGTGGTGCATATCTGTAGGGCTGAAACTCCGGCCTCGTCTCCACTAGAAACGGCTCGCATGGTGCTGTCGACAATGTTGCTACCAAACGTCTTTAGGAGCTGGGTATAGCTTGTGCTAATTGTCTGTGTGCCAAGTGTTGCCATTAGTGGTTCATCCTGTTTTTAACTAGGTCCCAGGCAACGGAAAACAGCAGCCCGGCGACCCCAGCAATTGCAAAGGCCCTAGAACGGAGGTGTTCCAGGGCAGAAACTCTATTTACCACATCCGCGTAGTTTGACAAGCTGGTCTCGACCATTTTGTACAACTGGACCTGGCGCTCTTCCATCCGGGCCAGTTTGACCTCTATGCTCCAAACCTGGTCTTCGCTCATGGCTTAGTAGCCCCAAGGTCAGATGCAGCGCCCATGTCCGAGTAGACTGGTAAAGCATTGTTATCCTGCTTGCGTGGCGAGCAGGATGCGATGGCAAGGAAGAAAATGGATATGGCGAGAAAGTTCATTGTGTAAATTAAATAATAATTTTAAGAATAAGACAATGTTCCAGTTGGTGCTGGTTCTTCTGCCCCACCGATTATTGCCCAAGCAATTAAATTAGCAGATGAATATGTATTTTCTTCAAAAATGGTATCTTCTATCAACCATTGAGATCCATCCCAAAAAATTGTATTGACATCAGAGAAATAATGTCGCTTCCCATTAAAAAAAGCAATCCCATCCCAAACATAATTACCATTAGATGATCCTGTTCCAGCACCAGAAATAAGCACAGCCGTTGGTTGGGGTGCGGCTCCACCACCAACCTTGCGGATCGTCTGTACTCCTAGTCCTAGAGATAGTCTTGGCATAAAGTTAAGCGGCGGTGAGTGTTATCGTGCCAGTATAGCCACCATCGTTGCTATATCCAGAAACAGGAACTGTTGTTGTGTCTGCAGATACTACTGATCCAAGGATAAATCTGTTGTCATTATACCAAGTTATTTGCCATCCATTGCCACTCCCGTTAAATATTGGGCCATACCATATCGCCGCACCATCTTTATTAGTACCAAAATACCCTGAATTAAAAAATACTGCTCCAGTAGCTTCTCCATCAACGCCTCCTGCAGTTACATTGGTTGGATCTCCAGATTTTGTGTAAACTCCGTTCAAATCTACCCAACCAATAGTAAGCCCAGAAAGAACGATTGCGTTTGTTGTGGCTACGTTAATTCCACTAGGCGCAGCCCCGCCACCAACCTTGCGGATGTTTTGCACTCCTAGTCCTAGAGATAATCTTGGCATAAAATTACAATGCAATCACCCGCCAAGGGATAGAACCTTTGGCGGGTTGACTGCTAATAGGTAATTAGCCCTTGTAGGCAATCACTCGGCCAGTTCCAGCAGTAAAGCTGTTAAACTCACCGTAAATGATGTTGCCAGATCCAATTGTAATGCCAGTTAGAGTCCCATCATAGTTACCCGAAATGGCGCTGAATGTAGTATCGGCGAGCATTTGAATCGCCCAATAGCTACTTCCAGCCACACTTGTGGTGCCTACTGTAAAACCATTTCTGGCCCCAAACCTATCTGTATCGGCAGACATTAGCTGTAAACCGGGATCTTGTACGAAGTGCCGTTTAGCTTGATGGTAATTCCGAGAGTAGATGTTCCGGATACGAACGTGCCAGTCGTGGCAGTCGTTGTGAACTCCATCGCGGTGGATTCCAGCCCAGAATTAATCCGAACAGGCTTGCCTTTTGCTTTCAATTCGCGGCGAATATTAATTTGACTCATGGATCTAATTTCCTATGTTTTGCCCAAACTTGTTTGATTGTATCGGCTTTATGTCTTGGGCGGAACCTTGAGCCGAGTTTCTGTTCTAGTGCGTGATAACCTTTAAGAATGTTGCGACCGTCCATGGCCGCTGGGTGGTATGCTGGTTCTGAACCACAGTTAACAAGTCTGAAGCTGGAGGGAAAGTTGCGTCGTTTTAGTTTACTTGGGACATTGTCCCTTTCATCTACCGGACGCTCGAGCGTTACAACGCCCCCGGTGTCCCTGTTTTCGTACTCGTAAAGTGGCATCAGTCTTCCATCATTTCCCCACCGTCCATCTTGACGGCTTCATTCCTGAGACGTTCGCCCTCGGTTTCGGCTTCTGGAGATTCTTTTTCAATCTCTCCTTCCGCCTCGCTTACGCGAACCATGGCAACGCCTTCTTTGATTTCAACAACTTCTCCGGTCAATTCAACCATATCGCCAACCATAGGCTCGGCCTGTTCGGTCTCTTGCGAAATGGTTAGATTTTCGATCGGAATGCTTACAGTGTTAGCCATTTTTGACCCCTTCTTTTTAGGCTCGGACCCGGGGAGGTTTTTGCCTCCCCGAGTCTTTGCCGAGGGCCCGATCATTAATACGATCGCGCCCATTTAATTAGCTGACTTCAGAACGGCTAAACACGACTCGGTAGAACGCTCCGTTCAACTGAATCGCGGTGTAGTACGTTTTGACAGCGACCGAGGTTACCAAATCCAGAGGGTCGGACTTGTCCGGACCTTCTGCAATTAGGACCTTGGGGCTATAGGGCGAATCGCCTGTGAGGCTAGGTACGCCGAATGCCTGGTCGCCGAGCACAATGTTCGCCAAGAAAGGCGCAGTGCTGGAGTTGTAGGATGCAGCTGCAGTGCCAGAGATGGCATTAGCAGAAGCAGAACCGAAGGACAGAATGTTGTGCGACAACAGAGTCTTCACTCCGTAGTACGTTCCAACTTCGCCTTTCAGCAAGCTATCCGTGCCAGAGTAACGATGAGCCTGGATATAGTCGTCATCGTTGAGGATCGAACGAGCAGTACGAGGATCTGCAACCAGGACGTATCCGCCTTTGATTGTAGGAGCCTTGTCAACTCGGAGAGCAGTCACGGAATCGAGCAAGTCGAGTGCCGTGAAGGCCGAGTTGGCTGCAGTCGCGGCGATGAATGCCGTCGAGTTGCTGTTCTGCGCGTAGCGAACCGAGGTGGACAGAGTGCCAGTTCCGGAGGTAGTTCCGGTTGTGAGCACACGGTGCACCAATGTGTCGGCATGCAACGCATGATCTTCCGCCAATTGAGTCGTGGCCTGTGCCATGGAATCAAACAAGTTTGTGGCTTGCAAGATATCAGACAGCTTGACCAAGCTGGCAAACTGTTGCAATGATGCCTGTACAGTCGACAGGGTCAACTGACGTTCGTTATTTCCAGGGTTTGTGCCTTCCGACGTTACTTCAATGATTGAGCTAATGCTCGGGTTGTCGTATCTAAAAAAGCGTATCTGCTTGTTTCCGTTTTTACGCGGAAGCGCCGCTTTCATTCCGAATTGTTCCATCTGAAGGATGGGCAATTGACGTTGGAGCAACTCTTTCGAGAAGTACTCCTGGTAGGCCGCTGCGAGCGAGCCAGAGGTTACGAGTGCCATATAATTTTATCTCCTATGTCTAAACCTTAGTTAGCGTCGTCAAACTCTACTGCCATTCGGCGAAGTTCGACGCCTTGTTCAGCTACGGATAAATCCTTAAACTGTTTCTTCGGCGCCGGGGTTGACGGTGAACCAACTCCAGGTTGTAAACGTTTTTTGAACTCCGCATTTTCTTTGCGGAGCTTTTCGACTTCATCTGCTAATCCGGTTGAGTTATCCGTTTTAAGAGCAAGCTGTGCGATCTCGACTGCATCGACGATGCCGTCAGGATACTGGCGAAGGACTGCTTTCGAATTAAGTAGTTCTGCTACTTTTTTATGCAGGTTTGAATTTGAATCCTTTAGATCTGGATGCTTATCAACCAATCTGTTCAGATTCTCGTTCCAAGCCTTCTCGCCCATCTCCTTAACTTTTCTCTCTTGAGATTGTATTTCGTACTTCTCAACCTCTTGAGCTCTCTTATCGGCCTGCTCGGCTAGATCTTCTCGACCCTCTTCCCGGAACTGCTTCGCAGCGTTTCGGTAGTCGGTCGCGTCGAACTTGCCTGCTGGTCTCTCCTGGTCTGCCTTCCGTGCCTCTTCACGTTCGCGCATGAATTCCTGGCGCTCGCGTTCCAAGCGTTCCTTTTCGGCCTTAGATTCCGCCTTAGCTTGCTGAATGGCATCCCATTCTTTCTGCTGACGGTTCTTTAGCTTCTCGTACTTGCTGGGTTCCTTGGCCTTGTCGGATGACTCAACCGGACTCTCAGACTCTGTCGTTGTTAAAGAACTATCACCTTTTTTGTCTACGACTTCGGTCGCAGAAGGCGAATTTTCTGTTTTAGGTTCTGTCGTCGACGTGGGATTCGACTCGGTCTTCTCCACTGGTTCCGACGTTGGCGTCGCTTCCGGTTTTGCTTCCACTCTATCTGGAGGGATGATCCCATCCTCAATCATGGCCGCTCTTCGTAACGATTCCGCCGTCAGTTCTATTCCATCACCCATGCTAACCCCTTTACTCCAGCCCCGAGATGGTTAACGATCCCGGGCGGGATTGTGACTAGTCTATGTACTCCGCGGGTAACCTCTAGTCGTCTGCCCCTCCCGCGGGATGAGTGGCATCAATTCCGAGGGAATCGATAACTGCCACTGCAGATCGGAAACCTATTGCGAATCCACACGCTGTCAAGTCGCCTTTTTGAACCGCACTAGAATCCTGTCGAATTGTCATGTTTCTGAGGATCGCCGCGAACCTGACCCCATGCTCGGATCTCATGAAACTTCCCAGTGCCCTGGCATCGTCCCCGGTCCATTCCGGCTCGTCGACCCACTTGGTAAAGCGTATAAAGTTTAAGATTGCCCTTAGTCTTGTCATATAATGCTTTCCGTCGAAAAACACAAGTTGTATACATTATCAAACTTGGGCTCCTCGTCCATTGGTAGTTCTTTTGGGTCACCACCCTCTATGACCCAGCACCTATAGCCAATTTTGTTCATAAGAACACGAATGTCCTGGTAGCTGTGTCCCATTTGAGCTAGACCAAAATTGTTTATCTCAAGCGCTACGATTGGAAGATTCTTTTTGAGAAGCTCAATCATTCCGTTTAACGCCAGAACCTCTGCTCCCTCAACGTCCATCTTGATAAAATGAACCTTATCAAAAGAATCATAATGATCCAGGGCTATTGAATAGGAGACCATCTTTTGTGGCGAAACCCTGCTCTTCTCGTTAAAACTATGCTTCCCACAATCCCACAGCGAGTGACCACCGTCGTTATCCTGGTTAAGCCAAAACTGCACAGGGCCAGAGTCGTTTGAGATTGCCCAATTGTGGGGTCTTATGTTTCTAAAATTGTTTAACCCGACATTCATTACCAGCATGGAATAGTTGTCCGGGTTCATTTCAAAGGAGTAAACTTCCCCATCCTCTCCGACCAGCTTGGCTGCGATCATGCTGAAAAACCCGACGTGGGCCCCGGCGTCAATGAACGTATCTCCGCGCTTTAGCTTTCTAAGAATGAGCGCGAACAGCGCGCCCTCGTATGCGATGCCCTTTTCTAGGTGCGAACCAATATATTTCTGGCTCGTCTTTGAGTAATCTAAAACTATCTTAACAGGACCGTCGGAAACCCCTGGGAGGTCAATATTGAATATCTTGGACGTTTCGCTCACACCATCGGTTGTTGCATGTTTCCTGGCATCTGTCCAGCCATTTCCGGGGGTGGTAGTTGCCCCTGCGCGCCTTGCAGTTGTTCCTGCTGTTGCTGTTTCGCCCTATTCATTTTCTTGAGCTCGGCAGTAATCGCCCTGGCAGTGTTCGGATCGATCTGTTCGAGCGCCTGTAAGTGCTGGTCCAAGTGCTGACCGATCGCCTGTGCTGTAGCCTGGTCGACCTGGCGGAATCCTTTTTCGGCCGCTTGCTGGAAATCAAAGATGATCTCAAGATGGGCCCGGTGATCGTCGGTCGGCTTGATCGCAATCGGGAACGCGGTCGTCATCATCGCGGCGAGTTCCTTCGCCTGCTCTTCCCTCTGCTCCTGTTGGTTCATCATCGGGTCTTGGACCAGGCGACGTACTAGGCTCGGATCGTCGAGCTCGAGCACTGATTTAACAAGTTCAGCCTGGTTGATGAAAGGAGACTGCCCGAGCAACTGCATTCGGGCTACTGCCTTCTGAAGCTGGAACTGGCGAGTCTGGAAATCGTACCCACCTTTGGGCATGATCGAATACTGTTCGTGCAATGCTTCCGGCGGGACGGTCCCGGTATCTTCTGCATATCGGAAATTCAAATCCTTCTTGTCGTACTGCAGATAGATCGACCAGCACTGACGGAACAGGCGACCTAGCGACATGCGGAAAAGACGGTTGCGTAAATCAGCACCCGCGGACCCGGTGTTCACCAACGCTTGAATTTCAGTTGCTGTTTTTCTGGAGCTACCAGGTTCCGCGGGATTGTTGCCGACCCCAAAATCAATTGTTCCAACCCTCTGCTCCGCCTCCGCGCGCTCGTCGTACATGACTCGCATAAAGTCCATCGGAGGAGTCGTCATCTGCACAGGCTTAATGCCCTGGGGCAGTATCTGCCCAGGTTGCATCTTGAGGTTAGCCATGTTGAGAGAGACAGGATTGTCGGCCTGGAACAGGGGACGGTTTGCCAGTTCCAGAAAGTCGAGCATGGAGTTCTTCAGCTTCGCCAGGGTCATCTCATTCGCAGCCAGGATCTCAGCGACCCCGCGTGACGAATAGAATCCTCCGTTGGTCAACTCGTAGCTAAACTCTGTGAACGGACACTGCTTGTGCTTGTATGGAAGCACGAAATCTTCACGCACAGGCTCCATGGTTGCCAAGGGCGAGTATGTGGAAACATTCCACTCGTCGTCTTCGTTCCTGGTGTAGATCTCCCAAAGGATAATGCGGTCCGGGCGAGAGTCGTAGGTGATACCTTCACGTTGGTAAACAGCCTGTTCTTTTTCGGTGTTGATCCCCTCGAACTTGGTCCCACGTCCGGCGATCCTCTTAATGAAGTCCTCGTCCTGGTTATAGGCCGCGACGCGCTTGTACTGGTCAACTGATAAGACCATAACGTGGCAAAGGTAGTCGGCGTCGTCTAGGGCAACGGTCTGGTCAGGCACGATGAACCTAGTCGGATCGATTGCCTGGAAAATAATTTCTTTCTTGCCCTCGTCCCAAATTGATTTGAGTACAGAGCGACCGAACAAAAGCATGTCGTCGATTAGACGAACGATCTCAAATTGGAATGCGGTACGCTCTCGGATCTTGTAGTCGAAGTAGCGCTCCGCGGTAACAGTGAGGGGAGCCAACTGTTGGCGCATAGGAACGAACCCGGCGACGACGTCGTTGCCCAGGGCCGAGTTGACGTAGTTGGGTTTGAGCCTTTCGATAATGCGATCAATCAGCGCGACGTGCATGTCCGCCGCGGTGGGCCATGGCTTAACCTTCCGACGCATTCCAAACGTTCGCATCTCATAGAACTGCCTTTGCCGGGCGTCCCATGTTGCACGGTTCTTTAGATCCCGAAGGATGCGCGTATGGAGTTCGTTATTTATTGGTTCCATTGTTCCTTGACCTTACTTCGTATTCTAAATCGTTTATTGTGTGTACTGCGTCGTATGCCCAGGATTGAACGTTAGGTGTTGACCTTGTGACCTCGTCAAACCTTGGGTCGTTGATCAGTCTGTCCGCGTTCCCCGACGTCCTCACCACCGGACTTACGGTTGCGCATCCACCAAGCGTTACCACCAAAAGAAGCGTCGATGCGATTGCGAGTGTCAGACCATTCTTTTCTGGCTGCAGACTCATTGCGCTCACGTTCCCCGGGGAACAATCCTGCAATTGCCTTGAGCAATTCGATGAGTGCGCCGATCCACGAAAACACAAAATCTTATTTGGCGTCGGCGGCCTTGATCAGTCCGATTCCGGCAATGATCGCGGCGATGAGTGTTCCGAGCTCAGGCACTTTGCCTGTCTTCAAAAATTCCACCGCTGCTCCAGCGACGGCTACTACGATTGACAAAACTCCAGTTGCAGTTGTTTTCCAGTTCATGTTTTATTCCCCCTTTTATCCCCCGGCATCCCAACCGGACATTTCAGTGTCCGCGGACGCCTGTTTCATTAGTTCAAGCAAAGATGGACGCGTGTATGCCATTGTCAAGTCGTAGTCAAGCCCCGCGTTGTCGCATGCCATAACAACCGCGTCGGCCCTGTCCGGAGACGCCACTCCGCGGGACCGCATTGCGTCTTTCGACTCCAAGCCCAGCTTCCCGCGGGACGTTGCTTGGGCCCTCCTGGTTACTAGCTGGCTTTTAAGAATATCGTCTTCGGGCAGGATGATGTCGCAAGTTTCGATCTTCCGGGCCAGCCTGTGCCACATTTCCGAACCCCTGTTCTGGTAGGCGTCGCTGTCCCTGGCGTTGCCACCAAAGTTTACCCGGTTCACGGTCCACCCGGCTTCGTTCAGTGCGTCGCACATTGGTAGACCCAAGCCCCCGGCGTCGGCGAATACTTGCTCCGGCTTAACCCCGGCTTTCTTTAGTTCCATGATGATCCGCCCGACCGTTGCCATCGTATCCCTTTCGCGCCATGTGATCAGTGGGAGGATTCGGTTCCCTTCCCGGATTGCGATCACGTTCTCGTCGCCACCCGCGGAAAAGTCGATGCCAGCCGTCCTATCCGTCCCATTAGGGACAGGTGGGTTGTTTACGCAGTTGTCGTAGCTACCCAGGCTCACGACCAGGCGCTCCTCGCCAAGGTCCATGAATTCCGCCTTGAGCATGGACTGAGTGAACGGACTGTTGACCCCATAACGTTGCTGGATCTCTGAAATGTATAGCGGACTGATGTGCGGACAGTCCCAAGCAGTTGCCCTGGTCTTTTTCCACAGATCTGCTTCCTTTGTAAAACATCGGTAGAACTGACCCACTGGGGCCCCTGGCGAACTGGCGACCAGGAGGCGGGTTGGTTGGCATCGAAACACTGAAACGTAGATCGGGTCCTGGACGGTCTTGGCTTCGTCTACAACATACATGAGTGGAGCAGTTTCATGGTTCGCAGCGTGAAAACCTTCCGCCCGGCCTGCTGACTCGTTGTCATTGCCTGCTGTAAACCCCAAAATTCGGCTTATACGCCCCGAGGCATGCTTGAAGCGGATTTCCCCACTGGTGACCTCAACCATGTCGCCAAAGGGCCTTAGAAGGGCTTTAATCGCAGGCCAGAGCACAGATTCGACCTGGCGATAGACTGACGCGGTAACGACCGACAAAGACTCCTCAAAGCATACCATGTGCCAGACTAGGGCCGGGGCGATGACATTTGACGTCTTGCCGGAACCGTTCGCAGCCACCAGCGCTACCCGGCTATAGATCGGGGCCAGGTTATTCATGACCTCTTTTTGCCAGGGGTATAGATTTAACCTGAGTACACCCTCCGCGAATCCTGCCGGGGTAGCTTGTTCGTCAACCTTCGATGCCGGGCCGGGTTTCGATGACCCCTTTTTATTTCTAGCCGAATTTCTGAGGGGGGTCGCGCGCCCGCGCGCGCGTGTGGGGGGCCCCCCGGGGGGGGTGTCGTGGGGGGTCACGATTGTTTGGGGCGTCGTCTCCACAATTTTATTGACTCCCAAACCCCATGTAATATAATTCTAATATTGGTCGTTTCATTTGTCGCACAATGAGTCTTGTACTGAATTCGGCTCGGAAGTGGTCTTCGTTTGCGACTTCCCCGCATACTTAATTTTGTTCGCGTTGACCAGGAGCGCCGCGTCGGCCGCGGTAAAATGCACGTTCGCCACTGCTCCTCCAACCTGGACCCGGGACTGCTGACCGAAATGCTCCTGGGCCCTGCGCTCGATGCGCCATGCGGCCGCTTGCCAAGTCCCCTTTTCTGCCGCTCTGTCAATGACTTCCAGAGCGCGCGTGATGTGGAGCGACTCTGCTTTTTTTAAGCGTTCGGTGATGTGGGGCCTGGCGGATAGGAATGCTGATAGCGTGGACTTTGCGATACCTAATAGGTCGGCAATCATCGCATATGGGAATCCTTTGCTGAGTGCGGTCTCAACAATTACCAGATGCTCGTCGGTAATCTTTGGGAATCCCTTAACGCCAATGACAACGTCCGGGATGTAGTTCGGAACTTCATTCATGAGCCTGCGCTCTTTGTCCAGGCGCTTCTCATCCACCTTCTCGATCTTCTTCTCAGGAACGCGCAGCTTCATCCTGCGCTTCTTTTGCCTCGGCACTATGGCCGGGACCGGATCAGAGACTAGATCCTTTGGACTCGTAGTAATTGGCAAGTCGCTGGAGTTTCCAGATGCATTCATTAACTAGCGTCTCCCCAACTTCGTCACTGCACTTCCTGTTGCAATTGGTAAGCAACTTCCAGAACGATGAGCATGCTGACTTGAGCTTAACGTTCTCAGCGATGATCGATTTAATTTTAGCTTCGTCTGCCACATGCAACCCTCCCGGTAGTCAGAAAACCCCGCGCCCGGGAACCACTTTCACCCCTCCCGGGTCGCAACCAATTCCCCAACCCACCCCATAAGAACTGGCTTGAGTCAACGTATTGCATCCAGGCCGACGCGCAAGTCTTTACTGTTTCGCCTATTCTTTCTGGTAAGAATTAAAAAGGCATATGGTAAACCTGAAAAGCCCCCGCGGTTGGAGCGGTACCGCTAGCGCAGCGAAGCGGGGGGACTTTAGTCCCCCGCTCTAACAGGGGGCTGTTTCACCATTCTGTATATATAAGGGGATCGAAATGGTGAAACAGAGTAGAACCCGAGTTTAACAGAGTAGCCCGAAATGGCTGTTTTAGCCTAGTTTTGAGCACTAAAACCAACCACCTGGAGCTCTTTCCCGGCCCAATTCCTGTTCCCTTTAGGCGCCCCACCCTTCTTACCATTAGCGATCGATGCCTTGGCCTTAGCCTCCGACCTCACCTTACCAATCCTGGACGCGAATAACGCCACCGGGACCTCTCCGCGGCAGTGAGGGCATTCAATTGATTGGTTCATTCTTCCCTCCATTTAAATCTTTGGCAGCCTTCCTCGCTTCCTCCAATGCCTTGTCAACTCTCTCTACGGATGCCCATGGCAACGTTGTGTGCCTACAGCTAGGGCATCTATTCATATCCAAGTTCCTAATGATTACCCCAGATATGAGATAGTCATCAACTACATCAACATAGATTCCTTTGCGGCACTCAGCACATAGGACCTTCGGCGGGAGCATCCCATTCTCTAGGGCAAACTCCTCGCCGGCCCTCATCATTTTCTCTGACATATCTGAAGGACCATCCTCCAACCACCAATCGTCTGTGGTGACGCAAATCGTGTACCACTCCTCGCCGAATCGGAGCTTATGCTTTGTGACTTCCTTGTCGCTCACCATGTCCCCATCTCGTCGATGAACCCGATCGTCTTGTCCCTGCGATCCTTCAGCACTGCCAGAAGCCTGTCGGTCATGTCGACCTCGAACAGCAGGACGTTCCCGCCTATACAACTCCCGCATCTATTGAGATAGGTCAGGATCTTCGGCTTGTTGGTAGCGTACTCATTGATCTCGCAGATTCCGTAGTCGTTCCCGGACCGATAATATTTGCCCGGAACCATCTGCTCGAACGTCAGTTCACCCTCCTCTTCAGCGTAATACTTCATTTCATATTCCTTTCTACTGCGTCAATCCTTTTTCCAATCCAAGCCATGCACGGGACGGCCATTGAATTACCTAGCGCCTTGTAGCGTGGCCCATCTGGGCATTGATCCGCTGGCTTGTTACGCCAAGGGATTAGCGTGTGGTCATCGGGGAAACCTTGAAGTCGTTCACATTCTCTTGGAGAGAGCCTGCGTACTGCCATTGATTGCATTGCTTTAGGGCCGCTTGTGTTAGTACCACCGCAAGCGCTTGTTAAAGTAGCCGCCGTATTTCCGTCTATTGCTTGGTTGTATACATCGACTGCGACTGCGTGACTATGCCCTTTTGTAAGCGTGAAAGAAGGATCACCATTATTCCCGTGTCCTTTACCTCCGCTTGCATGACCTTCAGTCATGTTTTGTGTATCAATAGGAAAAGCGACAGCCACCTGATTATCTCCCATCTCCTTCCGCAATGTCGGAGATAGTTCTTTCACAAATCTGCCCTCGCTGCCTTCTCTCGTTGCAATACCAGGCTCAAAGGCAATCGCCTCCTGAACCAACTGCAAATTCCCACCACCCGTTCCGTATCGTGAAACGCAACTAGGTGCGACATCGTGTGGTCCAGTTACTCGGCTGTCGTTGGGATGGTTTTCGTAGAGGACAACCGTTCCATCGTTGGAGTATTCCCCAAACGCTTGCATTCTAAATGCACCTACTCCTTCACCGCCTCCAACGCCTGCTTCAACATCGGGGGCAGTTCCTTGCCTCGTTTCTCGGCTCGGCGGAGTATCCCTGCACACGCTTTCGGACTCAAATAAAACCTTTGCGGCAAGACTCCCTTCTCCAAGATGTGCGACAACGAACACACGTCTGCGTCTTTGGGCCACTCCGAACCATTGAGCGTCGAGGACTCTGTACGCCCAGTCGACATACCCCAACTCCCCCAACGCTCCGAGGAAGGAACCAAAATCTTTTCCTCCGTTAGATGACAACACACCGGGGACGTTTTCCCAGACAAGCCATCGAGGTTTGAAACGTTCAGCGATTGCAAGATAGGTAAGCATGAGGTTCCCCCTTGGGTCTTTGAGCCCTTGTCGCAATCCTGCGACGCTGAATGATTGGCAGGGTGTTCCTCCGACCAGAAGGTCGATTGTTCCGCTTTGTATATTCCATTGCTCATATTTTGTCATATCTCCTAGGTTTTGAACCTTCGGCCAATGGTGCTTCAGCACCGCGGCTGGGAATGGTTCGATTTCTGAAAACGCTACTGGCTCCCATCCAATCGGCTCCCAAGCCTTGGACGCTGCCTCAATGCCAGAACAGACAGATAAATACTTCATTTCCCACACTCCTTACTTGTAGCCATAAGCCACATAAACACGGTGCACAGAATTCCGCATGGGGTCAATAGGATTAGTTCGGTCATTTGGATTCTCCTTTAATGGTTAACTGATGTTTCTTGAATGCCACTACAAGGTCAGACTTTTCTTGTTGTGACAAGTTGCAGAACTTCGCGAGCGCCCGAATCCTTTCCGAATTCGAGTTGACGTAGTTCACGAATAGTTTTTCCAGTATCTTGCTTTTAGTTGTGTTGATCATGTTGGTTGGTCTTTCTTGGTTGGGGGTTAGTTTTTCCACTGAAAGTTCCCGACCTCGAAAACGTATCCGAGGCTTTCAGCTTTTTCCTTCGCGGACTTCAGCGTCTTATGGGTTGATGAAATTACTCCACCAACCGAATTGAGTCTGCTCATTGTCCAAGTTTTCCCGGTCTTGGTGATCAAGGCGGGTTCGGCTTTTGCTGTTAATGTGTTGTTCATATTATAATTTCCCCCATTTCATCATTTCATATTTTTCCCATAACTCATGAATCATTTGCGAATGGATACGATTTGCTTTTTCAAGTTTTTCCAAAAGATAACGAGCTTCCTCTTGTTGTGATCTGCTTTTCTCATAATTGCCAACATATAAAAGCAAATTATTTTTTAATTCAAAAGCAACTTTCGCCGTGCTTTCCTCGGCCTGGTTTATTGTGTTGTTCATGGTTAGAATTTAACCCATCGGCTGGGTTATGTCTACAAGTATTTTCAATACAATGCGTAAGTTGTTGATATTGAATGAAATACTTTTTCTAAAAACCTGGCGCCGGAACGCGGTAAACCTCGCCGAACTGCGTTTTATCTTTCAGCAACTTACCTGACTTCACCAAGCGCGTGAGATATCTCGAGAGAGTTCCCCGCGGAATTCCCATTGCAGGATCTGCTTTCTCCCACACATCCTTGAATGAAGATCCTTTCTCCTTGTCAACGCATGCCATCACTTCCTCATCCTCGTATGCCTTCTTCGATCCTTCGGTTGGGCGCGCGTCGTCCGGATTAAATTCTGCTGTGCGCTTCATCAGCGGAAATTCCCACTGCACACAGAACGGATCGATCGGAGAAAAGTCTCTCATCGTTGGCTCGACGATCAGCACGTTCTCTTCCTTGTGAGGATGCATAACGAAGATACTGTCCGGGTCCCGGGCAAAGACTGTACTGCCTGACATCTTATCAAACCCGGCCCTGTTGCCGTGGCCCTTGCTGAAGTGATGCCCGAACACGACGCTCGCGTTGGTTTCCACTGCAATACTGTCTACCTCGTTCATCAACGTAGCCATTTCCCCGGCTGAATTTTCATCTCTCTCTCCGTACAACTTGTAGATCGGGTCGAAGCAGATCAGTCCAAACTCTCCGATCCTTAGCTGGTCGATTATCTTGGGCCGCAACGCGCTCAGGTCCGCCGAGTGTCCGCGCAAGTTCCAAACAAACAACTGGTCGCTAGGGATCTGAATGCCTAGCGCCCGGCACACTGATCTGATCCTCTCGCGGAATGAGTACTGCTGAATCTCGAAATTGATGAACAGCACCCGCGTCCTGCGCGTTTGCATCTCCCAAAACTTTGTGCCAGACGCCACACATATCGCCAACTGCAACAGCGTCCAAGTCTTCATGCTCTTGCTGGTCCCGCCTAGCACCATCTTACATCCCCGGTGCAGGGCTCCGTAGATAATCTCCTCCGGCTTTTCAATCGGCAATTCGTCCAAGGCCCCCGCCTCCATGATGAGTGGGAGATTGCCACTGCCCCATGGCTTGCTGGCCCCGGCCAGGATGTTCCTAATATCTTCCGGGCATGCGTCCTGTTCTTCCATCGCACCGAGCGCCTTGAGCGCAGCTGTGTGCATGTTCCGCATGCGCGTAGTCTTCCGCAACCTGGGCAACCAATAGTCCATCTTCGACGCGGAAGTGATCGATCCTGACATAATCTTCAGACTAAATTCGTGCACATACTTCTGGTGCTCCTTCGCCACAAACTCACCCATTGCGACAGCGTCAGGTGGCACACCGTCCCTGAGCCCCCGGGCGACGCACCGGGCTACTGGTTGGTAGTAGTTGTGTGGGTCCAGGATCTCAGCCTTGTTCCTATCCAGGATTGTTGGGTCAGTGAAGCATGCCGACAGCACTGCCCACTCAGCCTCGTTGTCCCGCGGTGGTCCGTAAGAGTCCGGGTTCATTTGTATTGCCTTCCCCACATATTGCGCCAGGCAGTACCGCGCATCTCCACGATCACTTGCCAAACCTTGTCAGGAAAGATCCAGCACTTCTCGACCTGGAACTGTTCCGCCAGTTTCTTTAGTTCGTTAGGGACCGCGCACTTGTAGTCGTCCATCTTCATCGGTTTCCCTTCCTGGACTGATGGAACTTCCTGTGCTCGCTTTCGATGCACTTCTCAGGGGTCAACTTCTCCAGGCGCCGGACGACGTCACGGTGATCTACATTGGCCCCGGCGACCATGAGCCATGTAGCCATTGGTTCACCGCGGACCGCGCGCACTAGTTCTTCGGACTCCGTATACGTTTTGTATCCGTCACCTTGCCATGCTGTCCGTACTGGCTTGGCGATCTGTACTAAGCCGGACAGGATTCTCCTGCGGTTCAGTAGTTTAATATCTGAGATCATCTGCACGACGACCTCTCCTGCTAGTTGCCTGTACCGTTCGGTCAGGTCTCCTTTCGTGAGTCTGGTGGATTGCATTGCGGGGTTCCTTTCGTTGGGGTTGTTGTCTTATCTTCTACAAAAGTTCCTGTCAACATGTCCAGCTTATATCCATTTCCGTGCCAGTAGTCGTAAAGCATCGCGTTGATTATTCTTCCTTGGTTGCCGAACTCCTCAGGGAACAAGCTCCCCGGAGCGAGGCCAAGATCCTTCACAAGCGCCCCGAACTTGACGGAGGTTATCTTGTAGATTTTCACTTAGTTCTTTGTTGAACAGCAGAGCCGCGTCGACATTGGTGATAATCTGCCGGACTGACGGAGCGTGGGTATGGTCCGAAGCATCTCTTTGCACAACGAGCATCCTCTTAGTTGCCTCGAGGATATCACGTTGCCACTTGAGGGTGTTCGCCAAACTCACCGATTCTTGCTCTTGCCAGCTGCGTTGAGTGCGATCGCTACCATCTGCTCAAAGCTCCTGGCCTTACCTCCGGCCCCGCGCTCCTTGCCCTTCTTCTTATTATCTTTCATCAGTTCCCGCATGTTCTTCGATACGTTTTTTCCTAATGGCATATGTATCCTTTCTGTTATTTGTTTACCGACATTACGCTGTTTCTTCACCCACTACGTCGTCCCAGGTCGCTTCCTCACCGTGCCAGGTCTTGCGCTGTCCGCGTAGCCACTTAGGCTTGTCGCCTGGAGTAGTGAAGCTCGACTCGTTCCACAGAACGTTGTTGCCCGGGACCGCAGTCATGCGTCCGTTGTTCAGCTTGATAAAGTGATGCGACTTTGTCTGCTCCGGGGCCATGGAGAATCCGTCTCCGTAAGGTTCCGCGGTAAACATGTAGCGCCCAACCTCCCATATCTTTCTGCTAGCAATCCACACCTTGCACGATAGGCCCATCAAATACTCGTACTCGATCGTCGTGAAGTTCCATCCGAAACAGTCCCATCTCTGCGCGTCGTTGAGATCCCAATCGGCAATAGCAATCTCACCATGGGCCAACGCATGCAGTGGAAGTCCGCGGTAGATCGCTCCACACTTGAGCATGACAGTGCATCCCCAGGCCCGGCCAGGTATCGCGGTCAGTCCAAACCAGACAGCGTCTTCTATCTCCTGCTTCTCACCGTCAGACACAAACGCCATGTCGACCTTGACGTATAGGTGGCGCGGAAGGTTGGCTGCGTGGGTCATTTAACTTTCTTCCAGATCTCGTCGTTCTTATCAAACTTCAACGACCAGTTCATGAATCTATTGTAAATAGAATATCCCCAACCAAACCGCATAAACGTTCTCGAGATCAAGTCTCCTATCCAATAAAGAGTCCAAGCAAGAGCTCTCATTTTGTCAGCTTGTCGCAGTAGATTGCTAGCAATCCAAAAACAACTACCCAAACAATAATTGCGTACCAACCGTTCATCTCCACTGTCCTCCGGTCAACCAGGCGACCAGGACCCACCTGGAGCCAAAGAACACTGGCAGTGCCTGGTGCCTTATGTAGGTGGGGAACATCGTCGCCGATCCCCGCTTCTTAACATCCTTAGCGTTGTGCAAGTCGCACTCAACCCTGAGCCCTCCACCGAGAAACTCTGTTGGGTCTGATAGATTGATCACCATCGTTAGCTTGCGATCGCTACCATCGAAGCAGTCGAAGTGTGGCAGGAAGAACTGCCCGGGCCTGTATCGCAAGATCTGCAGTTGTTGCATTCCGGTAATGTCCAGCCTGTAGTGCTGTTGGTTTAGGTCCCCGGCCATGTTCCTTACCACTTCGTATAGCCACTTGTAATGTTCCGCGAACGGCACCCAACACGACGAGCATGTCCTGGTGAACGCGGCCCGGGTCGTGCCATCCTTATTCATGACGTGAGATCTTTTCATGCCTATGACCTGGGCGTCGTCGCGGATCATGTTGCACTGGTGCTCGGTCAACACGTCCGGCTCGCACACTGCTGTCAGGATCTTCTGCTTAAAGTCGTTCATTAGCGCACTCCTTCAGTGCTGTCTTCAGCGCGTACTGGAACAGAGCATCCTTGTCGTTCGCAATGTGAATGCGCCCAGCCTCAACGATTGACTCGTAGACGTCCTTGTCCACGTCTAGGCCCAACTCATAGCAGACAACTTTCTTCTCAGAAACGATTCTGATTATGCCTGTTTTAGGTTTGCTTGGATTTCTTTTGTCTTTGCCAGAATATCTTCTGGCTTGATTGACCTTAGAACGTTGCACCATTTGGGTTCTCCCTGTATTGCGTTGACCGCGTCTTTGCATTTGTCCTTGGGTTGCTCGTACACCGAGCATGGGGCGTGGGGACAAACATCTTTAGGAAAGATTGGCTTCACATACTTGTAGTACTTCGACGTGTGCTCAGGTCCGTAGGGTCCGTACAACCCTACGGTTGGAGCGTCGAATATCGCTGTCATATGCATGACTGCCGACTCCGGGCAAACTGCCATGTCGCAACGCGCAGCTAGGTGCAATAGCGTCCTAATGTTGCGTAGTCTTCCCTGGAGATTGATCAGTCTGCTGTGGGTGATGGACAAGGGAGGATCGTCGTGGCCCACTGCTACGACTTGCCAATCCTTGTTCTCCTTGAGGAACGACTTGATGAACAGCCCCGCCTCGTAGGTTGGGTAGCTCTTCCATAGGCTCGATCCGCTGATCGAATAAAGCAGGAACGGTCCTTCAGGATGGAATCCAATGTCGGCAAGTTCGTTCTGGTCTTTGTCCAGTAGCTTTGCGTAAGGCTTCTTAAAGTTGTCGTCGACCTCGACGCCCCAGGATCTGTAGACGTAGTCGTACACGTTGCCATCTAGGTGCGCGGTCTTCGACAGGATATCGTCCAGGCAGACGTGACCCTTATAAGATTTCCAGGTGGCAATCGTAGGAGCTAATGGCATGACCCTGACTCCGGCGAATCCTTCCCACAGTGGCAAGTGCCTTTGCGGAACGTAAGCCTCGATCCTTCCGTCGCCCTCGTAGTGTTGCATTGC
>Ga0304730_1000870_pt1 | contig 24420 bp, 20 predicted proteins | sample M_130628_MF_Meta_FD_190474 | JGI IMG/M metagenome (GOLD analysis project Ga0304730, IMG submission 190474) | Freshwater microbial communities from Lake Montjoie, Canada to study carbon cycling - M_130628_MF_MetaG (v2) (version 2) | ecosystem: Environmental > Aquatic > Freshwater > Lake | place...
AGAACTTCTGATAGCATGTTTATGGGTGCTCCTTAGTATAGTTTTTTTATCTAGAAGCTAAAACTAAAGCACCCATTTCCTTTTTTTGCAAGCCTAATCGTGACTTTCAGCTAATGCTGAATTCCTGTTTTCTGAGGTAATTTGTTGAGATGTATCGTCTAGTATGCTTATAAGGTCGATTACTTCTTCAGTTTTTCCTTCTGAAGGCGGTCTGAAGTGTAAAAGTTTGTGTACTCTAACGGTTACAGGAGGAAAAAGATTAAGGGCTATATAAACAGTATTGTTTCGTAGAAATCCTCGGTATTCAGCAGCATTAGTATTTTGAAGAGGAACAATAGTACATACGGCAAAAAAAATGGTTTTTACAGTGTTTTTCATAGATAGTCTCCATAATTATATTAGATCATAAAAAAAGTAGTTTTCGGATAAGCTCTAAGTGTGTTATTTCTAATAGAATATCAGAATCGCTGAATAACAAAAATGGCTAGGCATTTCACTTATTATCCTTTTTTAAAAAAAATTTAAGGGTATTTTTACCATTTTTAGAAATTTAAGCATAAAAATCTTAGCAAGGGCACTTGTTTTTTTTTTATGTACCGGTATAATTACAAATAGACAATAATGCAAATTATCTACTAGTCCACATGTAGATTTAATTAATGTAAAAATATGGAGATTAAATGAAGAACAATAAAAAAGTATATTTACTGACAGCGCTTGCTTTTTTGGTTTGTAATCAAGAAATATCTGCGATGGCTTCAGCTCGAAAAGCAGTAAAGCATTTAGGCGTTGGTTTATTTCGTGCCAATGCTTTTGAATATAAAAAATTACATAGTTTAGTTAAGCCAAATCTCATCGGCGCGGCTAAAACAGTGTCGATTAACCCATTCGTACAAGCACGATCTTTTTGTGAATCTAACCACGTAGCTCCTGAAATATCTGTAACAGCTCCTATTGAAGAAGTGCTGACTAAGCTTCTTGAGCAAAAGGATTCACCAGAAAGTTTTGCTCGCATTAATGATGTAATAAGAATGTTTATTGGTAACCAGCAACTCATTCAAAAAAGGTTTAAAGAGTTAATTGAATCGCATATGGGCGGAACTGTTGTTGAACGCTTTGATATTCCAGAAAAAAATATGAAAGAAATAGTAAGAAAATTAAGTTGTTTTTCTGTAGAACCAGTTTTTTATAGATCTTTAGATAAAGATCCTATTCCTCAGTTGTCAGTGGTTAAAGCATTTCAAGCTATAGGTTTTTCTATGAACAAGGCTGCCGAGCGGGCGTTTTTGAATACTCATAAAAAAACTGCTGATACTGTTAATTTTAATTGTGATCAGATGCAAGTTGCTGTAGATCATGAATGTTTACATATTCAAAATGGGGATGGCGACTTAAAAGTTTTATTCACTTTTTTAAGTCAAAGCAGGAAATCTTTTTCTGATGAAGAATTTTATACAATAATGGGAGCCTTTGGAGAACAATTTCTCAGATATAGGCCATCTCTCATTGCTGCAATAACTAAAGAAGCTAAAGAAATGGGTATTCATGATTTTAGCAAGATTGAAAATTTTGATAGGGACCTAACAGCTTTTGAGAGATATTCTGAAGTGCGTGTAGATGAGATGATTTTAGCATCTAAAGATGAGAAAAAGATTCAAGCTTATCGAGATTATTATAAAGCTCGTAATGATTCTCAGCCCATTAAAGATAGGGCGGCTTCTGATAAAGCGAACGTTATTTTTTGCTTAACGCAAGGTCGCACCATTCCTCTTGAAGTTGCTGATTTTCTTCATCCAACTGATCAGGAACGAGTTGATGCGTGTGATAAAGCGCTTGCAGAGTTGAAAGCCGCTAAAAAATAAAATTAAGTAATTACATGGAGAGTTATTATGAAGAATAAAAAAATATTTTTGTTAACAGTTTTGTTTTTGGGAACGACTTTTTCTCAAAAACTATCGGCAATGAATTTTTTAAAAAAAGTGCCAATAGTATCATCTATTTCTGCTTATATGGATGCCAAAAAACTAATTAACGCCTATAAGGCATATAATGAGGCTCGTGAATCATTGTGTTCATCTTTAAATGACCTCAATAATGAGTTATATGATGAAAAAAGTCTTCAAACTGTAGCTACTGCAAGAGAATTCATAAATAAAAATCCTATTCAGCCGCCTTCAGATTCTGTAAGAAGTCATTTAAAGACCATCTTTAAAAGAGAAGGAGTAGATGTTTTTTTCCCTCGTAAAAGTGACATTTATTCAGATTTTGGTGATGAGGAAAGCAAAAGACAACTTTCAAATGGATCGATTGTTACTATTGGCAAGCAATCGGTACTTTCTTTAAATCCATTTGTAATTGATCAACTTGAAAATGGAAAATACGATGATGTTATGGGGACCGTTTTGCATGAGCTTGGGCATGCTGTTCATCGTCATACTGAAAAAAAATTAACTTTGAAGGTCACGGCTACTTCTTTGCTGTATAGTGGAATTTATGCTGATCATAGTGCAGCGATTGATTCTTATATGTCATATGATTATAAGGTTCAATCTTTAATTATAAGTAGCTTAATCCTGAAATTATTTCTTGTTCATGATTCTGTTCTTCCATTAATTCAAAATTTTTATAGTAGGCGTTGTGAACGACAAGCTGATCAGTATGTTATGCAGAATGCTTCTGACGGAACTATAGAAAAAATGGAGAATGAATTTAAAAAGATAATGGTAGATGAAGAAAAACATGAAAAAATAGGCATATTAGAAAAAGTAAAATCCTTGTTTTGTAGTCATCCGACACATAAAGAACGAGCAGATGCATTTGCTGCTGAACTTGCAAGGCGTCAGGTGGCTAGAGAATAAATCACTATTTTTCGTTCTAAAATATTAAAGGGAGAAGGGTTAACTTTCTCCCTTTAATATATCGAGTATATCTCTGGTTGGGGGCTTAGACTTTTGGCTATTTTTGTTTTGAGTTTCTTCAAAATGAGCCTAGAAAGCCCCTTTAGCTTTACAAAAATTCTTGCCGCTATACCCTTAAAACTTCGTATTAATGTGTTAATTTACCAAAGGGAGTTTTTCCATGGTCCAAATCTATTCTGCTTTATGTGCCGCTGTTGGCATAGGGGCAGTGAGCGTTGCGGTACTCTTTTCTCGAACGCGGGGAAAAGAAGTTACTAACGTAAAAGCGAAAAAAATTGCAGATGCTATTGCAACAGGCGCAATGACATTTTTGCGTGAAGAGTACAAGGTTATTGCTTTTGTAGTAGCTATTATTGCAGCAGTTCTTGTATACGCATTTGGTATTATTCCAGCAGGTGTTTTTGTTGGAAGCTCAGTACTTTCTTTAACAACCGGCTTATTGGGCATGCGTGCTGCAACTTCTGCTAATGTTCGTACTACTGTTGCCGCACAAGAATCAGGAGAGCACGGAGCATTCTTAACTGCTTTATTTGGCGGTGGAGTTATGGGGTTTGCAGTAGCAACCTTTGGTCTTTTGGGTATGACTTTTGTGATGTACCAGTATGGAGCTGCTAATAACATTATTATTATTTTGACCTGCTTTGGTCTTGGTGCAAGCGTTGTTGCTTTTTTTGCTCGTATCGGTGGTGGGATTTATACCAAGTCAGCAGACGTTGGTGCCGATCTTGTAGGTAAACTAGAAATGGGTATTCCAGAAGATGATCCACGTAACCCAGCAGTTATTGCTGATAACGTTGGTGACTGTGTGGGCGATACAGCCGGTATGGGTGCAGATATTTATGAATCCTATGTCAGTGCTATGGTGTCATGTGTTATTTTAGCACTTACCTTGCATGCTGATAATCCTGCCTATGTATTGCTACCATTGGCACTTTCTGGTCTTGGTTTAGTAAGTTCTCTTTTCGGGTTGCTTTCAAACCTTATTTTAAAAGTTAGCCCAGCTGCGATGCTTCGTAACGCAACCTATGTTGCCGTGGTGATATTTCTTGGAGCTGCACGTTGGTATATTAATTTTCAAGGTTTACCGAGTGAATTATTTTATGCCTGTGAAATTGGCTGCCTTTCAGGAATTATTATCGGATTGGTAACTGAATATTACACTGGTGGTGCTCCTGTTAGAAGGCTTGCACAAAGTTCAGAAACTGGTGCAGCGACTAACATTATTTACGGTCTTTCTTTGGGAATGGAATCGGTATGTGTGCCGGTTATTCTTTTAGGAGGTGCTGTTGTGGCGGCGTACTCGTTTGGTGGACATGATTTATACGCCGTAGCTCTTGCTGCAGTTTCTATGCTTGCTACCGTTGGTATCACTATGACTGTTGACGCGTATGGCCCGATTGCAGATAACGCAGGCGGTATTGCAGAAATGGCTGGTATGGGTAAAGAAATCCGTACTATCACTGATAAATTAGATACGCTTGGCAATACAACTGCTGCTATGGGTAAAGGGTTTGCAATTGGTTCAGCGTTGTTGACCGCTCTTGCTCTTTTTTCTGCATTTAGTGAAAGCTCCCACATTAAAGAACTTAATGCATTCGATCCATGGGTTTTGTTTGGTATGATTATTGGCGGCGCAATGCCATTTTTGGTTTCTGCCTTTACGATGCGTTCAGTAGGAAACACTGCATTGAAAATGGTTATGGAAGTTCGACGTCAATTTAAAGAAATTCCAGGCCTTATGGCAGGTACTGCTGATCCTGACTATGAACGTTGTATCGCAATCAGCACCTATGCTGCATTGCGTGAAATGATCTTGCCGGGTGTTATTACTATTGCGCTTCCTATCATTGTTAAATTCACTCTTGGTAACTATGCGTTGGGCGGTCTTTTAGTTGGTGCTACATTGACTGGTATCATGCTTGCCTTGATGATGGCAAATGGTGGTGGAGCATGGGACAATGCTAAGAAATATATCGAAGCTGGTAACCTAGGCGGTAAGGGCTCTGATGCTCATAGAGCGGCTGTTGTTGGTGATACGGTTGGCGATCCTTTCAAAGATACTTCTGGTCCAGCATTAAACATTTTAGTAAAACTTATGGCGATTGTGTCTCTTCTTTTAGTTGGCATGTAATTCCATAATTTTATGAGATTTAAAGGGGTGCCTCACGGTGCCCCTTTTTTTTGAGCTTTTATAAAAATGTATTTTCATTTTATTATGATTAGGTCACGATCGTAGCCTTTCTAGTTCTTATTTTGGTAGGTCTAAAGATGTTTATAAAACGCTAGAGAAAGGGTGATCATGACGAGTAAACAATTAAAAGACGTTTCAGTGCAAGTTGCAGTAGTAACTGCTCTTCTTATTTTAACCTGTGTGCTTGATGCGCACGCACGTACATTAAAAAAAGTAGAGTCTACTTATAACCAGAAAATTGCTGTTGATCAAAAAGCGCTTGCACAGATAACAGAAGAAGTATCGCAGTTTCTTTCTCATGTTCACAAAAGCACTTACGTACAGGTAAATGAGGGGAACATATTTAAGGGAATAGTTACGGTAGATGATGTTAAAGATACCATTGATTTTCTTGCTAAACATGCAAAAGAGCATCCAAGTTGGCTTAAAAGTCATTGGTTTTACAATACTTATTTTGATTTTTATCGTTTGTATTCAGATGGTGACTTGTGTCCTGTAAAAATAGGATCACTTCCTCGTGGTTGGGTAGGTGCACCAGATAATCATCGCATCACTAAGTATCGCATTTGTAAAATTCGTGGATCACACGTGCAGACAAAAAAATATTTGTTTCCATTGTATCCGCGACCTTCTGATGAACAAGGGAAGACTCGTGAATATATTAAAAAAAATCCAAAAGAGTTTATACGATTTGCTTATAAAAGAGATGAAGTTGTCAATGGGGCATTAGAAGATAAGGTAGTAATAAACCCTCTTGCGTGGGTTACTTTTGAAGGATACAAAGAACTTGTCATGCAAGGTAGTGCAATTATTGACTTTGAAGACCAAACCCCCCCGCAAACATTTCAAGTAGTAGTGTCTAATGGAAAAGAGGGTTCAGATACGTATTGGTTTGTAGCTCCTTATGAAAAAAGAAAGCCTTCTAAAAAATATCCTATTAAAGTGGAACCTGTTCCAGGAGTTTCTTTTGCGGGAAATATTTCTGATATTGGGTTTGGTAAGGTGCTTGTGATGATTGGAAAGAATCCACAAACATTAGAAAAAGAAATGAGGGTTGGGGTATTAACTGATACAGGAAGCGCATTTCAAGATAACTTGTGCAAATTTGATCTATTTACGGGGCACTTTGAAGATCATCATCTTTTTGATGAGCATTGTAAGCAGTATCCTCATACGGCGGAGATATATATTCTTATTAAAAAGCGTAAGAAATAATTGTACACGCGGTACTAAACTCGCTTTTTATATGATTTTATTTTTTAAACTATTTTTTAGCTCAAGGACCTTTATCTTTTTAATAAGTTTTTTTGTGCACTTTGTGCCCGAGATCCAAGAGGGTCCTTGCCGACCCTCTTGGATCTCGGGCACAAACATGCTGTTTGAATGCTTTTTACGGATAAAACACAAAAGCGAGCATGCGCTTCGAAGCTTTATTTGAGAGCTGTCCGACTTTGCCGAAGGCTACGTCGTGACACCACGCCTTAGCCTCAAAGATCACGACGTAGTCTTAACGAAGTTGGATGGCGACGGCGGGTGGGTTCTCCAACCACGCCCCTTGGGTGATGGTCTTCGTGGGCTCCTAATAATGACTGTTATTTATTCAAAGATTCCCCTACCGCTTGTTATCACAAGCTGGGAATGACACGTCTTATTTTTTATTAAAAACATACCGTATTAGGATATCCCAAGCGTATGCCGGAAGGGCAGATGCGTAAGGAAGCTATGCTTCCGGGGCTGTATCCGTTGGCGATCGAACCGCAGGTTTGTGTGTGGATTGCAAAGGGGTGGACAAGCACCCGCTTTGCCGCTGCACGCGGAGTGCATACTTACGTCTTGATAAAATGATAATAATAAGTAAACAAGACTTTTTATTACATCTAGCTAGAACGCTTCGTATTCTATTGCGATTACGTTCTCTGGGAATGCACGTCTTATTTTTTATTAAAAACATACCGTATTAGGATATCCCAAGCGTATGCCGGAACGGCAGATGCGTAAGGAAGCTATGCTTCCGGGGCTGTATCCGTTGGCGATCGAACCGCAGGTTTGTGTGTGGATTGCAAAGGGGTGCACAAGCACCCGCTTTGCCGCTGCACGCGGAGTGCATACTTACGTCTTGATAAAATGATAATAATAAGTAAACAAGACTTTTTATTACATCTAGCTAGAACGCTTCGTATTCTATTGCGATTACGTTCTCTGAGAATGACATAACATTAAACGTTGAAGGTAGTTTTCACCTTCGCAATAAGTTCATCTTTAGGCATAGCCCCTGTTTGTTGTTCATGTACTTTGTCTTTTTCAAAGAAAACAATAGTAGGTAAATATTGAACAGGTTCTTTTGGTAGTCCAGCTTCTTGAGCCTTTTCCATTAACGCTTGGTTGTCGCAATTGAGGCTATAAAAGGTAACTTTACCTTCAAATTCTTTAGCAACTTCTTCATAATAACTTGCTAAGTGATTACATGCGCCACACCATGGTGCGTAGAACTTGATGACGCAAGGTTCGGTGCAGTTTTTTATGTAGTCTATGCAGCATGCGTCGTCAAGTTCTAAAAAAATTTCTTTTGGCGTTTCAGAACTTTTTTCAGGGGCAATTGTTTCTTCTTGTTCTGTTACAGGATGATCACAGCAGGTGTCTATGCCAGTTGCAGGTTGTTGCATGCTATCCATGAGGGATGGCTTGCTTGTTCGCATAACATAAAGTGATGCTAAGCAAATAGTGGCGGTTGCTAACCCAATGAGCATCCAAGGAGTTTGTTTTTTGTTATTCATAGCAATTTCCTTTCGATTAAAATTGCAGGTTTTTGAAAACATTCTAAAGCATCCTACTTTTAGGTCACATACTTGTAAATTTTTGTTATTCACTTGTCTGTCAAATGACTAATAAATAAAAAAAACATGAAGAAAAATTTGATAAAAAAATTGAAGTTGCGGTGCGCACGCGCAATCTGTAAAGTTTTCATCTAGAAACTTTTTATTGTAAATCAATTTGGAAAATGTACGATATAGCTTTTAAAAAAAGAGTTGAGTTTTAGAAGAAATTTATTTGATTCTCAAAGGAGAAACAGGTACAGTTATCTTCCATCTTTATAAATGTTGTTAATTCTCATTGAAAAAAATAAAAAAAATTGCTCTTCTTTTTTTTGGTTAAAAAATAAGAGGAGGAGAAGCTAAAAACAGTTATTTGTAGGTGTGGGTAAATTAGAATTATGAATAAGTACTGAGCGAAGGGAACAAGGTATGGATAAGCGAAAAGAATTTTCACTTTATGTTCAATGTGGAGTTCCGGGCACTGAAGAGGATTCCTCTTTTTCTGATAATGTTCCTTTGTTTACTGTGAGTAAGCGAAATGGGCAACGAGTTCCATTAAATCAGGAAAAAATTTATCTCAGTCTTAAAAGAGCATGTCAGGGATTAGAAAACTCTGTATCTGTTTCGTTGGTTATGCAAGAAGTTGTAAAAAATCTTCATGATAATGCGACAACAAAACAAGTTGAAGATGCGCTTGTTTTAAGTGCGATTTCGTACATTGAAAAAGATCCTGCATATAGTACGGTTGCTGCTCGTTTGTTACGTCAAAAAATTTCAAAAGAAATTTTTGAGGTTTCAGTAACTGAAGAATCTTATGCCTATCATTATAAAAAATCATTTGTAGAAAGTATTAAAGAGCAAGTTCGCCTAGAGCTTTTAGATGAGCGCATGCTGGAATTTGATCTTGAATTTCTTGCAAGTAAATTGGCTATCGAACGTGATGATAACATTGAATATCTTGGTCTTTATAATCTATACGAGCGATATTTTGGAAAAATTGAAGAACGCCATGTTGAGCTTCCTCAAATGTTCTGGATGCGTGTTGCGATGGGGCTATGTCTTCTTGAGTCAAACAAGAATCAGTACGCTGTAGAATTTTATGAAAACATGTCAAAGCTTTTATATATGCCAGGAACGCCAACATTACTACATTCTGGTGGCACTCGACCGCAATTAAGTTCTTGTTTTTTGACTACTATTACTGATGATCTTCACCATATTTTTAAATGTATGGGTGATAATGCACAAATGGCTCGTTGGTCAGGTGGGATTGCAAATGATTGGACTCCATTGCGTGCAACTGGGGCTTTCATAAAATCTATTCGTTCAGGAAGTCAGGGGACAGTTCCTTTTTTGAAAATTGCTAATGATGTAAATGCTGCTATTAATCGCAGTGGTCGTCGTCGTGGGGCAACGGTTGCGTATCTTGAAACATGGCATTATGACATTGAAGATTTTATTGATCTTCGTCGTAATACTGGCGATGAGCGTCGTCGTACTCATGATATGAATATTGCAAATTGGGTTCCTGACTTGTTTATGAAGCGAGTGGTAGACGAAAAAGAGTGGACTCTTTTTTCTCCTGATGAAGTGCCTGATTTGCATGACTTATATGGTAAGGCTTTTGAAAAGCGCTATGAAGAATATGAAGAACTTGCAAAGCAACGTAAAATACAGCTTTTTAAAGTAATGTCAGCGGTTGAATTGTGGCGTAAAATGCTTACTAGATTATTTGAAACAGGCCATCCTTGGATAACGTTTAAAGATGCTTGCAATGTGCGTTCTCCTCAGGATCATGTTGGGGTAGTCCACAGTTCAAATTTGTGTACAGAAATTACATTGAATACTTCTCCAGAAGAAACAGCAGTATGTAATTTAGGGTCCATTAATCTTGGAAGACATGTTTCAGACGAGGGTGTTGTTGATTATGTTGGCCTTGAAAAGACCATTAAGACATCGATGCGCATGCTTGATAATGTGATTGATATTAATTTTTATCCAGTTAAGGAAGGGGCTACTTCAAACAAACGGCATCGTCCTGTTGGTTTAGGAGTTATGGGTCTTCAAGATGCTTTATTTAAAATGAATATTAGTTTTGCATCACCAAAAGCATTAGAATTTGCGGACAAAATGGGTGAATTTATTGCATACCATGCAATTTTGACATCATCAGAATTAGCAAAAGAACGTGGTGCTTATTCAACATTTAAAGGCTCTAAGTGGGACAGAAATTTATTTCCTGTTGATACAATAGATCTTTTAGAGCAAGAGCGCGGTATTAATATTCCTTTATCTCGTACCGGTTCTTTAGATTGGGCTCCTGTGCGTGAACATGTTAAAAAATATGGTATGCGCAATTCAAATACTATGGCAGTTGCTCCAACGGCTACTATCTCAAATATTTCTGGATGTTATCCATGTATTGAACCGATTTATAAAAATCTCTATGTCAAAGCAAATATGGGTGGAGAATTTACCGTTATTAATCGCTATTTGGTTGAAGATTTGAAAAAAATTGGGATGTGGAATCATGATATGGTTGATTTGATCAAATATTATGATGGAAGCATTCAAAAAATAGACAGCATTCCGCAAACAATTCGCGATAAATATCTTGAAGCTTTTGAAATTGATGCATTGTGGTTGTTAGAGCTTACTGCTGCTCGTGGCAAGTGGATTGATCAAAGCCAGTCGCATAATGTGTTTTTAAACTCTGTTTCAGGAAAAGTACTTGATACGGTTTATAAACGCGCATGGCAACTTGGTTTAAAATGCACTTATTATTTGCGCACACTTGGAGCGAGTCAGATTGAAAAATCATCACTTGATGCAAAGAAATTCGGATTTACGCAAAAACGAGATTATGACGCAACTATTGGCGCAGCTGTATCAACAGAAACATATGCTCCTGCGCAATCGATTTCTGAAGAAGAAGTGAAAGCATGTAGTTTAATAAATACTGATTGTGAAGCTTGCCAGTAATTAAGAAATGAGGAATAAAATGACACAAAAAATAAATACCTCTGGGCTTGTTTCTAATTCAAAAACAGACCCTAATAAAATATTGCCTATGCGTTATACATGGGCGCGCCAACATTATAAAGACGGCATTGCCAATAGCTGGACTCCTGAAGAGGTGTCAATGCAAAAAGATGTTGAGCAATGGAAAGATCCAAAGTTTTTATTAGAAGATGAACGTCGTTTGATTATGTGGAACTTAGGGTTCTTTTCAACGGCTGAATCATTAACAGCTAATAATTTGGTACTTGCTGTATATCGTCATATTACCAACCCTGAATGTCGCCAATATCTTTTACGACAAGCATTTGAAGAAGCTGTTCACACAGATACCTTTATTTATTGCAGTGATACGTTGGGAATTAATCCTGAAGATCTTTATAATATGTATTTGACGATCCCTTCTATTGCAGCAAAAGATAATTACGTTATTGATCTAACAAAATCTATTTTTGATCCACTTTTTGAAGTAACTGATATGGATACTTTGAGAAAATTTGTACACGATCTTATTGGATATTATGTCATCATGGAAGGCATTTTTTTCTATGCTGGTTTTGCAATGATGCTTGCATTAAAGCGTCAGAATAAAATGATTGGTATAGGAGAACAGTTTGAATATATTATGCGTGATGAAAGTATTCATTTAGCCTTCGGATGTGATTTGATTAATACGATTAAAAGAGAAAATCCTGCTATTTGGACTAAGGAATTTCAAGATGAAATCGTTGAACTTATTAGAAAAGCGGTAGTTCTTGAAGCAGCGTATGCAGTTGATGCATGCCCTCGTGGTCTTTTAGGAATCAGTACTCAGCAATTTGTTAATTATGTTGAATATATTGCTGATCGTCGTCTTGAAAGAATTGATTTGCCTCGTTTATATAATAAAGAAAATCCATTTCCTTGGATGTCTCAAGCTACTGATTTAAGTAAAGAAAAAAACTTTTTTGAATCACGTGTTACGGAATACCGTACCGGTGGTTCACTTGAATGGTAGAATCTTTTTAAATAGATAAAAAAAGCCAGTTTTAAACTGGCTTTTTTTATGAAATTTATTGTTAATTTTTATTTGAGTGTTATTGTTGAGAGCAATTATGCGTTTTTATAAGAAAGAATAAAATAATGATAATAAGTCGAAAAAAAATAAAAATAATGACAGTTCTTTTTGTGTCTTTGTTTGTTTTTTTTAAAATAAAAACAGAAGTACATCAGATTGCAGGATTTAAAAAATCAGATCTTGACCAAGTATTAAAACTTACAGGGGTCACTTATGATGGAACACTACAAGATTTGGTAAAAGCTACTCAAAAATCATGGTTGCGTCCTGCAGGTAAAGAACGTTGGGAAATAGAAGAACAACCTCATGAGCAAAAAAGAAAGGATTTAATACCTCTTTTTAAAAGTATGGGCTTAGTAGATGAATGCAAGCTTCAAGAAACTTCATATGATTATGTTTTATTTATGGGAGCTACTGTTTTTAGAATGGCATTGCGTATGGAAACATTGCATGAAGTGCTTGAAAAACTAACTTCTTATAAAAATATTGTCTTTTTATCAGGGTGCCGTTACTTAACTGATAATGAAAAGCAATTTCTTACAAAGCGCGGTTGGGAAACCTTTGTTCCAACAGAAGTTGGAGTTTATCCACGTATGTTTGAAGAATCTAAAATACCAATGCAGAAAACTGTTTGTATTAATTCTTTAGAAACTAAAAGAGCTGATGGGACAACCTATCGCCCTACAACGGCAGATACAGTAAATGATTGGTTAAAAACAGCGCCAGGCTCAGGATCTGCACTTGTAATTTCTTCTCAACCATTCTGCCACTATCAAAAGATTGTAACAGAGTCTCTTCTTCCTAAAGAATTTAAAGTTGCTGTGGTTGGTGTAAAGGCGCCAGAAGATACAACTGTTGCTGTGTATCTTGATACGCTTGCACGTACTTTGTATCAATGGGTAAGTACTCAAAAAAATAAATAATGACGCCGTTAAGATTAAGGTTTTTTGAAAAAAATTTATTGTAGAAGGATCGTTATGACACATACTAATAAAAGTATACTATCGGTTATGGCGCTGGTTTTTTCGGCTTATAGTGCTGCCTCGTCAAGACCATTCATTGACTTCAAGGGTAAGAATAACGATAAAAGAGCGTCTCAATTAAACCAATCTAATCAAGTTGATTCAGCAGCAGAAGAAGATGACGAATCTACAGAAGATGACGAAGCTACAGAAAGGGAAGATCACGAAGATTTTATTTTTCTAAATCTGTCGTAACTCCTCAATTTATTCTTGTGATGGTTGATACATACGGGGCAGATAGTCGAAAGAAGCAAGTTCTTGTGCCGCTCCCGCATTATGAAGCGCTTAAGATTATTGAGAAGCACGCAAGAGAATATCTAAAAACTGGAAAAATATAATTGTTTAATAAGAAGATTTTTTTCCTGTATGAGTAATAAAAATTATTTAAGGTGTTGTTTTATCAAATAAAAGAACACCTTCTTTTGTTGTTGTTGTTTCTAACAATTTATAGTGTTCTTTATATTGATTTGATCTTCGTTTTGGATGAGTAATAATAATTTTTTTTACTTGTGCATGTTTGCACAAAGTATTAAGTGCTTCGAGCGTTTGTGGATTTGTGTAGGGGCAAGTTATCGTATCAAATTGAGTAGAACCGCATTGTTTAAGAGCTTCTGCTAAAAATGTATATTGAATCCATGTTCCCGCTGATTTTTTTTCCCCTAATGCTCCATAATCGATAACAGAAATTTTTCCTTTATGAGAAAAAATGAGGGCATTTTTTTTGATACAAGTAATGCGACTTTTTTGAGTGAATAAAGCGCGTATTTTTTGGTATACAAAGGGAATCGTCAGTAAAAATAAAAATAAAGACCAGCTGTTTTTTTCTCGCCCCCAGTGCTTATGATGTAAAAGTATGCAAGCAACAAGAGCAGATAAAATGCAGAAACCCAATCCCCACAGGTCAATTCCATAGAGCCAAGTGGTTGAGCCTTTATTAAGGCAATACATCCATAAAGCGCATAGTTTTTCAAGAGCATAAATAAGCCATTCATTAGGAATGCTCAAAAGTTCAAAGAAAAAAATACCTGTTGAGACAAGCAGGAATATTGTTAAAAAAGGAGTAAAAATAAGGTTGCCAAAAACCGTTGTTAAAGAAAATGGTAAGCCCCATGCAACCAGTATTGGTAGCGAAACAAGGGAAAGAAAAAGTTGGACGTGCATAAAATTGTAAAACCACCTAATAGCAGTCATTTTTAAGGTGTTCATTCTATGAGTATAGCCTCTAGGAGGGGAAAGTGAAGTGTTTGGCTGATGTGGTTTTTAGTTGAACAACTATAAAAAATTGAGGTTAGGCTAAAAATAGAATTTTTTTAAATTTCTATATCTGCGGTTTTTCTTTTTTCCATTTTAAATTTCGATCCAAAAAAGAGGGCTGATTATCTTCTGGATTAATACTTATAAGGAGTACCCACCCATTACGAAAAAGCTTTTGAAGCACTGGTTGTTTTTCAATAATTTTATCTATGAGGGTGAATGGTGCGTATACAATAGTCATAAGCCTTACCGGTTTATGATATGCTTGTTTATCTGTTCTATAGACTGATTGCAGGGGTAATCCTGTCATTAAATCGCTTGCGTTACCTTGCATGATGCCAATTTTACCAGTGATGTTTTTAGTGATCTTGCTACCTGAGCCATAGGCTGTAGTATTAAGTGTAGAAAAAAGATACTGGCTATTGATCCATTGGCCGACAACCATGGGGGCGGTCAAAATAGCAGTGAGGATGTCTCCTTCTGGATCTTGGAGATGGTCATATGAATGAAGGAACGCGCGGCCGTCGAGGTCAATTTTTTTACTGATATGGCGAGGAGCTACCATAAAAGAGGCATTTTGAGCAAGGCCCCATTCAGGACGCACTTGAGCCCAGTCAACGCTACGAATAGTAGTATGCAGAAAACTTTTATTTTCATCAGAATAGAATCCCATTTTTTTGCATCTGTTTTGACTATTTATTTTGCCTGCTTTTTTAAGGGCTTCCCTTAGTTTTTCAATTTTTTTTGTAAGAGATTTATCAGAGGAATCAGTAGAATATAATTCTACCTTGTCAGTGGTTGTGGTGTGTTCTGCTGCTATAAAATAGGTTGAGTCAGGAATTAAAATTTCTTTTTCTTTAAGATACTGACGAACTGTTTGGGTATTTAAAATGTTAGTAATAATTTTGGCATTGCTAGCACCATGATGTCCTCCGCATGCACCACAATCAAGAGCACTTGCATAAGCATTATTTTGTGTCGCGCTACCATGCCCACAAAATACAATGAGAGGTGAAAAGTTTTTTGTGAGCCCTATTGATCGTAGTATTGAGTGTGCATAAGAGCACTGATCTGAAAAAGGAATTTCATCTAATGATGGAACAAGAGCATTCTGAGGTCGAATTTTTTTAACAATAGACGTGAAGAGTGTAAAAGCAAAAAGAGGGTGTAGAGTTTTTAATGCCATCCAAAGACCAGCTGGAAATCCAAGTAACTCTACCAAGGCAAAAGAAGTGCCAAAGTTGTATTTTAGTGATTGGTAGAAAGCTTTTAAGGTGGCTAGTTTCTGATATCCCTTTTGATCGGAATAAGATGCTTGAGTCGAGCAAGGGGATTCTTCAACGGTATGTTTTGGTTTCAATAAAACAGGACATGATGCGTAGAGCTCTTTTGTTGTACTGTTTTTTATAGAAACAGGGATGCCAAAAAAACCTGCAGCTCCCAATGTTTCATAGTCCCCTTGGTTTTCTAAAGATCTTCTGAAAGGTTCAGAGCGGACATCGATACAAAAAACTAATTGTGCTTCAGGAGAAGATGCTACGGTTACTTTTTGTGCTTTTAAGCTGGTTAAAAGCGCAAGCAGATACTCATTTTCATTTTTTAGTATTTCGTTGAGGGGGCTAACTTTTTTAACCTGTGTTTCTTTATTTTTTTTATACCATGTAATAAGTTCAGCGGCTTCTTGCCACAAGAGACAGGTTGTTGCGAGCCTTATAGCTAGATAGTCTAGTTGAGATACGGGGTGGGGGTGTGATGGTTCTGCTTGTGTCCAGCATGTGCGATATTTTATGTAAGAAGCCCAGCCAGGCAAAGTAGTTAACATTAACGTAAGAAAGAGTGATTGATCGTTTTTTGCGATTTTAAGTTTTAAAAAACATTGAATTATTGCTCTATCTGGAGAGTCTGATAACTCTAACAACCATTCTTTTTTCCTTTTATCATTTCCATGGAGATGATCATCAAAATAAACAAGCTTTTTCCATGCGTTGTAAAAGCCTTGCTTGCGAAGGGGCATACTGAGAGAAGCTTGACCTTCATCAAAAAAAGCTTGAACCCATTTAATAGTGTTTATGTTGATAGGCTCCATTTGCTTTGGAAATTCTTTTTGTTCAAAAAAAATGGCACCTTGTGTCAAGGCTTCTTCAAATGGAAGGTCTTCTAGCCCCTGAAGTGGATTGACCGCTATAAGATTTTTTAGTGGCCAAAAAGGAGCAATAATTTTCCAGCTTTCTTTACAGATACTATCTAGGTTTTCAAAAGATTCGTGGTTTTCTTTATTCAGTATTTTTTCACTCATGTTTATCCTTTATAATCATATCCATTGCGGTGACTAGTGATGGTTGCAGGGTCAGGTTGACTGCTATTGAGCGCTGTAACATATAAGCGTAAAAAACAGTCTGGTACATTTGCTTTATGTGGTAGATATCTTAGGAATAACAGAGATATCCACCCAGTCATTATGACAATCAGGCCGATGATATGGATAACAGTAAGGGGTTGAGGTTGAAGGAGTTTTAATGGTGATAAAATCAAATCAAAAAAATAAACGTTTGCTGCATAAAGCCCAGTCATGAATGCGGTTACTATAACTGCTAAAGGAAATCTTTTAAAAGAGGTGCCATCTAAAACGGTTAAAGCTAATTGCGTACCTAAAATGAAAACAATTTCAACAATAATAAGTGAGCTATCTGAAGGAAATCTGTTTTTATTATTTATTATTACAAAGATAAAGCTACCCAAACCGCCACAACCTACAGAAAATAAAAAAGAGATGAAACCGGGAAAGTGCTTGAAATTAATTCTTTTTTCTTGCGCTGAGCTACCAGAAGCAAGGAATAAATAGGCCTTAAACATTCCATGCCAACAGAGATGAGCTAATGCGGGAGCAAAAAGTCCTGAGCCCAATTCAACAAACATGAATCCCATTTGGCCCATTGTTGAACAGGCAAGCATTCGTTTTACATCGTGTTGCATTAATTTCCACAAAGATCCTACCAATGCGCTTAGTAAACCACAGATAAAAATACTACAGAGGATTTTTGGATAATTAAAGTAAAGTGGGGCAAATCGAGCGAGTAAAAATCCTCCACCATTAACCATTCCTGCATGCATTAATGCTGATACCGGTGTTGGTGAGTTTGGTGAACTTATAAGCCAGCGGTGAAAGGGCCAGATTGCAGATTGTGTCATACCGGCCAGTAACAATAGTAGTAATGCGCTTACTGTATGCCAAGTATAAGGTGCGTTCTGTGTAATGTATTGAATAGAAAAACTGCCTGTTGCTTGAGAGAGTAGAATGAATGCGACCACCAGAAAACTACATCCTAATATAAAATTTTTAAGGGCGAGTCGGCCTGATGCTTGAGCTGCTTTCCAACTTGATTTATGTACAATTAAGGTAGCTAGAAACCAATTGCTATAACACCATGCGGTTAAAAATAAGATGAGGTTGTCAGCCATGCTCATCAAGATAACAGAGGCGAGCAAGATCAGGATATTCCAAAAAAATCTACGATAAAGAATGTCCCCTTGCATGTATGTTTTTGAAAAAAAAACTATGACGCTACCAATAAAACCAACCAAGGAGATCATAATCATTGAAAGCATATCGATATGAACTATTTGTTTAACGCTAGTCCATAACATAGTGCGTCTCCACATTTATTAAAAAAATTATTATTAGTTGCGTAGGTACTATTCCATAACAAGAATCTTTAAGAATGGTACCAAAAGTCTTAAATCAAGCAATTTTTGATTGCTAGAGAGCTATTTTTTACACTACTGGTCTAGAGACCTAGGCTTTATTTTTAAAACAGGACTGAAGTTTTTTTTACTAATCAATAGTGTTTGTACATCGACTTATTTGTGAGGACTGTCTTTTAACTATTTACTTGAGGTATAATTACATTTTCTGTTGATTTTATACTATAAAAAAATGCTTTTTGTGCTGGCTTTGTAACTCACTCAACATGCGATGGTATAAAAAAACTTAAAAGAGATGCTTTGCTCGGGATGAGATATTTTGAAAATAAGGGGAGAAAATGAAGAAATTATTTTTCGTGATGATAGTTGGCATGCAGCTGGTATATGCTAGTGGAAAAAAGACTGATCCATCAAAATTATTCAATGCTCAAAATGATAAACAAGAGTGTTTTGACCGTACGAGTGATTTGAGGGAAAAAGAAGAAGAAAGAAAGCTTAAGTTGGATGCTGAGTCTAAAAGAACAGTTGAAAAAGTAATAAAAATTATGAAGGGAAACTCTTGAAAACAACAGGCAGTTGTTGGATGAAAACTATTTTCTTTGCGATAGGAGCCTTGAATCATTGTTTTTGGGCAAAGAGTTTCCAAAAAGCTTTCTTTGAGGTATAATTAGATTGTGTATTCATTTATACCATGAAAGGTGCGCATGATGACTTCTTATGTAAGTGGATGGCTCTTCTTCGGGCTTTTGTGTGTTGTCTTTGAGCTTATGGCTCCCGGTCTTTTTTACTGTCTTTCGTTTGCGCTTGCAACTCTTCCTACGGCATTGAGCGCCTGGTATGAGTTTTCACTTGCAGGGCAGTCGGTTGTGTTTTTTATAAGTTCATTAGTTTCATTTTTTATCCTGTACGTGTGTGTGCGTAAGGTGGCCAAAGGCGATGGGCATTACAAATCAAATGTTGATGCATTGCCAGGCAAAAAAGGATTTGTTGTTGAAAAAATGTTCCACAATCACGTGGGGCAGGTGCAGGTAGAAGGGCAGATATGGTCTGCTCAATCTCTGCATCAAGAATTACTTGAGAAAGACGTTTCTATCATCGTTATACGCGTTGAAGGAGTTCGTCTCATTGTTACTGCAGATCTACAGTCATAAAGGAAAATAGCATGATTATGGAATTTTTATTTGGAGTAGTGGGCGTTGGAATACTTTTCTTGCTTATTCTCCTTTCTCGCTCTGTGTATATTGTTAAACAAAGTGAAGCAGTGGTTATTGAGCGCTTTGGCAGGTTTCATCGGCTTTTAGGAGCAGGGCTTCATCTAGTGATTCCTTTTATGGATGCCCCGCATGCTTCTTTGTGGACTTATGTACAATTGGTCGAAAAAAACCGTTATTATCGTTTTGCAAAAAGTATTACGCGTATTGACTTGCGTGAATGTGTGTATGATTTTCCAAAACAAAATGTAATTACTCGCGACAATGTGAATATAGAAATTAACGCATTGTTGTATTATCAAATCACCAGCCCTAAAGCGGCAATTTATGAAGTTGCTAATTTGCCTGAAGCAATTGAAAAATTAACTCAGACAACATTGCGTAACGTTATTGGGTCCCTTGATCTTGATGAAACTTTAGTTTCTCGTGATCAGATTAACACTAAGCTTCGTTTGATTCTTGATGATGCTACCGATAAATGGGGTGTTAAAATTAATCGCGTTGAGTTACAAGAAGTAAATCCACCGCATGATATTCAACAGGCGATGGAAAAACAGATGCGTGCAGAACGTGGTCGTCGTGCGATGATTTTGGAAGCTGAAGGTAAAAAAGGGGCTTCTATTTTAGAAGCTGAAGGTGATCAAGAGTCTCAAATTTTACGAGCAAAAGGATTAGCAGAATCACGTATTATTGAAGCTGAAGGGCAAGCACAAGCTCGTCTGAGAGTTTCAAGAGCAGAAGCTGAATCAATTGAAATTGTACAAAAAGCAATTCCAGGAGGAGACCCTCTTCCTTATATGATTGCGCGTGAATACATTAAAATGCTTCCAGAAATAACAAAAGACACAAATGGTAAAATGATTGTAGTGCCGTATGAAGCAACTGCAATGATGGGATCATTTGCATCTATTAAAACAATTTTTGAACAAGTTCCAACGAAATAAAACAAATTTATTTAGTCTGAAATAGATATACAAAAACAGGCCGAGAATTTCTCGGCCTGTTTCTGTTTGACGATGTTTACAGAAATTTTCTTTTGGGGCAGACTTGCTCGAATAAAGACTGAAAGGAGATTTCAGATGAAGAAGATAGTAACTATTGTGTTGTTTGCGGCTTTGGGATTAGTTTTCAAGAATTTAAAAGCAATTGAAAAGGGAATTGTTGTTGTTGGGCTTGGTTTTGATGATGACGGAAAAGGTAAATTTATTGATGGAATAACCCAGCCTGGTGATGTCGTAGTTCGTTCTCAAGGGGCAGGGGTTGCAGGGCATCATGCTAATGTTGAAAATGAAGTCTATGAACTTCATCATATTCCTGTTGGTATTTTGCGCAAAGATGTAAAATGTTATCTTGCTGGCGGTATGGTTCTTGATGTTCCTCTTTTATTTCAGGAAATAAAAGAGCTAGAAAAGAAAGGGCTTATTGATATCAAGGATAGGTTGCGTATTTCGACCAGCGTTCATCTTTTGCTGCCTCATCATAAAAAAATGGATAAGTGTGCAAGTGCTGCAGGGCATGTCAGAGCTAGTTCTATTGCTCGTTATGGAGTAAGAGCTTGTTCTGCTGAAAAACGATTTGGTATCGGTATTCGTTTAGCCGATCTTTTCTCAAAAGATTTTCCAGATTTACTTAAAAAAGCAGTTAACCGTTCTAATGATATTATTACTAAAGTTTATGGTGGCGAACCTATTTTGTATAAGCCTTTACTTGAAGATTATAAAAAATATGCAAAAGAACTGATGCCTTATGTTCGAGATCAGGTTGAGCTTAAATTAAATCGTTTGCTTGCACAAAAGCGTGGAGGGCCGCGAGTTATTTTTGAAGGATCGCACGGTACTTTTTTAGATGTTTCTCATGGTAATTATCCTTATGTTTCTGCGGGTAGCACAATTGCTTCAGGGATTTGTGCTGAAGCTGGGGTTGGACCAACTCGTATTGGGCATACGGTTGGGGTAGTAAAAGCTTATGCAACGCGTGTTGGTGATGGACCTTTCCCTACTGAAATAAAAGATAAAAAAGTTGTGAGTATTATTCAAAATAAAGCGAAACGAAAAAGTCCTGCTGGCGTTAAAGTACGTTTTGGTTGGGTTGATGCTGTTATGGTTAGGCAAGGAGCCATGATTAATGGTGTTAATTCTATAGTAATAACACGTCTTGATGACTTAGATGATTGTGCTGAAATAAAGATGTGTATTCATTACAAATTAGGAGATAAAGATTTTGACTACCTTCCTCCTATTTCTCGTGATATTGAACGTGTTTGTCCTCATTATATAACGTTTCCTGGCTGGAAATGTTCAATTGGGAAAGCAAAAAAATTTAGCGAACTGCCTCCAGAGGCTCGTGATTTTGTAAAAAAACTAGAACGAGTGTGTGGTGTTCCTGTTAGCTATATTTCAGTTGGTCCTGAACGCGAACAACTTATAGAAGTTGTTGCCAATCTGTTGCCAGAAGGGATAACCCCTTCTGCACAACAGAAATGGTCTAAACCTTCTGTACAAGAGAAGTCCGTAGTAAAAACACCCTAAGTCTTTTTGTTATTTTAGTATTAAAGGGCAGTCGTTTTTTTCAAATACGATGATACATTCAGGGTTATCGATACTTGAAGACCTTCTTGGTACTATCAAGATACAGACGAGCGCTATGATGGCACATTTTTTTAGCATGGTTTTTCCTTTACAGAAAACAAAAGTATTAAAACGAAAAAGAGTTATTTTTGAATGACCGCGCAGTAGGCGGTAAAGGCATCAGGCTGAGCCTGATAGACATAAAAATGTCTTGTGAGATAAGAAGAAGATCTCACAAACGAAATGATGATAAAAGAAAATAAGAACGCGCTTATTGTGAAACAACAAGGTGTTTCGTGAGGGGGATTTTCTTCAGGACAATGCCTATAATGTAAGAACTCTAACATAAGATGGCTCCTTTTTAGGGGGGTTAATAAAAAACACTGGAATTTCATTTTAGATAGGTTGATTGGGTAAGACAAGGGCTTCTCGTCTAGATCATAAGTTATAGTGTAGAAATGGGCATAAGTGGTGAATTGGCCCCATTATTCTTTGGTGGTGGTTTGCTATAAGTTTGCTCAAAGCAGAAATTGAGCTAAAAAAAGGAACCCAAGCGGTTTGCCAGGGTCCCTAAGAATTTAAAATCAATGAAAATCTATGCGGCAAGAGTAATGGTATCGTGCGCTTGTTCTTTAGTTGTATCGTCTAAAGATTTTTTCCATGAACGGAACGAGCGAACGCATTCTTCTGATTCAAGTTCTTGATCGATATACGCCATGAAAAGGTCTTTATCTTCTAAGGTCGTCATAAACTCTTTAAGGGCTCCCGGTTTTCTTATAAGAAGCTGTAACGCTCCCAAAAACTGAGTAACTCCTTGTGCCACTTGAGCTCGACCAGTTGCTTGGAGTTCAGAATTTCCATCTTTACTTCCTACCGCTGCGGCAAAAAGACCAGGGATAATGCCCAAGAACCCTTTTAAAATTTCTGGACCATGATCCACATCTTCTTCCTGCTTGGTAACCTTCGGGGCCTGTGGCTGTTGATCTGCGTAACACGTGAAAGAACAAACAACCAGTAACAGTGACAGTGGCTTCATACAAAACTCCTTTTTTAAGTGTACGACCTATTACAGGCTATACAATTTTGGAGGAGTTAATGGGAAGAGTAGGACACTTTTTCCTTAAAAATTAAAACTTGAACAATCCGTTTTTCAGTTGATTTTTGAATTTGGAAAATATGTTGCTTATATTTTAAGCGTTCACCCTTTTTAGGAAGATGTTGAAGTTTTTCCATTAAAAAGCCACCTAAAGTAACTGCATCTTCAGTTTCAAAACGGATATTGAGAAGTAATTCAAGCTCATCAAGATCAACTCCGGCATAGACAAGCCATCCGCCTCGTTCAAGAGGAACGATATGCTCGGCTACAGATTCGTGCTCATCGCTTATGTCCCCTACAATTTCTTCAATAGCATCTTCAAGGGTTACCAGTCCTATAATGCCGCCATACTCGTTAAGTACCATCGCGATATGTCTGCGTTGTTGTTTAAATTGACGCAAAAGCTGGTTAACTTTCATGCTTTCTGGAACAAAGGAGATAGGGCGAACAAGATCTTTAAGCTCTTTTTTTTCTCCTTTTGAAAGGAGTAAGAAAACGTCTTTCTGATGAACCATACCGATAATATTATCAGCTTTATGTTCATAGACTGGTAGACGAGAAAAATGATACTTAGAAAACATTTCAAGAGCATCATTTAATGAAGCAGAAACATTTAAAGTAACAACATCAGCTTCAGGAACCATAATTTCTTCAACTGTTGTATGTCCAAGTTCAAAGATACTATGAAGCATCTGGCTTTTATCGGTATCCATTTTCCCTTGTTTATTGATGTAATCGATAAGGAATTGAATTTCTTTTTCAGAAGCAATCGCTTGTCCAGATCCATCATCTTTTTCTTGAAACAGTCTTGTAATAAAATTTGAAAAAGAGAAAAGAACTATGACTACTGGATACATTAAGAAATAGATAACACTGGTAAGCCATAACGTTGACTTAAAGAGACGTTGACCTTGTGACTGAGCAATGTTTTTAGGAATAACTTCACCAATAATTAATATGGTACCGGTTGCAATTGCAATACCTAATGAAAACCCTAAACCTTGTGAAAGATGCATTTTTGAAAAAATTTCTTCCATAACGTGAGTGATTAAAGCTGCTGCAGTAACATTTGCTATATTATTAGCTATTAAGATTGAGATAAGTACTCTTTGGGGTTCTTTTTCTAGAGCTCCAAGAAGTGTTTTATAACCACCAGTGCTTTTTGAAAGCTCATTAAGGTTAAAAAGACGTAGTGCCGTAATAGACGTCTCTAAAAAAGAAAAAAGAGCACAAAGCAATAAAGAAATGCCAAAATACGAAAGTTGCAGAGTAGTCTCAGAAGTTATGAGTGGGTCCATAGTTTTCCACCTTTTCCATAGGTTCGGATTGCTCGTACTTTTAACGATGCAATCAATAATTACATTATTTTTGTCTACTGGGTAGTCATCTTAACGTTATTTTAGTTTATTCGTCAGATTCATCCCCTTCTTCAACGTCTCCAGGAGCAAAATCAAGTTCTTTTTCAAAAAATGATTGAAGTTTTTTACTGCGAGAAGGGTGGCGAAGTTTGCGTAATGCTTTGACTTCAATTTGACGAATACGTTCACGCGTTACTGAAAAGTCTTTTCCGA
>Ga0304730_1000871_pt1 | contig 24420 bp, 22 predicted proteins | sample M_130628_MF_Meta_FD_190474 | JGI IMG/M metagenome (GOLD analysis project Ga0304730, IMG submission 190474) | Freshwater microbial communities from Lake Montjoie, Canada to study carbon cycling - M_130628_MF_MetaG (v2) (version 2) | ecosystem: Environmental > Aquatic > Freshwater > Lake | place...
CAAGCAAAACTTGGCGCATCCGGCGACCTTGAAGCAATGGGATTAGATGAAGATTTCTTGCGAGCAATGGAACATGGCATGCCACCAATGGGTGGAATGGGCATGGGCGTTGATCGATTATTAATGGCACTTACTGGACTTGGAATTAGAGAGACAATTTTATTTCCATTGGTTAAGCCAACTGCAGGAGATGAGTAATGTCTCTAGTTGTAAGGCCAGCTAAAACATCTGATATTAAAAAAGTAAGATCAATTGTTGATTCATTTGCAGCCCAACGTAGATTACTTTCCAAAGAAACCGTAACTTTATTTGAAGGCGTCCAAGAGTTCACTATCGCTGAAGTTGATGGCGAGGTCGTAGGGTGCGGCGCACTGCATGTGCTTTGGGAGGATTTAGCAGAGGTTCGTACCGTTGCAGTTGTTGAATCGATGCATGGCAAGGGAATTGGACATGCAATTTTAGAAAGTATTTTAAATAAGGCTAAGGAAATTGGCGTGAAAAAAGTATTTTGCTTGACCTTTGAAACAGAATTTTTCGGATCCCATGGATTTACTGAAATACAAGGAACTCCAGTGGAACCAGATGTTTATGCTCAATTGCTGCGCTCATATGATGAAGGTATTGCCGAATTCTTAGATTTAGAAAGTGTTAAGCCAAATACCCTTGGAAATACCAGAATGCTTAAGGTTTTGTAGTTAAGGTTAATAAATGAAACTAGGTAGAAAAACCTTAAAAACTTTTGAAATTAATACTAATTTATCTGGCATAAAGGAAATCACAAATAAATTTGGTGACGTTAAGTATATGAAGGAAGATCAAGCGTTAGTCCTTCATGAAATTATCAATGAATATGATCTAGTGGATTTACTTGAATTAGGATTTTTTCAAGGTAAGTCATCTATATACATGGGTGCAATTATGAAAGCGCGTGGCAAGGGCCATCTAACTACGATTGACCTTGAGATTGCCCGTACTAAAAGTCCAAGCATCCTTCAGCTAATTGAACAAACTGGCTATAAAGATTTGATTACTCCAATTTTTGCACATCGCTCTTATACTTGGGAACTTGCACAAATGATAAAAAAGAATCGAAAGCCAATATTTGATTTTTGCTATCTTGATGGCGGGCATACATTTGATGTCACAGCTCTTGGCGTTTCACTTCTTTCAATATTAATGAAGCCAGGTGGAATATTAATTCTTGATGATTTAAATTGGTCAATTGCTAAATCCCCCCACTGCAAGGAACATCCAGAGCAAGCAGAAATTTATTCTGCCGATGAACAAAGTGCGATGGGCGTGAGAATGGTTTGGGAAGAGGTTCTACCTAAGTTCGGCTTCAAGCAGATTAAAGAGATTAACGAGTTTTCCTGGGGGCTTGCTCAGAAAATTTAAAGGTTAGAAAAAAGGCAGTAAATCTGGGCATAAATGCCCCACTTATAGGGTTATATAGCCATAACCAACCCAATATATGGGTGAGTTATTCACAGCCTAATCAAAGTGCACAAGGTCGCCCCTTGCCATTAGGCTATTTACATCAGGAAGAAAGGTAAGACAGATGTTTGAGCGTTTTACAGATCGTGCCAGACGCGTTGTTGTATTGGCGCAAGAAGAAGCACGCATGCTCAATCACAATTACATCGGTACTGAACATATTCTTTTAGGTTTAATTCATGAAGGCGAAGGCGTTGCCGCAAAAGGACTTGAATCACTTGGTATCTCATTAGAGGCAGTTCGCTCTCAGGTTGAAGAAATTATCGGTCAAGGCCAACAAGCACCTTCTGGACACATTCCATTTACACCAAGAGCTAAAAAAGTTTTAGAGTTATCACTACGTGAGGCATTGCAATTAGGACATAACTACATTGGCACCGAACATATTCTTTTAGGATTAATTCGTGAAGGTGAAGGGGTAGCTGCTCAAGTATTAGTAAAACTTGGTGCAGATCTATCTCGAGTTCGCCAACAAGTTATTCAATTACTTTCTGGCTATCAAGGTAAAGAAGCAGTTGCAGCTGGTGGACCAGCTGAGGGCCAACCTTCAACCTCTTTAGTTTTAGATCAATTCGGTCGCAATCTAACCCAAGCAGCACGTGAAGGAAAGTTAGATCCAGTTATTGGCCGCGAAAAAGAGATTGAAAGAGTTATGCAAGTTTTATCTCGTAGAACAAAAAATAATCCAGTATTAATTGGTGAGCCTGGAGTTGGAAAGACTGCTGTTGTTGAAGGTTTAGCTCAAGCAATTGTTAAAGGTGATATTCCTGAAACACTTAAAGACAAACAACTTTATTCATTAGATCTTGGCGCACTTGTTGCTGGGTCTAGATACCGTGGTGATTTTGAAGAGCGGTTAAAGAAAGTATTAAAAGAGATTAGAACCCGCGGCGACATTATTTTGTTTATCGATGAAATTCACACATTAGTTGGGGCTGGAGCAGCTGAAGGTGCGATTGATGCAGCTTCAATATTAAAGCCGATGCTTGCTCGAGGTGAGCTACAGACAATTGGTGCAACTACTCTTGATGAGTACCGAAAACATTTAGAAAAAGATGCAGCTCTTGAGAGGCGTTTTCAACCAATTCAAGTTTCTGAACCTACCGTTGCGCACACAATTGAGATTCTTAAAGGTCTTCGTGATCGCTATGAAAGCCACCATAAGGTTTCAATCTCAGATGGGGCGTTAGTTTCCGCTGCAACACTTGCCGATCGTTATGTTTCAGATCGACACCTGCCAGATAAAGCAATTGATTTAATTGATGAGGCTGGTTCTCGCCTTCGCATTCGACGTATGACCGTGCCACCTGAAATTCGCGAGTTTGATGACAAGATTGCTGCTGCCCGTAAAGAGAAAGAATCAGCAATTGATGGGCAAGATTTTGAAAAAGCAGCCTCACTTCGCGATAAAGAAAAGAATTTAATAACCGAAAAAGCTGAACGCGAAAAGAATTGGAAGGCTGGCGACCTAGATGTTGTAGCCGAGGTTGATGAAGAGTTAATTGCTGAAGTTCTATCTACTGCAACTGGTATTCCAGTGTTTAAGTTAACTGAGGCAGAAACTGCACGCCTGCTTCGCATGGAAGATGAATTACATAAGCGAGTTATTGGTCAAGAGCAAGCAATTAAAGCTTTATCCCAAGCGATTCGTAGAACTCGTGCTGGTCTTAAAGATCCAAAGCGTCCGGGGGGATCATTTATTTTTGCTGGCCCATCTGGTGTTGGTAAGACTGAACTTTCAAGAACTCTTGCGCAATTCTTATTTGGTGATGCAGATGCATTGATCCAACTTGATATGTCTGAGTATTCTGAAAAACACACCGCATCTCGTTTGTTTGGTGCCCCTCCTGGTTACGTTGGTTATGACGAGGGTGGCCAATTAACTGAGAAGGTGCGTCGTCGTCCATTCTCTGTAGTGTTATTTGATGAGGTTGAAAAAGCTCACCCAGATATCTTTAACTCTCTCCTTCAAGTACTAGAAGATGGTCGCCTTACTGATGCTCAAGGTCGAGTAGTTGATTTTAAGAACACAATCATCATTATGACTACCAACTTAGGTACTCGAGATATCTCCAAGGCGCTATCACTTGGCTTTGCAAATGTTGCAGATGCTCAAGGTAGTTATGAGCGCATGAAGGCAAAGGTAGGAGATGAGTTAAAGACTCACTTCCGTCCAGAGTTTTTAAACCGTATTGATGACATCGTGGTATTCCACCAGTTAACTGAGGCAGAGATTGTTCAAATCGTTGACTTAATGATTGCTCAATTAGATGAACGCCTGCGTGCTAAAGATATGGGAATTGAATTAACTACCGCTGCTAAAGCACTTCTTGCCAAGCGTGGGTATGACCCTGTACTAGGCGCACGTCCACTGCGTAGAACTATTCAACGTGAATTAGAGGATGTTTTATCAGAGAAGATGTTATTTGGTGATCTAAAAGCTGGTGAGATTATTTTGGTAGATGTTTCAGATGAGACACCTGAGGCAACCTTTACCTTTAAGGGAACTGCCAAATCTGCATTGCCAGATACACCTGGTGATTTAGCAGAAGCAACTAATTAATCTTCACCTTACTTATTGCTTGTTCAACTCGACTAGCTTCTAGTATTTCAATTCCAGCAACCTTTAAATCACTTCCAACTGGCACAATTGCACGTTTGAATCCAAGACGGGCTGCTTCAGCAACTCTTTGAGTAATGCCAGTTACTTTTCTAATTTCACCAGCTAAGCCAACCTCACCAATTGCTACTAAATCTGCAGGTAGTGCTAACCCTTTTGCAGCAGATGCAACCGATAGGGTAACAGCTAAATCAGCTGATGGTTCAGTAATTTTCATTCCACCAACGGTTGCGACATAAACATCCCGACCAGATATTTTAATTCCAGCCCTAAGCTCTAAAACAGCTAATGTCATTGCAGTTCTTGAGTTATCTAATCCACTAGTTACCCGGCGAGAGTTTCCCCAATCTCTGCCATCTGGATTTCCATTACTTACTAATGATTGAATCTCAGCAAGAAGTGCTCTTCTTCCCTCTAGTGCAACAGTTACGCAGGTGCCAGGGACTGGATCGGTATGACGAGATGTAAATAAACCGGTTGGATCAGGTAGGCCAACAATTCCTGAGTCATTTAAATCAAAGCAGCCGACCTCATCAGATGCGCCAAATCTATTTTTAATTGCCCTAATTAACCTAAGGCGAGAGTGACGCTCGCCTTCAAAATTTAAAACTACATCTACTAAGTGTTCAAGCAGACGTGGACCTGCAATAGAGCCATCCTTAGTTACATGGCCAACTAAAACTAAAGTTATTGAACGCTCTTTAGCAATTCTTATTAATGCTGCAGCAATTTCACGAACTTGGGTTACTCCACCAGGTGAACCATCCACAGTTGTGCTTGAGATTGTTTGAATTGAATCGATTACCAATAATTCAGGTTTTACTGAATCAATATGGGCAATTACCGCGCCAAGATCTGATTCAGCAGCAAGCCACAAATTTTTATCAATTGCATTAAGCCGTTCAGCTCTTAATCTGACCTGAGAAGCTGATTCCTCACCACTTATATACAGAGAAAGAATTCCTTGTTTTGCAGTCTCAGCCGCTACCGTTAAAAGTAATGTTGATTTACCAACACCAGGCTCACCTGCTAAAAGTATTGCAGCTCCTGGAACTAAGCCACCACCTAAAACTCTATCTAACTCACTAACACCACTAGACCTGGCTTTAGCACTTGCTAAATCAACATCGCCAATTGGTTTTGCTGCAGTTGTAAATGATCCAGCAACTAGTGAAAGTTTTTTAGGGGCTGCGATCTCTTCCACAGTTCCCCATGCTTGGCACTCACCACATCTGCCAACCCATTTTGTTGCACTCCAACCGCATTCAACGCAACGGAATGGATCTTTTGCTGGTGCTTTTGCCATGGCGTTAATCTAATGGCAAGGAGTGACTATCTTTGGTTTTGCGCAGCCTTTGTTGCTGGATGGATTACAAAGAGTGGTAATTCACGCCGTTTTTGTGCTTTTCTGGTGGCAACGATTGCATCCATACGAGCATCCGCTAGTTTTGTTAACTCTTTATAACCAGCCTCACCCATCATGGCAATTAACTCTGTTTTATTTGATTGATAAACCGGAATCTTTCCAGTGTGAGCCTCTGAGTTACTTGTGCAGTACCAATCAAAATCCTCACCACCCTCACCCCAAGCTAATCTTTCATACTCACCAATAACTACAACAGTGATCTGCTTATCCCCAGTCTCACGAGTTTCCCAAGATCTGCGAAGTGGAAGTTGCCAACAAATATCTGGCTTAGTATCAACAAAGTGCACACCCTCTTTGACTGCCAAATGGTGCAGTGCGCAACCAAAGGAGCCGGTATAGCCAGGTGCTTCATAGCCAACGCGATTGAGAAAAATACAAGAGTCTTTAACTTTTTTTGTTTTACGATCTTTATCTAAACCAATTTCACTTATTGTAAGTTTTCCACCAGATTTTTTAGGGCGGGCTTGATCATAAAACTGCCAATCAGCCTTTGTTAACGTCTTAGCTGCTTTTAATACTCGGGCTTCATCTTCCTTACTGGTGTAGTACGCACCATCTGAACAACAACCAGCATCTGGTTTGTCTCCATCAATACCGCAACAACCATTACCGTAAATGCACTGCCAGTAAGAGGTTAGCCAGGTTAGGTCACACTTGAAGATTTCCTCAGAGTTATCTGGGTTTACAAATTCAACCCAGTCCCGCGCAAAGTTAGGGGCGACCTCATTCTTAGATAACTTAGATTTCGGTCTTTTTGTCGTTGCCATAGAGCGAAAGTTTAAGGGTTGAGTGGGGTTAATGACTAATTGGGTAGGCTTAAAGTATGAAAGCATCACTGACCAACAAATGTATTGGCTTTATTGGTGTTGGAGTTATGGGATCTTCATTAATAAAGAGCTTGCTCGTATCTTCTGTCAATTCAGAGCAAATATGCATTAGCGATAAAAGCAGCGAAAGAACTGCTGAGGTTTCTAGTGCTTATAAGGTCAAAGTTAAAACCATCTCAGAAATTGGAAAAGATTGCGATGTAATTTTTTTAGCGGTAAAGCCACAGGATCTTGATACTGTATTAAGTGAGTTAAGCCAAAGCTTGAATAAAGAAACCCTTTTAATCTCAATAGCTGCTGGAAAAACAACTAAGTTTATTGAAAGCAAATTAGCAAGTAAAAATCCAGTTGTAAGGGTAATGCCCAATACACCAGCACAAGTTGGGAAAGGTGTCAATGCCATTTCAGCAGGTGCAAGTGCAACTAGTAATCACTTATCTCTTACTAAAGATTTATTATCAGAAAGTGGCTTAGTAGTTGAAGTTGCTGAAGAAAATCAAGATGCAGTTACCGCCCTAAGTGGTTCAGGACCAGCATACTTTTTCAATTTTGTTGAAGCGATGATTAAGTCTGGAGTAAATCTTGGTTTAACTGAAGAAATTGCCACACAGTTAGCGATTGGCACAATCGCTGGCTCTGCTGCGATGTTACAAGAAAGTGGCATTGATGCAGCCACACTTAGAAAAAATGTGACAAGCCCGAACGGCACAACTGCTGCAGCCCTTAAAGTATTTTCAGATAGTAATTTAGAAAAAATTGTTGCCGACGCCATGGCTGCTGCTAAAAAACGTGCCCAGGAGTTGGCTTGAAGAAAAGTTTTCTCATTGTCTTACTGATTTTTTCATTGCAACCATTTCCTGCAACAGCTGCAGTAATGAAAAGCACAAAACCAATAATTGAATTACCGTATCTAAAGGCTGATGAAGTAAGTGATATTTCATTAACCCCAGTAAGTATTGTATTAACTGGCACAACGGAGTCAGCAAGCTCTACCTGGATCAGTGGATCACTTGGCGGACTAAGTGATGGTTTTGTTGTTAGCTATTCATCCCTCGGTACACCATTATGGAATTTACGATTAGGTTCTGCTGCTAATGAAATAGCAACATCTACTGCAATTGATATCGATGGCAGTATTTGGGTGGCAGGTGCTGGTACTGCAGTTACCAGCCCAACACCTTCTACGACCCAGGGAAAAGTTTTAAATCCAGATAATGTTGTTTTAGATCCGCTGCAACCAAGTAATACACCACTTAATCGAATTAAGTTATGGCAAGTAAGTAGTACAGGCAATCTATTAAATACCTTTGAAGTTGTGTCTGAAAATATAATTCATCCTAAAAAGTTATTAATATCAGGCCCAAACTTAATAATTGTCGGAGATATTTATGAGAAGTCTGCAGTAAAAGGATTTTATATTACTGCAACTAAAACTGGAGTTTTCGCACCAATTATTAAATATGGAATTAAATCTACTCAAATTAATTCTGCGCTCAGCAGTTCTGATGGAAGCTTTATTGCAGTCGGATCAAGTGGTGACTTATTATTGAAAACCAAACCAATTAGCAAAATAGATGCAGTGACTCTAAAAATTTCAGCAACTGGGCTCTTGCAACAAGCAGCACGGGCAACTTTAAAGAGCACTACCCGAACTTGGAGTTCAATTGATTCTGGATTGCTTCAAGGCGGAAAGGTTTCATACTCAAATAAAACTGAATCTGCCATAACCAAATTCTCTTCTCTTAATAAACCAGTTTGGAACGTTCGATATGCATCTAAATCAACTGCATTGGTTACCAGCGGGAAAAATTCTTGGGCAACCTTTATTTCAAGCGGCTTGATTAAAGGGATTCCAACCTGGAAACCAAAGGCTGCAACACCAGTACTACTTGAGCTTGGCAAAAAAGGTGAAGTAATCACCTCATACACACTCTCTGCACCTGCGGTTGCAATCGCTTCGAATAATGAAATTGGCACGGCAGTAATCACCGACTCGGGTGCAAGTTTTGGTTTAGTACTGATTAACTAGTAATCTTGTCTAATAGTAATTCCACTAAAGGAGCAAAATGGGTTCAGTGATTAAGAAGCGCCGTAAGAGAATGGCGAAGAAGAAGCATAAGAAACTTCTAAAGAAGACCAGAATTCAACGACGTAACGCTAAGTAAAGAGCGATCGTTAAGGCTTAAACAGAGTCAGCTTTCCAGATACGCCGGCAACGGCGTATCTGATTTTATTTAAAGATATCCAGTTACTTTTTCCACCCTCCTGAATACTTTCTTTAGTAACTAGCGAAATTGATTTGTCTGCTTTATTAATTGAGCACAGCCGTAAATTACAGCCAAACAAGATTGATTTTTCATCTATCTCAAGTGGCGAATTTGGAACTCCGTAGTTTGTCGTACTTACGTTACTAGAGGTTGAGGATAATAAAGTTTGATAGCGAACTTGATTTGGATCTGGGAATGAAACCCCACTTCCGGTAAACCAACCTAGATTTACTCCTCTGGCTGCATTAAAAACTGCAACATCATAGCCAGCAACTGCAACACCATTGCCAGGTGTATCTAAAGATTTATAGCTCCAATCCTCAACAAAAACTGAACTCCTAGTGGCATATCTAATATCACCGCTTATGGCATTTCGATCAAGATCAAAACCACCTCTAACTGAGTCATAAATCAAATGAATTTTCTTACCAACAGTTATAGCTTTCATATGGAAAGCAACATCTCCAGTAGTGCGATCTTCAGTGTCTTTGTCCCCATCTACAATTTCATAGCGCCATTCATTTTTATCTTTTACGGCTCCTAGCAAAATTCCCTGTGATTCATCACGGTAAAAAACTTGTACACCTGCTGTGGTCACCGCGCAGGCACTTGAAACACTGACATCTGATCCACCTCGGACTCTTGGAAACTCTTTGTAATCCTGCTTCACTGGCGCATCGCCATCTACTATTTCGTAATACCAGCTTTTGCCATCATAAATTGCATACCTAAGATCCTTATCTATTAAATCCGCATAAAAAAGATGTAAATAATTTTTCTTACCAACCGTTGAAGTACACATTGAAATGTAGCCAGAGACATCATTATTAGTTTTGCCGAAAGCATCAGAATTACCATCGATTACTTTAATGCTCCATTTATTTGCGCTGTATGTGGCAAGTTTTATGTCACCTTTTTTACTATCACTATAAGCAATTACTGGCTTGCCAGCATAGGTTCCACTTACAAGGTATTTAGCATCAGCATTACTATCAATTACCGTGGTTTTCCAAACAGCCTGCGGAATTACTACGTTGGAGCTCACAGCACTTGAAGTGCCTAGTAAGGTTGTAGCCGAGACAGTAAAAGAGTATTTACCGCCATTAGTTAACCCAGAAATTATCGCTGGGCTCTCGGTAACTGTAAGTGTTTCTCCCGTCTGCACATTCTTTACTTCATAGCTTAAAACTGGAGCTGAGCGGAAATTAATGGGTGGATCAAACTCAACGATTGCACTTTTATCACTAAGTAAAGCTTTGACTTTTTGTGGTGGCTGTGGGGTTACATACGCAACTCCGGCTGGTGGCTTAAGCCTCATGTCATCAATCATGGCTAGTAATAATGAACCAGGCAAATGAAAAACTTCACCAGAATCTAAGTTGGGCGTCATTACTCTATTCGCACCGGCTTGCGAGAAAGTTCGCTCATCTAAATGGCTTACAGATGAACCTGGCTCATAAATAGATGGTGTATATAAAGGTGGCTTTACTCCATTATTGGCTTTAATTCCATTTTCGCCAGACCAATATAAAGGTGAGGTGAGTGCCTTTCCAGTTTCAATTGATGGTGATGGCATATCCGCTAACCGCCGGCCATCTGGAAGTTGTGCATATGCATCAAATGGAGTTGGTAGATCAATTCTTCCATAACCTGAATATTGGTCATAATAGTTTCCAGAGATAAAACCTAAACCGTGACCCATTTCGTGCAAGATTACAGAAACCAAATCAAAACTTTTTGGTGGGCATTTACCATCCACGCCGTAATACCAAGGCGCATCCGAGGTTATAGTGATTTCAAGTTCAGGGTTGTTTGGATCAAGATCCTTACCAGCTAATGCGTTAGCAAGTGCTGATGAGTAATAAAGAGTTTTATCGGGTGCGTTTGGAAAGTTCGCAAAATTATTTTTAGCGCTCGCTGATGCCAATATCCCATAGCTAGAGGCTCTGCTCCAGGTGACATTTACATTAATAGGTACAGTCGATGAAAAATTCTCTGACCAAACATCTATTGCGGCTTGTACTGCTGCTCTATGAGTTGTTGGAACTGTATTAAAGTCAACAACAAAATTACTTTTCTTCTCGATGTTTGCAGAAGGCGCCCGAGGAGTGGATTGAACTGAAGCTGTTTTTCCACTGGCATAGATATATCCCCAGCCAGCCGGTGCAACCTTGATTACAAGTGCATTTACTGTTGGAGATGAAATCGGTGCAATAAGAATCGCTGCTACGAGCCCGATTGATGTAAGGATTGATTTAAGGCGCACGGGCTAAAGGTAACAGTCTGCGATGATTAGATCATGCCAGATCGGAAACTATCAGCAACAATTAAGCAAAACAATAGAATTGATGGGTTACCCATACCCACTCAATCAACATTAGGCAGAGATTAATGAAAAATGTAACTGTTTATTCACGCAGTGGATGTCACCTATGTGAAATTGCAATTGATCGAATCAACTCTGTTAAAAAAGATTACGAATTTAACTTAGAGGTATTACTAATTGATGATAACAATGAATTAGAAAAAGAGTTTGGCGAGCAAGTACCAGTAATAATGATCGATAATACGATTCATGATTATTGGCGAGTAGATCTAGAACGATTTACAAAGGCAATTAAATCTTAATTTTTATTTAGTACTTCATCCGCATCAATAATTCGGTATGCATACCCTTGTTCTGCTAAAAACCTTTGTCGGTTTTGAGCAAAATCTTGGTCAACCGTGTCGCGAGCAACCAGTGAATAAAACCGAGCACTTCTACCATCTGCTTTTGGACGAAGGATTCGACCAAGCCGCTGAGCTTCCTCTTGGCGGGATCCAAATGTTCCAGAGACTTGAATAGCTATCGTTGCCTCAGGTAAGTCAATTGAAAAGTTAGCAACTTTTGAAACAACTAGGCATTTAATTTCACCGGTACGAAATAAGGCAAATAATCTTTCTCGCTCCTTAACTGGGGTCTCTCCTTTTATCACTGGGACACCGAGTGCTTCAGAAAGTGCGTCAAGTTGATCTAGATATTGGCCAATAACTAATACTTGATCATTTGCGTGCTGGCGGGCAAGTGCGATTGCAACATCTTTTTTTGTTTGTGATGTCGCACAAAAACGATACCTATCTTCTTGTTCAGCAGTTGCATAATTTAAACGTTCAGCATCAGTTAAAGTAATTCTCACTTCAACGCAATCAGCTGGGGCGATATAACCTTGTGCTTCAATCTCTTTCCATGGAACATCAAATCGCTTAGGACCAATCAGTGAAAAAACTTCTCCTTCCATTCCGTCTTCTCGAACTAAAGTAGCTGTAAGTCCTAATCTGCGTCGAGATTGAATATCAGCTGTGAATCTAAATATTGGTGCAGGTAATAAGTGAACCTCATCATAAATAATTAATCCCCAATCAATTGCATCAAACAGATCAAGGTGGGCATAAACCCCTTGTTTTCTAGTTGTCATTACTTGATATGTGGCAATTGTTACCGGCCTAATCTCTTTTTTAGCACCGCTGTATTCACCAATATCATCAGCATTTAAATCGGTTCGCTTTAGCAACTCTTCTCGCCATTGGCGGGCAGCAACTGTGTTTGTAACTAAAATTAAAGTAGTTGCTTTTGCATGTGCCATAGCAGCGGCTCCAACAATTGTTTTTCCAGCACCACATGGAAGAACTACTACGCCAGAACCACCGTGCCAAAAACCTTCAGCAGCTAACTCTTGGTATTTTCTTATCTTCCAACCATCTTGCTTTAACGAAATGTCATGATGTTCACCATCTACGTAGCCTGCAAAATCTTCAGCTGGCCAACCTAATTTAAGGAGTGCTTGTTTTAAAAAACCACGTTGCCCAGGGTGGACCACAATAGTTTCTTCATCTAGTTGCTTACCAAGCATTGGTGCAACTTTCTTGCCACGAGTTACCTCTTTTAGAACCGCGGGATCATTTGAAACTAATATCAAACCGTGAACTGGATGCGCTTCAAGTCGAAGTCGGCCGTAGCGAGACATAGTCTCGGCGATATCAACTAATAATGAATGCGGAACTGCGTATCTTGAATATTTAAGCAATACATCAATTACTTGTTCGGCGTCATGCCCTGATGCTCTGGCATTCCAAAGTCCAAGCGGAGTTAACCGGTAGGTATGAATGTGCTCTGGAGATTTTTCTAACTCAGCAAAAGCTGCAATCGCCCTACGGCATTCATCAGAGAGGATATGGTCTATATCTAATAAAAGTGTTTTATCGCTTTGAACTATTAATGGGCCATCACTCATTTAAGCAACTCATTGATAAATGATGCAGTTAACTTAATTCTTTCTTCAACAGTTGAAATTTTTATTGATTCACCAGGGGCATGCGCACCCATTCCAACTGCGCCTAAGCCATCTAACACTTTAGCCCCGGCAGCTGCCGCAAGATTGCCATCACTTGCTCCACCAACACTTGCATGTCCAATTGGCGCTAAACCTAAATCTTTTGCAACTTTCTCTAACTTTTCATAAAGTTCTTTAGTACTTGAAATCTCAAGTGGTGGTCGATTTATCCCACCAGTTACTTCAACCTTTGCTACCTGACTTGATAAACCTTTAATTGATTTATCAATTCTATTTAGCTCTGCCATTGTAAAAGATCTAACATCAATATCTAATTTCGCTAATGCTGGTACAGTGTTTGTAGTAGTTCCAGATTGCATCACGGTAGGAACCGCTGTTGTACCAAACTCAGGGTTTTCAAGTGCTGAAATTTGCATTACTAACTTAGCAAGTTCGGTCGTGGCATTAATTCCTTTTTCTGGTTCAAGGCCTGCATGCGCAGCTTTTCCGATAACGCTTACCTGATACATGGCAGTTCCTTTGCGCCCGGTCTTAACCTTTCCGTCTAGTGAAGCTTCAAAAACCAAGACCGCTTGAACAGTTTTTGCTAACCTTTCAATTAAAGCTTTTGATGTTGCACTGCCAGTTTCTTCATCTGTAGTTGCAACTAGTGCAACATTTTCTTGCGCACCGCTTACTTGCGAGATGGCATAAAGTGCTTGTACAAACCCAGCTTTCATGTCGAAGACACCAGGTCCAGTTGCAGTATCTGCTTCAATTTTCCAAGTGGGCTGAAATGAACCCTTAGGCCAAACTGTATCTAGGTGGCAAAGTAAAAGTATCTTTGGATTTTTTGCGCCCCACCAAAATACTGGTCGACCACTTTCATTTATCTTTGTTGCCGCAGTATTCAATAAATTATTTGCAATTCCAACCGCTAAATCAATAACTTGATTACAAGCTGCTAAATCTTCAGTAGGAGATTCGCACTCGACAAGTCTTTGGATATCTGTAAGTGCGGTCATAGGTCTAAGTCTGCCTTATTTTCTAAAATGGTGACAGATGGAGCGACGCCGTTGATCCGAGGGATACGAAACTGTGCCATTTCACCAGTGGTTTCATCTCGAGCGGTTAGGGTCCCGAGTGAGATTGAGATTGGCTCAATAATTCGATTTGAAACACCACCATTATTGTCTGCATAACTAATTACAAGGGTTCGCTTCTCACCAATGTACTGGTTAATTAATGCCAATGTTTCATTAGATGAAGTTCCGGGGACGATAGGTTCAACTTTACGACTTCTCTCACCAGCTCTAATTGTTTTAACAGCAGCTGAAACAATGCTTTCTTTAGGGGATATGAACTCTGAAATTATCCGTGGAGGTTTTGGCCTGGATTTAGCACGTCGTAAGTTTGGTTGAGATAGTAAAACACCACTGGCATTTTCAGCTGCCGGTAAATAACCAAACTCTCTTAGCTCACTAATTACTTCAGTTAATTCAAGATCAGAAACTAAAACCTGGGGAGCAATCTTGCGTAACCTTAAATGTTCACATTTTTTATCATGAAGAATTTGCTGGACTAAGCCTTCATCCTCGCAACGAATATAAGTATGAGCAGTTCCAACTCTTAATTTGCCATGACGCTTTGCAACATCAGCTATTAAATAATCAAGGGGCTGAGGCATTGGAGTTTTTGAAGTTTTAGTCAAAAAAGTTTTAATTTGATCACCAGTTTTACCATGATCTAATCCACGCCTAATAGATGCTTCACTAAATCGATAAACAGTTGCCCCACCACGACTTTCAATATCTGCGATAGTTCCCATTTCGGCTGAAAGCTCTGCGGTAAGTGGACCGGGAGCAACTGCACTGTTATCTGCTTGAATTAAAATATGATCAACTGGCTTTGGTAATGCATCGGCAATTCCCAATGAATCTTGAGCAGTAAGTAAATTTATTCCAAATGTAGAGATAGCGCCCTGACCTGTAATTCCAAGCCATTCTGCCTCTCGAATATTCCACTCAATGAAATCATTATTAGCCCGTTGTGGATTCCACCATTTAACTATTGTTTGCAAAACACTTAGCTCCGGAGAGATTTGTGTGGATTCTAATAAAACTTTTAATGTTGTTCGCCTAATTAATGAGACTCCAGCTCGATCTAATTCAGGGCCAAGAGGTGCAATATTTTTATCAGCTGCCTTACCAATTAAACCGCTTACTCTGGAAGTATCAAGCCATAAAACCACTAACGAATACCAACGTTCTTCGGCTGGTTTTGTTAACCATATATCAAAAGCTGAGGTTGGAAGTATTTGATCATCTGGATCAATCACAACTAATCCACCTAAATAACAAAGCTCGGCCACGAATCCAACACAGGTTTCATCTACGCCAAGATGCTCAGCAATCCTCTTCAAATCACGAACCCCGATTCCGCCAGTCCTAAGTGCAGTAGGTGGTTCATCTGAAAGGTTATGAAGAAACTCTTCACACCATCTTAATATTGTTGAGATATTTGCAATTGCAGCCAAATCAATATGCTTTTGATCAACTTTTCTGCCAGTCAGTTCGACGGCTTTAGTGACTAATTCTTTATGTACTTTCCCACCGCGTAACTTAATTCCAAATTCGCGAGGTAAGGCGACTGTATGAGAATCAAGTGCCACTAAAATACTATTTTCAAGTAACCAACCAATTGCACTTCCAGGCTTTTTAATATTTGTAATTTGTCCTCGAGGAGGACCCCAAGTTAATTTTTCTAGAACATCAGCAGATGCTTTTGGAACATCTTTTAACTTAGTAAAGTCAACTTTTCCAGTAGAGATTGGCCCTAGTCCAACTGGCTCATTTCCGATTAAAAGCTTTAAATTAGTTGGCGTACGGTAATTATTTCCTTCTTTGTATAACAAACCCATTTGCCACAGATAATCTAAAGCAAATGTTGTTTCCTCACTAGTAACTGCAATTAACTCCGATTTCTTAAATGGTTCAGGCAACACACAGGCCGCTTCAATTATCTGGTAGTGCCATAAATTTAGTGAATCAAGAGCGCGTACTAAGGAAGGTGTTGAGGTAGCACGGGCAGAAAGGGATGAGAAATCATTTGGTACTGGTGTAACTAAATCTGGGCGAAATTTAAATATTGCGGTGAGATCTTCATCTGAACGCGCACGTAGTTCTTCAGCAAAAGTGATCGCGACAGTAGACATAACTGGCCTACTTTACTCGGGTTTTAAGTGGGCTAATTACCTTTGCGTTTTAGCTTTCGTGGAGAGATTAAAGAAGCAAGGGCCGCGATCCGGCCGGCGGTTGGCCCAAAAAATTTTTTAATCCGCCGCGCTCTTCTAAAATCATAAACTGGCCAGTTATCTCGATAAGCCCTGATCTCAAGTAATGCATCTGGGTTAATCACTCTGGGATTTCCTACCGCCTCAAGTAATGGAATGTCATGGTGGGAGTCGGAGTAGGCATAACAATTTTTTAGATCAAACCCATTATTACTGGCAAGCTCTTTGATTGCCAATGATTTCTCTCTACCATGCAATAAGTTTCCAATCATTTTTCCAGTGTATGCACCATTACTGACCTCTGCTTTGGTGCCAAGGGCTCCAGTAAAACCAAGACGCTTGGCCATTAAATTTGCCATATCTAAAGGTGTAGCTGTAACTAACCAAACCTCTTCATCTTTAGATAAATGTTCTTGCGCAATATCAACTGTACCTTTCCAAATTGCAGGTGAGACGTACTCGTCATAAATCTCTTGTCCGATTTTTTCAATCTCAATTACATTATGGCCTTTGATAAATTCACATGCTGCATTTTGAAATCTATTTATCTCATCTTTATTTTCTCTACCAGTTAGTCGATATCTTAAATTTGCTAACACAAATGCCGAAATGTCTTTTTTCGTAAAGAAGCCGCGCTGATACATTCCGCGCCCAAGGAAAAAGAGCGTAGAACCTTTTAATAGCGTGTTGTCGACATCAAAGAACGCAACTCGCTTTTGGGTGAGCGCCATATCACTACCCTAGCGAAGGAGGGCCAATTCTTCTGCTTTATGCTTATCTCTATGGCACAAACAATTCACTTTGTCAGACACGGCGAAGTCCATAATCCAGAAAAAATTCTTTATGGTCTTCAACCTGGTTGGCGGCTTAGTGATCGCGGTAAAGAAATGGCAGATGTAATTGGTGCGTGGTCTACTAAATTAAATTTAGGCGCAATTCATGCATCTCCATTGCAACGTGCCCAAGAAACAGTTGCACCAATTGTTGCTAAACATAAACTATCTTTAACTACAGATAAGAATTTAATTGAAGCTACTAATATTTTTGAAGGTAGAAAATTTGAATTAGGGAGTGGTGTATTACGCCATCCATCTTCTTGGCGTTACTTATATAACCCATGGAAACCATCATGGGGTGAGCCATACGATCAGCTAATAAGCCGGATGCTAAAAGGGCTATTTGCTGCTCGCGATGCTGCAGGTGGTAAAGATGCAATTTGTGTGTCACACCAATTACCAATCTGGATTTTGCGCTCAGCTGTAGAGGGGCGAAGATTGTTACATGACCCAAGAAAGCGCGAGTGTACTTTGGCATCAGTAACTTCATTTGAACTAGATAGTGAAGGAATGATTTCTTCGGTTTCTTATTCAGAGCCTGCAAAACATTTATTACCCAAAAAATAATGAAAATAACATCAGTTTTTTTAACCTTACTTCTTCTTACTGGCTGCTCTGGCGGTGGCATATCAGCCCAAAATGAAAACTCATTTGTTGCCGGCAGTGGAAATGCTGTGTTCTTAAAAAAGTCAGAACGTAAAGTAGCACCTAATATTTCTGGCAAAACTTTAACTTCAGGTGTTAAAACACTAAGAACTGATCAAGTTACAGTAATCAATGTTTGGGCTTCTTGGTGTGCGCCATGTAGGGCAGAAGCACCACTCTTACAAGATTTTTCTATAAAATATCCGCAAGTTCAATTTGCTGGAATTTTAACTAGAGACAATTTATCTTCTGCAAAAGCGTTTTATGAAAACTTTGAATTAACTTACCCAACATTTATTGATGATGCATTACTAACAGGTTTTAGTGGATCTATAATTCCAAATGCAATACCCACCACATTAATTATTGACAAAAATGGTAAAGTTGCAGTTCGCATTAGTGGTGAAGCAACTGTTGCAACTTTTAAGAAATTGCTAGACAAGGTGTTAGCTGATGAGTAGTTTTTTCGTTAATCAGATATTTGATGCCAACCTACTTGTAGCAATGTTAGTTGCGTGTCTTGCTGGGTTAGTCTCATTTTTCTCACCATGTGTTATTCCATTAGTTCCAGGCTATCTTTCCTATGCCTCTGGAATGAGTGATATTAGAAATAAAAGCAAAGTATTGCTCGGGTCAATTCTTTTCGTTTCTGGCTTTACTGCCCTATTTATTTCCTACGGTTTACTTTTCGGCCAACTTGGGTCAAAAATTGCTCAAAATTCAAGAACCATTTCCGTTGCACTTGGCTTACTAACAATTGCACTTGGATTTATATTTTTATTTAATGAAAAGTTTTATAGAAGTTTTAAACCAAGTTGGAAGATGCGAACTGGCTTATTATCAGCCCCATTTATTGGCTTTGCTTTTGGAATTGGCTGGACGCCTTGCATTGGACCAACTTTAGGAGCTGTTCAAGTGCTGGCATTTGAAAGTGCAACTGCACAACGGGGTGCGATTTTGTCAGCAGCTTATTGTTTTGGCCTTGGTGCACCATTTATTTTAATGGGCTTATTTTTGGATAAAGCAGAGCCATTTAGAAAAATGATTGCAAAACGAGGAGATTTAATTACTAAAATTGGCGGCACGCTTTTAGTTTTAATCGGCATACTTCAAGTTACTAATTTTTGGGATCAGTTAATGAATTCCTTACGCGATTTAATTACTGGTTTTATTCCACTAATCTGATGAGTACGGTTTTAGACAGTAGATCATTCCTGCGTTGGTGTTGGCGGCAGTTAACAAGTATGCGTACCGCATTAATTCTGCTTTTACTTCTTGGTGTTGCGGCAATTCCAGGGTCATTATTTCCACAGCGCACTCAAAACCCAATCCAGGTCAAGCAATACTTTATTGATAATCCAACCTTTGCTATTTGGCTAGATCGTTTAAGTCTTTTTAATGTTTATAGCTCACCTTGGTTTAGTGCTATCTATTTACTACTTTTCATATCACTAATTGGGTGTGTATTACCTAGAAGCATCGGTCACTTAAAGGCGATGAGAGCCCAGCCAACACTTACACCTAAGTATCTAGACCGAATGGAATATTTTACTGAAATAAAGAAAGCAGAGTTGAATTTAGTAGAGGCAAAGCTTCGAAAAATGCGATTTAGAATTCGCAGAGATGCCAACTCTATTTCAGCAGAAAAAGGTTACGCACGTGAGAGCGGAAATTTACTTTTTCATCTTTCTCTGGTTTTGATTTTAATTGCCGTTGGTGTTGGTTCACTTTTTGGCAGCAAGGGAGATGCGATATTAAATGTGGGAGATCGGTTCATAAATACGCCCACCTCTTATGACATTTTAGGTTTTGGGAAGTATCAGGCAGAAGATTCCTTACCGCCATTTTCACTTACTGTTAAAGATTTTAAAGCTGAATATGACCCAGCAACTAATGCCCCGCTTGACTACACATTAACTGTGTTAGCTGCCAATCCAGTTGGGTCACAAGAGAAAACTGAAATTATAAAAGTTAATAAGCCACTCACCTATGGAAGTACAAAGGTTTATTTGCAAGCAAATGGACATTCACCAATAGTTATTGTTAAAGATAAGAGCGGCAAAGTTATATTTGATGGACCAACACCTTTCTTACCTCAGGATGCAAACCTTTCATCTATCGGCGCCATAAAAATTCCTGACATGAACCCTCAGATTGGTTTTGTTTCATCATTTTTACCAACTGCTGATCGAGATCCAGTTCGTGGAGGTTTTTCTTCTTACCCAGAAGTTTTAGACCCAAGGTTGTTAATTTCAGTTTGGAAAGGTGACTTAGGTCTTAATACCGGAGTTCCGCAATCGGTTTACCGGATTGACACTAGCAAAATGAAAAGAATCGGGTTGAAAGCCTTAGTACTTAATGAGAGTTATGACTTTGGTGAGGGCAGCATCACATTTACAGGATGGAACTCTTGGGTTAATTTACAAATCGTTAACGATCCCGGAAAAGGATACGCTTTGCTTGGTGCAATACTTGCTATCGTTGGATTACTAATCTCGCTATTTACAAGGCAGAGAAGAATTTGGATTAAGCAAGGTCGAAAGACACAAATTGCAGGTTTAGCAAAAAATGGAATTCCAGGGCTTGAAGATGAGATTAAGAAATTAGTAAAGGAGTTAAGTAATGAGTAATACTTCATCGGCATTACTATCAAACGACTTTATTTATGCTTCGATGGCTTTATATACACTTGCTTTTTTTGCTCACGCAGTTGAGGTTGCTTGGTCAGTAAAAACTCCAGCTAATTCAGTTAAGAAAACTAAGTTGGATTTTTCAAGAACTGAACGGGTTGGCAGGTTGGCAAGTGCTTTCATGGTTCTAGGATTCTTGCTTTTATCTATTGGAGTTGTATTTCGAGGAATCTCGGCTAGTCGAGTCCCGTGGGGAAACATGTATGAGTTTTCAATTACCGGCGCACTTGCCTTCTCCGGTGCTTATTTATTTGCACTTAAAAAATATAAATTGCGGTGGCTTGGACTTCCGGTATCACTAGCTGTCTTATTAACTTTAGGAACTGCTATTACCTTGCTTTACAGGCCGAGTGCTCCGCTTGCCCCAGCATTAAAATCTACTTGGCTAGTAATCCACGTTTCGGCAGCAATTATTTCTGGTGGGGTATTTTTCCTAGCAAATTGTGTTGCTGGTGCTTATTTAATTTTAGATCGCTATGAACAAAAAGGTGTTCGTCCAATCTGGGCACAAAAGCTGCCATCACTTGAGGTGCTAGATAATCTTTCATATCGATTAGTTGCATTGGTATTTCCACTCTGGACCTTTGCAGTAATTGCTGGTGCTATTTGGGCAGAATCTGCTTGGGGTCGTTACTGGGGATGGGATCCAAAAGAAACTTGGGCATTTATTACTTGGGTTGCATATGCAGCTTATTTACATGCTCGGGTTACCGTTGGTTGGCGTGGTAGAAAAGCTGCATGGCTATGTTTATTTGCCGGCTCAACATTCCTATTTAATTACATATATGTAAATGTGTGGGGCACAGGTCGCCACACATACTCTGGCTTATAGCTTTCTTAAAAAGTCCGGATCATCATCAGGCGGAATAATTCGCCCACGCCCACCGCGATTTTGCCCAGGCTTTCTTGGTCGGCCAGCAATAAACCAACCGATTGCCCCGATTGTTCCAATGAATAAAATTGTTAATAACCATCCCCATTTTGGTAATCGTCTGACATTTTCCTGAGGCGTAACTGCGCAATCTATAAAGGCAAAAATATTAACAATTACCGCTAGAACCAATAGATATTTAAGCATGTAGTTAGTTTACCCCTATTTAATCTTAAATATATAACGCAAGTGAAATCAACACTGCGGTAATTAACTGGACCCTAGCAGTTTTACCTAAAACTTCTATTAACTCTTCCCCTTTTGCACCGCGTAGTACTTGAATTAAAACTTTATATACGAGCGGTAAACAAATCATTACAAGAGCTATTTGTTTATTTATACTTACTGCTAAAAGCAAACTTAATTGAGTAATTATTAACAGGAATGCGTAAAAGTAACGAGTTTTTTGATCGCCAAATTTGACTGCCAAAGTTTGCTTACCGGCAATTTGATCTAGTGGCAGGTCGCGAAGGTTATTAATCACCAAAATCGCACATGATAAAGATCCGATAGGGATAGAGAGCGAAACTATTTGCCAGTTTATTTGCTGTGTTTGAACATAGTAACTACCTATAGTTGCAACTAAGCCAAAGAAAGTAAATACTGAAAATTCACCAAAACCAAAGTAGCCATATGGTCGTTTCCCACCGGTGTAACCCCAGGCAGCTAAAACACAAATTGCTCCAACCAAAATTAACCAAAGTGTTGTGTTTAATGAGAGTAGCGTGCCAGCGATACAAGCAACTACAAAAGATATAAATGCAGCTGTTCTAACAGCCTTTGCACTTGCTAGACCGGATGCAACTAATCGTGTTGGCCCAACTCGATTAGCGTCAGTCCCACGAACACCATCTGAGTAATCATTTGAGAAATTAACTGCAATTTGTAGAGAGAGCGAAACAACTAATGCCAAACAAGCGTTTATCCAATTAATTTTTGTTGCAAAAGATGTACCAACTAGAACAGGTGCTAATGCAGCCGGCAGAGTCCTAACTCTTGCTCCTATTACCCACTTATTCAATTGCCACCCGTTATCTTCAAAGCTAAGTTTTTAGCAGCTCTTCTATCTGGCTTACCAATAGAAGTTGTTGGAATTTGTTCAAATAAGAATACCTCTTTTGGAGATAAAAGAGAGCCAATACTTTTCTTAATCTCCTCAATAGAAAGTTTTGATGTGCTACCAATACATAATTTTTCACCCCAAACTTCATCAGGCAGTGCAAAGGCAATAACCTCTAAATTTGGTAGCAACCCTCTAATTTTTTCTTCCACAAGTGTCAGTGAAATATTTTCACCCCCTGAAATGATCACCTCATCAGATCTACCATTAACTTTGAGAAATCCATTAGATAACTCCCCAACATCACTGCTCTCAAACCAATCATCGCTGCCAACAGAAGTTAGCTGCCCGCCCTGAGATAAGTATCCGCTTGCAATCATTGGTCCAGTCAATTTAATTAATCCCTCACTTGTTATTTTTACCTCAACTCCATCTAAAGGTTTTTGGTTGTAAACACACCCACCACTCATTTCGGTCATTCCGTAGGTAGTAACAATTTTTACATGTTTATTAGCAGCTTCTTTTTTTAATTTATCACTTACTGGACCGCCACCAACCAAAACTGCTTCAGCAGCAGTTAAATGTTCCAATAATTTAGCATCGCTAGTTAAAGCTTTGTGAAGCTGAGTTGGAACAATTGAAATAAAATCGGCATCAACATAATTTGTGGTGTTTCGATTATCAATTACTCTTGATCCGAGGGCAGTTGCTCTGATTAATACATTTAAACCAGCAATATGAGTTGTAGGTAGTAATAGAGACCAGCTATCACCTGGTACTGCACCTAAATATTTATGACTTGCATTAGTTGAAGCAATTAATGCTGCATCTGAAATAGCAACTGATTTTGATTCCGCAGTTGAGCCAGATGTATTAACTACTAGCGCAATATTTTTATCGACCTCTTTAACATCAATTTGTTTGGTTGATAACGCAGGCCCTGAGCCTTCTAGCGCCTTGGCTAAATTTTCTTGCAGCTGTGGGATTGACCACTCAGCCTGAATAGGAGTTAATGCTCGAAGTTCTTTTTCTCCCATAATCCCCGTAGGCTATCTCTTATCTAATTCCCTTTTATCCTTTGGAGCCCGCCTTGAGTAAGCCAATCAAACGCCAGCCCGGGGATCGCACTATTCCTAAGTGGCAAACAGGAACAGGTAGTGAAAAATTTACTGACATTACATACCAAGTTGCAGATGGTATGGCAAAGATAACAATCAACCGTCCAGAAGTAAGAAATGCATTTCGGCCACAAACCTTATTTGAATTATCTGATGCATTTAATTTAGCTCGCGACAACGATCAAGTTGGTGTAATTATTTTTACTGGTGCAGGTGATGAAGCTTTTTGTTCCGGTGGTGACATAAATGTGCGCGGAGATGATGGTTATCTTGGCGAAGATGCACTTAGTAAAAAAGGTATTGGTCGATTAAATGTTTTAGATTTGCAAGTACAAATTCGTCGAACACCAAAACCAGTCGTTGCCATGGTTGCTGGTTGGGCTATTGGTGGCGGTCATGTATTACATGTTGTTTGTGATTTAACAATTGCCGCAGATAATGCCAAGTTTGGTCAGACCGGACCAATGGTTGGTTCATTTGATGGTGGCTATGGTGCCGGTTTATTAGCAGCCCATGTTGGACAAAAGAAAGCACGTGAAATTTGGTTCCTTTGTCGCCAATACGATGCACAAGAAGCGCTTGATATGGGATTAGTTAATGCAGTTGTGTCAGTTAAAGAGTTAGAAGCTGAAACAGTTTCTTGGGCGAGAGAGATGCTGAGACATTCACCAATGGCACTTCGACTATTAAAGGCAAGTCTTAATGCAGCAGATGATGGTTTAGCTGGAGTTCAGCAACTAGCTGGAGACGCCACCATGTTGTTTTATTTAACAGAGGAAGGTCAAGAAGGACGCAACGCATATCAAGAAAAACGTGAGCCAGACTTTAATAAATTTCCTAAACGACCTTAAGTAATGTTTCCGTTCAAGTTACAAGTAGTTTCCATTCCAGTAAAAGCAAATTT
>Ga0304730_1000874_pt1 | contig 24372 bp, 20 predicted proteins | sample M_130628_MF_Meta_FD_190474 | JGI IMG/M metagenome (GOLD analysis project Ga0304730, IMG submission 190474) | Freshwater microbial communities from Lake Montjoie, Canada to study carbon cycling - M_130628_MF_MetaG (v2) (version 2) | ecosystem: Environmental > Aquatic > Freshwater > Lake | place...
CTCTCATGAGCGCCTGGCTCCAGCCGTCGCCCGTTCGCCCACGGCGGGATTCGACCAACAGGTCGCGTCAGCGGTGCGCCGTCGTGATCTGGATCATCGCCAGCGTCATCAACGCCCTCATCAAATTCGTCGCCGCCTCCTGGTAGGCGTAGTGACCCTGAACGCGCCCCGGCTCCATACGCGCGTCGCCGCGCCTCAAGGTCACGGCTCGGCGTGAACTCGCCTGCGGGCGTGCCAGGCTCGCCGCTCCCCTCGCGCCACGACTCGCCACCAGCGAAGCCAGCCCGCGCGGAACGGAATCCTGGAACGCCGCGGCCGAATCGTGTCGCCCCACCCGAACGTGGATCCTCATCGTTCGCAACCTCGAGCAGCTCCTCTGGAATCTCCGCAAGGAAGCGCGACGGGACGCCGTCGCCATCACCCCAACCACGCCGAATCGCATAGCTCAGTGTCAGGCGACGCTTCGCGCGCGTAATGCCGACGTAGCAGAGGCGACGCTCCTCCTCCATCTGCTCTTCGTCCATCAGCGCACGACTGTGCGGGAAGAGCCCCTCAACGAGCCCTGAGATGAAGACGGTCGGCCACTCGAGCCCCTTCGCCGCATGCAGCGTAATCAGCGTGACGCGCTCGGTCCCCTCCTCCAACGAATCCTGATCCGCAACGAGTGCCGTCTCTTCAATGAACCGATCGAGTGCATCAAGTGGTTCAAGCTCGAGGAAACGCCCCGCGATGCCGCGCAACTCCAGCAGGTTCGCCCAGCGCTCCTCCCCCTCTACCCCCTCCGACGCGAGGTGCGCGCGGAGGCCCGTCTCGCTATAGACCGCATCGAGGAGTTCAGGGAGGTGGATCAGCGTCAGACGCGTGCGGAGGCGCGCAATCACATCGGCGACCCCAGCGAGTGCTGTTCGCGCACGCGAAGAGACTCCCGCCACCTCGCCACGCCCCGCAGCGGCGATCACAGGACCGAATGGGATCCCGTCTGGCGCGTCAGCGTGCGGTGCGGCGGCAGCGCGCAGTAGGTCGACCGTCTTCTCACCAATCCCCCGCGGTGGCACGTTGATGATGCGCTCATACGAGATGCGATCCGTATCGCTGCGCAAGACACGCAACCAGGCGAGCGCATCCTTCACCTCACGGCGTTGATAGAAGCGCGTCCCACCGATCAGCTGATACGGAATCGATGCGCGCAGGAGCGCCTCTTCAATAGCGCGTGACTGCGCATTGGTGCGGTAGAGAATGGCAATCCCACCGAGTGCCTCGGGTGACTCCGCCGTCTCTCCGCGCTTCGGCTTTCGCGGTGCCGCATGCTCCTCAATGCGACGGACAATCCACGCCGCCTCATCCTCTTGATCAAAGCCGCCGTACACGGGAATCGGGAGACCACCGGCCTGATCAGTCCAAAGCTTCTTCGCCTTGCGGCCAAGGTTGTTGGAGACCACGCCGTGTGCCGCATCCAAGATTGACTGCGTCGAGCGGTAGTTCTGCTCGAGCGCAATCACCTCCGCCTTCGGCCAGTCACGCTCAAAATCTAGGATGTTGCGAATATCGGCACCGCGCCACGAATAGATGGACTGATCATCATCACCAACCACACAGAGATTGCCGTGCCCCGCGGCGAGCTCGCGAATCCAGGCGTACTGGATACGGTTCGTATCCTGATACTCATCCACGTGCAGGTACTCCCACTTGGTGCGATAGCGCTCGGCGACCGCTGGCGCGTCCTGCAGCAGGCGGAGTCCTTCAATGAGGAGATCATCAAAATCGAGCGCATCAAGACGCTTTAGCTCCTTTGCGTAGCGACGCGCAAAGCCGGCGATTAGTCGCTCATGGTGCGTCACCGCCTGGTCCTCCATCTGGTCAGGGGTGAGGCCGTCGTTCTTGGCACGACTGATCGCGCCAAGGATCAGGCTCGGCTTCGTTGAACCGGTAGCGGGGAGGTCGTCCTCTTTCAGGAAGCCCTTGATCACTCGCGCCTGATCATCAGCGTCGTAGATTGCAAACTCTTTCGGCAGGCCGATCGCCTCACCATCGCGTCGCAACATTCGGACACAGAGGCTGTGGAAGGTCCCCATCGCAACGTCACGCGCACGCTGGCCGATCATCCCCTCCAAGCGATCACGCATCTCCGCCGCCGCCTTGTTCGTGAAGGTCACCGCCAAGATGCGCCATGGCGCCACCCCTTCGTGGTCAATCAGCCACGCGATCCGGTGCGTGATGACGCGCGTCTTCCCTGAGCCAGCGCCGGCCAGGACGAGGAGTGGCCCCTTTGTAGTGGTGACGGCGCGACGCTGCACCTCGTTGAGTGGACCAAGGATGCGCGTCCTAACCGCTAGCGCAGCATCGCCCTCGGCGACCCGTTGGCGTGTGGGGGTGGTCTGCAGCGGGGCGTCAGCGGTTGGATCTGAGGGGAGGCTCACCCGCTGATTCTACCGCCCACGCCTCACGCGCCAGTCTCGGCGCGCCCCCAACGCCCCTCAAGCCAGAAGCGGGCAGAGATAGCGCGAGGGCCCCCAGCCGTGCTGGGAGCCCTCGCAGATCTGCGAAACGATCAGAGACTAGAAGTCCATCTCCCCACCGTGGCCGTGACCACCAGGGGCTGCCGACTCCTTCTTCTCTGGGATGTCGCTGACCACCGCTTCGGTGGTGAGCACCATTGCGGCGACCGATGCCGCGTTTTGAAGGGCCGATCGGGTCACCTTTGCGGCGTCCACGATCCCCTTCTCGAACATGTCGACCATCGTGTCAGTGGCGGCATCAAAGCCCGTGCCACGCTTCGCCTTCAAGATTGCTTCGATCACCACGTCGCCTCGGGCGCCCGCGTTCTCAGCGATCTGTCGGGCTGGCGCTTCAAGTGCGCGTCGGACAATGTCCACGCCAACCTGCTCGTCACCCTCAAGCTTCAACTTGTCCAGTGAGGAGCGTGCCTGCAGGAGTGTGGTGCCACCACCAGCGACGATCCCCTCTTCAACGGCCGCGCGGGTCGTTGAGAGCGCATCTTCGATGCGGTGCTTCTTCTCCTTGAGCTCAACCTCAGTAGCAGCACCCACCTTGATCACGGCGACGCCGCCGGAGAGCTTGGCGAGACGCTCCTGGAGCTTCTCCTTGTCGTAGTCCGACGTGGTCTCTTCAATCTGCGCCTTGATCTGCGCCATACGCGCCTTGATCTCGGCTGGCTTGCCAGAACCATCCACGATGGTGGTGTTGTCTTTTGACGAGACAACACGGCGTGCGGAACCGAGATCCTCAGCGGTCACACTGTCCAGCTTTCGGCCGACCTCTTCCGAGATCACCGTGCCGCCGGTGAGCACCGCGATGTCGCGGAGCATCTCCTTGCGTCGGTCACCGAATCCTGGCGCCTTCACCGCAAGCACCTGCACGGTGCCGCGGATCTTGTTCACCACGAGTGTGGCGAGTGCCTCACCGTCAACATCTTCAGCAACGATCAGGAGTGGTCGACCGGTGCCGACCGCCTTCTCGAGTGCAGGAAGTGCATCCTGCACTGCGGAGATCTTCTTATCGGTGATGAGGATCGCTGGGCTATCCAGCTGCGCCTCCATACGATCTGCATTCGTGACGAAGTACGCAGAAATGTAGCCGCGATCAAACTGCATCCCCTCCGTGTACTCCTTGTCGAGGCCGAGCGACTGGCCCTCCTCAACGGTGATCACGCCGTCCTTGCCGACCTTCCCCATCACTTCGGCGATCAACTCGCCAACGCTTGGGTCTGCGGCTGAGATGGAGGCAACCGCGGCGATCTGCTCGCGTGTCTCCACCTTGCGGGAGTGCGCCTTGATCTCTGCAACAACGGCGGCGACCGCCTTGTCGAGTCCGCGCTTGATCACCATCGGGTTTGCACCCGCGGCAACGTTGCGAAGGCCTTCCGTAACGAGCGCCTGGCCGAGGACCACCGCGGTGGTGGTGCCGTCACCGGCAACATCGTCCGTCTTGGTTGCAACTTCCTTCAGAAGCTGCGCGCCCATGTTCTCAAAGTGATCTTCGAGCTCAATGTCACGCGCAATCGTCACTCCGTCATTGGTGATGGTTGGTGCGCCGAACTTCTTGTCAAGGACGACATTGCGGCCCTTTGGACCGATCGTGACCTTCACCGTGTCGGCGAGCTTGTCAATCCCGCGCTTGAGCGCGCGACGTGCCGCCTCGTCAAATACAACCTGCTTTGCCATTCTGCCCCTACTTTCTTGCTTTACTCACTACTGCTGAATAACTCTGTTATTCGACGATCGCGAGGATGTCCTTCGCGCCGACGATCAGGTACTCGGCGCCGTCGAGCTTGAACTCGGTGCCGGCGTACTTCGCATGCAGGACGCGATCGCCCACCTTCACGTCGATCGGCTCGCGCTTCCCGTCATCAAGGATTCGGCCTGGACCAACGGAGACGACTTCGCCCTCTTGTGGCTTCTCCTGCGCGGTGTCTGGAAGGATGATGCCGCTCGCCGTCTTCTCGTCGCGCGGGACCGGCTTGACGACCACACGGTCGCCGAGAGGTCGGAGTGATGCCTTTTTCGCCATGGTGTTTGACCTCCTGCTAAGCAGCTGGGCGCTCGCCCGCTGCAATGTTCACAGCGCGCACTGCTCGTGCGCTTGCGACGATGTTAGCACTCTCCCCCGCCGAGTGCCAACACCACGCTCAGTCTGAGCGTGGCCGCTGACGAGGAAAGGCACGGTCGTAGGTGGCGCTGATCGTTGCCGCGAGATCGTCCACCGCCTCACCACGTCGCTCAGCGATCCAGGCCAACGTGAGGGCGACATTCGCCGGCTCATTGCGACTTGGATCGGGGGCTCCAGGCATCGTCAGCCACGGCGCATCCGTCTCCGTCAGCAGCCGATCGGCCGGAACCGCTCGAATCCACTCCGCCGTGGCGCGCTCCTCTGGGCGGAAGACGAGTCCAGAGATGGAGATGAGCCCGCCGAGTGCGAGCCCATCCTCAATGTAGCCCTGGCTCCCCGACGCGCTGTGCAAGATGAACGGCGCCCTCCCGTCAAACGCGGCGGCGCCGCCCGGCGCGCCAATCGGCGACTCCTTCAGTGTCTTGATCAACTGGCGCTGGGCATCGTCGCCGTCCCCCGCTGAACGACAGTGCAGGATCAGCGGCTTCCCAAGCTGCACGGCAACCTCAATGTGCGCCTCAAGGTTTGCGATCTGATCTGCGAGCGGCGCGTAGTTGCGTTTTGTATCAATCCCCGTCTCTCCGATCGCCACGATCTCTGGCTCAGCGGCGCGTGCCAAGAGGACGGCCCGCTGACTCGCCTCATCTGTGGCGTGATGCGGATGGATCCCGATCGCCGCGTCCATCCAGCCGTGCTCGCGCGCAATCTCCACCGCACCCTGCGAGCTCTCAACGCTCCATGACGGGATGAGTAGGCGCGTCATGCCGGCCGCACGCAGGCGCGCGATCACCTCGCCGCGATCGGCATCAAAGCGATCGGCCTGCAGGTGACCGTGCGCGTCAGTCAGCGGAGGTCGGCTGCTCATCAGTCTCAAGCCGCGGGAAGAGTGGGACCGGCTCGCCGAGTGCTCCTGTTGCGGCAACGCTCCCCCACCCTCCGAGTGCCGCGCGCGTCTGACTTCCATGACCAGCAGCGTCATACGGCCACGGGTGGCCGAGAAGTGTCCAGATCTTCTCCGCTGTCTCAGGGATCACGGGCGCCGCATAGAGCGCAATGAGTCGACAGGCTTCAAGAAGGTCGCCAAGGACGCCGGCGAGTTGCTCGCGCGCCGCAGCATCTCCACCCTTCGCCGCCTTCGCCAACTCCCACGGCTTCTCCGTATCAACGAACCGATTCGCCGCACCCACGAACTCCCAGAGGGCGCCGATCCAATGGTGAAGCGCGAGCCCCTCCATCGCCGCCTCGCTCTTTTTTCGCGCTGACTCCCACTCAGCTGCAAGCGGCGCCGCTGCCGCCGCACGCGGTACTGGGGCCTCTGCACCAAACGCGCGACTCGCCATTGTCGTTGCACGATTCACAAGATTCCCGAAGTCATTCGCGAGCTCGGAGTTATAGCGACGAATGATCGAGTCCCAGCTCACCTCACCATCACCATCAAATGGGACCTCGCGCAGCGCAACGAAGCGCGCACCATCTGCGCCGAGTGCTGCAACGGCGCTATTCGGATCAAGGAAGTTGCCGCGGCTCTTACTCATCCGCTCACCGCTAGAGAGGAGCCAGCCGTGCACCCAGATGCGCTTCGGCGCCTCAAGGCCCGCACTCCAGAGCATCGCCGGCCAGAAGACGGAGTGGAATCGGTTGATGTCCTTGCCGATGATGTGCAGATCGGCTGGCCACCACGGCGCACCCTTCGGATCCGCTGGGAAGCCGGCGCCAGTGAGATAGTTGATGAGCGCGTCGTACCAGACGTAGATCGTTCCAGCGGTTGGATCGCCGCTGCCGTCCGCGTTGAGCGCGCTGCTCGCATCCTCGCGGATCGGGAACGGGATCCCCCAGGTTGCACCCTCACGACTAATCGAGAAGTCTTCTAGCCCTTGTCGGATGAAGCCGAGCATCTCGTTGCGGCGGTACTCAGGCTGCACAGGTGACGGATCTTGCGTCAGCCAGGCCTCAAGTCGCTCCTGGTAGGCGCTCAGTCGGAAGAACCAGTTGCGCTCCTTGAGCCACTGCAACGGCACACCAGGATGATTCGGGCAGACGCTCTCGCTCCCCTCTTTTACTACATCGCCTTCAGCGCGGAATCCTTCATTGGGGCAGTACCAGCCCTCATACGTGCCGAGATAGATGTCGCCAGCGGCGAATGAACGGCGCACCATCTCCTGGGCGGCGAGCGTGTGATCGGCATCGGTGGTGCGAATGAATCGATCTGGGGTGATCAGGAGGAGCGCTTCACTCTCTTGGAAGAGCTCGACGTTGCGATCAACGAAAGCCTTTGGACTCACCCCCTCCTCCAGTGCTCGTGCGGCGATATTGACCGAATACTCATCGGTCCCCGTCAGGAAGCGCACCTCGTCGCCCCCCATGCGGCGCCAACGCGCGATCACATCGGCCCCGATCACCTCATAGAGCGTGTGCAGGCCAGGCTTGTTGTTGGCGTAGGCGATGGCTGTCGTCAAGTAGTACCGCATCGCGTTGGAGTGTCGCACACGATACGCCCGCCGTACGCGGCGAGGGGCACCCTCGCATAACGCGGTGCGGCTACAGCCTAGGGAGAGACCCTGGGGGCGGCGCCCGGAAAGGAGCTCATATGAACAAGGTGATGCTGGTAGGTCGGATGACCAAGCCGGTCGAGATCAAGTCCCTCCCGTCTGGGACGAAGGTGGCGGTGGGGAGCCTAGCAAGCCATGACTTCCGTGGCGGTGAGGAGCGAACCGAGTTTCACCGCATCGTATTCTGGGAGAAGCTCGCCGAGATCGCGGCGACACATCTGCAGGCGGGCTCGCTTGTCTCCATAGACGGTCGACTCAAGACGCACGAATGGGAGAGCGAAGGCTCGCGCCGCTGGATGACCGAAGTGATCGTGAATCGACTCGAGTTCCTTGGACCGAAGCCCCAGAGCGCCGATCCTGTCGCAATGGGGGCAGAGCCAACAGATCTTGGCGAAGCAGAGTACGGCGAGGAGATCGCGCCAGCGCGCTCCTAGTCGTCGACGCGACCGAGCGGCTCGCCACCCTCGGTCGCGTTCTCATGCGCAGCCGCCCAGAGGCGGCGCCGCTCAAGCCCCCACTCCGATGCAATGCTTCGTACCGCGTCGCTCCGCGATGCACCACTCGCAACACGCTCTTCTACCGCCGCCAGCGCGGCGGGATATGCGCCGCCCGCATCGGCAGAGTCAGCGACTTCACTCGTCTCTCCAAGCACAATGACAAACTCGCCGCGGCCATCAACTTCGCCACCCTCAACGGCAGACGCAACCTCTTCTAGGCTTCCGCGCCGCACCTCCTCATGGAGCTTGGTCAACTCGCGACAGAGCGCAACGCTTCGGGCACCACCGCAGACGCTGGCAAGGTCACGCAGTGTCTCAAGGACGCGGCCACCAGCTTCGTAGATCACGGTAGCGCGATCATCTGCGGCGATCGCACCAAGGATGCGGCGCCGATCCACACCACTTCGCGGGAGGAATCCTTCGAAACTCCATCGCGAACCGGCAACGCCAGAGGCAACAAGGGCGGCAAGGAGGGCGGAGGCGCCAGGGATCGGAATGACACGGATGCCAGCGGCGATCGCCGCACGAACGAGGTGTTGGCCCGGGTCACTAATGAGTGGCGTTCCGGCATCACTGATCAGCGCCAGTGCATCTCCTCGCTTGAGGCGTTCAATGAGCGGTGCGACCCGTCCGACCTCGTCGAATCCTGGGAGGGTAATCAGTTCGCCCGCTACGTCAATCGATGAGAGGAGCACACGTGCCACACGCGAGTTTTCCGCGATGACGGCCCGCACCTCCCGCAAGACCGCGATGGCGCGAGGAGAGAGGTCGGCGAGATTTCCGATCGGCGTTGCGACGATGTGAAGCGCGCCAGGCGTTGCACCGCCCCCGCGCGGGTCACTCATCTCAAGCGTGGGCTAGCGGCACGTCGAGGGCTACGCAGAGATCTTCGGGAAGGGTGGCATCTCGCGCTTAAATTGCGAGCGAGCCATCATTCCCTGCACCTTCGCCACAAGCTCAGCATCAAAGCCGTCAGCGACAACTGCAGCGGCACTCTCCTTCCGGTCGACGAGCCGGAGGAGGATGCGGTCCAGCGTTGGATAATCAAAGCCGCCCTCCCCTTCGTCGGTCTGCCCTGGCCAGAGGTCGGCGCTCGGAGCCTTGGTGAGGATCGCCCCTGGAACGCCAAGGTGCGCAGCAAGCGCACGGACCTGGCTCTTGTAAAGATCGCCAATTGGATTGATGGCGCACGCAGCGTCACCATGAAGCGTGGTGTACCCGATCATCGCCTCTGACTTGTTCCCCGTCCCCATCACCAGGCCGTCATAGCGTGCAGACTGGTCGTACAGGGTGATCATGCGGAGGCGGGCGGCAATGTTGCCGCGACGAATCTGGCTGAACTCAGCCCCAGACGGCAGAGCAGCCTCTACGGCGTCGAGCGCTGGGCTGATCTCAATCTCTTCAACACTACAGCCGAGGGCTGCGGCGACTGCAAGCGCATCAGCACGAGATGTTGGCGCAGAGGTTCGGTACGGCAGGATGTAGGTGCGCAGTCGGTCCGCCCCGAGCGCATCCGCCGTCAGGAAGCCCACGAGTGCTGAGTCAATGCCCCCCGAGAGCCCAAGGATTGCGTGCTTCGCGCCGATAGTCTTGAACTGCTCCTGGATGAATGTACGGCAGATGTCCCGCACCACCTCCAGGTCAATGTCCAGCTCGCTTGGGATCTGTACCGCGCCAGCACCACTCATTTGACCTCCTTATGCACTGTGTTCATATGCACTGTGCTGAGAAGATAACATCAGTTGCTCCAGGATTCGATCGACCATGCGTAAAGCGGACTGCTCATGTCGCTCTCTGCTGTTGGCCAACTGATACCACTGGAGAGCAACGTATAACCAGCGTCAGCCCAGAGGAGCAGATATGGCCGTTCACTGCGTCGAAGCGCTTGGAATTCAGCGTAAAGAGGAGCGCGCACGCTCTCGCTTGCCGAGCCCAGCCCTTGGCGCAAGAGGCTATCGGCTGTTCCGCTCTGCCAGCAGGCAAAGTTCTTCCCCGCTGGCGACTCCTCGGTTGGGCAGGCGGCCGAGCTGAAGAGGTCGCTGTCGTCAGGGTCAAGGCTCCACTGCCAACTTCCGATATATGCATCAAAGTCGTTGGGGTAGCGCAGCCTTGGAAGAATCTCGCTCGAATAGGCTTGCGCCGAGACGGTCAGCGAGAAGCCGCACTCTGCCGCCTGGTCTGCGATCAGTTGCGCTGCGCTGGTCCGTGCGCTCTGCCCGTCTCGCACGAGGATGCTCGCCTCCAGGCGACTGCCGAGCTTTGCGAAGACTCCATCGCTCTCCTCGCTCCATCCATCAGCAATAAGCGATGCTCGCGCGCCCGCTGTGTCACGAACCACCTCAGCAGGTGCTGGCGACTGTGCGGCCCATGAGTTTGGTGCAACCGTGCTGCTGATCGGGATCCCGCTCTCCCCTGTTGCTTCGCTGATGATTAATGAAAGGTCCACGCAAGAGCTCAGCGCCGATCTCACGACTGGATCAGCGAAGGGTCGTCCTGGCCGCATGTTGAAGGCAAGGAAAAGATAGCCACGAGAAGAGGGGCTCTTCAGAAGTTTCGCGTCGCTACGAACCTCAAGGCCGGCAACACTTGATGCGCTGAGATGCGGGACCCAGTCGAGTTGGGACGCCTGGAAGGCACTGATCGCCCCAGCCTGCGTTGCGTAGCGCCTCACCAACACGCGTCTTGTCAGCGGTTCTCCGAGCGCAAAGCCGCTGAAGCTCTCAAGGGAGAGGCTTTCGCCCGGTGTTCTCTCTACGAACTTATAGGGTCCCGCGCCAACAGGGCTGAGCTGTGCGTCTAACAGCGGATAGGCGACTTCGAGTTGGCTATCGGCAGGGGTGAGGAGGTATGACTCAAATCGCGTAAGGCGGCCGAACAGATCTGTCGCATACGCCTCATCATTCCGTGCGGCACCACCCTGAGCACCTCCGTTGAGCGTAGGGAGCATGCGCGGATCTGGAAGCGAAAGGCCCGCCTGGCTCAGCGTGCGCTCAAGTTGCGGAATGAACGGTGCGTATTCGCACGCGTTCGTCACGGGAAGCCCGCAGGCAGTGGCGTCAAGACCGGCGACGATATTCTCACGCGCTAAGGTGATCAGGTTCCGATCTGCGCCGTCCACGCCCGTACGGAACCGCTCCAGAGACTTCAAGAGTGCGGCCTTAGGCAAGATAGGAATCGTAAGGCCGCGTGTGCCCCATGGCGCCCAACTCGCAATGAGACGGAAGGTGACGCGCTGTCCGCCATCAGCCTCAACCGATTCAAGTCGCGTCCGGACCAGGTCACAGATATCTGTGGCAAGGGGGCACTGCCCACTCTTCGCCAACTGATAGGTGAAGACAACGTCTTCGGAAGTCAGAGCGGAGCCATCATGGAAGGTGAGGCCGCTCTTCAGCGTGACGCTCCATGTAGTTCCCCCGGCAGAGACCGTTGGTTCGCCGTCAGCTAAGAGCGCCTGCGGCCGGAACGCTGCGTCAGGGCGATAGAGGCCGGCCTGGATGAGGCCCCCTACGAGCGCAGACGACTCATCCAGATATGCCGCGCTGAGGTTGAGCGGCTCATCAACGACCGCAACACGGAGGGCTCCTGCGTTCAGCACCGAGCAGCCCGCGCTTGATGCGATAAGGAGAAGCGTCGCGGCAACACGCAGGAGCAGCGAGCGGTTCATGCGGTCAGCTGGTCGTATCCAGCGGCATCAAGGAGTGCCGCAAGCTCCTCTGGGTTGCTGAGCGCAACCTCAAGGAGCCAGCCCTCGCCGTACGGATCCGCATTGACGGTCTCCGGGGCGCTCGCAAGCTGCTCGTTGCGCGCCATCACGCTGCCAGAGATCGGACTAAAGAGATCGCTCACCGCCTTCACCGATTCGATTGCACCGAAGACCGCGAACTGTTTGAGAGTTGCGCCAACCGCAGGAAGGTCCACGAAGACGACATCGCCAAGCTCGCCGGTCGCATGCGCCGTGATCCCTATGACCGCACGATCACCGCTCACTCGAACCCATTCATGCTCCTTTGAGTAGCGAAGATCTGCTGGCGACGTCATGTTCAACCCCCTTGCTGGTGCGCACCCTGCGCTCGCCCCTCTGTTGAGCGCTTCGCGATAAATGGTACGCCAGTCACCTCGGCAGCCACTCCCTCCCCACGAATGAGCACCTCAAGTGGCTCGCCAGGCGTGAATGGTGCTGCCTCCGCATCAAGATCGGCGAGTGCGATCGGATAGCCGAGGCTCGGCGAGTGTGTCCCAGAGGTGATCAGTCCGAGCGTTGCACCACCTGGTCGGCGTACCTCGTAACCGTGTCGGGCGATCCCGCGACCGGTCACACGCATGCCAACAAGGGTGCGCCCAAACCGATCACCACGCGACGAGCGCGCTGCGAGCGCGCCGCTGCCAATGAAGCCGTCTGGCTTATCCAGCTTCGCGACCCTGCCAAGGCCGACATCAAACGGAGTGAGCTCCTCACGCAACTCGTTCCCGTAGAGTGGCATCCCAGCTTCAAGTCGCAGTGTGTCGCGCGCGCCAAGCCCAATCGGCTGGAACGGGGTGCCGTGCGAGATCGTTGAACCCGCAGCCAGCAGCGCGCGCCATAGGCCAACAGCGTGGGCGTTCTCAACGTACATCTCATAGCCAACTTCGCCGGTGTATCCCGTGCGTGCGATAAGTGCGGTGAATGCCGCCCCCGCGACTTCAAGACGCATAGTGGCGGCCGAGTAGTTCCGCAGGGCGTGGAACCCCGTACGCTCCTCCTCTGCAATGAGCGAACCCAAGACTTCCACGCTCGTCACCCCTTGAATGGCGATCATTGAGGTGTTGTCACTCTCATCCAGGACGGTTGCCGATCCGCTGACGCGCTCACGAAGTGCCGCAGCCACAACCGTTCTGTTTGATGCGTTGGCAACGACGAGCCACTCTGCATCAGCGATGCGATAAACCACAAGATCGTCGAGGATCCCGCCCCCCTCGTTGACGATCATGCTGTACTGCGCTCGTCCGATGGCAAGTGCAGAAGGGGTAGAGATCAGCGCGTAGTCGAGCGCAGCCCCTGCATCAGGGCCACTCACGCGGATCTCGCCCATATGGCCAAGATCAAAGAGCCCTGCGCCCGTGCGGACGGCACGATGCTCCTCAATGACACCCGCGTACTGGACGGGCATCTCCCAGCCGGCAAAGTCAACCATCCGCGCGCCGAGTGTCAGGTGCTCTTCGTAGAGCGCCGTGCGCTGCATCAGTCGCGCGTGAGCGCGTCGTAGGCACGCTGGACAAGGCCGCTCTCGGTCTGGAAGTCGAGCAGGCGAACCGCTTCGTCCATCCGCACCCAGCGCAACTCGTCAAACTCCTTGTCGTATTGTTCAAAGCTGCCGCCGATCGCCTCCATGATGTAGTAATAGACCGTCTTTTCAATCCGCTCGCCGGTACGAACAAAGGAGTAGGAGATCGCATCAAAGTAGGAGAGAATGCGCACCTCAAGTCCAGACTCCTCGCGAACTTCACGGAGCGCCGTCTCCTCGCGAGTCTCCCCCACTTCGGGCGTCCCCTTCGGAAGCGACCAGACGTAGCCGTCGCGCTCGCGCTTGCGGCGCCCAACAACAATCTCTGGCTGCCCACCCACGGCGCGGATGACGAGTCCTCCTGCGGAGATGGCTATACGCTTGCTGAGTGCCATACATGCTCCTCACATCGCCTACGTGTCAGGCGCCCGAAGGCACCTCTCATTGAGGAGATGGTAGACCCGCTAGCGCGAGGGCGCTGAGAGGGTGAGCGCGCTACGCTACGACATGAGGCTCCCCCGCACGTGGAGTGGCAGCCGGCAAGGAGGGTGCGGTGTCCAACGTGAAGTCGCTTCGCCAGCCCCTTGGTCCTGGCCTCCCAGACCGCATTGCACTTGAGCGGCTCCCAAGGCCCGCCACCTCATGGGAGCAGCTCCCCGTCGTCTTGAAGATCCTGATCGAAGGGGCTGCGCGCTGCGCCGGCAACGGCTTTGTCCGCGCGGAAGATGTGATCGCCTACCTCGCATGGAAACCAGGCGCGTCAGCAGTGGCGACGGGGGATGAGCGCGAACTCCCCTTCTCACCTGCGCGCGTGGTACTTCAGGACTTCACCGGCGTTCCAGCGGTCGTTGATCTTGCCGCGCTGCGCGATGCTGCGCGCGAGCTCGGCATCGATCCAGAGCGCATCAACCCGCAGGTTCCCGCCGATCTCGTCATTGATCACTCCGTACAAATTGACCGATGGGCAACACCGGAGGCGCTCGAGCAGAACGTTACGCGCGAATATGAGCGCAACGCGGAGCGCTACCAGCTCCTCCGCTGGGCTCAGGGGGCCTTCGATCGCTTCCGCGTCGTTCCGCCTGGGGCGGGGATCGTGCACCAGGTGAACCTTGAGAGCCTCGCTACCGTGGTGCGCGTTGAGGAGATTGACGGTGCACCACTCGCCTTCCCCGATACCTGCGTCGGCACCGACTCGCACACCACGATGATCTCTGGCCTTGGCGTGCTCGGGTTCGGTGTCGGCGGAATCGAGGCGGAGGCGGTGCTACTCGGCGAACCGCTCTTCTCGCCACTCCCAAAGATCGTCGGCCTCAAGCTCACCGGCAAGCTTCCATCTGGAACCACGGCGACCGACCTCGTCCTCACCGTCACCGAGCGTCTTCGCGCGCACGGCGTGGTTGGCGCGTACGTTGAGGCATTCGGCGATGGGCTCGCCACCGTCTCACTCGCCGACCGCGCAACGATCGCCAACATGTCGCCAGAGTTTGGAGCAACCACCACCCTCTTCCCGATCGACCAGATCACGCTCGACTACCTCCGTGTCACCGGTCGCGAGAGCGCGCAGATTGAACTAGTTGAGGCGTATGCAAAGGCGCAGGGACTGTGGCGAACCAGCGGACACGATCCGCTCTATGACGAAGTTGTGGAGATCAGCCTCAACGAGATCGTCCCCTCGCTCGCTGGACCGAAGCGGCCACAAGATCGCGTCGCACTCCCGGACCTCGGAACGGGGTTTGAACGCACCTACGCCGATCGCGCAGGGTCAAAGGCACATAGCGCCACGGTTGGTGGGGTGACGATGCGCGATGGTGCGGTGGCGATCGCAGCGATCACCTCCTGCACAAACACCTCAAACCCGTCGGTGATGATCGCCTCTGGCCTCCTCGCAAGGAACGCCGTCGCACGTGGTATGAGCGTCCCGCCCTGGGTGAAGACAAGCCTCGCACCTGGATCACGCGTGGTCACCGCCTACCTTGAGCGCGCCGGACTCCTTGAGCCGCTCGCGGCGCTCGGCTTCAACGTTGCCGGCTACGGATGCACCACCTGCATCGGCAACTCTGGACCACTAGAGAGTGAGATCGCCGCCACCGTGGAGCGCGAAGATCTCCTCGTTGCCGCGGTGCTCTCGGGGAACCGCAACTTTGAGGGACGCATCCACCCCGCCGTGCGCGCCGCCTACCTCGCCTCACCACCGCTCGTTGTGGCACTTGCGCTCGCTGGCAACGTGGTAACGAATCTGGACACCGATCCGCTCGGCAACGATCGCGACGGCGCCCCTGTCTTCCTGCGCGACCTCTGGCCGAGCGACGAAGAGATCGCAACCGCTGTGGCGAAGGCGGCCGACGCTTCGCTTTATCGCAGTAGCTACGCCGATCTCTTTGCAGGCGATGCGCGATGGCAGGGTCTCAGCGTGCCAACCGGTCGCACCTATGCCTGGGACCCCGCCTCAACCTATATCGCGCGACCAGCCTTCACGGAAAGAATACCCGCAACAGCTGCGCCGATCGCTGATGTTCGCAACGCGCGCGCCCTCCTCCTTCTTGGCGACTCGGTCACCACCGACCACATCTCCCCCGCCGGCTCAATCCGTGCCGACTCTCCCGCCGGACGATGGATGATCGAGCGCGGCGTCACCGTTGGCGACTTCAACTCGTATGGCGCGCGCCGCGGCCACGATCAGGTGATGATGCGCGGAACCTTCGCAAACATCCGGCTCCGCAACGGGCTCGCCGACGGCAAGGAGGGTCCGAACACGAACCACCTACCGAGTGGCGAACTGCTCGCCGTTGCCGATGCCGCCGCCCGCTATGCAGAGAGCGCCACGCCACTCGTCATCATCGCCGGGAAGGAGTACGGCTCAGGCTCCAGCCGCGACTGGGCGGCGAAGGGGACGCAGATGCTCGGTGTCCGCGCCGTCATTGCCGAATCATATGAGCGCATCCATCGCTCCAACCTGATCGGGATGGGGATCCTTCCGCTGCAGTTCCTGCCAGGTGAGAGTGCGACAAGCCACAATCTCAACGGGCGTGAACGCTTCACACTGCAGTCGCTTGCCAAAGTCACTCCACGCGGGCGCGTCCAGTTACTGGTTGAAGAGAGCGGCGCCGGAGATACCGCGACTGGTGAACTCCGCACTATCGAGCTGATCGTCCGACTCGACGGGCCGATGGAGCTTGAGACCTACCGACAAGGCGGCATCATGCCCGCCGTACTACGGAGGATGGCGAAGCAGTAGCGGCGCATGGTGGGCGATACTGGACTCGAACCAGTGACCTCACGGATGTGAACCGTGCGCTCTAACCAACTGAGCTAATCGCCCGAGGAGCGGATTCTAGACGACTCCTGATCCCCCTCGCGGAATCAGAGAAGGCCGCGCAGGAACTGCAGCAAGATCATCACCAGGAGTGGCGACAAGTCAAGGCCGCCAGTCGTGGGGAGGATCCGTCGTACTGGCCCAAGGATCGGCTCGCTCAACTCAATCAGAAGCCGCGCGATCCGACCGCTCCCCGCCGGATCCACCCACGAGATCAGGACGCGCCCAAGCACAACCAACCAGAGCGTCTGGAGCACTAAGTCTGCGGCGAGTTGCGGCGTAAATCCCATGGCGAAAGCCTACTCTCGCGCCCCGAAGAGCGTGCTGCCAAGGCGCACCTGCGTCGCACCCTCCTCGATTGCGACTTCAAAGTCACCGCTCATCCCCGCAGAGATGAGTGGCCCGATTTGAAACCCCTGCGCCGACGCCGCCTCGCGAACGCTATGCGAGAAGGCGACGAATGACGAGAAGGTGCTCCGCGCCTCGGCGGGGTCGCTGGTGAGGCGCCCAACGGTGAGCAGCCCCTCAATGGTCAGCGGCGCTCCGCTTATCATGGCGGCGATCTCTGGGAGGGCCACTCGGAGCGCGTCTGGCGTGAAGCCGGACTTAGCCGCATCCTCATCAATGTTGACCTGTAGCAGGATGCGACGCGCAGAGGCATCTGCTCCACTGATCTCCCCAATGCGCCTAAGGAGTTCCACACGGTCAACCGAACTGATGCGGTCGGCGGCGACGAGGGCTCTACGCACCTTATTACTCTGGAGCGGACCAATCAGGTCCCAACGTACTTCCACACCTGGGCACAGTTGCGCGACCGCCGCCCGCTTCTCCTCCAACTCCTGAACACGATTCTCACCAAAGGCGCGCTGCCCAGCGTCGATCGCCTCAGCGATGCGCTCGGCAGGGACCCCCTTTGTGACGGCGAGAAGCTCAACGCTTCCCGCTGGGCGAGTGCCGCGCTGTTCGGCAGCACGAATGCGGGCGTGAAGCGACGCTAACTGTTCAGCAAAATGAGACATGTGCGAGTTACGAGCGGCGACGGAGGAAGGCGGGGATCTCCAACTCGTCACCAGCGACCTGTGCTGGGCTGACCCCCTCGCTCGCGAGCTGTGGGGCGATCGGGTCCTGAGAGACGGCTGGGTGCGTGCTCGGCGACCAGGTTGATGCGGGAGCTGGCTGCGCTGGCACCTCGTACGGAGCGGTGGTGACCGGCGCTGTGGAGCCCGGCGCAGCAACACTCCAGGTCGAACCCTCCCTGTCGTGGCCGTACGGGAACTCATCGCGCTCACTAGGAGCGCGACCTGACTCGCTGCGGGCGTTCCCGGCAAACCCAGTCGCGATCACGGTGATCTGTACTTCATCGGCGAGCGTCTCATCGAGCGAGGTGCCGAAGATAATGTTTGCTTCACGGTCGGCTCGTTCGGTGATGTGGTTGATCGCCTCGTTCACCTCGTGCAGTGTCACGGTGGATGAAGCGGCAACATTTACCAGCACGCCAGTTGCTCCCTGGATGTCGAGCTCAAGGAGTGGCGAGGCGATTGCAAGTTCCGCTGCGGCACGGGCGCGGCTCTCGCCGCTGGCGCGACCGATCCCCATCAGCGCTGAGCCCGCATCCTTCATGATGCTGCGTACATCGGCGAAGTCAAGATTGATAATGCCAGGGACGGTGATGACGTCGCTGACGCCTTGAACTGCCTGTCGAAGCACATCATCAGCGATGCGGAACGAATCTTCCATCGATGTCTGGCGGCTGACGACGCTGAGGAGCCGCTCGTTTGGAATAACGATCATGGTGTCGACGTACTTGCGCAGCTCTTCCGCGGCAGCGTTCGCCACTGCGGCACGGCGCTTCCCTTCAAACTCAAACGGCTTGGTGATGATGCCGATCGTCAACGCGCCCAAATCCTTCGCAACCTTCGCCACAACAGGCGCGGCGCCAGAGCCGGTGCCACCCCCCATGCCGGCGGTCACGAAGACGAGGTCGGATCCATCAAGTGCGGTGCGAAGATTCTCAAGGTCTTCTTGAGCGGCACGCTCACCAACGACAGAATCGCCGCCAGCGCCGAGGCCACGGGAGATCGCATCACCAATTCGAATGCGGGTGGGGGCGTGGGATTTCACGAGCGCCTGGGCATCTGTGTTGACGGCGATGAATTCAACGCCGAGGAGTTCAGCACGGATCATACGATTGACGGCGTTGGAGCCGGCACCGCCGACGCCGACTACGCGGATCAGCGCAAAGTTCTCAGATTGCGAAGCCATCGGCCTCTCCCCTCCGCTCAACTACCGAACGTCGACCCGCACGTGAGGTCTCCCCCACAGTGTGCAGACCGCCCTCCCGTCGGCTCGTGGAAGTGTAGCAGCGCAGCGGGCTACTTTGAAGAGGGGGCCTAGGTGGGGGTGCCGCTAACTGCGAGTGCGGGAGAAGAGGCCCTTGATCGCAGCGCCGACTCGACCGACAAAACCGGCCTGGGGCTCTTCGGCAATCCCCGCCTCGTCGAGACTGCGCGCGACCCACGAGAAGAGGCCGAGGATCGCGGCGTTTGACGGTCCCTGAAAGTCGTCCAGGATGCCGAGCAGTGCTCCCTCTGGGGCGGCGACGCGGACCGGTGCCTTCAGGATGTCTCGGGCGAGGGCGGTGATGCCGTCCAGCTGCGCGCCACCACCGGTCAGCACTACGCCAGCGCTCGTCGCCTCTGGGCCAGCGACGGAGATCACGGCGGCGATCAGTTCGAACATCTCGCTCATTCGTGACTCGATGATCCTGGCGAGCTCAATGCGCTCGATGCGGCGGCCGCCCGGCTCGTCTGGCACCGTGTACTGCTCGCTTACGCTCACCGTGCGCAGATCGCAGGTGCCGTAGCTCACCTTCAGCTCTTCGGCTGCGGCGAGGCTCGCCTTCAGGCCGATCGCAACGTCGCGAGTGATGAAGGCGGCGCCGATCGGCAAGACGGCGGTGTGAACCACGGCGTTATTGTGAAAGATGGCAATGTCGCAGGTCTCAGCGCCGATATCTACGAGCACCGTGCCGAGCTCTCGCTCGGTGTCGGTGAGCGTCAGTTCAGCAGCAGCAAGTGACGATGGAACGTAATCATCCACGGCGATTCCCGCAGTCTGCACGCACTTCTCGAGGTTCTGAATCGCGGTGGCTCCAGCAGTGATCAGATGGGCGCGCGCCTCAAGGCGATAGGCGACCATGCCGCGCGGCTGCTGGATCCCCTCCTGACCATCAACGATGTAGGAAGAAGGGAGAACGTGGAGCAGCATGCGGGAGCCAGGTACCTGGATCGCGCGGCAGACCTCAAGGACACGATCAACATCGTCGTCACGGATCTCACGGTCTGGATTCGCCACCGCAACCTGGCCGCTCGAGTTCTGCCCCTCAACGTGGCTCCCCGATACCGTGATTGCCGCATGTTCAATGTGATATCCAGAGAGTCGCTCGGCGGCATCAACCGCCGCTTTGATCGCAGCACCCGTCTTTTCAATATCGGTGACGACCCCCTTCCGCATCCCAGTGTTAGCGGAGGTTCCCTTTCCAATGACAGAGATGGAGCCGCCATCACCGCCGATGTGCGCAATCGCGCAGCTCACCTTGGAGGTGCCGATATCGATCGCGGCAATCGTCGTGAATCGCTCATCCATCGTTACGCCCTCCCCTTCTGGATGCCATCTCTCGTGCAACGATCATAGCGGCAGGAGCCCTTCGTGGGACCTGTACGGCGCGGGCACACATCCGACCGCCGCCGATCCAACCGCCGCCGATCACGGGGTCACTGGGCTTCCGCTCGGCACGACGCTTGGCGCGATGCTCGGTTCTGCGCTCGCACCTGGTGGCGCGGGTGGTCGAACCCCTGGCTCGGTGAACGTTCCAGCCTGCCCATCGGCGAGGATTGCCCAGCCGATCCTCCGCTCGCGACCAGCGAGGAGGCTGCGCAGCAGGCGCACCTGCCCAGGAAGCATCTCTGGCGGACGAATCGTTGCCGAGTAGACGCCAAAGACAGCGTTCCAGGCAATCCCCTCACCCTCACCCTGCAGGACGAACCCATACTGCGGATCGATCTGAATGCTAAGGCGCGTCGCCGTGCTACCCAGGTCGGCAAGTGTGAGGCTGGCGAGCCGTGTTGCAATATCGAGGTCGAGCCGTGAGATCAACGCACCAGGGAGGAGCGGGGCTCCGCCGCGCAGATCGTTGATCAGTGGAAGCTGATCCAGCATGGTGCGACCGGAACTGCTGAGAAGGGGCGAGTTGGCTAGGCCGAGCAACTCACCGCCGCTGCTCAAGAGGTAGATGCTCCCGCCGCTGCTCCAGCGCAGGAGTGGGAGCTCCTCGCGGATCTCTGCGCGAATCTCGCCAGGGAGCCCAACTCTCACCCGCGACGATGCAACGAACGGGATCGCATCTAGCATCAGCTCAATCTGGCGTGGATCGCTCGTCAGTAGTCCGTCGCCGAGCATGACGCCACTCGCTGCGCTCACCGCCCCCTCGTCGAGGAGCTGCAGTCCATCGAAACGAAGCGAGGTTATCTTGAAGGTCCCACTTGATGCCAGCGCTGGTGGTGCAAGAGCGGCGCCGATCATCAGCACGAGGACGGCGAGGCGTCGCAAGGCGCGCGCCGTCTCTGGGCGGAGTCGCCGCCCCCCACCGCGTCGCCCCACAGGTACCGCTTCACGCTGTGCTGGGCGCGGCACCGTCTCAACACCAGCACGACGACGTTGACCAGCAAGGCCGGGGCGCACACCGAGTGGAGCCTCGCCCGGCCCGAACGGACGCGCACCGCCGCTGCGACGAGGGGGGTTCTGTTGTGCACGTCGGTCGCGTTCGTTCATGAGGATCGTTGTGACTGCGCCTGCGCCGTCACTACAAGGTCAATGCAGAGATCAGAGAAGCTGCAACCCGCTGCAGTGACGAGCAAGGGGAAGAGCGAGATCGGCGTAAATCCTGGGAAGGTATTGACTTCGGAGATGTACCAGCGCCCAGCCTCAGGTCCACTGGAACGCATCAAGAAGTCCATTCGTGCAAGGCCACGACCGTCAAAGGCGCCGAAGAGCTGGAGAGCTGCGGCGCGAAGCGGTTCGCTAATCGCGTCTGGCAGATCAGGGGCGGTGGTGGTGCGAGAGACGCCATCCGCGTATTTCGCGTCGTAGTCATAAAACTCACGCCCAGGGAACACCTCACCCGGACCGTACGCCACGACAATGCCGTCAGCGCGCTCAAGAAGTGCGATCTCTAGCTCACGCGGTTTGGTGAGATATGGCTCGAGGAGCGCGACGTCACCGTACTCGAGTGCAAGATCAACGGCGAGTGGCCACTCCTCTGGAGTTCGCGCAATGCGCATCCCAATCGAGGAGCCGTGCGCGACAGGCTTCCCGATCAGTGCCCCCGCTTCGCTCTGCTCAGCGGCGAACGCTGCAATCTCCGCAAGGGCCGCCGCGCGCGCCGTGTTCCAACGCGCTGCACTGATCAACATGTGTGGCAGCACTGGGATGTGGAGTGAGGCAGCGAGATCCTTGAAGCGCGCCTTGTCCATGCCGAGTGCCGCAGCTGCGGGGCGCGCCCCCACAAAGGCCACCCCCTTCGCATCAAGGGTCTGCTGCACCTCGCCATCCTCATCGCCCGGCCCATGGAGTGCGGGGATAAAGACAGCCTCGGGGTAGCGTGCGGTCAGCTCGTTAAGGATCTCGCTCAAAGGGCGGAACGGTGCGCCGATCAACGCTGCGGCGCGCACCTCGCTTGTGTACTCGGTCGGTGCACGACCGCCCCGAAGGTGGCCGTCTGGAAGGAGTGCGGCGAGACCGCTGCGCGAGATGAGCAGCTGCGAGACGGCGAGGCCGCGCCCCATAAGGGCCGCAGAGATGGCGCTTCCAGAGACAACGGAGATCTCCGCCTCGGCGCTGCAGCCACCGTAGATCACCACCGCGTGCGGAAGCGACGGCGCACTGTTCGGGGTTTTCCCCGTCGTGACGTTCACTGCGCCGCCTCACCGAGGAAGACGATCTCTGACTCCAGCGCGATCCCCGCCGCCAGCTGCACTTCAGCAGCGCAGAGGGTGTGAAGCTCACGGATCTCTGCGGCGGTTGCCCCACCACGATTGAGGATCCAGTTGGCGTGCATGGTAGAGACCTCGGCACCACCGATCCGACGCCCCTTCAGCCCCGCCGCCTCAATCAGCGCGCCAGCGCTCTGCTCGCCCGGCGGGTTGCGAAAGACGCTCCCCGCACTCGGGATGCCGAGTGGCTGATGCTTTCGCCGCCAGCGTCGAATCTCTTCGAGTTGACCACGGATAAGTTCAGGATCACCAGGCTGCAGCTGGAACGTCCCGCCAAGAATCACCTCGCCGCGACCAGCCTCGCCCTTGAATCGCGAACTTCGGTACGAAAGCCCCAGCGCCTCTCGTGGCAGCTCCTCTTCACTCCCATCGGCGTGCAAGATCGTGGCGCCCTGAATGATCTGCGCGATCTCACCGCCATGTGCGCCAGCACTCGCCCAGACTGCGCCACCAACATTGCCAGGGATCGCCAAGGTGAACTCTGCGCCAGTGAGCCCAGCCTCAGCGGCGAGCGTGGAGAGCTTCGCCATTGAGAGGCCGGAGTCGGCGCTGATCACTCCTGTCGCAGCATTAACGGTTGCTCCCGCACTTCGATTCAGGATGACGAGCCCGCGGATCCCTGCATCACTGATCACGACATTGCTGCCACGACCGAGGATCGTCAGCGGCCAGCCACGGCTCTGCGCAAGGCGAACGGCGCCACGAAGGGCGAAGCGATCACGGATGGTCGCAAGAAGATCTGCTGGCCCGCCAACCCGCATCGTGGTGTGTGCGGCAAGCGAGGCGTCACGTTCGGCGCGAATCCCAAGACGACGTTCAAGCTCTCTCCCCGCCTCGTCACGTTCGCTCCAAACCGCCATTACGGTCTCACCTTTCCGCTAGGCGCTGCATTGTTTCGGCGATCTGCAACGCGGCGTTCGGTTGCGCCAGTGACGCGGCGGCCCTGCCAATCCGTTGACGTGCCGCAGGATCAACGAGCACCTTCAGCTCTTGGCGAAGACGCTCTGGTGTCAGGTCCGCGTCATCAATCAGAATAGTGCCACCAGCTGTGGCGAGCGCCTCGGCATTGGCGCGCTGATGACCACCAGCGTATGGATATGGGACGGCGATGGATGCGAGACCGAGTGCGGCCGCCTCTGCGAGTGTCGATGCACCAGCGCGACCGAGCAAGAGATCGGCGGCGACGAGCGCCTCCTCCATCTCTCCGCCGTGTAGGAAGCCCTGTGGCAGATAACGCGACTGCAAATCAGTAGGGAGCTGTCGCTTCGTTGACTCAGCCTCTGCAAGGCCATCCGCAACGATGTGAATGATCTGCCACGTGGCAAGAAGTTCGCTGAGAATCCCGGAGAGCGCACGCTCAAAGCGCACCACGCGCTGCGAACCCCCAAAGATCAAGAGGAGTGGAGTCCCATCGGCGGCTCCGAACCGTGCGCGTGCTGCGCTGCGGTCACGACCGGCAAAGCTCCGCACGGGTGTCCCTGTGACCAGCGTCTCGCGACCACTCCACGGCGCCTGAGTAGCAGTTGCCGCCCACGCTACCGCGCGTGCACTTGCAAGCGGCGCAATCAGACGATTACTGCGACCCGCCTGCACATTCCCCTCCCAGATCAGGCTTGGGGTGCGCGTCAGCGCGGCGGCGATCAGCGCAGGGATCGCAATGTAGCCACCGGTCGAGAAGAGCACATCTGGTCGGAGGCGCAACAGGTAGCGCACCGCTTGAGGGATGGAGACGGCGAGCGCGATCGCGTCGCGCAGCGTTGCGGCAAACCCTGCGCCGCTCATGCGCAGGCTTGGAGCGGCGAGGAGCGTCAACGGATACCCCTCAGTAGGGAGGAGCTCTCGCTCAATCCCGCGCTGACCGCCGAGCCAGTGGATCTCAGCGTCTGGGTGTTGCTGTAGGAGCGTACGGGCCACGGCGAATCCCGGGAAGAGATGTCCCCCCGTTCCGCCGCCCGCGATCACTACGCGCATCGTTCCCTCCGATCTCCTTGCTCCCCATCGTCTCACGCGAGACGGAGAGGAGGAGCCCAATGGCAGACATCAGCACCAAGAGCGACGAACCACCCTGCGAAAGGA